>JACXTT010000280.1_pt1 | contig 84292 bp, 86 predicted proteins | sample 9270951 | NCBI WGS metagenome assembly JACXTT01 (sample SAMN15532306, study PRJNA645909) | rock metagenome | isolation source: weathered quartz diorite | place: Puerto Rico | collected 2017-06-21 | reverse complement strand
GCATCCCGCCAAACACTTCCCGCATGGCCTTTGGAGTCGTGCCCAGCTTCTGCTCCAGCAGCACTTCCCCCACTTCGTCTAGCAGGCAATACCAACTCGATCGGTCCCCTAGGTCCAGGCCAATCGTCAGCTTTGGTTGAGAAAAATTCTTGGTCGCCTTTACCGCAGCAGTGCTACCCTTTTTCATTGCCGGTCTCCTTTTTATCTGTGCCTTGAGCACGTCGATAACTTGGGAGCGTACACCGCATCCCGTCCGGAGACCGGCCTTCTCATCCCATCTGGTTACGCCAATTGACATTAACTTCCGGTTGGCCCGTCACTCGGACACGGCGGATATTCGGCGCGGCCCACTTGACGAGTCCTTCAAAATGCGAGACGCTGTCGCGATCACGGTTCAGAGCGTCAGGGGTGCGCTGTGGAGCCTACGATTTCGTCGCTGATTGGGGCGGCCGAATGCGGTGATCGTTCCGCTTCGGAAGTGTTGTTTGCGGCTCTCTACTCCGAACTGCACCGCCTGGCCAAGCGCGAATTGGCGCGGCAGGGCGTTCCTGTCAGCCTTAGCGCGACCACGCTCCTCCATCAGGCTTATCTCGATATGGCGGAGCGCGAAGGCCCCTCTTTCCCTGATCGCGGGCACTTCATGGGCTACGCTGCTCGCGTCATGCGCGGCCTCATCATTGATCACGCTCGCAGCCGGCAGGCTCAGAAACGTGGAGGCCAGTTCGAAATCACTTCGATCGGCACCAATGTCGTCGAAAATGTCGTTGATGACCGCGAACTTGCACGCATCAGCGACGCCCTCGACAAACTCGGGCAGGCCGAGCCTCCCCTTGCCAGGATCGTGGACCTGAAATTTTTTTGCGGTTTCTCGTTTGCCGAGATCGGCGCCATGCAGGACGTGTCGGAACGCACTGTACAGCGGCAGTGGGAGAAAGCGCGCATCTATCTCCACCGGGAGCTTCGTACCGAACTGTCCTTGTGAGGTATCCATGGCGGCTCTCAGTCCGGATCAGTGGCAACTGCTCAGTCCCTATCTTGATCAGGCCTTGACGCTTTCGGAAGCCGAGCGCGCCCGCTGGCTTGAGGAATTGCGCGCCCAAAATCCTGCCCTCGCCAGCCAGCTGCAAGAGCTTCTAAACGAGCATCAGGTGGCCCAGAGGAAGCGCTTCCTGGAAAAGAGCCCGGATTCGTTGGCTGCGAGCCAGGGGCTAGCGGGTCAGATCTTGGGGGCCTACCGGCTGATTTCCCAGATCGGCCAGGGAGGAATGGGCGCGGTCTGGCTTGCCGAGCGCTGCGACGGCCGCTTTGAGCGCAAAGCGGCCGTCAAGTTCTTGAATTCTGCCCTGATGAGCCGCGGCAGCGCGGAGCGGTTCAAGCGGGAAGGGGCGATTCTCGGCCGGCTTTCTCACCCCAACATTGCCGAACTGCTCGATGCCGGCGTTTCATCCACTGGACAGCCCTGCATCATCCTCGAGTACGTTGGAGGCGAGTCCATCGATCGCTACTGCGACGCGAGAAAGCTGGATGTGCCAGCGCGGCTCCGGCTCTTTCTCGATGTGCTCGGCGCCGTGGCGCACGCGCACGCCAATCTGATCGTCCATCGCGACATCAAGCCTTCGAACATGCTGGTCAGCAAAGATGGCCAGGTGAAGCTGCTGGATTTCGGCATTGCCAAGCTGCTCGAAGGCGAGGGACAGGATGGCGCAGCGACCCTGTTGACCCGCGAAGCGGGATCGGCGCTAACCCCCGAGTACGCTGCTCCGGAACAAGTCACTGGCGGCCCGGTCACAACCGCTACCGACGTCTATGCCTTGGGCGTGCTGCTTTATGTGTTGCTGAGCGGACAGCATCCGGCCGGCTCCGGGCCTCATTCCCCGGCAGAGATGGTGAAAGCCATCGTGGATACGGAGCCGCCACGTTTGTCGAATGTGATCGCGCCGGCGGGGCCGGACCGCGAAACGCTCGCCGCCAACGCCGCCAATCGCGCCAGTACCGCCGACAAGCTGCGCCGCGAGCTGCGCGGCGACCTGGACACAATTGTTGCCAAAGCGCTCAAGAAGAACCCGCAGGAGCGATACTCCTCGGTCACGGCTTTTGCCGACGACCTGAACCGCTACTTGAAACACGAACCCATCAGCGCCCGTCCCGATACTCTTACCTATCGTGCCACTAAGTTCGTGCGACGTAACCGTACCGCGGTCGCGCTCACGGCGTTGGCGCTTGCTGCCATCCTGGCTGGGATTGGCGGTACTCTCGAAGAGGCACATAGGGCACACGTTCAGCGTGACTTCGCTTTCCAGCAGCTCGCCCTCTCGGATGCCACCAACGACCTTAATTCTTTCCTTCTCTCTGACGCGGCTCCCTCGGGCAAGCCGTTTACCGTAAATGACCTGCTCGACCGCGCGCACACCATCGTTGAGCGTCAGCATGGCAACGACCCAAGCCGAATGCAGCTGTTGATCTCGCTGGGGCGGCAGTACCAGAGTCAGGACGAAGATGCCAAGGCCCTCCCGATTCTGGAAGAGGCTTACCAACTGTCACGCAAACTTTCAGATCCTTCCACCAGGGCCAAGGCGTCATGCGCGCTGGCAGGCCTCTTTTCGCTCGGCGATCAACTGCCTCGTGCGGAGCCGCTCATTCAAGAAGGATTACGAGAACTGCCCGACGAACCACAATTCGCTTTAGACCGGACGTTTTGTCTTCTGCGTGGCAGTGAGGTCGCGGGGAATAATAGCGATACCCGGTTGAGCCTCGATCGCGCAAACGAGGCGCGACGTATCCTCAGGCAATCTCCCCTCGACTCCGAACTACTGGACCTCAGAATGTCGATGAATATGGCCGAGACCTACCGCGAGGCCGGTCAACTGCGTGAGGCGATTCCCTTATTTGAGCGAGCTTCGGCGATCATGACCGACCTTGGGCGGGATAAAACGCAATCGGAAGGTACCCTTCTGAATAACTGGGCTTTGACGCTCGACCAACTGGGCCACGTTGCTGACGCGGAGAAAATCTTTCGACGTGCCATCGATATCAGCCGCACCGATGCATCTGAACAGGGCGTCTCGCCCATGTTGCTGCTCAACTATGCTGGCGTCTTGCAGGATTTACATGAGCTGGATGAGGCGGCAGACTACGCTGAACGGGCCTATGCCAGCGCGCAGAAGGCTGGCGACAACGTCACCATCAACCAATCGCTACTGCAGCGTGCAAGAATTTACAGTGATCAGCACAAACCCGCGAGTACCGCGGCCGTGCTTGCGGAGGTTGAACCCAGATTGCGCAAAGATCTGCCACCCGGCCACTACGCGTTTGCAGGGCTGGCAAACGAATACTCACGTCTCGAGCAGGAGCGCGGCAATCTCGAATCGGCTTTGCGCTATGCGACTGACGCAGTCAACATCATGGAGGCGGCAGCCAAGTCCGACAAAGGGGCGGCGCAATTTGTGCCGGGAACACTGGATCGCCGCGCCGCAGTCGAACTTGCCGCCGGCCGTCTCGATGCCGCTGTGGCAGACGCCAGTCGTGCTTTGCGATTGTTTCAGGAGGCGGCCCAGCCCGGGGAACCCTCAAAAATCCTTGGCCGATCCTACCTGATTCTGGCTCGCGTTCTGGACGCGCAGGGAAAGAAAGGGGAGGCTAGCGCTGCTGCCGCATCCTCCGTTCCGCATCTCGAGAACACTCTCGGCCCCAAGCACCCCGACACCATCTCTGCGCGTCAGCTTATGGCCGCGGATTCCCCTCCCGTTAGCTCCGACAAGCGTTAAAGCGTCTGCCTAAGCCTCCCAGGCAAGACCTTTTCGGTTACTCCATATTCGACCATCCGCCGCAAATCTCTAGTCCGCTGTCGTCTTTTCCCCACCATTTCCGATTTCCTTAAGTAGAGGCCCAGGAGAGCCCACTTCCCACCCGGGGCATCAATTCGAAATCACTATGGAGGATGGTATGAAGCACATCAGGATTTGGGCATGCGTGAGCTTGTTGTTCGTCTCCACTCAGATTGTATTCGCGCAGGATCAAGCAAACGAAGTCAGGTGCAGTGGCAGTGGAACTACCTGTAAGGCCAATTTCGTTCCCAAGTTTGCCACGAACGGTGGCAGCGCTACCGTGAACGACTCGATCATGAGTCAAAGCGGGACAACGATCAAAGTTGCCGGAAATGAGACCGTGACCGGAGTCGTGAGCGCAGGCCAGGGATTCAGTGCTAACACCGGTCCCCAGATAGCTGTCATAGGTACAACCAGCACCGGCGGCGCCGGCGTCTTCGGATTTAGCGGGGCTCCGGCGGGCTTCGGAGTCGAAGGGCAAGAGTTCGGCAGCAATGGCATCGGCGCTGCCGGCAGCAGCAACGTTTTTGGAAAGGTAGCCACCTCCATCATCGGGACTGCTCCCATCGGCGTGATTGGTGACTCATCGAGTGGCTACGCTGTGGTTGCAGCGTCGGATAACAGCAACTCGTTTCTTGCGGAAAACAACAGCGGAGCTGACACCGCGGTGATTATCAATCTTGGCGGAGGCGCTCCTCTATTCGCCCAAGGCACGACAGGAAGCTTGTTCCTGGACGCTGCTGGCAACCTCACGGTCAGCGGCGTCGTAAGGGGAGCGGCAAAGAATTTCATGATTGACCATCCCCTCGACCCGGCTAACAAGTACCTGTATCACGCTTCCGTTGAATCTTCGGAGATGATGAATATCTACACCGGTATGACGCGGCTGGATTTGAGCGGCTCAGCGATCGTGAATCTTCCTGACTGGTTCGAAGCGGTGAACGGCCGCTTCCGATATCAGCTCACGGCGATCGGTGCGCCGGCGCCCAATCTTCACATTGCGCGGGAAATCTCGAACAACCAGTTCGTGATTGCAGGTGGCCAGCCAGGGATGAAGGTTTCGTGGGAGGTCACCGGCGTGCGGCACGACGCATACGCCAAGGCCCATCCCCTGCATGTCACCGTGGACAAGCCCGAGCAAGAGCGTGGGTACTACCTGCATCCTGAACTCTACGACGCGCCCATGGAGAAGAGTGTGGCGGCCCATCTCGCACACATCAGGCAGCCTGCGAACGAGAAATGAGTCGCGCCAACCAGCCCAAGCAAAGCGGGTGCCCATCCTAACGCCGCGCTCTTAGCAGCGTTAGGGTGGGGAACGGCCTCCCTCCCAGTCCAGCCGTTTTGAGCGATTGGTCGGCCAACCGGAAGCTATCCAGAAACGGGCTTGGGGAGATTTACTTGATCTACTATCCGTGTCTGTTGAAAAAGTCTCTCAGTTGATGCTTGTGGCAGAGCGAGGTTCACGTGAAAAGCACATCAGCTTTGCCTTTGTGCGGGAGAAGCTGAAAGCGAGTTACAGCGATAGAGGCCGTCCTTCCGTTGATCCCGAGCTTCTGTTGCGGTCAACTGCCTTTCACCCGATCCTAGTTTCGCGTACAGTTGGCTGTCATGGACAATGCAGAAGTCGGTCAGCAACAGCAATATCCCATGCTGGCCCTTAGCGACGACGACTTGCTCGACCAGCTTCTCACTACTTTGAGCAAATCTGTCAGCTCTGTCGCAGACCCATATAGCGATGATGGTTCTTACGCGGCAGCTATCGCCACCCTTCCAACGGGGCTTCGTGCCATGGCCTCGACCCATCATCTGGACATCAGCCTGACCATGGATGACATCGGGTGGCACTTCCTAAATTTCGGGGAACCGGGTCTTGTACGCGAGACGGAGGCTGGACTCCGTGAACTCGGACTCGATGACATCGCGAACTACTTTGTGGAAGCGCATGCCATTGTGAACCCGCTCAGACCAGAGATCAAAGAGGCTGACGACTATTACACTTGCCTTGAAAGTCGCGGTCTCATGGAGAGGATTAATGAACTCACGGAGAAGGCCTCAAAAAGGCAACCGACTGTGAATGACAGCACCATATACGCCGCTTGGGTCAAGTATGCTCGCGCACACCCTGAGAAAGTGTTCGTGCCGTAGTTGGTGAAAAATCCCGATTGCACTCATTGACTGAGCGCGGGTTAGGTATCGACCTCTGGTTCCATCGCCGCGTCTCCAACGAATGGGATCGTTATCCCGAGCCAATCGTCGTCGGTGGTTTCAAACGACACTTGCCATTGAATAGGCTGCTCTTGAGGGTTCTCAACCCCGAAGCCCGTTAGCTTGACTGCGGTAAAGATGTCCCGAGGTAGCTCCTGGTTCCGCCAGTCATGAAAGACCTGCTCCAATTTCGGAAGGCATGCTTCTAAGATAGAATCAAACCGGCTCGGCAAGGATAGATAAAACTGTCGCGGCTCGGGGTTGGGTCCGTTCTCTCCACCTTGGAGCGAAATTCCCACGACTGTACCGGTCGCCGGAAACATCCACTGGCCTTCCCAGTAGGATCGCTCGGGGTGTTTATCCATAAACATGAATGTCAGTTGCCCGAAGTCGGGATCGCTCATTCGCGGTGGGGACAACCAGAGCTTGAGACTGTGCAGGAAACCCATCGGTGACGCCTATTAAAGACGCCAACATCTTACGCCTTGCTCATCGGGACTCTTGCCCTAGTTGGCGTTAAATCGCGATTACACTCAAAATCCCTCCGCAGCACTCTGCGAGTTCCACTCTTCTAACAGTTTTGTGGGGGCCTGCACAATCAGAACTGCGCCAGTGGCACCGAACACCGCCGCAGCGATCAGCAGACCCACGAGCGTGAGTCCAGTTTGGGTCCAAAGCAATCCGAACAGCGTTGAAAACCACCTAAAATCACGCAGAGCCAACCCTTACGAGCCAATCAGATAACTATTGTGGTTTTATTTGGGGTGCAAGGGGTCGCGAGTTCAAATCTCGCCGTCCCGACCAAATTAGCTGTCAGCCGTCAGCTCTCAGTTCCTGGCTCTCCTCGTCATCGACAACTACCTCCTCTTCCTGCCAATATAGTTCGGCATTTCTCAAACCTATGCGGACTTTATATCTTCTTGATCTTCTTGCCAGCGCGCTCTTCTTCTCAACATGTTTCGCGGCGGCCCAGATGCCCTCTACCCTCACCTTGATGCCGGTTCCGGCGAAGATTCAGCCGGGCGCTGGTCAACTCGTGATCGATCAGCTTTTCACTGTCTCCGTTGCCGGCGCGAAGGACTCGCGTCTGGATAGCGGCGTTCCCAGATTTCTCGACCAGCTGAGCCGCCAAACCGGAATGCCTGTGAACAATCTGATGGCCGATTCCGCCAAGGCAGCGCTTGTGATCCACGTGGCAAGCGGCGGCCGCAAGGTTCAGGAACTTGGCGAGGACGAGTCATACACGCTCGAAGTCACGTCATCGCGCGCAACGCTGACTGCGGCGACTCCGCTGGGCGCGCTGCATGGACTGCAAACATTTCTGCAGCTGGTGGAACCGACCCCCGCCGGATTTGCTGTGCCGGTGCTCACGATCCGGGACGAGCCGCGCTTTGCCTGGCGCGGACTGCTGATTGATGTTTGCCGGCATTTCATTCCGCTCGACGTGATGAAGCGCAACCTCGACGGAATGGCCGCCCTGAAGCTGAATGTCTTGCACTGGCACTTGTCCGACGATGAGGGATTTCGCGTCGAAAGCAAGAAGCTCCCCAAGCTGCACGGACTGGGCTCCGAGGGCCAGTACTACACCCAGGCGGAGATTCGTGAGTTCGTGGCCTACGCACGCGATCGGGGCATCCGCGTCGTTCCCGAGTTCGAGATGCCCGGACACAGCCGCTCTATCGTGGTCGGGTATCCCGAACTCGCCAGCCAGCCCGGACCTTACCCAGCCGGCAGGGTCGCGCGGGACGCGACCGCCTTGGATGTCACGCAGGAAAAAACCTACAAGTTCCTCGACCAGCTCATCGGCGAAATGGCGGGTCTGTTCCCCGACGCCTACTTCCACATCGGAGGCGACGAAGTAGACGACAAACCGTGGAACTCGAATCCCAAGATTCAAGAATTCATCCGTATGCACGGCATGAAGGACAACCGCGACCTGCAGGCCTATTTCAATCAGCGCCTGGAGAAGATCGTGGGCAAACACGGCAAGATCATGATGGGTTGGGATGAAATCCTGCATCCCGACTTGCCGAAGACGGTGGTCGTGCAATCGTGGCGTGGGCAGGAATCTCTGGCGGCTGCGGCCAAACAGGGTTATCGCGGACTGCTTTCCAACGGCTACTACCTCGACTTGATGTGGCCCACCGCGCGGCACTATGACGTCGACCCCATGTCCGGCGCGGCAGCGACCCTGCCCCCAGAAGAGGCAAAACGTATCCTCGGCGGCGAGGCTTGCATGTGGTCCGAGTACGTCACTCCGGAAACCATTGATTCCCGCATCTGGCCGCGCCTGGCGGCTATCGCCGAGCGCTTCTGGTCGCCACAAGATGTGAAAGATCCGAAATCTATGTATCAGCGTCTCGATGAAGTGAGCTGGCGTCTCGGATGGCTGGGCCTCACCCACGAATCGAACTACGTGCCCATGCTGCGCCGCTTGGCTGGTGGGGAAGACATTCGTGCCCTGCGCGTCCTGGCCGACGCAGTGGAGCCCACGAAAGATTACACGCGGTCGGAAGTGTTCCCCCAGCCTCCGGTCAAGAGGGTACCTATGAACCTGCTGGCCGACGCGGCGCGGCCCGAGAGCACGGTGGCGCGCCGCTTTGACGAACTCATTGGGAATTACATCGAGAGCGGCTACAAAGATTCCGCTGCTGAGGCGCAGATCCGCGCCTGGCTCGTCAAATGGCAGGGAAATCACGCGAACCTCAAACCTCTGCTCGAGCGATCGTTTCTGCTGACGGAGGACCAACCATTGTCGGAAGATCTTGCGACTCTCTCTGCGGCCGGATTGCAGGTCCTTGATGCCGTCGGCAAAAATCAGCCGCTACCGGAGGCGTGGCGCGTTGAACAAATGGCGATAGTAGAGCGCTCGATGAAGCCCAGGGCCAATCTGCTAATCATGGTAGCGCCCTCGATTCAGAGGCTAATCGAGGCCGCCTCTCCACATCCCACGAATCATCCGTAGACCGCAGTCCGTGATACGGAACCTGCGACGCGTTTTGTTGGGAACATCGCGAGGAGGAGTGTATCGAACATTCGTCCCATGACCCGGTCCTTGCATTTCTCGACCGTTTGGCGCAACGTTGCCTACGCCCAAAGGAGTGCCCCCGTCATGATCAATATCCTCATCCATCATGAAGTGGCCGACTATCCGGTATGGAAATCGGTGTTCGACGCCGCCCTCGACTGGCGCCAGAAGAACGGGGAGCGGAGCTGCCGCATCTTTCACAGCGCTGGCAACCTCAACGACCTCACTCTCCTGTTCGAATGGGAAAGCTTGGAAGCGGCCCGTGCGTTCATGGCGTCCGACGAACTCAAAGCCCGGATGGCGCAGGCCGGCGTCAAGGGCCAGCCCCGCGTCGAGTTTCTCACCGAAATGCACACTATCCGCCGCAGCGCTGCCGACTAGGAGTGTGTGGGCGGACACTCTTGTCCGCTGCCTCCTTCTACGACTCAAGTAGTACTTGAGTCCGCTATGAATTTAGCTATCCTAGCTCCGGGAATCCCTTTCACTCGACACGCATCCAAAGAGACAGTCGGCTTGCCTTTCACTCGAAGAATGCTCCGATGTCGGCCGGCGCCATCTCAAACTTCGCTTCAAAGGAGACAATTATGGCCAAGAACACCATGTCCGCCCGCGAACACAAGCTGTCCCCGAATCCTCGCTATCATCAGAGGGCTCCTGAGCTCCAGGCCTTTGGCACTGTCTCCAGCCGGATCCCCTTGCAGCTGGAAGAATCGGTACGGCTGGAAATGACTGAGCGCTTGAATCAGCTCCTGGCCGACACCATTACGCTTCGGGATCTTTATAAGAAGTCACACTGGCAGGTTGCGGGACCGACGTTTTATCAACTGCATCTGCTCTACGACAAGCACTACGAAGAGCAGTCGGAACTAGTGGACACAATCGCCGAGCGCATCCAGATTCTGGGCGGAATCAGCCTGGCCATGGCCGCCGATGTCGCTGAAACGACCCGCATTGAGCGTCCGCCCAAAGGAAGGGAAGAAGTTCCCGTCCAATTGTCCCGTTTGCTTGACGCTCACCAGGAGATCATTACTTATTCTCGCGAGTTAGCCGAGCGTTCTTCAAAAATCGGCGACCCAGGCACCAACGATCTGGTGGTCAGCGACGTGCTCCGCACCAACGAGATGCAGGTCTGGTTCCTCAGCGAGCATCTGGTCGAGGAACCGCTCGTGAAGGCTGAGCCCATCACGCGGTCCGCCTGATGATGTGGGACGGACACTCTTGTCCGCCTGCTGACAATGCAAAACCGCGGCAGGATTTCACGGTACACATTTGGCGAACAAGAGTGTCCGCCCCACACTCAATGCCGCGCCGAAAGGATGTGCAGGATTTCGCGAAGCTCGTGTCGCAGGTGCGCGACGTTGACCGAGGATCGCATCGGAAACGGAAGAGCCGTCTGGTTGCGTTCAGACTTGATCTCTTCCCGCAACTGCCCGCGCGCTCCCGCGATCGTGAAGCCGTCTTCGTAAAGTAACTTCTTGATCCGCAGCACCGACTCCACATCGCGCCTGCGGTACATGCGTTGACCAGTGCTGCTTTTCACTGGCTTGAGTTGTGGAAACTCAGTCTCCCAGAACCGGAGTACGTAAGCTGGGAGCCGGCAGAGGCGCGCGACTTCGCCGATCCGGAAATAGAGTTTGTCGGGAATAATGACTTCCGCGCTCCGATGCTTTCTGGCGGCGGGTTTCATTCGGGGACTCATGGGTTGCTCACCGTGCAGAACCAAACATCTGTACCGCGTTTCTAGCACGGTTGGCCTCAGCGCGACAATACCTTTTCGTGCCGTCCGTGCAGACGGAAAAACCTCCGGCGAGGTGCTTCTCTCCGGAGGCCTTTGGGGAAGTTCTGTACGAGCGTCCTGCCCGTTTAGTGTTTCTTTTTCTTGGCGGCTTTCTTCTTCGTTGCCATGAACTGTATCCCTCCGTTTGAACGATTTTGTCTCCCAAGGTTCTCGACAAGGCACCTTGATGCCTGAGCTACTCAACTTGTGGTATGAGCAGCATGCCTACCACAAGATATTGCCACTCGAATCTCATTTGTCAATGAAAATCTCACGGTCGTCAGCAAAGTTGGACGACTTCGTGCTTCCGTCTCCGACTCCGCCTCTTGTGCGATAATTTTCTGGGGATAATGAAATTCATGTCAGGACACAAAGTTTTCTGCGCCAAATTGAAACAGGAATTGCCTGGGTTGGAAGAGCCGCCGTTCGATTCGGAATTGGGTCAGAAGATTTACGACCAGGTTTCCCAGCAGGCCTGGAGCCAGTGGACAGAGTACTGCAAGATGCTGCTCAACGAATACCGTTTGAATCCGGCCCGCAAGCAGGATCAGGAAGTAATCGTGAAACAGATGGAGCAGTTCTTCTTCGGCGAAGGCGCGGCGCCGCCCGCACAATACGTTCCTCCAGCGCATTGAAGCCCTCGGCTACGTTACGGGGAGGTTACTGCATGGTTACCCTTGGTGGCATAATTGTTCTCTAATTCATAACCTCGTAACAATTTTTCGGAACAATAGAGCCGTGGACTCGCATGTCTACGACACGCTGATTCTGTCAGACTTGCACCTCGGAGCGGACATGAGCCGGGCGCGCGAAGCCATGCGCGTTCTCCAGCAGAACCGCTATCGGCGCCTGATCCTAAACGGCGACATTTTCGCCGACCTGAACTTCGCCCGCCTGAAGAAAGAGCACTGGAAGTTTCTCGGCTACATTCGTAAGCTCTCCAATCCCAAGCGCAATGTCGAGGTGGTGTGGGTCGAAGGCAACCACGACCACGGGCTCACTCAGATCATGTCGCATCTGGTAGGTGTCCGGGCGTACCACGAATACAGCTGGGAATATCAGGGACTCCGGCATATTGCCGTTCATGGACACCAGTTCGACAGCTTCGGAGTGAACAACGTCCGCTTCAACTATCTGTTCGGCACGCTGCTCTATCTGCAATTGCAGAAGTGGGATTCCAAGAGCAAGATGCTGACGCGCTTTTTAGACCGCCTGAACACGCGCTGGCTACGCCTATCGCCCAAAGTTGCGGCCGGAGCCCTAGCTCACGCGCGTCATCATCAGGCTGCGCGCATCTTCTGCGGACACACCCATGCTGCCCTGCACCGGCACGAGGACGGAATCGACTACTACAATTCCGGCAGCTGGATTGATGAGCGCCCGACCTACATCACAGTCGGTGAGGAAGGAGTGCAAATCCATGAATACATCGAGCGACCTGACGATCGTCATTCCGGCGAAGAACGAAGCGAAACTGATTCCGAACTTGCTGAATTCGCTGGCGAGGCAGGACTATCCGAAGATGCCGAGTACCAGGGTGTTGGTCGCTGACGCCAACTCCACCGACGGCATGCCAGAGATCGTCCGGAATTTTCGCGATCGCCTGAAAGTCGAGGTGATCCCAGGCGGCATGCCCTCGGTAGGTCGCAATAACGGTGCCCGCCAAGCCGACACGAAATACGTCCTATTTCTCGACGCCGATATCGAACTGGCTTCCGACTCGCTGATCCGCCGCGCCGTCGAGGCCGCACAAGAGAAAGATCTGGAGTGCCTGACCACGAACATCCTATGCCGCGATGGCAGCCTGACCGACCGGGTCTTCTACGCCGTTAACGACTTCTTTCAGTACCTCTCATGCATCCATCGTCCGTTTAGTACCGGCATGTTCATGATGTTTGACACGCAAAAGTTCCGCGCGCTTGGCGGTTTTGACGAGCGTGTGCAGTTTGCCGAGGACTACCGACTGAGCAGCAAAGTGGGGCGCCGCCGGTTCAAGATCGTCCGAGGCGGCGTCTACACGACCAACCGCCGTTTCCAGCGCATGGGACACCTGCGGGTCGGATGGTTGTTTTTATGGACGGCGCTCAATTTCTGGAATGAAAAGCACTTTCTGCGCGACCACCACTACTGGGCCGAAGGACGAAAATCCTAAGCTCAGAAATGTACTGCCACGCCCGTCGAAAACCGCACGTCGTTCTGGCCATTGCTGAAAAAGCGCGTATGAATCCAGTCCAGCTGTCCGCGTAGCGAGACTGGTCCGAAAATCTGATAATCGAGCCCGCCACCCACCGCACTTGCGAACGAGGTATCGGTAGCGGCCCCATTTCCAACATTGATATGCGCGGCGCCAATCAGCAGTTCTGCGAACGGCCGATATCGTCCTACCCTCGCCGAAATTCTCGGTCCGAACAGATAGTTATGCTCGCCGACGTGGTGGCCGTAGGTTCCGCCCAGGTCGCCCACGATTCCGATCCAAGGCAAAAAGTTGCCCTCCAGTGACGCGTTCCATCCATTCAGATTGATAGCGTCGTTGGACACGACCTCGGCGCGATTGTAGGAGTAGCCGAAGAACACATTTCCCTTGGTCGGGACCTGAGCCGATGCGCAGACTACCCCAGCAGTTAGGAACAAAACAAGAGTGCACAACTTTCGCATTGCGTCCTCCTTAGATTGCAAAATTAGATTGGCTTTGAAAGAAAATAGATGCAGGTGCGGCTGGAAACTTTGCCTGCACAGTATTGCAAACTCAGCGGAACATGGCAGCAAAGAAACCGCGCAGCTTCCCGAAAAATCCGCGACGGGGAGCCGAATCGGCCAACGCGGTCTCCGTGCCTGCCGGTTTCCGCCCGTGAGCGGGTGGAAGTGGTGCACTCAGTGCAGGCGCAGGAAGCGGACGCGAATCCAGAGGCAGGGCACGCACATCCTCGACGGGCGCAGGAGGAGGTCCAGTCGCGCGGAACACGAACGGCGCCGCCACCTGGACGTGAAGTTCGTTAGGCGCGACGCTGGCGGTGAGTGGCGCACTTGGCAGCATTCCATCGGATGCCGCGCTCTCGGCGCGAACGGGCTCTGCGCTCGCTGGAATCGGAACTTGCCTCGCGTTCACGGATGGTTGAGTATCACTCACCACCGTCGGTTCGTTCCCCGCTCGCAGCACCGGTTGACGCGGCGGCGGGCATCCACACTCCAGAGGCACCGCCATATCCACGCGGTCGAGTTGTCCAGAATGAAACACGAGCTGGTCGGTAGCCTTCACCTGATAGCTGCGATCACCCAGCAGTTCGGAAATGATCGCGGACGCTGTATTACGCGGAAGCGCGCGCACACAAGTATTGCCGTGAGTGTCGGTGCTGATGGCATAGTGAAATTCGCCTGGGCCCGCGAACAGGATGCGAAAGTCAGGCGTGATCACCGAATCGGAAGATGCGTCGAGTGAGTAGTGCGCTTCCAGCGCGCCCGTGTCGACTCCCAGCATCACATTGTGCCCGTTCTGTGAAGGCGTCACTGAGACGGTCGTGCCCGGGCAGACATGCACTTCTCCGCCACGCGCCAGGTTGAGGACAGCCGTATCGGCTCCGGCCGTGATCGAAGAACCCGAAGCCAGGCTGTTGCCGGCGACCGCCAGCGGACCGCCTGCATGCACAACTGCAGCCACCGAGGTGGGCGCGGAAGTTAGGCTCGGCACTGACGGTGCCTGAAACGGCGTCTTGTTCGCGTCGGTGGGCGGATTCTTTCCCAGATGGACCACCAGCCGATTGCCCGCCGCCGCCCACGTGTAAGCGCGCGGGACAAGCAGATCGACTACTACGCGCGCTACCGGAGGATTCTGCTGAAACTGGTCGGCGCGCAGCGTGCTGATCTGGTCGGCCTGCACGCTGATCCGCTTGTTGCGGGTGTCGAGCCGCGCGTTCGGCAAATCAATTACCAGCCGCGGAGGATCGCCAAGCGCCTGAATCGTCGGAATCAGGGGCTTGGTCGAGAGGATCTCAACCGCGGGCCCATCTTTCTCCTGGACGATCCGGAAACTCTTGATCGAAGAGTACGGAGAAGATTGAGGGGCCGGGGCCGCCGCTGTTTGAGAACGAGCCCATGGAACAGAGAGTGCGAGCGATCCGACCCCCAGCACGCAAAGAAACGCACAGCGACAACAGCCAGTGGACGTTTGCCGGAACTCCAGATTCGGCCGGAAGAACTTCACAGGAGCACTCGAGTGTTCCTTCCACCATACCATTCAAACGTCCGTGGAAAAAAGTGACGAATGGTATCAGGAGTCGGCTAGGAACTCGTATTCATCGATGACGGCGGCAACGGCCATCTTGCCGTTGGTAGTGCCGCCTTCGACCCGCAACACCCGTCCTTTGCAGCGTACGCGAATGCTTTCTGTGAGCGTGATTTCAGGGGGTAAGGTCAGCGTGAAATCGATGCCGGAGCCGGCCTGGATCGCCGAATCCAGATAGAAGCAGACGCCGCGCGCGCTGACATCGCGCGTTTGCGCCTCACGTTCCTGCCCATTTTCTCCGTAACGGACACTCACCGGCAAGCGCAGCGCGAACCGTCGCGTGGCCCGTTTGTCTTTGTCCTGCTGAGTTTCGGCCATGCAACCTCCCGGAAGCTGTAAGCATGGCGGTTGGGAATTGGCCTGTCAAGACTTTGGTAGGAGCGGGCCTAAATGTTCCGCAACACCGGGGCAGCTCCCGGCATCCATTGCTGATACGGATTGTCCCAGGGTCCGGCGGAAAATTGGCAACCAGCAACCGGCAAGGCTACTTTGATCTGCAACCAAAATCTCTAGGAGACTTGTCATGATTCTGATCACGGGCGCCAGCGGAAACGTTGGACGGGATGTGCTCAAACAAATCGCAGCCACGGGCGCTAAGGTCCGAGCCGCTTTTCAGTCGGTGAGTAAGGCGGCCGCTGCGCCCTCGGGGGTGGACATCGTCACCATGGATTACAACCAGCCGCAAACGCTTCAGGCGGCGTTGAAGGACGTAGACCGCGTCTTTCTCGTGGGGCCACCAACGCTCAACCTTACGGCCCTGGAGCGCAAAGCAATCGACGAAATCAAGCAGTCAGGGGCACGTCATGTTGTGAAACTGTCCGCGATGGGCGGACGCGCAGCCATCTTTCCCGGGCAGCACGCCGACTCGGAGGATTACATCAAGTCGTCGGGGTTGACGTACACGTTTCTGCGTCCCAACGGCTTCATGCAAAACTTTGTCACTTACAACGCGCCCACCATCAACACCCAAAACGCGTTCTACGGATCGCAGGGAGAAGGCAAGGTCAGCCACATTGACATTCGCGACATCGCTGCAATAGCGGTGAAGACTCTGACTGAAGACGGACACGAGGGCAAAGCCTACACCCTGACTGGTCCGGAGGCACTCAGTAATGCACGCGTCGCCGAAATTCTTTCCGAAGACACGGGACGTGAGATCCGGTATGTGGATCTGCCTGCTGAGCAATTCAAGCAGGCGCTAGTTGGGGCGGGTTTGCCGGAGTGGAGTGCGAACGCTCTACTAGACCTGCAACAGTTCTATCGCGCAGGCGAAGCAAGCTCCGTGACGGGGGACGTGGAACAACTGCTTGGCCGAAAGCCGATCCGCTTTGAGCAGTTCTCGCGGGACTACGCGCAGGCGTTCCAGCGGGCCGCGTAGCCAAAACACTTAACCGCAGAGTGCGCAGAGAGCGCAGAGTAAAGAGAGCGCAGAGAAAATGCTGGATCAAGATCTTCTCCGCGATCTCTGCGCACACTGCGGTCAAATGCTCCTCGAATACGGCTAGAATAAGGCTGTGGTCTTTGTCCTCGACAACTACGACTCGTTTACTTACAACCTGGTCCAGTATCTCGGGGAACTGGGGGCCGAGGTGGCGGTGCGGCGGAACGATCAGGTGAGCGTGGAAGAGATCGATGCGATGCGGCCGGAGCGGATCGTTCTTTCTCCGGGGCCGTGCACTCCGCAGGAAGCGGGGATCAGCATCGAGCTGATCCGTCATTTTGCCGGGAAACTTCCGCTGCTTGGTGTTTGCCTGGGACATCAGGCGATCGGCGCGGCTTTCGGCGGACAAGTCGTGCGCGCGAAGAACCTGATGCATGGCAAGACCAGCCAAGTGCAGCACGACGGCAAGACGATCTTTCGCGGACTCAGTTCACCCATGACCGCGACACGTTATCACTCGCTGATGGTTGCGGAAAGCGATCTGCCACAAGAACTGGAAGTCAGCGCCTGGACCACCGACAAAGACGGGTCGCGCGTGATCATGGGACTAAGACACCGTCAGTTTCCCGTCGAAGGAGTGCAATTCCATCCGGAGAGTGTGCTCACGGACGAAGGCAAGATGCTGGTGAAGAACTTTCTCTCAGTCGGCAGTTAACGATTCATTTCTTGCCGGCCGCGTACTTCTCTGCCCCTAGAAAATGCAGAGATACATACGGCTCTTTCCCCACCACCCAGCTGTCGTGTCCCGGCGCGATGTAGAAGACGTCGCCGGGGCGCATTTCGATGACGCGGCCATCCTCCATCGCCGCGGTCGCCTTTCCGGAGACGACCATCCCAACGTGTTCAACCGGGCACATGGTCGTGCCGGTTGCAGCTCCAACATCCACGGACCATTTCCATCCCGGTTCATAGGTAGCCCGGCCAATCGTTATGCCACCAATCTGGATCAGCTCGAATTTTCCTTTCGGGAAGGTACGGATCTCATCCGGTTGATCAAAACGTTTCAGGATTACATCCAGCATCGTGAAGTCTCCAATTCGAACACCTACATTCCAGAGCGCGCCATCTCCACCGCCCGCAGCACCGCTTTCGCCTTGTTCTCCGTCTCTTCAAACTCGCGCTGCGGATCGGAGTCAGCGACGATCCCGCCTCCGGCCTGCAAGTACGCCTTCTTGCCTTTCATGAGCAGCGTGCGTATGGTGATGCAGGAGTCGAGATTACCCGCGAAATCGGCGTAGAGAACGCCGCCGCCATACGCCCCGCGCCGAGTCGGCTCCAGCTCCTCGATGATCTGCATGGCGCGCACCTTGGGCGCGCCGCTCAAAGTTCCGGCCGGGAAGCACGCCGCAAACGCATCCATGGCATCAAGCCCAGGACGCAGCCGTCCCTCCAGCGCCGAAACCAGGTGCATGACATGCGAATAGCGCTCCACGAACATCAGGTCGCGGACTTTGACCGAGCCGTACTCGCTGACGCGCCCCAAATCGTTGCGTCCCAGGTCGACGAGCATCACATGCTCCGCGCGCTCTTTCTCGTCCTCGCGCATCTTCTTTTCGAGGGCCGCGTCTTCAGCCTCATCGCGTCCACGCGGATGCGTCCCTGCAATCGGACGGTATTCCAGCTTCCGTCCGCCCACTCGTACCAGCATCTCCGGTGACGAACCGAGCACGTGCATTCCGCCAGATCCCTTTCCGCGGCTGCCGAAGCGTAGAAAGAACATGTATGGCGACGGGTTCACCGTGCGCAAAGCCCGGTATAGATCGAACGGCGGCACTCCCGGCTCAAAATCCCAGCGCTGCGAGAGCACGACCTGGAAAATGTCTCCGGCCGCAATGTATTCCTTGGCCTGCAGCACGCTATCGAGAAATTTCTTTTTCGGAGTGCGAGCACGGACAGTGAGTTTGGGTTTCTTCATCGCCTTGCGCCAGTGCGCCGGCCTGTAACCTGCGGCAAGCTTCTTCTCAATGCGAGCGATCTCCGCCAGGGACTTCTTGTAGGCGCTCTGCACCGATCCCCGCGTGACGTCGGCCGAGGCCACGATGTGAATCTGGTGCCGCAGGTGATCGAAGGCCAGCACGCGGTCAAAAAACATCAGCACGCAATCGGGAACGTCGAGGTCGTCCTGCGCGCTCTCTCCGATGTTCTCTAACTGCCGCACAATGTCATAAGCGCAGTACCCGACCGCCCCCGCCGTAAATGGCGGCAGGCCTTCCATCGCCGCGGGACGGTGCTGCCGCAGCAGTTCCTTCATTACCTGGAAGATGTCCCCGGTGCGCCGCTCCACTTTGCGTCCGCGCTCGATCTTGATCTCCGACCCCCGGGACTCCAGCCGTAAGAACGGCCGCACTCCGAGAAACGTATAGCGGCCGATCTTTTCTCCACCTTCGACCGATTCGAGCAGAAAGGCATCCGGTTCGCCCTCAGCGATAGCGAGACAAGCCGAGACCGGTGTCAGCAAGTCGGCGGAGATCGACTTCGCCACTGGCACCAGCGTGGCCTCGCGTGCCAGCCGGGAGAACTCTTTGAAGTCAGGACGGATCATGTCATTCCCACTCTCATTATAGGGAAGCGGTACAATGCTCCGCGTTCGCAAAACAAAAAGAAGTCTCGTTCAAGCGTGTTTCAATAGAGGATCAGGTGAGCGAAACGATTCCACCCAGGTTGCCAGCGGCCTGTCGTCATTACGATGCCAATTACAGTAATTTCCAAACTGAGCTATACGAACAGATTCGGCGCGAGGCATTTGGCGAGGATATTGGACAATGTAGTTGGCTCACTGCCGACGAGCAGGACAAGTTTCTGGGTTGGCTCAATCTTTCTTCCGGTAAAACCCTGCTCGACGTGGCGTGTGGATCGGGCGGGCCTGCGTTGCGAATCGCCACCACCATACGCTGTTCCGTTGTCGGAGTCGACGTTCATGAGCAGGCAATCGCAACCGCCAACTCCCTTGCGGCCCAGCGCGGCCTGAGCGAGCGCGCTCAATTTCAAGTTGCCGATGCAACCACGCAACTGCCCTTTCCCAATGCCAGCTTCGACGCCATCGCCTGCATCGATGCCATCAATCACCTGCCCAACCGGCCGCGCGTGATCGCGGATTGGGCGCGACTGTTGAAGCCCGGCGGGCGCCTCCTGTTTACTGATCCCATCACCGTGACTGGGCCGCTGACGAACGACGAAATCGCCGTCCGCAGTTCGATCGGCTTCTTCCTCTTCGTTCCCCGCGACTACGACGAACGGGTCATTGCACAGTGCGGGTTGCGATTGCTCACATGCGAAGACGTAACTGCGAATATGGCCGAAGTCGCCGAGCGGCGGCGTGCCGCGCGCGCAGCAAGGGGTGCTGCATTGCGCGAGATCGAAGGGGATCAGACCTACGAGGGCCAGCAGGAATTCTTTGCTGTCGCCTCCCGCATTGCGAGCGAAGGAAGGCTCTCCCGCTTAGTCTATGTCGCCGAGAAATCGAACTGAGGCTAGAGGTTCGCGCTCGTGCGAACCTGCCGCGGTCTTGCCTACCCCTGCGCCCATCACTATACTTTCAGAGTTTGCGCCGACTTCGGGATAGAACTCCCCAGCGCGGCCAGCCGGAACGTCATCATGCGCGGAGACTGTCATGAAAACCGTAGATCTTGAACAGGAAACTAATCCGTGGGAAGCGCAAGCTGCGCGCTTCGACCTTGCCGCTCACAAGCTCAATCTGGACGAAGGCCTCTGGAAAGTTCTCCGCAGCCCCAGCCGCGAGATTATCGTTCATATCCCCGTGATGATGGATGACGGCCACTTGGAAGTCTTTACTGGTTTCCGTGTGCAGCACTCGATTGCGCGCGGTCCGGCCAAGGGCGGGCTGCGCTACGCGCCTGACGTGAACCTGGACGAAGTCCGCGCCCTCGCCAGCTGGATGACCTGGAAGTGTGCGGTCGTGAACATCCCGTTCGGCGGCGCCAAGGGTGGCATTATCTGCGATCCACACAAGATGTCGATGGGCGAACTGGAGCGGATGACCCGCCGTTACACCGCCGAATTGTTCGAATTCATCGGTCCCGAAAAAGACGTCCCCGCCCCCGATGTGAACACCAACGAACAAACCATGGCTTGGATCATGGACACCTACTCCATGCACATGCGCCAGACCGTCACCGCGGTCGTTACTGGCAAACCGATCAACATCGGCGGATCGCGCGGCCGCCGCGAGGCAACCGGACGCGGTGTGCTCATCGTCTGCGAACAAGCCATCAAGAAACTTCGCCTCAACCGCGAGGCGACCCGCGTGATCGTGCAGGGCTTCGGCAACGTCGGTTCCAATGCCGCGCGCCTGATGGCGGAGGCCGGATACAAAGTTATCGGTATTGTCGAAGTAGGCGGTGGTCTCTACAACAAGAACGGCATCGACGCGGAAGCGCTCTGGGAGTTCCGCCAGCGTAACGGCACTATTCACGGCTTTCCGGGCGCCGACAAATACGATCCCGCCGAACTGCTTCTCGTCGACTGTGACATCCTGATCCCGGCCGCCACCGAAAATCAGATCACCAGCCAGAACGCCGACCGCGTCAAGTGCAAGATCCTCGCCGAAGGCGCGAATGGTCCCACCACCGCTGCGGCCGACGACATCCTCGCCGAGAAAAAGGTCTTTGTGATTCCCGATATCCTGGCGAACGCCGGTGGCGTTACCACCTCCTACTTCGAGTGGGTGCAGGACCGGCAGGGCTACTTCTGGAAGGAGTCGGTGGTCAACGAGCATCTGGAAGACATCATGATTACGGCCTTCGATGATGTCGTTCGATATTCCGAAACCCACGGCGTGAACAACCGGATTGCCGCTTACATGCTGGCCATCGACCGCGTAGCGTATACCATCCGCCAGCGCGGAATTTACGCATGATAACCAAATCTACCCGCAAAGCGGCATAAGAATACAACCCACGGCGCAAGCCGTGGGTCCAGGTGGTAAACGATCAAGCCCCGGAGGGGCGACAGAGCAGTTGCGACGCGCGTTCACGCCTTTGGTTATTAGTTGACCGCAATCCCTTAGCGGTGTCATCATGCTGGACGCCTCAACGCCGCTTCCAATTTCATGAGCAACGCCGCAGTTATTTGATCCATACCAAAAACGGGGCTCAGCCTATCACCGCGAGGAAACGATGAATCAACCAAGGGTCAATCTCACACTGTGGGCGCTTGCATTCTGTTTGCTGTTCACCATGGCCGTTTCGCCGGCTCTTGCGAAGACGCAAGCGGCAACCAGCGACACGACCTCGGATACGACCAAGAAGTCCAAGAAAAAATCGAAGAAGGCCAAGGCCTACGCTGACGATCAGTCCGCCGCCGATGACAAGGCGGCCAAGTCCAGCGACAAGCCGAGCAAGAAGTCGAAGAAGGCTGAGAAAGACGACAGTGCTATGGCTTCCGATGCCTCCGCTGCCGCTCCTGAGTCGGGCAAGAAATCACGCAAGAGCAAGAAGAAATCCGACAATGCGTCCGAGACGGCTGCGGCGGGTACTTCCACCACCGCCGATTCAGGAACTAAGAAGAAGAGCCACAAGAAGAGTGCAGACGCGACCAGCACCGACAAGAGCGCGAGCGCCACCCCGGATGCTGAGACTCCCAAGAAGAGCCGGAGCAAGAAATCCAAAGCGACCGAATCCGCGGCTGCGCCTGCAGCCAGCGCGCCGGCCGCTGCAACGCCGGCTCCTGCCGCTTCGGCTTCGAGTCCAAGTTCGAGCAGCATGGCTCCCGCTTCGTCTGCCAGCGCCGCGGCTCCCAAGAAAACCAAGGCGACTGCGAGCCCAGCGGCCTCCAGCCCTGAAATTGCGGCCGCACAATCCAGCGGCAAAGTCTGGGTCAATCTGGACAGCGGTGTTTACCACAAAGGCGGACGCTGGTACGGCAAGACCAAAAGTGGAAAATTCATGACCGAAGCTGAAGCCAAAGCTGCGGGCTACAAAGAATCTCAGAAAGACTAAGGAGAAAACGACATGCGTAAGAACTTGATCGCAAGAATACTCGTCACCCTTTTCGCCTTGAGCCTGATGAGCGGCATGGCCCTGGCGCAGGCCAAGACCGCCAAGAAAACCGCCAAGGCCGCACCGGCAGCGGCCGCCGATTTGCTTGACATCAACTCGGCGACGAAAGATCAACTCGATGCTCTGCCTGGGATCGGCGCAGCTTACTCGCAGAAAATCATCGATGGGCGGCCGTACGCGAAAAAGACCGACTTGGTCCGGAAGAAAGTCATTCCCCAGGCCACTTACAACAAGATCAAAGATCAAATCATCGCCAAACAGAAGTAGCGCCTATTCAAGCGCAGAATACGCAGAGATTGCAGAGAAGAACCTGATCAAACATCACTGCGAACTCAGTATTCTCTGCGGTAACACGCTTTCACCGGAACAACTTGGAGGCAATCATGGGTTTACTCGACAGTCTAGAAAACCAGGCAGTCAACAGTTTGCTGGGCGGGAGTTCCAATCCGCTGGCGACGAACATTCTACAGATGATCCAGAATCAGCCCGGAGGTTTGCAGGGAATCGTGCAATCGTTTCATGACAAGGGACTGGGGAGTGTGGTTTCCTCCTGGGTCAGTTCAGGGCAGAATCTCCCGATTTCCAGTGATCAGATTCACCATGTGCTGGGCAGCGACAAGGTGAAGGAACTGGCGGCTGCGGCAGGTATTTCGCCAGATGTCGCAAGTTCCGCGATCGCGCAACTGCTGCCCGGAATCGTGGACAAGCTCACGCCCAACGGCCAGGTTCCGGAGCACAGCAACGTCATGGACATCGCGTCGAGTCTGCTCAAGGGGCTTACGGCCGCAAAAGCGTCGTAAGAAGCCTGTAGCCCGTGCAGGTTCTGATTTGCATTCAGGCGCCGGAGTTCTCTCCGTTGCCTTCCCCTGCCCAGTGGGGGATAATCACCTTGGCTTTGCCTTGGGCGCATCAGCTGCCATCGCGTGAATCTTCCCAACTACATCACGCTCACCCGTATTGCCAGCATTCCGCTGCTCATCTGGATCCTTTGCAGTTCACGTTTTTCAAGTGAGCATGGGGAGAAGGAACTGCTGGCCTCCACGGTCTTTATTCTGGCTTCCATCACCGACGGTATCGACGGCTATCTGGCGCGCAAGCGAGGCCAGATCACGACCATGGGCATGCTTCTCGACCCGCTGGCCGACAAGCTTCTGATCGCCGCCGCTTTCGTCACGCTGGTACAGTTCAATCCGGCGATGGTGCCGGCGTGGATGGCGGTGGTCATTATCGGTCGTGAATTTCTGGTGAGCGGCTTGCGCTCGATCGCTGCCTCGGAGGGATTCACCATCGAAGCTAGTGAACTGGGCAAATTCAAAATGCTGGTGCAGATCATCTCCGTGGTGGCTGTGATTCTGGCCCATCGCTGGCACGAGTGGCACCTGTTCAGCTTCTACATTCTGCCTGTGTACTGGATTGCCGTACTCGCCATCTGGTTTATGGTTCTGCTCTCTCTGGTTTCCGCCGTCGATTACTTCATCGCCTTCTGGTCGAAGATCGACCGCAAGTCGGAGAAGCGCCGGCGGCGGGCCTTCGTGCTGTCCCGGCGGAGGAAGCGCGATGTCCAGACGGTCTGAAAACCTGACTGCGGGCGAGGGCACCAAGCACGCTTCGCCACTTCCCGAGTTTTCTCAGGACCATCGCCAAACGCTTCTGGGCATCGCACACGATTCCATCCTGGCCGCTTTCACTGATCGAGCCTTGCCACAAGCGCCGCCTGCTTCGTGCCTTTCGGAACCTCGCGGCGCCTTCACAACTCTCTATCTCAATGGCCATCTCCGGGGATGCGTCGGTTTCGCTATGCCGGTCGCACCTCTGTATCTAGCGGTGGCGGAAAGCGCGCGCGCGGCTGCCTTCGAGGACTCCCGCTTCAGCCCGGTGACTAAACAGGAAGCCGGGGATCTGGAAATCTCCCTGAGCGTACTCTCCCAGCTGTTCCCGATTCGCGCGGAAGAGGTGGAGGTAGGCCGGCACGGCCTGGTAGTCTCGTTTGCTTCCTATCGAGGTCTTCTGCTCCCACAAGTTCCGGTCGAGTGTGAATGGGACCGCGAGACCTTCCTCGATCAGACTTGCCGCAAAGCTGGCCTGCCTTCCGATGCCTGGCGCAAAGGGGCTTCCCTGGAGGCCTTCACCGCCGAAGTGTTCGGCGATAACAACGTCTGATCGATTGTTCTGACTGATTCGTAGAGCCGCTGGCCGCGTCTCTACCGTCATTTCATTTTGGCGTAGAGGCCGCCAACCTGCGGCAATCAATTCGCTAAAGCCGGGACTGGCATCTCACCGTCATAACCTCGGTTTACACGCACGTAATTTGGTGCTTTTCGTGCGAAGAAGTAAGCTGGCGTTAACGATACGGTTGTGGGGGCCTTTGTGGAAATTGTCGCGCTAGTCGTTGTGCTGGTGCTGGCTGGATCGATGATCCCTGGAAACCCCAGAATCATCTATTACCGGTAAGCCGCTATCCCGGTCTCCTGTCGGCTGAAGTCTGGCTCGTTCGCTGTTCGCCGCGCTCATTCCCCAAAAAAGAAACGGGGAAGATTTCTCTTCCCCGTGCGCGTTGCTTTTCCGTTTTCTACTGCAACTCGTCCAATTCCACCCCATCGCCCGGATGCACATCTTCCAGAGCGAACACAATCATGCCGGTCGAGGTTGTGGGCGTCACGCTGAGAATCACCAGTTCTCCTACCGCCCGCCGCGGCAGGTCAGCTACGTGGATGTTCGGTCCTTTGGTCCGCGTAAACCTCTTGGCTTCAAACGTAGGCAAGCGCCGCTGGGTATCTTCCGAAGTCGAAGCCTTGAACGAAAGTGAATCCACCGGATCTCGCAGATCACCCGTATACGCTCGCACGGCGCGGAAGTAGTCGCCTACTTTCGCTCCCTGATTTGATCCGAAGTTCAGGTAAACCTTGGCGCCTGTGCCGAGCGTTCCATCGAAGTCATTCCCCAAAACAATCCGTCCGCTAAGCTTGCCGTTCGACGGCGCGAACCGGTCAAAATGAGCTGGGCCGTGGAACGCGATCGGTTGCTTTTCCACGAAGGGCACGGCGATGTCACCGGGGTTGATGGGATCACAGCTGAACTCCACTTCGGCGACTGCGCTGTGACTGCGCGTATCGAGCACCTTGACCCGGCCGATCTCGGCGTATGGTTGTCCTGTGGCCGCAACCATTTTTCTCTGTCCCTCATAGAGTTCGTACTCGTTCAGGTCCCGGAGTTCCCGTACGATCATGTACTGCTGGCCCTGTTGATAGCCGCGTCCCGCCAGGTAGATGATCTCTCCGTTGGTAAACTTGGTCGTGCTGGGGGTTTGCAGGCCACCATCCACGAAATTCGCATCTGGAAGGCGCTGTTTGCTGATAAACCCGGCGCAATACAGGTCCGCTGCGGTAGGCGTCTGGAAACGCGCGATCGGCACGTTGGCAGTGGTAGCGGCGATGCCGGAGGCATCTGCCGAGTCGGCCTGCTGGGCCGCCGCAACCGTCACCAGCAGCAGCAATAACAATCCTGTTTTCTTCATGTTACCTCCGGGCTGAAAGTGCCAATCTGACTGGCAGCCCCAACCTATCTCCTTCTGAGGACAAGGGTTACAGTCGGAAGGTAACAAGCGCTGGGGGTCGGGTCAAGGTTACGAGGGTGTCGGGCGGCCCGCTCCCAAAGTGTTTCCCCCCGGCACTTCGTTAATCGATTGTTGCATCTATGCTTACGCCCCTGTAATATCGCGCCGTTCCAAGACAATGCCCTTGGCCCTTTCACACAGCATCGTGCCTCGTTTTTTGCCGCTTCGATTGCCCAAGGTGTGTCTTGCGCTGGCGAGTGAGAGTGCCGACGACATGCTCACTACCGCGGAGGGGATGGCCCGCGACAACCCTTTCCTTGAGTTTCGTCTGGACTATCTGAAGCAGCCAGCCTCCGCCCTGCCCAAGATACGCCGCTTCCTCGAGACCCACCAATACGTGACCGCGATTGGTACCTGCCGGCGCGCGGACCATGGCGGCAACTTCAGGGGGTCAATGGCAGCGCAACTAGAGATTCTTGGCAAAGCCGCCGCGGCCGGATGCCAGCTCCTGGACCTGGAACTGGAGAGCGGGATTCGCTGCAAGCCCGAAGCGGTGGCGCGCTTGCGCACGCACGCGGGTCTGATTCTCTCTTTCCACGATTTTCGCGCCACTCGCGGGCTGGAAAAAACCCTCGAGAAGATGCTGGCGGTCCCGGCCGACTACTACAAAATCGTCACCACCGCCACCACGCTCTCGGACAACGTGGCGATGATGAAGTTCCTCCAGACCCAGAGTGATAAGCATGCGCTGATTGGCTTGTGTATGGGAGAGCAGGGCATCATCAGTCGCGTGCTTGGAGTTCGCGCTGGAAGCGTATTTACGTTCGCCGCGGTCAGTGAAGATCAGAAAACCGCGCCCGGGCAAGTCAGCGCTCAACAACTCCGCAGCATCTACCGCATCGAGCAGGTCGACGCAGCAACTCGCGTCTATGGCGTGGCAGGCGACCCCATCGGCCATTCGCTGTCGCCAGTCATCATGAACACCGCCCTGCGCCGCGAGAACGTCAACGGTGTATATCTCGCTTTGCACGCTAAGACTCTCAAGGATCTCCTCTACTGCGTGCGCGAGATTCCGATCCATGGCCTCAGCATCACCATGCCGTACAAGCAGGCCATTCTTGAGCATCTCGACAATACTGACGCCCACACCACCAAGATCGGTGCCTGCAACACGGTCGTCCGCGGACAGGATGGCAAGCTCTACGGTTTTAACACTGACACGGCGGGGGTGGTTCGTCCATTGGAGCAGCGCATCACTATTGATGGGTCCAAGGTTCTGGTGCTCGGCGCCGGCGGCGCCGCCCGAGCTGCCGTGTTCGGATTAAAAGAGCGTGGCGCCGAAGTTTGGATACTCAACCGCAGTGCCGCTCCTGCCCAGAAGCTTGCCCGGCAAGCTAAGGCCCGTACCATCAAACGAGCTGATCTGCGCAAGATGGCGTTTGACGTTATCATTAACGCCACTCCGGTCGGCATGACAAATACAGAAAGTCCATTGAAAGAGAACGAGATCCAGGCGCGAGTGGTGTTCGATATGGTGTATGACCCGGTCGAAACCCCATTTCTTCAAATCGCCCGCGCAAAGGGACTCTCGGTCATACCCGGTGTCGAGATGTTCGTCCACCAAGCGGCTCGCCAGTTTGAAATCTGGACCGGCAAGCCCGCCCCCGCCGACGACATGCTGCGCGCTGTAACGATCGCCCTCCAGGAGCGTGCGACTGCCAGGAAGACGGCACTTAGCATTTAGCCAAATCAGTGGCGCTTTTCTGAGCGCTTCGCAAACTGAGACGGCGAAAAACGTTTTTCCCGATGCAAATCTCACAACAAAGGTTGCAAAATCACCTCCGCTCGAATAAGATTCATAAATGGACGCTGCTTCAGCGTTCATCTCGTCGTAACAATCACTTTCTTCCAGGTAGGAAACGCAGCCCTAGCTTTGAAATCTAAAGGGGTGGAGCAAGCCCCGGTGCAATTCGGAGAGAATGCATGGCGTGGTACGCGTACTGCCTCACGGAACACCAGACCCTTGCCAACGGTGTTCGCGCCCGTCGTCCCTACGTTCTAGAAGGAATCCAGGGCGTGAACGGCGCTCCGGTAATGAGCTATCCCAGCGGTGAATTCGCAGTGATTGTCAGCGAATACGACCGCGCAACCGCTAAACTCGACGAAAAATCCGTCCTCGAGCACGCCCGGGTTGTCAGCATGAGCTTCCGCACTGCTACTGTGCTCCCCTTCCGGTTTGGGACAATCTTCGATACCGAAGACGCTATCCGTCAGGCGGTGCGCTCTAACCGGCGTACCTTCTGCGAGAGTGTCGCCCGGCTTCGTGGCAAATCCGAGATGCGGATCAAACTCGTGGTCCGCGACGGATCCCAGCGTGGGAACATGGAAGAGATCGTCCTACCTGATACTGTTGGCCGCGAGTACCTGGCCAAGCTGCGCGAGAAGGCTTCGCGTGACCGCGAGCGCCAGACTAAAGCCCGCGCCATCTCCGTCCAGGTGCACAAGCTCTTCAATCCGCTCGAGGAAGAAGTCAGTTGTAAAAAGGTGAATGCCGACGGCATGCTGCTCGACATTGCTCATCTGATCGACACCAAATCCATCGAGAAGTATCAAAATCGCTACAGCACCGCCGCCAAGCAGCTCAAAAACTGTGAATTGGTGGTGACCGGTCCCTGGCCGCCGTACCATTTCCTACCGGAAAAGCTGCGGACCGTTGCCGGCAACAGCTGACCTTTTCAATCATTTCATGGGCCCTCGGGAGAGGCACGCAGCTCTGGGATGATACTCAGAGAGGTGGCCTCACCCACGAAGAGATTTATGTCGGGCAGACCGGAACCCACCGGAAATAAGTTACTTATCGTGAAGAGTCTGGCCGAGGCGGGGCCATGAGCGGAGAAGGCCTAAAACACTCGTCTGCCGCGTTCGTCGAACATCTTCGCACGGCTCACTTTGCATTGGTGACAATTTCCGTTGGCTTGATCCTCATCATAGGCTCACTGAAGCGCTATGACCCGTCGAGAGCATGGACGCAAATCGAAGAGGTCCTTGAACTTCAAAAAAACTGGTCGCCGAAGTGGGTTCTGAGTAACTTGAGAACGCAAGTAGACCGTTATGACGATGCCATCAAGAAAGCAGATCAGACGTTTGCCATTCCGGTTGGTCAGGCATTCCCCTGCGCAATCACCGGCCCAGATCAGAGAGAACGTGGGTTTGGCTGTTTAGTTAATCAGGACTGGATCGAGCCTCGGCCATTTCGTCACAGACCGGAGGAAGGGCGGAAGATACCGTCCTTTACGGTTACCCAGTTCCCGTCGACATTGTGGGAATTTCACATGTGGTGGGACACCCTCACGTATCCCGTTACGGTTTCATTTGCCCACGTTGTCGCGGATGGAAACGTTAAAGGTCCCCATCCCATGGAACAGTGGATGTTGTACGACAATGAGGTTTCGACCAAGACACGCGAGGGCACAATCGAACTCCACTTGTCCATCGGAGATAATGATGCATCGTATTTTGGCTCGGTAGACGACGAAAAAACCAGTATCCAGATACCGGTTGAATTTGTGGAGCGATGCAAGGTAGATCACGCCGTCCTGCGGCGCGTCTTTTCAAATTGGGGAACGGGCTCGTTTAAGGAGGCGTTTTCTGATTTAGCGGAGGCTACTGGATCACTGGAACAGATCAGTCTGTCTCAGTTGGAGAGCCGTTTGGCCCAGGAAGCCGCCAAAGGCCAGGAAACTTTTGATGCGTTCGGTCTCAAGGTGCCGGTTACGCAACTGACACTATGGGGAAGCGTGCTACTGCTCTCGATCCAGGTTTACTTCTACGTTCACCTGAAGGAGCTAGACCGCAAGCTTGGCAGCGACGATCCGGGCTGGGACGTTCCATGGGTGGCAATGTATGAATCGCGCGTCAGCAAGATGCTTTTCCTCATCTCCAGTTGCGTCCTGCCCGTTATCGCCCTCGGATTGTTGGCGTACCTGTATTGTGAGCCGCAGTTGCACAGCCAAATCTGGGCAGAGTGGAGAAATCATCGAGTCGAACTGCTGCGATTTCCCAGTTTTGCCGTGGTGCTATTCCTCTCGATCACGATGGCGTGTCTGGCATGGAAGTATAAGCCTGCGCACACAACCGCTGCGGCTACAGACGCGGCGGTAAGAGCCATCCAGATGAACAACTCCGCTGCCGATTCGCCGCCACTGCCGACCGCGAGTGTCAAAACGCCAATAGAGAAAAGCGCGGAGGGAGGTTGAGAATGAGTCCATACTCCGAGGTCGCTGAATCGCACATCATTCGGACTGCGACCCTTCATGTCCCAACTGCTTTGAGAGCAAGTTGTGGGGCTTGTCTTTTGCACGGAAAGTAGGAGGCTGCAGCCAATGTGCAGGTTTGTGCATGTGACCGGTCTCTGGGATAGTCATTCGGTACTCCTTTAAGACTAAGGTATTCAGCCTAAAGGGCTGATTTTGCACAGCTTCCCGAAGCGGACCGTCATCCGTTGGACGGTTTACCATTTTGGTTCCGCAAGTGCACATTCACAATGCAAGCGAAGAGGCCGCAACCGTTTTGAACCACGTCACTCTCTTCAACGTTCTCGACATCTCTCGTTGCCGTTGCTGGTCGTCCCCCAAACGGCGCCAAACCAGTCACTTCTGACTTCCTGCCATTTCGCCTCTTTGAAAAGGGTGGCCCCAAAAGGGGCCGCTTTTTTTATGAAACGCCACACAGTCGACCAGCAAGAACGGCCGTGTATCCGGCGCCTCCGCTCTCCCACAGTCGCGAATGATCCTGTATTCTCGAATGCACTTGCCATGAAGAAACTACTGCTGACTCTCGTTTTGTTTGCTTGTCTGACCCTTGCGGCATGGCCGCAGGCTAAGCCCGCCACCACGCTCGTTGCTCCTCCTCCGGTCCCGAAGGAACTGCTGGAGCAGTTGCAGTCCGTCCGCGACGCGGCGCTCACCAGTGATTATGCCTGGCGCCAACTCGCTCACCTGACCGAGAACATCGGTCCCCGTCCCGCCGGCTCGTTGCAAGCACAGGCCGCTTCGGAGTACCTCGCCTCCGAGATGCGCAAGCTCGGCCTCGATGTTCACCTCGAAGAGGCGCGCGTCTCTCATTGGGTACGCGGTGAGGAAAAGGCCGAACTCGTAGAATTTCCCGGCCAACCGCCGCAGGTAAATCAAAAGATCATTCTTACTGCACTCAGCGGAGGCACAGCGACACCGGCCGAAGGCATCACCGCCGACGTCGTCGTCGTCCATAGTTTCGACGAACTTACCGCGCTTGGCCGCGACAATGTTGCCGGCAAGATCGTGCTATTCAATGTTCACTACGACACGCGCAAGGCGCAGGCCGGCTTTGCCTTTGACGCTTACGGCGAAGCCGTCGTCTATCGCGGTAACGGCGGCAAGGCCGTGGCGGCGTTAGGCGGCGCTGCGTCGCTCGTCCGTTCCGTTGGAGGCGCAGAGTACCGCCTGCCCCACACCGGATTCAGCTATGCCGCTCCCGTGCCCGCCGCCGCGCTCGCCGCCGAAGACGCCGATCTGATCGAGCATCTTGCCGCGCAGGGAAGAGTGCGCATGCACCTCACGCTCACACCACAACGCTTGCCTGATACCACTGGCTACAACGTCGTGGCCGACATCAAGGGAAGCGAACATCCTGAACAGATTGTCGTCGTCTCCGGCCACCTTGATTCCTGGGACCTCGGTCGGGGCGCGATTGATGACGGCGCCGGAGTCGTGATTTCGATGGCCACTGCCGAAGCGCTCCAGCGTCTGCATCTCCACCCCCGCCGCACGCTTCGCGTCATCGCCTGGATGGACGAAGAAAACGGCGGCGGCGGCCACGCAGCCTACGCCAAGTCGCATGTCGATGAGATGACCAACCACATCGCAGCCATTGAAAGCGACGCTGGTGCTGGTCACCCGCTGGGCTTCTCCACAAAACTATCACCCGCGGCAATAGCGGCTTTGCGTCCCATCCTCGAGGTTCTGCGCCCGGTTGGTTCCACGGCCATGCGTCCCACCAACGTCAGTCCCGGATCTGACATCGAGCCCCTGGTCGACGCCGGCGTCCCCGGCCTCGGCATCATTCAGGACGGCCGCAAATATTTCGACTACCACCACACCGCCGCCGACACGCTCGACAAAGTTGATCCGCAAGAGCTGCGCGAAAACGCCGCCACCATGGCTGTCATGGGATACGCGCTGGCGGCGATGCCAGATCCGCTGCCGCGGTAGAAGCAGTTCTCAGTTCCCGGTTCTCAGTTCTCAGTACTGACTGGTTCTCTTGAGAACTGAGAACTGTTTCTTCTGAGAACCGAGAACGGGGAACTGAGAACTGCTCTCCCTCCCCCAGTTGACGCCTGCTTCGCCACGCGCATACCATATTCGTTTGGCTTAATGCGAAATCACGGCTCTGCGAGCGGCAATCATGGATAAAAAGAAGTTGGATTACTTTAGAAAGAAGCTGGAAACGCGGCAGAAAGAATTGCGTCACATGGTGACCCGCAACCAGCAGGACGGCCGCAGCGCTGACGACGAAGCCACCCAGGACGTTGCCGATCGCGCCGCCAGTTCCTACAACAAGGAATTCCTCTTCAGCCAGAGCAACAATGACCGCCAATTGCTTCTGATGGTTGACGGCGCCCTCGCCCGCCTCCGCGAAGGCAGTTTCGGGGAATGCGTCTCTTGTGGGAAAGAAATCAACGCCAAACGCCTCGAAGCTGTCCCTTGGACTCGCCACTGCATCGAGTGCCAGGAAAAAGCCGAGCAGGGTCTGCTCGAAACCACCCACTAAGAGCAGCTACTGATTCGACCAACCCGTTTGGCGTGATAGGGCGATTGTATTGTTTGAGATCGCGCGTGCGGCCTACCGTTCGTGGCGTGCGGGTTCTCCCCCTCATGCCCGTTTAGGTTGCCGGCGCTCCGGAACTTTTCGTTCCTTCGCGGGTTAGAATCCAAGGTGGCTGCCTATTCTGGCGCACTGCGGATCGGTAGCTGGTTTCCACGGGAGAAAGAACCATGTCGAGAGTCGGAAAGTTTTTGGCCGGTGTGTTGCTCGCCGGCTTCGTCGCGTTCGCACAGGATTCCGCGCAAACTACCCCGGCTGCTGCCAGTCCCACGCACAATCAGATGCACGGCGATCGCGCCGAACAGAAGCTGAAGAGACTGAGCAAGAGGCTGAACCTCACTGACGATCAGAAAGAGAAGATCAGGCCCATCCTCCAGGACGAAGAGAAGCAGCTGACCAACCTGGACAGCGACACCACGATGACTCCGCAACAAAAGCACAGAAAGACGCGTGAGATCCACATGTCTTCCAGGTCGCAGATGGACGCCATTCTGACTCCAGAACAAAAGGAAAAAATGCCGCCCACAAGAACGCACGCCCAAGGCCGTCACCGGATGCCTCCTGGCACTGCGAACCCCGGGTCGACGACTCCCGATACCAGCGATCAGCAGCAATAACCCGCATGATTTCTTGTGGCGCGCTTTGCGGCTAGGGCGCTTTCCGCAAAGGCCCCCAACCGCGTGTAGTAACCCGCCCGCTTTTGACGCTCGCAAAACCGCCCTGCTAAACTAAAAGATTGTCACCCCACTTTTGAGCAAAGAAGGAAGCTTGTGCGCGCAGAAACCCGGCATCAACTGAAAGAAGACCGCTTCAGCAAGGCGACTCTCTATGCGGCCGAGCAGACCGTCCACTGGACGGTCGAGCACCAGTCCAAACTCGTTATCGCCGGCATTGTCGTAGCCGTAGCCGCACTAATCGGGTTTGGCGGCTGGTACTACCTAAATTCACTGGACGAAAAAGCAAGCCTCGACCTCGGTAGCGCAACCCGAGTGCTGGAGCAACCGGTGCGTCCCGCCGGAGTGCCGGCGCAACCCGGCTACCCGAGTTTTGCCTCCACCCAGGAGCGCGCCACCCAAGCCCGCAAGCAGTTCCAGACTATCGTGGACAGTTATCCTCACACCCGTACTGCCGACATGGCGCGCTACTTCGTCGGACTGACCTCATCGCAAATCGGCGACAACGCCGCCGCCGAGCGCAACCTGCAGGAGGTTGCCAGATCTTCCAACAAAGATTTGGCTGCGCTGGGAAAATTTGCCTTGGCTTCCGTGTTTCGAGCTCAGAACAAAGACGCACAGGCGATCGACCTATACAAGCAGCTGATCGACAAGCCAACCACTACCGTCAACAAAATTACCGCACAGCTGGAGTTGGCCAATTTTTACGAGAACAGCCACAAACCCGACGAAGCCAAGCGTATCTACGACCAGATCCAGAAAGAAAACCCAGCCACCGAAGCCGCCTCGCTCGCGCAGCAGCGTGCCACCAAACTAAAGTAGAGACGCGTCTCGCCGCGTTTTCGTCAGTGAGCGATCGAAGGAGTGTCTTAAGGTTTGCAGAAATTGAAGAGGGGTCCAGCGCGGCAAGAGAAGAAACTGTCTCATCCAAAAAGCTCTCGCTACACGTTGCGCCGGATGTGCCTAACGCTTGCCAGCCACTTGCGACCCGGCCTCTGCCACCACCGCATCCACGTGCTTGAGCGTCTCTTCGACCGTCAGCGAGTACATCTCCCGGCCCACTCCTTCGCCTGATTCCAAGCCGGTCTTCAGGAAATGGCCGGCAATGTTCTTTGCCAGCGCGTCGGTGATAAGCGTGCCGGTGCGCTTCTTGTACTCGACCCATGCCGGATGAGGCAACGCCACCCAGACAGGTCGCCCATCCACCAGGAACTTGATATCGACGGCATCGGCGTGGCGAGTGGCAATGGCCACGATCAGGGCCTCATAAAGGCAGTGGACAGGTTTCTTGGTCCAGCGGTCAGTAGTGGTGAAGTCGGTAAACATGAGCTCCTAAAACTATATCGTCCCGCTGGGGAGGCCGCAAACGGATGGCGAGCTCAGTCCGCAGCCGCGGTTGCAGCCGAGCGTTTCACGGCAAACTCCTCTTGCTTCAATGACTAAGGCTCGCAGAAATCTGACGCACGCATTCTTACTGTCCAGGACCAAAGGCTGCAAGCGTAAGCTTGCGCAACCTCCAGCCGCATCGACGCGCGCGCTTGGTCCACGCCTGTCAAGTATCATTCGAACTGTGGTGACCAAAACTGTCCTCAAAACCAAACTGCAACTCCTGCACACTGAAAGACTGGCCAAGCTCGCCTGGCTGGTCCATGCGTTCTCGACGCGCCGCGGCGGAGTCTCCCGCCCCTATGGCGGAAACGTACTCAATCTAGGCTTCACAAAGCACGACTCGCGCGCCGCCGTCGAACGCAATCGCGCCCTCTTCCTCAAGAAACTGGGCGTCGTGAAACGAGGCAAGGCCTGGCCCTTGGTCACCCTGCGCCAGATTCACTCGGACCTGATCCATCACGTTGAAAGCTTGCCCCCGCATCCTTTAGTAGGCGATGGACTTATCACCAACACGCCGGGCCTCCTGCTGGCCATCCGAACGGCCGATTGCCTGCCCGTCATCCTGGTGGACAAGAAGAATCGCGCAGTAGGAGTCTTTCACGCAGGCTGGCGCGGAACGGTCAAGCGCATTGTCGAAAAAGGAGTCGGCGAAATGCAACGTTATTTCGACACCGATCCCCGAAATGTAGTGGCGGCCATCGGGCCCGGCGTGCAGGATTGCTGTTACCAGGTCGGAGAAGAAGTTCGCCAGAAGTTTGAAGCCCAGTTCGGCTATGCCGCCGAACTCTTCCGTGAAGTGAAGGAATCAGATCCGGTCCGGGAAAAGTATCCACTGCTCTTTTTGACCGCCCGAGCGCCCGGCCATAGTGAGTTCCCTGTAAGCCTCTTTCTGGACCTGGTGGAAGCCAATCGCCGCCAGCTCATCGATGCCGGCGTGCCCGCGAAAAACATCGAGGCGTCGTTCCCGTGCACGGCGTGCCACACCGACCTGCTCTTCAGCCACCGAACAGAGAAAGGTGTTACCGGAAGATTGATGGGCGTGGTGGGAGTGCGACCAAAATAAGGACGGCGGGCGCTTGCTCGAAGAGCCGTAGTGCGCCCGCTAGTCAATCGCTCAAGCCAGATCGAACAATAAAACTTCGGCGTCCTTCGTCCCCCTGATAGTCAGCTTCTTTTCTTCACTGATAGCGGCGCCATCCCCTTGGCCGAGTTTTTGGCCGTTCAGTTCGACCTCACCTTTCGCCACTTGCAGCCAAGCGTGGCGCTTGCCGCCCAGGCTGTGAGTCGCCTCCTCGCCAGGCGCGAGCAGGCTGACGAACAGCTTGGCATCCTGGTTGATTTTTACCGAACCGTCCGCGCCGTCGTTCGAAGCAATCAGGCGAAGTTTGCCCCGCTTCTCGGATTCCGGGAAGCTCTTCTGCTCATAGCTGGGCTCCAGACCTTGCTTCTCAGGCAGAATCCAGATCTGCAGCAGGTGCGCCGTCTCGGTCGCCGACGGATTGTACTCGCTGTGCCGGATGCCACGCCCGGCCGTCATACGTTGTCCATCACCGGGCCGGATCACCGAACCCGTTCCCAGACTGTCGTGGTGTTCGAGTTCACCGGATAGGATGTAGGTGATGATCTCCATATCCCGATGGGGATGCGTAGGAAAGCCAGCGCTGGGCCCCACAAAGTCCTCGTTAATTACGCGCAGCGAGCGAAAACCCATCCACTTGTCATCCCAGTAATCATTGAAACTGAAGGTGTGACGGGTCTTGAGCCAGCCGTGGTCGCCGCCCCCGCGTTCGTTACTGCGCCGGATCGTAATCATGCCCCTCCCATTTAGTCGTTGTAACGAATATTTAGATGCCCAGAGCTACCGAAGGATTCAGCCGTTGATCTCTGGAGGGCACACTTCTGCCGTGCTAGGAAAGACCGAAAAACTCAGCGTGTCGCGGTTGATTTTGGGTGGCGCAGCGCTCCGGCGCTGCGGTGACTGGTTTGTTTTTGGTCCCGTTTTAGCCGTCGAGGTTAGGACACGTCGGACTACTCTTTCTTGTGCTTCTTGTGCGTCGTCTCCGCCTTCGGTTTCTCTTCCTTCTTCGTTTCCTTCGAATCTTTCGCAGTGTCTTTCGACCCGCTGTCGCTCTCGGATGCCTTCGCCGAAGACACCCCTTTCTTGGCGTAGTCCGTCACATACCAGCCCCCACCCTTGAACTGCACGGTCGGAGCCGAGATCAGCTGCTCGACCGCGCCTCCGCAGTCGGGGCACTTTTTGATCGGTTTGTCGGAAAACTTCAGGATTTTTTCGAAGCGGTGTCCGCACTTCTTGCACTGGTATTCGTAGAGGGGCATCGTTACGAAGATTTTAGCAGCTTGCTTTGCAGTCTGAGGGATTCGCGGGCGCTCGCGGGCCTGATCAGAGACCCGGCGCTACACGATCACCTTTTCAGCAAATCCACTGGCTCCCGCACATCATGCACCCGGAAATACTTCGCCAGCGCCGGATACTTCGCCGCGACTGCCTCATACATCGCATAAGCAACGTTCCGGTAAGAAGCATGCCCTGCCGGTGTCGTACGCAATTCGGAAATGTACACCGCCTCGGCAAAGTCCATCTTGAACAGTGTCCGCTTGCGGAAGGCAAGCGGAATCACGTACTGCGCATTCTGTCTGGCTTCATCGACGCCACGCGCAGAAATTTTCAGCACCGCAGCTTCCGCACGCTTCATCGCAGATTCGTATTCCGCTCGTACGCCTGCCGCCTCCACTTCCGGCGGCGTGTCAAAGCCGTGGACGGTCGTAAAGTCCTGCATAATCTGCACGCAGCGGCGATGCCGGTGCATGTCGCGAAAGCCGCCGATATCCATCAGAATGTCGAACCGGAACTGCTGCCCGGCAGAGTATGGACGCAGCATCTCATCGTGTGTGCTGCGATGACGCAGCCCGATTTCAATGATTTCCCGCCGCCTTGCCTCGCCTACTGCTTCTACTGCTTGCCGAACCTGCCGGTAAGAATAATGACAGTGCTCGTAGAGAAGGGTCGTCGCCAACTCTACTTCCAGCGGCTCTTCACCCAACAAGTCCACCAGTGGTGCTGGCGCAACATCCGCCCCCCGCATCATCCCCGACGCAGCCTGCCGCAGCTCATGGCGAGTCTCGATTTCGTACGCATTCGGATCTGCGTACTTCACCAATGTCGGCGCAACCCGCACTTCGCGCAGTAGTTCACTTTCGGCGCGCTCACCCAACTCTGGAGACAGCCTACGAATCTCCTCGACCAAAGCCCGCAGCGAATCCTCGTTTGCGTTGTAAGCCGGAGAAAGGGCCGCCTGCTTCAGCCGCGCTCCCAGATCGCGTACCTCTTTGTGCGTATGTGAGAGCAGGTGCGCCACCTGCGTCTCGAGCGTACGCGCGTTGACGATCTCTCCCAGCGACGTATTTGTAGCCAGCGGCAGCAGGTAACGCGAAATATCGAAAGCTCGCGCGCGCAGCGTGCGCTCGTAGGCGTCCTGCTTCATGTCGGCGGGCTTCGGGGTGATCCCGCGGAGATACTCGAACATCGTCTCCGAAAGCCGCTCATAGTCAGCAAACAGCCGATCAAGCGTTTGCCTGTAAAGCCCCCGTGCCGGAACATCCTCGCCGAAATCTGGGGTGTAGTAGCTACTCTTACGGAAATCCTGGTAGCGGGTCGAGCGCTCCTGCCCATCCCAGCGCTGCTCGTCGGCAACCACGATCGCGGCCAGAATCGACAGCCGCTCAATGGCGAGCGCGATGTGGGCAAGATCGGCAATCGACCGATGCCCATATTGAAAGTAGAACGTGTTGAGGAATTTCTCGGCCTTCTGCGAGGTAATCTCCTTCAGCGACTCCTTCATCGAAAGCGCCGAGCGCGAGTACTTCGCCATGGCATACGCCTGGATCTCAGGTTCCACGCCGTATACGGCAAAGACTTCAACGGAAGGTTCGTGTTCGTTGCTGGATGAATCGCTCAAAGTTGCCGGCTCGCTTAAAATTGCATCGGACATGGGAGTGCAGAAATCTTAACTGTCTGTTGGCACGCTGTGCAATTGAGTTCCTGCTGAGGCTATATGGCGACATCTCCCCACCCCGGCATTGAGTTGATCCAGGCCGTGTCATACGAACAAGTCGAACAGGCCCGTGGGCTCTTTCTCGAGTACGCTGAATCTCTCGGTTTCAGCCTCTGTTTCCAGGGCTTTGATGAAGAAGTGAAGAACCTGCCCGGCGCCTACGCTCCGCCCAGCGGACGACTGCTGCTCGCGAACCACCGGGACCAAACCGCTGGTTGCGTTGCACTGCGGCAGCTCGACAACCAAATCTGCGAAATGAAGCGGCTGTACGTTCGGCCTGACTATCGCGGAAAAGGTATAGGCCGGATGCTGGTGGATTGCATCATCGCCGAGGCCCGCAGCATCGGGTATGAACGAATGCGCCTGGATACGATTGAATCGTCCATGCAGGATGCCATCGTGCTCTACCGCCGAAGGGGTTTCAGTGAGATCGCGCCATACCGCTCTAATCCGATCGCGGGCGCTCTTTACCTGGAGTTGTTACTGTAACCGGCTTGCGCCGGAACGCTTGGCGGTTTCTCTTGCGCGCGCTGGGAGACGGCGGGAGCTGCGGACGGATTCTCGCCCAAAATTACAATATCCACGCGGCGATTCATGCCACGTCCTTCGTTCGTGCCATTGGGGGCAACGGGATGATACTCGGCATAACCAGCAGCGCTGAGATGATAGGCATCGAATCCGTCTCTGACGATCAGCACTCGGACAATTTCCGTCGCCCGGGACGTGGAGAGTTCCCAGTTGGAAGCGAACTGGGCATTGTGGATCGGAATGTTGTCGGTGTGACCCTCAATTCGCAAGCGGCAGTTCCGTTTCTTTAACAGAGTGGCGATGCGATCAAAGGCAGGCTGTGACTCCTGCTTCATTTGTGCCGACCCGCTCTCGAAGAATCCTACTTCACGTAAGCTGATGACTAGACCGTCTGGCTCGCGTCGCATGGAGATCTCTTTGCGCGCGATTTCCGGCGCCAGAGTATTCTCCAGTTCGTGCTGTAACTGAGCCAGATCGCCGTTCTCCCCGCCTCCTCCCAGCTTGCCATCCGGCCGAGACACAATCTGAGCCAGGTCCGCATTCCGCCGTATGTTTTCGACGATCTGCACCGTGCTGAAAGGCATGGGGTCCTCGAGATCCACTGGCACTTTGGCCGCAGAGGTCTGGAAGACGCCCATCTCCTGAAACGCGACTTGAATGGCCATTGCGAGTTTCCCCACTTTCCTGTGATCCACTTGCGACGAAGCGTAGAGCACGACGAAAAATGCAAACAGCAAAGTGATGAAATCGGCATAGGAAACCAGCCAGCGTTCGTGATTGGTGTGGCTGCGAGGCTTTCTGCGGCGACTCATGCCGGGGTAGCCTCCAGTGCAGTGGCCGATTCCTGTGCCTCCTCAAGAAATCCCAGCAGTTTTTCTTCCAGTATGCGTGGGTTCATGCCTTCCAGAATGGAGATCACTCCCTCCAGCGTCATTTCACGAATGACCTGCTCGCCTCGAATGCGAATTTTCAGCTTTCCGGCGATCGGTAAAAAAAAGAGGTTGGCAGCGCCTACGCCGTAAATGGTGGCCACGAACGCCACGGCGATCCCTTTACCGACCTCATCGATTTTGTCCAGATGCTGCATCACCTGGATCAAGCCCAGCACCGCTCCGATAATGCCGATGGTCGGAGAGAATCCTCCCGCCGCCTCGAAAACCTGCGGGATTCTTTCTTCCTGCTCTTCCTGGTTGTCGAGTGCGAGCTCCATAATCTTGCGGAGTTCCTGGGGTTCGGTTCCGTCCACCGCCAGCATGAGAGAGCGGCGAAGAAATGGCTCTTGAATATTGGGGAGCTCCCGATCCAGCGAGACAATGCCTTCGCGGCGCGCCTGGTTCGCGTATTTCACCAAGGCTTGGATGGTGGAGCGTGCGCTCTCGCGCGGCTCCTGGAACACCTTGGCCAACCGCCGGAATGCGCTCAGGACCACTGCCAGTGGAAACTGAATCAAGACCGCGCCCAGAGTCCCCCCCAACACGATCACGGCGGCCGTGGGCTGGAGCACTTGGCCCACGTTGCCACCTTCGACCACCAAACCAAGAAAGATGCCGCCCAGGGCCAGCACGAGACCGGCGAGGGTTGCCTTGTCCACGTGATCTCCTATTTCTCGCCGGCCGCGCGATTTTCGCTGCCGATCACAGGGGCCAGGGCGGAACGGTTATCCCACCACAGCATGATTCCCTGCAGCACCGACCGCCGGAACTGAATCACGCGATCGAGAACCTCCTGAGCTTTCTCGAGCACCACGATCTTTTCTCCCGTCACCAGGGTGATCACTGTGTCCGGAGCCTGTTCCACAAACTTGATCAGGTCCGAATTCACGGCCAGCGGCTGGTTATTGAGGCGGGTGAGCTGGATCATGTTGGCTCCTGGACGGAACAAGGCCTGCTACTTATAAGGCTTCATCGGAAAAGATCGGCAGAAACGGCGAGAGCGGGGAGATGCAACCAGAAAGGAAGCAGGTTACCTAAGAGCTATGCCGGGTGGTAACTGTGGAAATAAAGCCCAGACGGAGCCGGCCGATGATGCAGAGTGAGACGCAATTAGGTTCCGCAGGACAACCGGAACGAGCCCTGGGAAGGTTTTCGGGGACGCACCCAAATCGGGACCAAAGGGGAACAAATCAATGGCACTCAGTGTTCTAAACAATATCGCATCTCTGGCTGCGCAGAACCAATTGGCGATCACAAATGGCAATCTACAGAAAGCCCTCTTTCAACTATCATCCGGATCGCGCATCAACTCTGGCGCGGACGACGCCGCCGGCCTGGCGATTGCCGACGGGTTGCACGCCAACATTACCGCCCTCACTCAGTCGGCACGCAATGCCAACGACGGCGTTGGCGAATTGCAGGTGGCGGATGGCTCGCTGGCCCAGGTGACCACCCTGCTCAACCGTGCCATTACGATTGCTACCGAAGCGGCGACCGGTACCGTGTCCGATCCGCAGCGCGTCGCCCTGAACGACGAATTTACCGCCATCAAGTCTGAAATCGACCGCATCGGTTCCAAGACAAATTACAACGGTGGGCAGGTGTTCACCGCGAATACTCTCAATGTGTTCCTGAGCGACTCCAGTTCGAACAGCAACAGCCTCATCGGTGTGGCCACCGGTGTGTTGTCCTCGGTTGACCTGGGCTTGGGTGGACCGGTTGCCGCAACCGGCACGCTGTCGCAAGCGGCGGGCACGCCCGCGGTTACCGCTTCCGACGTTTTCACAGGCGGCGCGTTCGTAGCCTCCGCTGCGGCCACGACCACGCTGACCGCAAATGGCACCGGTCCCGCTGACGGCGACCAAGTCGCAATCGGGGGCAAGACCTACACCTTCAAGACGGCTCTTACCGGAGGTACGGGACTCGCAAATGAGGTTGCCATCGGGGGGAGTACTGCCCAAGCCCTTTTGAACTTGAAGGCGGCCGCCAATGCGGCCTCTGGTGGCGCGGGAAGTGCGTACGGAACTGGAACCGTCGCGAATGCTAATGTCAACGCGACCACGGCTACCGGGACTACGCTCATCTTCGTCGCCAACGTGAATGGAACCGCCGGGAACGCGATCACATCCACAACCACGGTCGCAGCTGACGAAACCTTTACGGCAGGGACGCTCGCCGGCGGCACCGCGGGCAGCACCGTAACTGTGGGCGGACAAGCCTACACCTTTGTAGCCGCTCTGAGCCATACAGCCACCGCGAATGAGGTGATCAGCAGCAGCGAAGCGACTGGTCTGACAAACTTGACAGCCGCGGTCAACGGCGCCGGTGGAACAAACTACAGCAGCAATACCGTGCGCAATGGCACCGTCACCGCAACGGGTACGACCGGAACCCAAATCACCTTCGTCGCCAATGTCGCCGGAGCGGGCGGCAACTTCATCTCGGGGTCGGCTACCGTGGGCACCTTCGCAACCTTGGATTTTACTGGGGGCGCGGATGCCGGAGCTCCTCCGGTCGCCACGGGCGGCGATACGGTAACCGTAGGCACGCAGACCTACACCTTCGTGACCGCGCTCAGCAGTACGCCCACCGCAAATGAGGTATTGGTGGGCGCCAACGAAGCGGCCAGTCTTACCAACCTGGCCAATGCCGTCAATGGTGGCAGCGGTGCGGGCGCTACCTACGGAAGTCCAACCGTCAAAAATCCCGATGCGTCGGCTGCGGCTACGTCAACCAGCGTGGTATTTACCGCACTGGTCAAGGGCACTACCGGCAACGGTATTGCTACGGCGGCAACCGGGTCGTCCAACACGTTTGCCGCGACGAGCCTGTCCGGTGGTACTGCCGGATCGATCAACGACCTGTCAAACATTGCCGACGCCACCGCCGCCCTGGCGACCATTAACAACGCCATCCAAACGGTTGCGGGCCTGCGAGGCACCATCGGTGCAACCGTGAACCGCTTGCAGAGTGCTGCCGGGGTCATCAACAACCAGGTACAAAATCTGACGGGGGCAGAAGACGGTGTCCGAGCCGCCGACATTCCATCCACGGTGGCGACGCTGGCGAAATATTCCATCCTGGAACAGACCGGAATCTCCGCTCTGGCCCAAGCCAACCAACAGCAGCAACTTGTACTAAAACTGCTTCAGTAAGCTATGAATTCGAAGGGGGCGGTTCGATCACGCCCCCTTTTAATTTTTCAGAAGTAGGTAAGTTATGAACGTTGACCCGGTACAAACCAGTTCCGCTGGGATTGAGCGTCAGACTCTTGAGAAAAAGCAGCGCGTTGCGTCGTCCGCACGTAGGGCCGCTTCGGGTAATGGCCCCAAGGTGGAAACTGCCAAGACACAAAATAGGCCTGCTCCATTTTCAATCCCGGAGCATGACGTCAAAGTGCAATGGGATCCGCCAGGGGATCACATCATGATTTACCAAGTCTTGGACAAGCAATCGGGTGACCTGGTCCTGCAAGTGCCTAGCGCCGAAGTGCTCAGCTGCATCCACCAGACCCAGGAATTGCTGCAACGAATTGCAGCGCGAGGAAAAGCTTCAACTTCAGATACTGCTCCCGCTCTGGTCGTGAAGGAAGAGGGGAAACACAATGGCAATAAGCTTTAATCCCACGGCCCTGCTGAACGGGAATGGCATCGATATTCAGTCCGTCGTGAACGCAATTCTCAGCCAGAGAAGCGGCTCATTGACCGGATGGCAACAGCAGCAGACGGATTTGTCCGTCCAGGCTGGGTTGCTGGCCGGGTTTAACAATAATCTCAACAGTCTGGCGACGGCGGCAAACGCTCTCGCGGATCTCAACGGCCCGCTGGCTGCACGGTCAGCCGTCTCTTCGCAATCCGACATCCTGACTGCCAGCGCGCTTACGACGGCTATACCTGGCACTCATCAGATCGTAGTCAGCAGTCTTGCCACGACCGGCACGCTCTACACCGACCCATTGGCAGACGGCAATACATCATTCTTGGCTGGAGACATTAGCCTGCAAATCGGCGGGGTAGGTGGTGTGACTCGTAACATCCCCATCACACCGGGCAGCAATGACACTCTCAACAGTTTGGCGAGTTATATCAACACCCAGAAATGGGGAGTCACAGCAAGCGTCGTGAGCGATGCGGGCGGGGCGCGACTGGCGCTCTACAGCCAGTCCAGCGGCACCCCGGGAGCGTTAGCCATTACCAACAACACCACCAGCCTGGCCTTTAACGCGCCCGTGGGCGGAACCAATGCATCTCTCACCATTGATGGCGTGCCTTTCAGCAATTCTACCAACACCGTCACTGGTGCGATTCCTGGAGTCACGCTAAACCTCGGCAGCGCCGCGCCGGACACGCCTGTGCAGATTACTGTGGCACCCGACGCGAACCAAGTAGCGTCGGCGATCACCAACTTCGTGACTGCCTACAACGCACTGATTGGCAATCTCAACTCGCAGTTCAACGTGGATCCCACCACCAACACTCAAGGACCTCTGGGCGCCGACAGCTCCCTGCGTTTATTGCAGTCCGGATTGCTCAAGGATGCGACCTACTCAATTTCTGGAAACAATGGATTGGTAAATCTTTCCTCATTAGGTATCAAGTCGAACGACGATGGCACGCTTACGATCGATAACACCCAGCTCAACGATACGTTTACGACCAACCCCAGCACATTCCAAAGTTTTTTTCAGAATGTTTCGTCCACCGGTTTTGCCAACAACTTTAAACGCGACCTCATCAACTTGACGAGTCCAACCCAGGGCATCCTGAACCTCGAGATTGCTCAAAATACGACCCAGCAGAAAGTTCTGACGAACCAGCTCGCCGACTTGCATGACCGCCTGATCGCCCAGCAAAAACAATTGACCACGCAGTTCGCGCAGGTGAATGCCACGCTCCAAGCCTACACAGCTCTTCAGCAGCAGGTGATCGCCCAGTTGACGATCCTGAGCCCCGAGATCTTCGGCACGTCCAAGTTGGGAAGATAGCCATGCCGAATCCTCGCACTGCCTATCGCGAAAACGACGTACGTGGCGCTACGGCTGTACGACTCGTGGTCTTGCTGTATGAACAGTTGGTTCAAGACCTGAGGCAGGCCCTTCAGGCAATCGAGCAGAACGACATTGAGTTGCGAACGAAAAGAATCAATCACGCGATTCTGGTCATCGGGCATCTGCAGTCGCCACTGGACTTTGCAAACGGAGGCAAGGTGGCCCAGGATCTCAACCACTTTTATGACGTTTTGCGGCAAAATCTTGTGCAGGTGCAATTCCTTCCCTCGAAGCCGGGGCTGAGCCAGCAGATCACGGACTTGCTGGCGGTGCGAGAAGCATGGATTGAGGTGGAGCGAGCTGAAACGCCATTGGTCACGATCGGGGCCAGCGCAGCTCCTTCCCGAGCCGAACATCCCAAGTCCGATCCTGTGCGCGTAGACTGGGAGGGATAATGCCGCCGGACGCGCTGGAAACCCTACGGCAGGTGAATAACAATCTGGGTTCCGCACTGCTTCGGCTTCGCCCGGAACAGCGGCATTGTTCAACCATTAGACCCCAGGATTTCTCCGATTTGCTCAGCGAAATTCTGCGGGCAGGGGAGTGTCTGCGTCGCCTGCCGGCACCTTGCGAAGAGGCTGTGGCGCTCGAACAAGAAACGCTTGAATACCGCAGCAACCTGGAAAGGCTGAAACATTTCCTGCCCGAGCTGCATGGGAACCTGCTGGCCGAAAAGGCTCGGCTTGAAACCGCGCAAACCCACGTGGCGGCCGCAGCGGCCTGGGCCCGAGCCAGCAAGAAGACGCTTTGAAGCGTGCTTCTGAGAGATCTCTCGTTTTGCCTGTAGCGTGGCGCGCCATGATCGCATGGTTGTCCCGAGGATCGATGTGAGCACCTTACCTAGACGCCGCTTTCAAAGGATCAATGCCGAACCGTCTGAGCGCGCCCTTTCCAATTATCGAACCAACGATGGAAGAACGGTCTGGGGCGGCTGGTTAGCATGTTCTGAAGAGTCGATAAAAGAACTTTCGACTCCTGAGATTTCGTCAGGAAGATGTCCACCGATTCGAGTTTTCTTTCCGGCAGAGGTCCGTATGCGGACAACAGCAAAATCGGGATGTGCGCCTTCATCCGCTTCATCCTCGCGGCAACAACATCGCCGTTCATACCCGGCATTTGGTAGTCGAGAACCACTGCGTCCACGGAATGCGTGCGGAACAATTGCAGTCCCTCGTCCCCGCCAGTAGCTTCCAGGACTTTATAGCCGTTGCTTTCGAGAAACATCTTGCGGCTGATGAGTCCGGTCCAGTGGTCGTCAATACAGAGAATAGTTTTTCTTAGCCGGGACATAGGCCCTCGCATTGCAAACTGGCCAGATACTTTGCTGTCATCGGCGATTCCATTGGGATCGCTGAAAAAGTGGTGGACAGATCGATTTGACTACCGCGGTTGCGCACCTTCAAATTACGAACGTTCATTCGGGCAGCAGTTACCGAGGGGCGGTGCGTCGAGAACTTCTACAAGACGGGCAAGAGGACTGATCGGAAGCCAGTGAAAATAGTCCTACTTCTTCACCAAGCGCAGTTTCTTCCAGCGCGCCTTCTGAGCCGCGGCAATCCGCTTGCGTCCGGCGGCGGATATCTTGCTGGCGCGCCGGCGGCCACTGCGTCCTAATCTCTCTAGTGCCTGGACGGCGTGGTGCAGTCGCTGAACTGTCGCCTTGGCTTCCTTGAGTTGATGTCTGAGGATGGCTACTACGTCAAGTTTTGGCATGCTCGGATAGTTTAATGCCTGGCGCTCCACATTTCGCAATTTTTGAAACGGGGTTCTGACCGTCGGCATGTCATCGCTGGCAATCGCCCGATTGCCAGTCCCGCACTGGCCGATGAAGGATGGAGACGGGCCGGTAGAGCCCCTCCTCTTAAATCGCGAGGAGTGGGCACCCGGATAGACGCAGGGCCCTCGACTCACTGTGGATTGAATCTTAATTCGATTACTACGTTGGTCTCGTGCCCGGCGGGTTCCCATCTCCATTTTTGGACTGCCCGCTCGGCTGCCTGCGCGAGGACAGGGTGCCCGCCTATCACCTTGACGGATTTTACAGCGCCATTTGGTGCGACCAAGACTTCGAGCCTCACACTGCCCTTCACATTCATGGTGCGGGCCAGTTCGGGATAAGAAGGAGTCACGCGGTTAATCACTCTGCGGCTATTCTCGGAGGAGTCCGGAGCCTGCGCAAATGCAGGGACGAACATCAACGCGCACAAAAGAAACCGGCCGATCAGCATGTTCAACCGCGACATACCATTGCCTCTCAGTGTGAACTTACCTTAGCGGAAAAACTCTACAAAATGCCGGAAGTAACCTCTTGCATTGGCGGACTCGGGCAGGTGGCCCACATCTCAGGACGGAATTGTAGCGCCCAGTGAAACGGGTTGGAGAGCCCCACTTCACAAAAGCCACGAGAAGGGGTATCCGGCTTACCAAAGTCGATGACGGTTTTTCCCGCCCGATTACGCATTGCGAAATGAATCGGCAGGACTCGACCAGCCGAGTCTGGCGCGCTTGCATTGCGCCATCACTATACCTCCGAGATGGAAACGTCTGGAATGGAGTGCAAAAATGCACGCTCGCGACTCAAGAACTGACAAACCGCAGGTTGTTTTTGCCATTCTCACTTTGGCATTTGTTTTCACGCTAGCCAGCCCACTCCATGCCCAGACCTTCCAAACGATCCCGGCTCTGTCCTTCACCATGCCATTTGCCGGCGCGAACCCGCTGCCGCAGATCGTCACTGTGGCCAGCACCAGCGGGGCGCTACGCTTTACCCCCGTCGCGAGCACAACCTCGGGTGGGAACTGGCTGTCGGTTGCGCCGAATAACAACGGTTGTTGTTTTGCGCCGCTTCCGGTTACGGTCAGCGTGTCCGCCGCTGGATTAGCGGCTGGAACCTATCAAGGACAAATAGTCTTCACTGACTTCTCCAACGCGAACAACAAATTGACAGTGCCCGTGACTCTGACCGTTGCGGCGTCGAACGTGGCATTTTTCGACGATCTTCCTGGCAAGTTGAGCTTTTCCTTCAAGACAGGCGGCAGCGCCACCTCGCAGCCCATGCAGATCCGCAACGGCGGATCGGGCACTTTGAACTGGTCCTTGACGGCGAGCACTGGCATTGGGGGCGCTTGGTTGACCGCGTCTGCCTCCAGCGGCACCGCTCCATCCAGCATCATGATCGGCATTAATAAAGCCAATCTTCCGGGAGGCGGCTCGACAGCCGGTACCTTTGTCGGACAGCTGCTCCTGCAGACCACAAATGACAAAACTACCATTCCGGTAGCGGTTACGGTGGGACCCACTGTTTTTGAGCAGGTAAATCCAATCAGCTTCACCACGCCATTCGGAGGCGCCAACCCTCTGCCCCAGATCCTCACTATTGAGAGCACCGATAACTCTGCTACCCGCTTTACTCCCGTGGCAGCCACCGCCAAAGGCGGAAACTGGTTATCGGTTTCGCCGAACAATAACGGCTGCTGTTTCGCGCCTTTCCCGGTTACGGTCAGCGTCAACGTCGGCACGCTGCCGGCAGGCACGTATACCGGAGAAATCACATTCTTCGAGTTCGCCAATCCCGGTATGTCGATGACTGTGCCCGTCACCCTCACAATCGTAGCCTCGGGCGCCTTCTTCGATGATCTTCCTGGCGGGCTCAGCTTCTCCTTCAAAACCAACGGTACCGCCACTTCGCAGGTTATCCAGGTCGGGAACGGTGGCTCCGGCACGCTGAACTGGACCGTCGTACCCACCACCTCCGACATGGCCAACTGGCTGACTGTATCTTCGGCCAGCGGAACCGCCCCATCGCTGGTCACAGTTGGAGTCAATGCCAGCCTGCTGCCGGGCGGCGGCGCGATCCCAGGGACATTCGTCGGAGAGCTACTCTTCCAGACACCCGGAGACACAACCAGCATTCCGGTGGCGGTCACGGTAGGAAGCCCTGTCTTTGAACAGGTCAATCCCATCAACTTCACCATGCCGTTCGGCGGCACAAATCCGTTGCCCCAAATCATCACCATCGAGAGCACAGATAACTCGGCTCTGCGCTTCACTCCAGTTGCGGCAACTGCCAAAGGCGGAAACTGGCTATCGGTTTCTCCGAATAACAATGGCTGTTGCTTCGCGCCGTTCCCGGTGACGGTCACCGTCAATGCCAACACCCTTCCGGCAGGAACCTACACCGGCGAAATCACGTTCTACGAGTTTGCCAATCCGGGCAGGTCGCTCACTGTGCCGGTGACCTTAACGATTGCTGCTTCGGGAGCATTCTTCAACAATCTTCCCGGCCAGCTGAGCTTCTCCCTCAAAAAGGGTGGTGCTGCAACATCTCAGAAAATACAGATTGGAAATGGCGGAACGGGGACGTTGAACTGGACCCTCGCCGCGACCACGTCCGATGGCGGTACCTGGTTGACTACGAATCCTACCAGTGGGACTGCTCCTTCAGGCGTGACTATTAGCGTGAACGCCTCTCTCTTGCCAGGAAACGGACTGATCGCTGGGACGTTTGTCGGTCACCTGCTCTTACAAACAGCAGGCGATATGACCAGCATTCCCGTAGCCGTCACGGTCGGCGATACGGTCTTTGATCAAGTAAACCCTATTAGCTTCACCATGCCGTTCGGTGGGGCTAATCCGCTCCCTCAGACCCTGACCGTCTCCAGCAGCGACAATTCGGCCATTCGCTTTACTCCGATCGCGGTGACTAGCAAGGGAGGCAACTGGCTGTCGGTTTCTCCTTCCAACAACGGCTGCTGCTTCGCGCCTTTCCCGGTGACAGTCACGGTCAACGCCAGTACGCTCCCAGCGGGCGTCTACACCGGCGAGATCACCGTCCTGGAATTCGCTAATCCTGGCAAGTCGATGACCGTACCTGTCACGCTGACGATTGCCGCCTCGGGCGCATTCTTCAATAACGTTCCGGGTGGTATGAGCTTCTCAATGAAGAAGGGGGGCAAAGCCTCACCCCAGACTCTGCAGATTGGCAATGGCGGAGCCGGAAAGCTGGCGTTTACTATTACGCCCAGCACCTCCGATGGCGGCGCGTGGCTGAAGCCCTCGATCCTCCTCGGCACCGCTCCCAAGATCGTAACTGTGTCGATTATTCAGACGGCATTGCCCGGAGGGGGATTGCAGGCCGGCACCTTTGTTGGTCAACTGCTCCTGGAAGCCGCGGGCGATTCCGCGACTGTCCCAGTAACTGTCACGGTGTCAGATACGGGCTTCACCCAGTTGAATCCACTCAACTTCGTCATGCCGCTCGGCGGAGCCAACCCCCTGCCACAGATCTTGACGGTCGCCGGCATCGATGCGGCCACCAGCCTGCGCTTTACTCCGGTCGCGGCGACTGGAAAGGGCGGGGCCTGGTTGTCGGTGTCTCCGTCCAATAATGGCTGCTGCTTCACTCCATTCCCGGTGATCGTCAGCATCAACGGTGCTGGCCTCAAGGCGGGAACCTACGAGGGAGAAATCACCATTAATGAATTTGCGAATCCTGGGAAGTCGGCAACGGTCGCGGTGACTCTCAACGTCGTTGCTCCTAGCAAGGCGTTCTTCGACAATCTTCCCGGGCAAACGAGCTTCTCATTCAAGCCGTCCAGCGCTAATCCGCCGGCCCAAACGATTCAAATTGGGAATGGCGGAACGGGGACGCCCTTGAACTGGAGCGTTTCGAAAAACACTGCGGACTTCGGTACTTGGATCAAAGTGCTTCCGGTCACGGGCGTCGATGCCGGGACGTACAACGTGTCCGTCATCACGGCGAAGTTGCCTGGCAAAGGACTAATCCCAGGAACCTTCCTCGGACAGCAACTGGTCAAGACCAAGACCGGCAACGTCACCATCCCCGTGGTGGTCACGGTCGGCGATCCAGTCTTCGTTCAGCTGCCGACCCTCACCTTCAATACCACCCGGGGCGTAAACCCAGCGAACCAGATCATAAGTGTTGCGAGCACAGGCGCAGCCATCCGCTTCACGCCCATCGCGGCATCGGGCAAGGGCGGCAACTGGCTGAGCGTCTCTCCATCCAACAACGGCTGTTGCTTCACGCCGACCAACGTTACCGTCACCGCGAATGCCAGTGCGCTGGCGGCGGGAACCTACGTCGGACAAATCAACGTCATCGAGTTCGCGAACCCCGGGAAGTCAATGACTATCCCGGTGGTGCTCATAGTCTCACCGTAGAGCTCGCGGGCAAATTAATACTTGGGGTAGTAGTGCAGAAATGCACTGCTACCCATTTTTTGGAGATAGACCACCCCTGACTTCTTGCAGGGACTGGCCCCTCTGAGGTTGAGTGCGCTGCAAGCCTTAGATCTACGGCGGAGGGTGATGCGCTCGCGGTGCCGGCTGCTTGAGCGGTTACCGGAGGTAACGATTCTCCAGCCGGACGGCGGCCTCGGTCAGCCGGAGACACTGGCGACAGGTGCACACGTACGGCATCTCCCCTGGGCGGACGGCGTGTCCGCACTTCTCGCAAACGAATTGGCCGTCCTGGTTTGGAGTCAACGGCCGGAAGTCCCATCCTAAGGCGCAGTACGGACAGCGGATGACGAGTTGGGCGTCTTGCGCAGACATGGCTGGTGACGGAAAGCGGCTTCCGCAACCTTCGTGTAAACACCCCTCGTTGGCTGGTCGCTATTCCGTGCGCAATACTGTAGGGCTGGCGCATCCCGCGGTAAATGGCACGTAAGAGGTAAGGGATGGCACTCGGGATGGCACACTCGGGCATGCTTTGCCATGTCTCCTTCGTCCCTGGGGCCGGCGGGACGACGCGTAGTGTACGTTGAACAATTTGCAGCGAGCGCCGGAGTGCCAACCCAGCCCTGAAGGGACCAGTGCAAGCGCGGCTCCACCCAAGAATTCTGCCGAGCTTGTCTTTCACCACCTGCTTACTTCAGAAAATCAAAAAGGCTCAACTGAGAAATCTTCCCGACGGCGGCGAGGGTGGCATTGGTTGCGGCCTGGGAGTTAACGAGGCGGCTGGCGGCGGCTTCGATGTCGGAGGCCGCAAGAGTATTTTCCTGTTGGCTGAGTTGCACCTTGACGGTGCCGAGAGAGGTCGTCTGCGCCTGGGCCTGGTTCATATTGTTGCCATAGAAGACGCGCTGACTGGAGATGTAGTTGAAGGCATCGCGCAGCGAGGTGATCGCCGTATCAAAGCCGCTGTTTGACTGCATAGCCTGGATGAGGCCCGTCATTGCTTGGAAGACATCGTGTCCGGGGGCAATGAAAAGTTGCGAACCGGGCTTATTGCCGGCGATCTGGTAGTTGTCCCCGATCTGGACGTTGTTGACGGCGTCGTTGCCGTCGTAGCGTACGCCGGAGGGGGCCGTGTTGTCTTTGACGAAGGGCGGCGAACTGGTGAGCGTCCCGGCAAAGAGCGGGCCTCCCTGGAATGAAGTGTTGGCGAGCGAGACTAACTGATCCTGGATGCCTTGCAATTCGGAGGCAATTGCGGCGCGGTCGGCGTCGGAAAGCGTGCCGTTCGCGCCTTCTATTCCGAGCGTGAGGGCGCGCTGGAGTGTCAGGATCACTGAGTTGAGCGCGGAATCGGCTGTCTGGAACTGGCCTTGGATCGAGCTGAGGCTTTGAAGATAACGGGCGGTGAAGGTGGCTTGGTCGTGGTTCTGCACCAGGCTGGCAGCTGCAGCGGGATCGTCCGAAGGTTGGTTGACTCGGCGGCCGGTAGACAATTCGAGGAGCGACTCTTGAGTGTCCTGCCGGGTGCGATTGAGGGCAGCCAGCAGGTCAGGCATGGGATTGGGATTGACGCGCATGAATATTAGTCCTTCCCGAGGTTAACCGCGGCGTCCAGCAGGGTGGTAACGGTAGTGACGACGCGGGCGGCGGCCTGGTAGGCGGTCTGATAGCGGACAATGTTGGCAGCTTCTTCGTCGAGTGAGACACCCGAGATAGCGGAACGCTGGTCTTCGAGCTGACGCAGGATGAGCTGGGAGGCGTCGAGATCGGCCGAGGCGTTAGCCGTGTCGCTGCCGACCTGGAAGACCAGCCTCGAGTAGAAATCGAGTGGCTTCTGTCCGGCGACGACAGCCTGGTTGTGGACGGCGGAGAGCACGGCCAGATTTCCGTTGCTGCCGGAAGTACCGTCAGAACTAGCGGCGACGAGTGCGGGATCGGTGATTGCTACGCTCAGACCAGCCGCGGCGCCGGCACCGCCAGCGGGAGGTGGAATGAAGAGGTCGGCGCCAGCAATGCCGTTTAGGTCGAATCCAGCTTTGTGCGCGGTGTTGAGGGCGGTGGCCAGCCCGGCGGCAAGTTGATCGAGACTCGTTTGTACTGCGGGGAGGCGGGTGTCGCGGGCAGCGAGAAGGCCGCCGAGCTTGCCGGCGGGGAGCTGGCTGGTGATGTCCACTGTGCCGGCAAAGATTTTGTGGATGCCGCCGGCGGCGATCTGGGTGGTCAGTTGGAAGCTGCGATCCTGAGCTACCAGGGGTGTGCCGTTGGAAGTAGTCAGGGTAATTCCGCGCTCGGTATGAATGACAGAGACGTCGACCAGGCTCGAGAGTTGGCGAATCAAGGCGCCGCGCTGGTCGACGAACGTGCTGGCGTCCTGGTGGACGTTTTCGAGGTTCGCGATTTGCTGATTCAGACCTGCAATCTGCCCGGTGAGCGTGTTGATCTCGTCTACGGTTTGGACCACGTTCAAGTCGAGATTGCCGCGCTGCGCTTGTAGGTTATGCGACGTCGTGTTGAAGTTCGTCGCCAGGTTGCCGGCCGCAGTCAGCACTCCCTGCCGCAGCGCGAGATTGGTGGGGTCGGTGGAAAGCTGCTGGAGGCTGTCGAAAAACTTCGTGATGGCGTCGCCGATGCCGGAATCCGTACCGCTGAACTCGACCTGAATCTGCTGGAGCGTTCCCAGCGTAGAGTTCAGTTGGCCCTCATTCTGCGTTTCCTGGTTCAGCCGAAGTTCGAGAATCGGGTCGCGCAGACTTTCCAGTTTTTGGAGCACAACACCGGTACCGAAGGTCAGCCGGCCGAGAACCACCGGGTCGCCCGGGACCAGCACGGGACGCTGCCGGGAGTATCCGGGAGTGTTGGCGTTGGCCACGTTGTTGGCGGAGGTCTCGAGCGCCGACTGGCTGCTGAGCAGCGCGCTGAGGGCAGTGGAGAGTGAGCCAAGGAGTCCGGACATGATTAGCCTCCGGCCTGAGAGCGAGTTTCGGCGCGCAGCAGGGTCAGGTCAGGGGTGTAGGTGGGTTCACAACTTTCGACTACGCGCGCCAGTATGGCGAGACTGCGCTGCAAGTGCCGTAGCAGGGAGCAGTGCACGCGCGTCAGATAGCGGATGCGGACGGTTAGTGCGGTAAATTCCTGTTCGAGCTGTGCCGAAGGCAACGCTTCGGGCTGATGGTGGACGGTAGGTTCAGTCGAGCGCAAACTCCGCTGCTCGGACTGGCGGCAGAGTTGGTCCTCAAGCAGACTCCATTGGCGGCAGAGTTCCGCCTGATGGGCCGCGCCACGCGCGATCATTTCGGCGTCGTTGCGCGCGAGCGCGAACTGGCTGACTTCAAGGCTTTGAGCCAGGTCGCGCAGCAACAGCAGCCGCATCGCGATCAGGTCTCCGGGTTGGGGTGGAACTGCGTCCATATCAAGCCAGATCGTCAATCTGGTGCTCAGTCGGTTCGGCGCTTTCTTCTTCAACAGCCGGCTTTGCAGGCGCAACCGGACGCCGACGACGGGGAGGAGGCTCGTATTCGCCGCCGTGTTTTTCGACTATGCGCAAAGCGGGGTCAAGCCGATTGGTCGATAGCGGATCCACGGACTACCCCGTTTGTTGCCCGGCGCTGCCGCTCGTCAAGTCGGCGAGGATTGCATCCGCAAGCTGGCCATCGCTGACGGCGTATTCGCCCTTGCCGATCGATTGCCGGAGCAACTCCACTCGTTGTTGCCGCACTTCGGGCTGCGCCAGAACTTCGCCCGCAAGCGCTCGCACACGTGTGCGGTCAAACGAAAAATGTGTCTGGTCGAGCGCTGCTGTCTCGTTCCCGCGCTCGCTCGAAGCAGGAGCCGCCTGGGCACGGTTTGCTTTGCGGTTGTCCGCTGACTCCGTTTCATAGGTTCTTAGATCTACTCTCATGGTCCTCACCGATCCCTTCTCTGCTGGTTTCATCGGCAGAGTCTTAGCAAACCTTAATACGGCATCGGTCTGCGCAAGCGCAGGGCTGAAGAAAGGATCGGCAATGTTTCGAAAAACTTTAGATTGCGGGAGAAAACTCCCGTCAGCTCACCTCAGGTACTTTCGATTGCTGCCATTGATGCAAAATAAGCTGCGCGATTCCGATGCCGCCGTGAGCGGCCATCGCCGAGGCCAGCGCTTGCGCGCCCATCAAGGCATAGGTGCTGCTCCCGGCAAGACCATCCTCGGAAGTTCCGGCAAAAGTCTTCTGCAGGGATTCCAGCAGCGGGCCCAGCAGGACTGCCTCGAAGTCCTGCGCTGCCTTTGCCGCTTTTGCTTTCCCGGGGTGGGTGGCGGCGGGAATGCGCGCGCTCTCGAACGTGATGGAGAGGCTCATCAGATCACCTCCAGGTCGGCGTCGAGGGCTCCAGCAGCCTTGATAGCCTGCAGGATCGAGATTACGTCGCGGGCGGTGGCGCCCATGTTCTGCAAGCCATTGACGAGTTGCTCAACTTTGGCGCCTTCGGTGATTTCCACGCGCCGCGCGGGGGTTTCCTTGGTCTGCACCTCCTGCTGGCCCACTATGGTGGTCTTGCCTTGCGAGAAGGGCTGCGGTTGAGAGACTTCAAATTCGGTTGAGATCTGAACTGAAAATCCTCCATGCAGGATGGAGATCGCACCCAGGCGAACATCCTGTCCCATGACCACCGTGCCGGTGCGTTCGTTGACGACCACGCGGGCATGCCGGTGCACGGTGACGGCCAGATTTTCGATTTTCGCCATCACGTTGGTGAGGTTCGGAACACCGGTTCCGGTAGCATTGACTTCCACGCGGCCGCCATCGCGCGCGATCGCAACCTCGTGTCCGAAGGCGCGATTGATAGTGTCGGAGATTTCGCCCGCAGTCGAGAAGTCGGGCTCACGCAGTAGCAGATTAAGCGGTGCGAGATGATCGAAGGCGAAAGGCAGCGCGCGCTCGACGCGGCCGCCGGCGGGAATACGGCCGACCGTCGGATGGTTGACTTGCTTGCTGTTGTTCGCGCCGCCGGCGGAGTATCCACCCACTGCCAGCGGACCCTGGGCGGCGGCGTAGATCTGGCCGTCGGCGCCATAGAGAGCGGTCAGCAGCAACAGACCGCCTTCCAGACTCTTGGCATCGCCGATGGAGGAGACAGTGACATCCAATTGCGCGCCGGGGCGGGCAAAGGGCGGAAGATTCGCGGTCACGAACACGGCGGCCACATTGTTCACACGGGCCGCGCTTGCGGGAATCTGCGCACCCATGCGTTGCAGGATGCTGGCCAGGGTTTGGGTGGTGAACACGGTCTGGCGGCGATCACCGGTGCCGGCCAGGCCGACGATCATGCCGTAACCGATCAGCGGATTTTCGCGAACGCCTTCGACGGTGGCGAGATCGCGAATCTTGATCTGCACCGGTTCGGCGGCAACAGCAGTCAGTGAAGTGAACAGGAGAAGTACGGACGCGAAAACGGAGTTCATAGTTCTCCTAGAAATTCAGAATGCGCATGATCATGCGCAGAATCGGATGCGGCGGCCGGGTCCCGTCGGAGACCACACCTTTACCTTTGATTTCCAGTTCCAGGTTGCCGAGAGTGTTCGACACGACGGTGTTGTCAGGACCGACGTCGCCCGGGCGCGCGACACCGCGCAGCACAATGTTCTGGCGCTCATTGTTCATCACTATGGAACGCTCGGCTTCGACGACCAGGTTGCCGCTCGGAAGGACGGCGACAACGCGGCCCGTCAGACTGGTGCGCAGTTTCGAAGTGGAGGTTGCCGCCCCTTTGCCGGCTAGAGTTTCCGCGGAGTGCAATCCAAGCAAGTTCGCGACGCCCGTGGTTTTGAGACGGCCAGGCAGCGAGTCAATGCCGGAACTGGCCTTGAAGCTGCGGTCAGTGCTGACGTCTCCGGTGTTGGACGAGGTCAGATCATGCACTACCAGGATCGTGATCAGGTCGCCGGCGCTACGGGCCTTGTAGTCGGTCGTGAGAGAAGCCAGGCGTCCGTTGTCGGTCCAGGCGCTGCCTAGGGTGTGCGTCGGCGGAGGGGCTTCCGCCATCTGGACGCGCGCCAGGTACTTGGCCAGGTTGTCGTCGGGCGACTTCTGTTTCGAGGCGCTCAGCCACGGCGTGCTGACGAGCAGCAGGCAACAAAGGATCGTTTTCATTTCCTCTCCTGGATACTCATTGCGCCAAGGCTTCGAGCCGGGCGGGGGCGGAAACGCGCGCTCGAAAAATTTGTCCATCCTGATTGCGGACGCGAATCACATCGCCTTCAGCGCCCCGTTCGAGGCAGGTGACCAGGGCCGTTAGGCTGAGCCGGTTCCCGCGAAAGAGCACGGTGGCCCGATCCCCTACCCGCACGATGGCTTTATGTGTCACGGATTGCACGGATGGCTGGCGGGATCCGTTGCGGCACGAACTCCCTGCGATTTTTTCCGAACCCATGGCGGTAGATCGTCCCACGCCGGCATAGGCCAGGAAGGGCACACACTGTCCGGGCTCGCGGCATTCCATCTGAAATTGGGCGCGGGTGAGATTGGCATCCCAGCAGACCATGGAAACTCGCAGGGTGCGGGCAGGGGCAGCCGGGACCATTACTGGAAGGTCGATTTCCTCGGCACGCAGCAGTTGTTCTTCGTGAACGCCGCGCTGGCGGAGTTCGATGGTGACCGCTTGCCAGACTTCGTCGCGGGTGATGCGAGGACGGGCGTCCTGCCCATAGAGAAAGGCGCCAGAAACAATGGCGATGGCGAGAAGCGTAGTCAGAAATGTGTGCGGAAGTTGGGGTACGCGTAAGAAATTGGTACTCATCGTCACTCCTTTGTCTCTACCTGCCTAGGTTGTTGATCTGCTGGAACATTTGGTCGGCGGCCTGCACGACTCGCGAGTTGGCTTCGTAGGAACGCTGAGCCACGATCATCTGGATGAACTCATCCACTACACTGACGTTCGACTGCTCCAGATACCCCTGCTCAATCTGTCCCAGGCCGTCGGTTCCACCTGGCGTGCCGAGCACGGGATCGCCGGAAGCGGTGGTGGCAAGAAACAGATTTTTGCCGACGCTGTTCAGTCCGCCGGGATTGGCGAAGAGCGCGAGCTGGATGTTTCCCACCTGTTGCGCCGCTTGCTGGCCCACCAGCGTTGCTGAAACCGTTCCGTCGGAACCGATAGTGACTGAAGTTGCTCCTTGAGGAATGGTGATCGAAGGTTCCATGGGGTTCCCGTCCGCGGTCACGACGTTGCCTTGCGCGTCGAGATGAAAGGCTCCGCCGCGGGTGTAGCCGGTTTCGCCGCTAGGCAGGGTTACCTGGAAAAATCCCTGACCTTCGATAGTCAGGTCAAGCGGATTGCCGGTCGCGCTCATATCGCCCTGCAACTGAATGATTTCGGAGGCGGCAGAACGAGTGCCAAGCCCAATCTGCAGGCCCGCCGCGACCGTCGTCTGCTGGGTTGCAGCCGTGCCCGGCATCACCATGTTCTGGTACAGCAAATCCTGGAACTGCAGACGCCGCCGCCGAAATCCGGCGGTGCTGGAGTTGGCCAGGTTGTTGGCAATGGTGTCCAGATTGAATTGCTGCGCCTGCATTCCGCTGGCGGCGGTGTACAACGCCCGTATCATGGCTCCTCCTGGAACTCAGTAAATCGGAACTCAGACTCCTACACGTGCGGCAGATCGTTGGCCGCGATGCGGTTGAACTCGGTGTGAAACAGGGACAAAGCCCGCTGCATCATTTCGGCTTCGCGTTGCACGCCAATCAGCGTCATGACCGCATTGATGGCATTTACGTTGGAAGACTCGAGCACACCCTGGCGAACGGATGTTTGGCGTGCCGGGAGCTCGCTGCCATTGGGCGTGCTCAACAAGGCTTCGCCTTCGGAGGTCACCTTCGTTTGCGGGGCGAATTCCACCAGCCGGATTTTGCCGGCCACCGCGCTGTTGACCGAAAGCGTTCCATCCGAACTGATGGAGACTACTCCTGCCGGAACCCGAATGACGCCGTTCTCCCCGAGCACTGGATTTCCGGTTGCTGTCACCAGCTCGCCGCTGCGCGCAATGCGGAAGCTGCCGGTACGGGTGTAGCGCGTTCCTTGCGGAGTCTGAATTGCGAAGAAGCCGGTGCCCTCGATTCCCACGTCGAGCGGGTTGCCGGTGTCTTGCAGGCTGCCAGGACCGAGGTCCAGATGCGTGCCTTCAAGCACACCGAAATTGTTGGTAGCCAGATTGAGTACGTTGGGAACAGCCAGGCGGGAAATGGCAAGCAGGGTCTGAAACGATGCCTGCTGGCCTCGAAATCCAGCGGTATTCAGATTAGCGAGATTATGGGCGGCGACTTCGAGTGCCTGGCTTTGCGCTCGCAGTCCGGCGCACGTTGCATAAAATCCGCTGTCCACAGTTGGTTCCCTCTCACGCGATAGAGAAGCACGCCGAGCGCCACGGCGGTCCAGCTACGATCTTCCGATAGGTTTGCTTTGTCTGCTTGGACTTGCGGCTAAAAGAATCAGTGGAGATGCGTGAGACTTCGGGAGCAAAGGCAAACGCTGCCGGTTGCATATGACTACCCGGCAAAGCCTGCCTGGCCGAGACGGCGGCGTGTGAGCGTCAGGCGTGAAGGTCGAGACGAATGACCAGTGGAGCGCCCTCCAACAGCCGGATGGTCTCGAGAGAATCGCCGCCCGCCAGCGAATGGAAGCGGTAGGCGGGGCCGGTGACGACGGCGGGCACACTTAACAGGCAGAGCCCGTCGAGGCCGGTAAGCTTGTTCTTAAAATTTCCAGCTATCATATTGCAGATTTCGCCGATCGCGTCCCAGACCTGTCCCTCGGTATGGACAACCCCGGGTCCCAGCATGCGATCAACAATCTGGTTGGCCGCCTGCGATCCGCAAGAGAAGGTGAGGACTCCGCGGAGCGACCCGGCCAAGCCAACCATGGCCGTTAATTCTCCCTGGGGTGGAGACTCGGATTTCAGCGTCGGGCCCAGTTGGCAGCCGAGCATGATCTCGAACACTTCCTGCACCGCGAGTTCGAGGATGGGCAGCCATTCTTCCTGGCGAGAGTGGACCGCCACCGGCGAGTCGGCACTCATGGGTTCTTTTCCAGAACTGGCAGGACGTGTTCTTTCACTTGCTCAGCGGTAAACGGCTTGCGGATGTATCCACGGGCGCCGCAGGAGAGAGCTTGCACGACGTGGGACTCGCTGCCCTCGGTAGTAATCATGACGATCGGGACCCCTTTGGCATTCTCGACAGTTGCCACCTGCCGGACGAATTCCAGGCCGTCCATGACGGGCATGTTGATGTCGCACAGGATCAGATCTACGGAGTGGTCGCGGAGGGTCCCCAGCGCCTCGGCCCCGTTGCCGGCCTCGAAGACCTGCTCCAGTTCGATTCCAGCGTGTCGTAACGAACGCTCGACGATCTTGCGCATCACCGAGGAGTCGTCCACGATCAGTGTCCGGATTTTACCCATACCTTGGTTCCATCGGCAGGGCTGGTGGGGGCTTTACAGTCCGCTCCAGCCCCTCAAGGGGCTCTTGAAGTTGAACTGCTTTCGCCATCGCTGAAGCGATGCCCTGATACGAATCGTCCTGATACGAATCGTGAGGTCCGACAAACGATACACAAGGGCAGGGAACTTTTTCAGGAGCTCTGGAATCCATTATGCTTAGGAAATGACCTTGCTCGACGCGCAGCAGTATGATCCCGCGAAAGAGAAGCGGCGCAAGATTAAGATCGCTCTAATCGTGGTGGCCGTTCTGGTACTGGCGGTGCTTGGCTGGAGGTACCGCAACTGGCCCGAGGAGCACGCGGTCGACCGGTTTTTCGCCGCACTCCAAAAGCAGGACTACGAAGGGGCATACGGCATCTACTTTCACGATCCCGGTTGGCAGCAGCACTTGCAGAAATATTCGCAGTACACTTATGCCGATTTCTATCGCGACTGGGGGCCGGGCGGCGAGTGGGGATTAGTGAAGTCGCATCGGATCGATGGCTCGGCTTCCACCAGGGGTGGAGTGGTGGTGGAGGTCATCGTCAATGAACGAGCCGATCGCGCTCGCCTGTTTGTGGAGAAAGCGGATAAGACGCTGACGGTGTATCCGTACTAGGTCGGTGGCGGGTGCTGTCGTGTTGTCAGGAGGCTGTGTCAGAGAATTGCGACAGCGCCTTTTGCAGCGAAGCTTCATCGCCTACCGATAGGTAGGCTTTCGATCGGTCAATCTGCCGCATTAGTCCCGAGAGAACTCTTCCTGGACCAACTTCCACAAACAGAGTGACGCCCTTTTCGATCAGAAGACGCATGGACGGATCCCACTTTACCGATCCAGTGACCTGGCGAATGAGCGCGGCGCAGGCGGGCTCGGCTTCCGTGACAAGCAAAGCGTCCACGTTGCAAACCACTGGGCAGGCGGGCTTTTGAAAGTTCAGCGCCTGGAGATCGGTTGCGAGGCGATCTCGCGCGGGTTGCATGAGGGCGCAATGGAAGGGAGCGCTCACGGGCAGGCTGACTGCTTTCTTGGCGCCGCGTTCGGTTGCCAGCTTGATGGCGCGTTCCACGGCGGTGGCGTGTCCGGAGACTACAATCTGCTCGGGTGAATTGATGTTGGCGGGCTGGCAGACCTCGCCCTGGGCTGCGTCACGGCAAATGTCGGCGACCTTGTCGAGGGCCATGCCGAGGATGGCGGCCATCGCGCCTACACCCAGCGGGACGGCTTCCTGCATGTACTTGCCACGATTGCGGACAGTGCGGACCGCGTCGGCAAACTTCAAGGTGCCAGCGGCTACGTGGGCAGAGTATTCGCCGAGGCTGTGTCCGGCAACGTAGCTGGGTTTGGGACTCCTCTGCCGCAGAACACGAAACGCCGCAACGGACGTGGTCAAGATCGCGGGCTGGGTAATCTCGGTGAGTTTCAGGTTTTCTTCCGGCCCCTCAAAACAAAGTTGCGACAGCTTGTAACCGAGGGCTTCGTCGGCCTCTTCGAAAGTCTGACGGGCGGCGGGGTAGTTCGCGGCCAGTTCCTTACCCATGCCGACGGCTTGCGAACCTTGCCCGGGAAAGATAAATGCGATTGGAAATGACGGGCTCATGATTTGGATAAAGTTTAGTGAGTCGGGCCGGCTGTGTCCGCATGCAGTCCAGCCAATTCGCGCGCGATGGTTTCGTTTACCTGGCCTTCGGCGAATTCCGATGCTACACGAATCGCGTTTTTGATGGCGTTGGTATTCGACGATCCGTGCGTGATGATGCACACGCCCTTGACTCCGAGCAGCGGCGCGCCACCATACTCGGTGTGGTCCAGACGCTTCTTGAAATCGGAAAATGCGTTGCGTGAAAGCAGGGCGCCTACTTGCCGGGTGATTGTGGATTTGAGCGTTTCCTTCAAAACAGCCCGCACTAGTTTTGCCACGCCTTCGGAAGTCTTGAGCGCGACGTTGCCGACAAATCCGTCGGCAACGATCACGTCTACCTGACCGTTATAGAGGTCGCGCCCTTCCACGTTGCCGATGAAGTTCAGCGGCAGCTGTTTCAGAAGTTTGAAAGCTTCGCGAGTGAGCTCGTTGCCTTTGGATTCTTCTTCGCCGATGGAAAGGAGTCCGATGCGCGGACGCTTCATGCCGAAAATTGCGCGGCAGTAGATGTCTCCCATGACCGCGAACTGCTCAAGGTTGATCGGGTCGCAGTCCACATTGGCGCCAACGTCGAGCAGAACGGCAGCGGTGTTCAAGACCGTGGGAAAGGCCGCGGCTAGCGCGGGACGATCGACTCCGGGCAGTGCGCCCAGCACCATTTTGGCGGTGGCCATAGCCGCGCCGGTGTTGCCGGCAGTCACGAATCCATCGGCACGGCCGTCCCGCACGAGGCGCAGGCCGACGCGAATGGAAGAATCGCGCTTGCCGCGGATCGCCTCCACCTTGTCGTCCATGGTGATGACTTCGCTGGCGTGGACTACATCAATCGCCAGCCGGAGGGCGCCGGGGTAGCGCGCCAGCTCGGCCCTGAGTTGTGGCTCAGGTCCAACCAGGAGCACGCGGGCGCCATGATGACGCGCCGCTTGCAGGGCGCCTTCGATTTCGGGTCTGGGCGCCTTGTCGGACCCCATCGCATCCAGAGCGATTACGCTAGGCATGGAGGGAAAAAACTAGGACTTCTCTTTGACCTCGAGGATTTCGCGGCCCTTGTAGTATCCGCATTTCGAACAAGCGCGATGCGGCATTTTCTGCTCGTGGCAGTTGGGGCACTCTGAGAGCGCGTGCTTTGAGAGCGAATCATGGGCGCGACGGCTTGCAGTACGCGCTTTGGAGTGTCGGCGTTTCGGATTTGGCATGATGAATTCCTTTGGGTTCGCAGCTCTCAGTACAACCGGGTTTCTTGTGAAAACTGAGAACCGGGTCTATTGATTCAGTTTATCGCGTATCTCTTTCAGACTTGACCAACGCGGGTCTTGAACCGTTGTGTCGCAGGAGCACGCGCTTTCATTCAAGTTCTTACCGCAATGGGGGCACAGGCCTTTGCAATCTTCACGGCAGATCATCTTCAGCGGCAGGGCCAACAGCACCTGCTCGCGCAGCATGTCTTCCAGGAGCAACCCGTCACCCTGGTAGTAGCCGATTTCGGCCTCCGCGTCGGTCACGGAAAGCTCGTCACGTCCGGCATCTGATCCGAGTGGCCGATACAGCAAATCGAAGTCGCGGGTCAGTTTGTACTGTACCGGCTCGAGACAACGGGCGCAGGCTACTTCCAGGTTCGTGTCCAGCTTGCCTTTCAGCCGGATGTCCTGGATGACCTTGTGCTTGCCATGATGCTCTTCGACCAGGTCCGCCCGTCCCTCGGTGCGCAGCGGCGAAAGCTGGCGCAGGTCCGGTAATAGATCAATCGCACCAGGGCTGAACTCTTCCCGGAAATCGACCGGGTGAGTCTCCAAGTCCTGGATTTCGATGAACATCGGAACCTCCGCCGCCCCCACTCGATACCGCGAAGGCCCGCGGAAGTGCGCACAGAGACGTAAGTCTCTCAGGGAGCAATACTTAAGAATAAAGGCCGAAAATCAGGGTGTCAAGGAAGGCGCCCCTGGAATGCTACGATTTAGGTATTGCTTCGCGGATGGGAGAGGAATGATCGGCGTATTGGCAATTAATGTCCTGATGGTACTTCTCGCCTTGGGGGATTGCGAGTGGGGTTTTGCCCACGAAGATGTTCAGTGGCATGGTCACCGTCTTGCACAAGACGATCGGAATCACTCTGCCATCGCCTGAGAATGAACGGACGGTTGCGGTGATCTGGATTGCGTCCATGATCGTTATCGGCAACGGGATACTTTTCTTGTTGATTTTCCTCGCGGACTCCTCGTCAGAGGGTGATCTGCGTACCGCAGCGAATTCAGCCCGGTGTTATCTTAAGAAAGTCCACACCTTAAGGTTCGCGTTCCCAATGTCCGATCCAAATACACCTGAATCCCAGCCTACTCCAGAGGCGAGCGAGTCGTTCGCCGACGTGTTTTCCCAGTATGAGAAGAGTCACTTGCACAAGCGGGAGGACGCCTCCAAAGCCCGCGAAGGCACCGTGATTGTCGTGACTGCAGACTCGGTTCTGATTGACATCGGCTACAAAAGCGAAGGCATTCTGCCGCTAACGGCATTTCAAAATGATCGCGAGCCGCCTAAGCCTGGCGACAAGCTATTAATCTCGGTTAAGGGCCGCAATCCGGAAGGCTATTACGAACTCACCCGCGGGAAGGTTGAGCGTCCGGCGGACTGGGAAGCCCTAGAGAAGGCATTCAATGACAAGACGACGATTGTGGGTATGGTGACCGGTGTGGTCAAAGGCGGATTGAGCGTCGACGTGGGAGTCCGCGCGTTTATGCCGGCCTCACGTACCGGTACGCGCGAGGACGCCGAGATGGAAAAGCTGGTTGGACAGGAAATTCGCTGCCGGATTACAAAGCTCGACCTCACCGAGGAGGACGTCGTCGTCGACCGTCGCATCATTGCCGAAGAGGAAGAAATCGCCACCAAGGGACGCCGCTTCTCGGAACTGAAGGAAGGTGACAGGGTGCGGGGCAGGGTCCGCAGCCTGGCCGACTACGGAGCGTTCGTCGATATCGGCGGAGTGGACGGCCTGCTGCATGTTGCTGAAATCTCGTGGCAGCGGGTCAACAAGCCGTCGGATGTGCTGTCAGTGGGAGACCAAATCGAGGCGCGAATCCTGAAAATCGATCTGGACAAGCGCCGCATTTCGCTCAGCATGAAACAGCTTCAGGCCCATCCGTGGGATGTGGTTCCGGAAAAGTACAAGACCGGCGAACGGGTGCGCGGCACGGTTACGCGTGTCATGGACTTTGGCGCCTTCGTGGAACTGGAGCCCGGAATCGAAGGGCTGATTCACATCTCCGAAATGTCGTGGGCGAAACGGGTGCGGACGGCGGGGGACGTTGTAAAGCCTGGGGAAACGGTCGAGGCTGTGATCCTGGGAGTGAATCCGAGCGAACGCCGCATCTCTCTCGGTCTGAAACAAGCGCTCGGAGATCCATGGGCGGAGGTCGCCAAGAAAATGTTCCCCGGCGCTGTGGTCGAGGGCCCGGTGACTAACATCATGAAGTTTGGGGCTTTTGTGCAGGTGGTGGAAGGCGTCGAGGGCCTCATTCACATCAGCGAAATCAGCGCCGAGAAACGAATCAATCATCCGCAAGAGGTGCTGAGGGTGGGACAGGTGGTCAAGGCCCAGGTGCTCGCAGTCGACACTGAAAAACGGAACATTCGGTTGAGCATGAAACAACTAATGCCGTCCGGTTTGGATGAATACATCGCCGAGCATCAGGAAGGTGAAGTGGTGACGGGCCGCATGGTCGAGGTTTCTGAAGAAAAGGCGCGGGTGGAACTAGGCGAAGGCGTTTCTGCTACTTGCCGCATCGGCGCGCTAAGTGCCGCTACAAAGACCATACCGGCTCCAGCGGCTGCGCCACTCGCGAAGGCGGATCTGTCTTCTCTGGGTTCGATGCTGCAGGCGCGCTGGAAGAGCGGCGCTCCAGTTAATGAGGCCAAGCCGGAAAGCGCTCGCAGCGGGCAGATTCGCAAATTCCGGATCACGAAGCTCGACAAAGAAACTAAGAAAATCGAGCTGGAGTTGGCGTAAACGCGATCCCGATCTCCTTTGTCACTCAAGCTCTAGTTCTCAGTCGCAGAAGTCTTCCCGGAGGTCTCCTCGGGCTCTTTCATCGCTGACTTGAAGCCGCGAATACCGTCTCCGATTCCTTTACCCAGTTCCGGCAGCTTCTTAGGTCCGAACACGAGCATAGCAATCCCAAAGATCACCAACAGATGCATGGGTTGAAACAGCCCTTCCAACATCGAGTACTCCTTTGGCTGCGCGAAAGCAGGATTGTCGCAGCCATAGCTGAGGGTTAAGAATAATTTGGCGCCATGCCAGATTTTGTCGGGTATAGCGCCCCAAGGAGAAGTTTGAGCAATCAAGTTTGCGACTATGCGGCTGTTACTGGCGCACGGCCAGGTCCGCTTCGATCGCCAACGTGCGCATGAATTTAAAGAAATCTTTCGACTGGCCGATGAAGAGGCCGTCGGCGGTGAGTGCCTGCAGCGCTCCCATGGCCGCGCCTTTGGTCGCGGTCGGTCGAATGATCGAACATGCCGGAAGCTTTCTGTGCAGGAACGCGGTGGGTTCGGGCATGATCAGGTTGGTTTGAAAGTCCTCGCCGCCAAGCGGAGGAGAGTTCAGGTCAGGGAACGTCACGGTCAAGCCAGTGACCGGATCCACGACGCTCAGCTGCGGCGAGTTGCCCGCTTTGTCGGACCAAGTCTGGAAATGGGAGATCTCTGTGCCTCCAATGCTCAACACGATGCGCAGAACTTCCAGGCTCGTGACCCTCTGCGCAAGCTTCGGGTAGAGGCTGGTGCCGCCTTGCTCGATGGTCGCGAAGTGGAAGCCAGCGGTGTTGGCGATGGCTTGGGTCAGGTCAGAGATGTGATGAGGCTTCGAGGGGTCGGGTTGAACGTCGTCGTCAGTCCGGGGAATCGCCGGGTGCTGCCCGGTCGCGATACTCGGAATCGCGTTTGGAAACGTATCGCCGAGATCGGGATTGCCGGTGCGGCTGCGGTAACGGGTATACCAGGTGGTGTCGACCGAAAGTTGCATCAGGTTAGTGAGCCGGCCGATTTGCTGGGCCCCGGTCGCCTGGCTGCTGGGCAGAGTGCGGAACTGATCAAGGTTCACCGGTTCCGCGCCTTTTGACACCAGGTACGCATTGATGAACACTTCGTGAGTCAACTCATCCTCGGTGTTGTCGTGAATGTACTGCGGCATGTCACCGTCCAATTGTTCGAGCGCGAGAGTGTAGAGTTTGCTCCCGCTTCCGCCCGGGACCTCACTGTCTTGAATGCCACCGAGTTCGTTGTACTGTTGCCATAGATCGGTCTCGAGGATTTCGGCCGCGGCCAGGAAGCGCAGGATGGCGACGTCGCCCACGGTGATGATGCCGCTACGATCCTGTGCTTCGGCTTCGCTGGTCAGGAGTGAGCCGGTTGAGAGGGCGGCCCCGACAACGCCGAGGCCCTTAAGGAAGGAACGCCGCCTGACGTTGCCCTGGGAAGAAGAATCATTTTGTTCGGTGCCGTGAGCAGTCGTCAAGGACGACACAGTGGCTGGGAGAATTTCGCGTGCCATGTTTACACTCCGATCGGGTTTAGAAATGTCGCGGTGATTTAGTCCCGCGGTTCGATCCTGCTAGCAGCCTATCTGCCCGTGCCCCCGCCGAGTGTCACTTGCGTGTCAAAGGTCTGTAAAAGTCTGTGCTCAAGGTTTCCACTGCGATGCGCAAAACATAACGGAGAGTTCATCTCCAATTCATCTTCGCCTAACAAATCTGCCCTAGGGTCGCTGAGTAATCCGAGACTTATCCAATCAAAAAGAGGACGAAAATGACGACCCGTTTCACCGCAATCGCTTCCAAAATGCAACCCATCAACCACCTACCTATCCGCGCTGCCTGAGGCCCGGAGCCATCCGGCCTCTCTTCTGGAGGAATTTTCAACCTAGGGATGTGCTAGATTATTCCTATGCCTACCCTATACGTGGAAAACGTGCCCAAGGATCTTTACGAAGCGCTGCGCGCCCGCGCCCGTAAGAACCGCAGTTCGATCGCGGCGGAGGTGATCGGGTTGCTGAAGGACAACGTACCGACTGCGGCCGAACTCAAACGGCGGCAACAGTTCTTCGATGATCTCGCGGAAATCCGTTCTTATAAGCCTATCGGTCCTGGTCCGTTCCCCTCGGCCGAGGAAGTGATCCGCGAGGATCGCGAGCGGTGAACAGATTTGTTGTGGACGCCAGCGTGGCGGCCAAGTGGGCATCGCCCGAAGTGATTGAGCCACTCGCTGGCCGCGCCAATCAGTTTCTTCGCGAATACCTGAGCGGTTCGGTGCAAATCGCTGTTCCAGACTTGTTCTGGCCGGAAATTGGCAACTTCTTGTGGAAGGCTGTTCGCCGCGGGACGCTGACCCCGGCCCTCGCCGAACGCGCTCTCGAGGCAATGATCAATCGCGACTTTCCCACGTTGCCGAGCCGAGTTGTGCCGCGCGAAGCGCTCGCGATAGCTGTCGATTTTGGACAAACCGTTTACGACAGCACCTACGTCGCACTGGCGGTGGCGACGGGAAGTCAGCTCATCACCGCTGACGAGCGTCTGGTCAACACTCTCGGCTCTCGTTTCCCCGTCCGCTGGCTGGGAGCTTTGTGAGTTTGTAGCTGCTCTGCTGTTCGCTATACTTAGCGCAGGCGATGGAGTTCGCCATTTAACCGCCCTCGGGCTGATAACTCCTACAGAAGTCTCGACAAAACTCTGCGGGAGGACTCCATCGTGAACTATCTCTGGATCGCTGTGGGCGCAGTTGTGGGAGTGAGCGCCCGTTATTTCCTAAGCGGTCTCATCACCCGGAATTTTTCAGCGGCTTTTCCTTACGGCACTCTGCTCATCAACATCACTGGCAGCCTGGTGCTGGGATTCTTTCTCGTGTACTCGACCGAGCGCGTCCTGCTCGACCCGCGCTGGCGGCTGCTGGTCGCCATCGGCTTCTGCGGCTCGTACACGACTTTCTCCAGCTATGCTTTTGAAAGCTTCGCCCTAATGGAACAGGGGCAATGGCTGATGATGGGCGCAAACATTCTTGCCAGCAACGTGCTCTGCCTGATGGCGGTGCTGGCGGGCGCAGCCCTGGCCCGCGGATTGTAGAATGGCAGACGCTATGGCGGTTCAAGTCACCATGTATCTGACGGAAGGCGACTCTTGGCATCATCGGCCGCTGCATCTCGAGATCCTGAAATATCTGCGGGAAGAAAATGTTTACGGCGCGGTGGCATTTCATGCGGTCGCAGGATTTCTTGGACGCGGCCGGGTCCACACGGCTCACCTTGTGGAAGCGGGCGGTGAGTTGCCGGTCGTGCTCAGCTTTGTGGATACCGATGAGCACGTCAGCCGCGTCCTGCCCCGCCTGCGGGAGATGGCCGCGCATCGCCTGATCGTGCGCGAGAATGTTGTGATTGAGCAGGGCAGCCTGGATTGAAGGTTTTTGCATTGCCGACGACCATCGGGTCCGGCTACAATGCTTTCACTTCGGTTGTTCGTTCGCGCCAAGGACTCTACGATGTTTGACCGCGTCTAATTCGTCAGCCTGCTGATCCGCTCGTGCGGACTTCTCTCTAATTTCTACACTCAGTCTAACCACGCAGTCATAAGCTTCCTTGCCCGGAGGCGACGCGTAGAAAGCTTGCCAGATACTTATGGAAATGGAAGCGGTTTCGACAATCGACACTCCGCCGCCCTCACCACCGCGCAGTTTATGGGAGTCTTTGTGGGAAGCGATTCGGGGATCGCATCTGGACTACACGACCGGCAGTTTGAACCGGGCGATTCTGTTGCTCGCTGTGCCCATGGTTCTGGAGATGGTGTTGGAGTCGCTGTTTGCGGTGGTCGACGTGTTCTGGGTGGGACGGCTAGGCGCCAATGCGGTCGCTACCGTGGGTCTGACGGAGTCGCTGTTGAGCCTGATCTTTGCGGTCGGCATCGGATTGAGCCTGTCCACGACCGCGATGGTAGCGCGGCGCATTGGGGAAAAAGATCCGGAGGGCGCAGCCGTTGCCGGAGTGCAGGCGATCGTGCTGGGCCTGATCACGTCGGTAGCAATCGGGATTCCTTGTTTTATATACGCACCCGAGTTGCTTCGGTTGATGGGCGCTTCGGAAGACATTGTTTCGACGGGCAGCGGCTACGCCCGCATTGCCCTGGGCGGCAGCGGGGCCATTCTCATGTTGTTTCTGAACAATGCGATCTTCCGTGGGGCGGGCGATGCTGCCATCGCCATGCGGCTGCTCTGGGTTTCGAACATTATCAATCTGATTCTCGACCCCTGCCTTATCTTCGGACTGGGGCCGTTTCCGCGTTTGGGCGTGACCGGCGCCGCTCTCGCTACCTTCACCGGACGCAGCATCGGCGTGGGCTACCAGTTTTACCGGCTGCTACGCGGGACCGAACGCATCCGCATCCTCGCTCGTCAGATTCGTGTCGATTTCAGCGTTCTGCTGCGGTTGGTACGCGTTTCGTTGACGGGAATTCTGCAGTTCGCCATCGCCCATACTAGCTGGATTGGACTGGTGCGGATCGTGAGCGTCTTCGGAGCGGCGGCGCTGGCGGGATACACCATCGCCATTCGGATCGTCGTGTTTGTCATTCTGCCTTCGTGGGGGCTGAGCAATGCGGCCGCTACGCTCGTGGGCCAGAATCTTGGAGCGAAGAAGCCCGAGCGTGCCGAGCAAGCGGTGTGGCGCACCGGGTTCTACAACATGCTTTTTCTCGGATCGGTCGGCGTGTTCTTTGTGTTCTTTGCAGAGCCGATCGTGCGACTTTTCACTCAAGATCCGGCGGTAATTCCGCTCGCGGCAATGTGTCTGCGCATTGTCAGCTACGGCAATATTGGATACGCCTACGCCATGGTGATGCTGCAGGCATTCAACGGGGCCGGGGACACGGTCACGCCGACCATCGTGAACTTCTTCGGCTTCTGGTTGCTGGAGATTCCGCTGGCTTACTGGCTGGCGATTCGTCTGAACTTGCGCTCCAACGGCGTGTATTACGCGATCGTGGTCGCGGAATGTTCCATTGCCGCGGCGAGCGCGGTGCTGTTCAAGCGGGGGAAGTGGAAGGGGCAGAAGATTTGATTGGACCCGGAAGCCAGGAAACTCGGCAATGAGTTGGCCGCTTCGTCTTCGGGGATAATCTCGGGCAAAGTGGAATGCACAAAGTATTAGAGCGGCAAGCGCCAATCGTACTAGCCGAGATTGGTCCGAAGTACATTGCGGTCTTGACAGACGGGCAGTCTCGCGCGTGCCCACTCGAACATTTCTGAGCGGCACTCCTGAGACAGGTCTTATCGCCAATCCCGCGTTACCCTTAAATGCAGAGGCCTGAGAGCTAACTGCTCTACAAGCCTCGTCGGCAAACGAGGGTTACTATGCCCGCTTCCAACGGTCAAGAATTACGGCGCAGCTCGAGAGTACCGGTCAATGTTCCAGTACGCGTCACTAGTTTGGAGCCAAACGGCCAGTTCTCCGAGGTCTGCGAGACGCTGGTGGTCAGTGCGCATGGCTGTGCGCTCCGCTTTCCCATTCGATTGCACGCCGGAAGCGCGCTGCGTCTGCACAGCAGGGAAGGACGTGAGACCACGGCTTATGTGGTTGCCTGCGAGCCGCTGGGTTCCGACGGACAGGGCTGGAAACTCGGTGCGAGGCTCGACCGGCCAGAGAATTTCTGGGGGTTGGAAGCGTGTCCCGACGACTGGCGAGTACTGGAGATGCCGGCGCCCGGCGTTCAACCACCTTCGCGAAAACCCGCGGCAGGCACGGTATTTGTGCACCGGCCGCAAGGTCGCTCCGCTTCGTCGCAAGTCATTCTGGACAAAATTGAGGAGCAACTCTCCGAAGACCGTTTGCGAGCCATACTGGCCAAGCTTGTTAAGCCTATGGAGGCGGAGATCGCCGAGCTCCGGGAAAAGCTCTCGCGCGATGCCAGGCGCAACCGCTTTGAGGTGTCGCTCGGACAAATTCCTCGTGAAGTGGAAGAGAAATTGTGGGAACGCCTGCACAAAGACCTGGGAGCGCGCGTTCTGCAGGAGACGAGGGAGCAGTCCAAAGAGGCGCTCGGATCGGCGAAAACGACCATCGAGCAAAAGATCGGCGAGGCGCAGGCCGAATTCCGGCACCGGCTTGCCGGAGAACTGCACGCGGTTGAACAGCGGGCGCAGACGTTGTCACAGGACTTGGCTGCTACGGCCCGCCAGCAGGTTCGCGCGGGAGTCGAGAAGTTGCAGCGGCAAGCATTGGACGCAGGAGCACACCTCAATGCACAAAGCACAGAGCTCCTAAGCTCTTTGCAGAGCCGCCTCGGTGAGACGCATGATGCTCACCGCCGAGAGGTCGAAAAAATCCAGGCGGATGTGGTCGCGAAATCATCGCAGCTTCAGTCGGAAGTTGTGGACCTGGGCCGGAGGATCGCGACATTGAACGAGTCCGTACGCCGGCTGGAGTCGGACCTTGACGCGCATCTGGAAGGGGTCGCCGGCGAAATCGTCTCCGATGCGCGCGCTCAACTCGAGAGCGCTGTGGGTTTGGCCCTGAAGGACCTGCAAGTACGCGGCTCGAATGAAGTTGGAAGCCGACTCGACGAGGTGTGCGGCCAGCTGCGGACTATCCAGAACCGGATTGAGAACTCATTCTCCGGGTCGTTAAGATCCCAGGGCAAGGAAGCTGTGCAATCGTTCGGGCAGGAAATTGAAGAACTGGCGCAGCAATCTGTAGAACGGTGGCGCCTCGCGCTTGCCAAGCATCTCGATTCCGTGGCCAAGACTCTGGGACAGGAATTTAGGCTGGAAGCGGACTCCGAAAGAATCGGACTCCGACGACCGGATAAATCGAAGAGGCCCTTGTCACTTCATCCCTAGTGCCCGGAGCACGCTCTCATCGGGCACTGCCTTGCCATCCTTCTTCGTGACTACGCCGAACATTCCAGAATAATCCCACATCGTCCACCCGATGCCGCTATGCTCGAGCCCAGTGCGCACGTCGCGAATCCAGGCAGAGCGGTCTGCAGGATCAACAAATGTGCGGTACACACCAAACTCCTTGCAGACGAGCGGTACGCCCCGCCTGCTCGCCCATTCGGCGGCCTGCTTCATTTCGACGGCGATGCGCGCGGAATCCCAGTGGTCGCGCCCGTACCGGATGACACGGAGACGGTCCACTTCATTTGGCACGAGCGCCGCTACCTGTTCCGCTGACTCCGCCGTCGACGGATAGTGCAGTCCCTTCAGCCAGTGCCAGTAATACTCGCCCCAGGTTGCTCCCTGATGCGTGAAGATGTGCGGCTCGTAGAAATGAAAGTTGTAGATGACGTTCGGATCGCGCAGGGGTTCCTGAAACAACAGCTCATCGTCGTTCGACCAGCGCGCTCCGGCCGCGATGATGGTGTGCCTGGGCGCGCCCTCGCGGATCGACGCAATGAGTTTTGCTTGCACACCCAGCCAGCGATAGCGGTCGGTGATTCCGGTTCGTTCAGGATTTCCAAGATGACGCGGTCGGGATCCCAGGTGGAATAGTGCTGTGCCACGGCGCGCCAGAAGTCGGCGAACTGCTCGACGAAAGCGTCGTCTTTCGTCAGGCGCTGCTTGAAGTCGCTCTCGGGATGCATGTCGATGACCACCACAAGGCCGTGGTCGAGGATCATCTTTACCGCCGTGTCCAGATAGCCGAGATACTCCGGGGGAAGCTTCTGCGGCTCGTTCATCGTGAGCATGGGTTGAGGGTTCACGCTCAGGCGCACGTGGTCGAAACCCATGGACTTGATCAGCGCGATATCCTCGGCGGTCGTCCACGTTTCAAAGTGTTCGCGCGTGTAGCCGCGTTTGTCGTAGACCTGGGCGAACCATTCGCTGAGGTTGATACCCCGACGCAAGCGCTGGGCGCGCGCAAAGGCCAGCGAGGCTCCTGCCGCTCCAACTGGAGTGACGGCCTGAGCGGCCACTTCTCGGCCAACTAAGGAAAACACAAGACAAAAAACAAATGTACATTGCGATTTCTTATGAGCCGTCATTGCCAGCGATCCTTCCTGGATTGGTACACTGAATAGTTCCACAGCCTAGCCCATGATTCCCTGCCAGCGCCATCTCTTCGATATTCCCGAGGACGTTGCTTACCTGAATTGCGCCTACATGTCGCCGCTGATGCGGCCGGTGATTGAGGTGGGGAACACCGCGCTGGCGCGCAAGGCGCATCCCTGGGAACTCACTCCGGATCAGTTCTTCACCGGCGCGGAGGAATTTCGAGCCACTGCCGCGCGGCTCATCGACGCACCGGCAGACTGTGTGGCCATCGTTTCGTCAGCGAGCTATGGCATTGCGATCGCCACGCACAATTTGCCGGTGCGCAAGGGACAACGCGTCCTTGTACTTGATGAGCAGTTTCCGTCGAACTACTATCCGTGGCAGCGGCTGGCGGAAGATTGCGGCGCCACTCTCACGATTGTTGCCTGGCCGGAAGATGGCGACTGGACGTCCGCAGTATTGAATGCTCTAACTGATGAGGTAGCCATCGCAGCAATCCCTCAGGTGCAATGGACCAGTGGCGGAAGGCTGGACTTGGTCCGCATCGGAGAAGCTTGCCGGAAGATCGGCATAGCGCTCGTGCTCGATCTCACACAGTCGTTGGGAGCGCTGCCTTTCAGTGTGCGCGAGGTGCAACCTGATTTCGCGGTCGCGGCCAATTACAAGTGGCTCATGGGGCCCTACACTACGGGTCTTCTGTACGTTGCTCCCCAATGGCACGATGGGAAGCCGCTCGAAGAGAACTGGATCCAGCGCGCCAATGCGCGCGATTTCGCCAGCCTGATTCTGTATACCGACGATTACGATGCGGGTGCGCGCCGCTTCGATATGGGCGAACGTTCGAACTTCGCATTGTTGCCCGCTGCCACGCGCGCCATGAAACAGCTGCTGGAATGGCGCGTGTCAGAAATTTCGGAAACGACGGGCGCGCTCAACCGCACGCTCTCGGTGGCGGCGGAGGAACTGGGATTTTCGTCTCCGACCGAAGAGCTTCGCGCTCCGCACTACCTGTGCCTGCGCAGGAAAAGTGGGATCCCAGCGGAATTGCCCGACATCCTGGCGCGCCAGAAAGTCTTCGTCAGCGTACGTGGGAGTTCGGTCCGCGTGACGCCGCATACGTACAACTCGACAACGGACACCGAGCGACTGATTTCGTGTCTCCGGCAAATTGCGGACCATTAGGTCGCGGCCGTCCTAACGGGACGCAATCTTCCCATCGCTGCTACCTGGCATTTACTTTCTGTTCCGCCGCTTCGTACTGGCGCTTGGTTGGTCCACCCGGCCGGAAGCACTTGGAAAGAGTCGCCCAATGAGGGACAATACTCCGTTTGTCCTGGGCGCCATGTGCAGGGCTTAGTCTTATGCTCGTGCCATTCTGCCCGCTAAACGGACTCTGCGATGCGGCGCGGGAGTGCGGTTTGCTGATTAGGAGTCGTCTTTATGTCCAGTCTTACTTTGGATGTCGAAACCAGGAGTGGAACCAGACACAAGCGGCTGGCGCAATGGGTGGAAGAGTGCGCGCAGCTGTGCAAGCCGGACCGGGTGCACTGGTGCGACGGGTCGCCGGAGGAATACCAGGCCATGCTGCGGGTCATGGTGCTCTCCGGTAGTGCGATCCCGCTCGCCGAGGAGAAGCGGCCGAACAGCATCCTGGTGCGTTCGAGCCCGGCCGACGTAGCTCGGGTCGAGGACAGGACTTTCATCTGTGCGCGGACCAGGGACGAGGCCGGTCCGACTAACAACTGGGAAGATCCGGCGAAGATGAAGGAGAAGCTGAAGAGGTTGTACACAGCGGCGATGGCGGGACGCACGATGTACGTGATCCCTTACAGCATGGGGCCGATCGGGTCGCCGATTGCCAACATTGGAGTAGAGATCACCGACTCACCCTACGTAGTTGCCAACATGCACATCATGGCGCGGGTCGGCACGCGCGTGCTCGACGTGCTGGGTGAAGACGGCGAATTCGTGCGTGGACTGCATTCTGTCGGAGCTCCGCTGGGGACGAACGATCAGGATTCGGCTTGGCCCAACAATGCGCAGGAAAAATATATCTGTCATTTTCCGGAGACGCGTGAGATCTGCTCGTATGGCTCGGGCTATGGCGGCAACGCATTGTTGGGGAAGAAGTGTCATGCGCTGCGGATTGCGTCGGTGCAGGCGCGTGACGAGGGGTGGATGGCGGAGCACATGCTCATCCTGAAAATGACCAGCCCCTCGGGGCAAGTCAAGTACATCACGGGAGCGTTTCCTTCGGCGTGTGGAAAGACCAACCTGGCGATGCTCATCCCGACGATCCCCGGTTGGAAAGTGGAGACGGTCGGGGACGATATCGCTTGGATGAAGTTTGGCGCGGATGGCAGGTTGTACGCGATTAATCCTGAATATGGTTTCTTCGGCGTGGCGCCGGGAACGAGCATGAAGTCGAACCGCAATGCCATGCTGACGGCGACCCGGAATTCCATCTTTACGAATTGCGCGATGACACCGGACGGCGAGATCTGGTGGGAGGGGATGACTGACGAGAAGCCTCCGGAGTTGATGGACTGGCTGCGCCGCCCCTGGACTCCGGGGTCGACGCGCAAGGCGGCGCATCCGAATGCGCGGTTTACTACGCCCGCGAGTCAGTGTCCGGTGATTGCGCCGGAGTGGGAGGACCCCAAAGGCGTTCCGATCGATGCGATTCTTTTTGGAGGACGTCGAGCGGGGATCGTTCCTCTGGTGACTGAAGCTTTCAGCTGGCAACACGGAACTTTTCTGGGCGCGACCGTCAGCAGCGAAACGACCGCGGCGGCGGCGGGCAAAGTGGGGCAACTACGCCGCGATCCGATGGCGATGCTGCCGTTCTGCGGCTACCACATGGGCGATTACTTTGCGCACTATCTCAAGATTGGAGCGCGGCCGGGAGCCAAGCTGCCGAGAATCTATTACGTGAACTGGTTCCGCCAAGACGACAGCGGCAAATTTCTGTGGCCCGGTTACGGCGAGAATAGCCGGGTGCTGAAGTGGGTCTTCGAACGCTGCGAAGGAAAGGCTGGCGCTGTCGACACTCCGATCGGCCGCCTCCCGGGGCCTGTGGACCTCGATACCAACGGGCTCGATCTGCCGGCGGCCAATGTCGCGAAGCTGCTCAGTGTCGACATCGATGGGTGGTTGGCTGAGGTCCCGTTGATCCGGGAACACTTCGCCAAGTTTGGGAGTCGCTTGCCCGAAGGCTTAAATCGAGAGGTTGACGAACTCGAAGAGAGGCTGCGCAAGGCGAAGTAAAGTTTTGGTGGACGAGCCGGCCTTTTAGGGCGTTAGGGGAACGTTAGATGGGCTTTTGCCGCTGAGGAGCACGACCACCGGCCCAAAGCCTCGACCCGGACCGTCTGCCGCGGCCCTGAAGGACCGCTCTTCTAGTAGTGCCAGGAGTTTGCGTGCGCAACCTCTTGTGCTGAGCTTACTAGACGAGCCCTTCACGCCTTCTTGATCATGCGCACAATCGCGACCAACACCACGGCTCCGATAATGGCTGTGATGATGCTGGAAATCAGTCCGCCGCTGGGGAAGAATCCCAGTAGCCGAACCAGCCAACTGCCAACGATGCCACCCAGAATGCCGAGTACGATGTCTCCCAACGTTCCGTAGCCAGACCCTTTCATGATCTGGCCCGCTGCCCAGCCGGCAATCAGACCTACGAGAATGACCCAGAGCAACCAGAACATGTTTTATCCTCCGCGCTGCTTGATGGACGAGTGCGGAGAGAGTGTAACCGAAAGCCAGGTGCGGGGCTACTGGACGGCGCCAAGCGCGATCCTGTGCTTAAATCGAAGCATGTTTGTCCGAAAAGTCCGCGTGGAATACCTGCAGAATGGGAAGCTGCAAGCGTGTCCGCTGAAGTGGCTTGACAGTTTCAGCATGCGCAATTTCACGAACGCGACGGTGTTTGACGACACGCTGCCCGTGGCGGACGGAAGCATGGAGATCGGAACCAATGTGCCGCTGGAGCAACTCCGGGAAGCGATGGAGGACTGGTTTCGGAGGAAGAGCTATCTGCGGAAGGATGCAAGCCTGCGGCTGAGCGAAGGTTGAGTAGCGATCTGGCGTCCCACTAAGTTGATCGGGCTAACCGCCAAAGCTCGAAGCTTTCTCGAGTTTCAGCTGCCGTGCGAACAGGCGGACGATCATTCCATCGAAGCGGGTGCCGCTCAAGTTTTCCAACTCAGTGATGGCCTGTTCATGGGATTTGGCGGGAGCGAAAGAGCGGTCGGTCGTCATGTTCACGTAAGCGTCGGTAACGGCGATAATGCGCGCCCAGAGCGGAATCTTCTCACCTTGCAGTCCGACCGGATACCCGCTGCCATCGAAGGCTTCATGATGAAACGCGACTGCATCCTCCAGGAGCTTGCTGTCCGGAATAGCGTGGACCACTTCCGCGCCCACGCGCGGGTGAGTCTTGATCACGTCATACTCTTCGTCTGTGAGGGGGCCGGGCTTGTTGAGGATGCGCTCGGAGATAAATAGCTTGCCAACGTCATGGACGCGCGCGGCGAAGGCAACGTCCTGTACTTCCTGCGGAGAGAGGTTCAGTCCTCGCGCAATGATCCCGGTATAATGGCCGCACTGTTCTCCGTGTCCGGCGGCATGCGGTTCCCGCATCTCCGACGCGCGGGTCAACGCTTCGATCCCCTCTTTCAAGGCCAGGCGGTCCAGCTCTTCTCGCCCGCCACACAGCTTGCGCAGAGTGGAGACCAGTTCCTCCACATCTTCGGGTCGCGTATTTTCGCGTTGCAGAAAGCCTTCGATGTAACCTGAGATGAGCTGCCGCTGCACCGCGGAACCTTCCCCGTCGCTGAGCAACTCCGCGGAACGAACCTGATTTCCGCCGGCGTGCTTCGAAACGTACATACCTGCGTCGGCTACCCGAATGATGTCCTCGGCCGAGAACCCGTGCACGGGGAAGCTGGCGACTCCGAAACTGCCGGTGATCTGGTGCTCTTCCAGCATGGGATCGGTGGCGAGCCAGAGCCGCAGTCTCTCGGCCAGTATTTGTGCCTGATCGATGCCGGTTTCGGGCATGAGGATGACGAACTCGTCTCCACCGTAGCGGGCGACCACGTTCGACTGGCGGCACTTCTGCTCCAGTAGTCGACCGACGCGGGCTAACACCAGATCGCCTTCCAGGTGGCCGAGGCTGTCGTTCACTTCCTTGAATTTGTCGAGATCGATCAGTACCACTGAGAACGGGCGTCCGGAGCGGGAAGCGCGCTTCCATTCCGAACTGACTGCTTCCCAGAAGAAGCGACGAGTCTTGATCCCGGTCAGACCGTCGGTGATCGACTGCTGCTGCAGCTTCTGGAACACGAAGGAATTGTGCAAGGCCGTTGCGAGGAGGTCGGCGAGCGTGTTCAGAATCAGAACGTCCTGCGGAGCGAAAGCATTTTCGTCGCGGCTTTCAACGTTGAGCACGCCCAGCAACGTCTCACCGTAGGTGATCGGGAGGCAGAGCACAGCGCGCGATTCCGGCAACACTCCTGCCAAATGGCCCTGGCCGGCATTCTGCACTAGGGCGCTTCCTCCGGTGCGGGCAACCCGGCCCAGTATGCCTGTCCCCACGGGAATTCGCTTGCCCAGCGCCAGCGACGTCGTCCCAGCCTCGGCTTTGATTTCGATGTCCTTGGTGGCGTAGTCCATGATGCCAATGCCGATGTGGTCATAGTGGAAGTTCTTCTGGATCTCGCGCACGATGTCGCCCATCATCTGTTCAGCGTCCTGGCTGGAAATGGCGGTCTTCGAAATGGTGTTGAGAAATGCGAGGTGCTTGGCGCGGCGTTGCTCCTCGGTGAACAGACGGGCATTTTCTACCGCGACGCCGAGTTGGCCGGCAGCGGTCTTCATGACCTCAAGGTCGCGCGCTTCGAACACGTACTCCCGCTCCGTGCTGAGAGCGCCCATCACTCCAGCTGGTCTACCTCCCAGCATGATCGGGACTGCACAGAATGACTTGGCAGGACGAGGAGGAATGAAATCCAGGGCCAGTTTTGTCCGCACCTGCTCGAGATCGGACTGGATGAGCAGGGGCTGGCCAGTACGGATGATGTGCTCGGTTAGTCCATTGCTGACTGGGCGCGAGCGCTTTGGCAAGATCTGGCCGCCCTCAATTTCGAGTTCAAAACGAATCTCATCATCTTCCTGGAACGCGATATAGAAGCTGCTGGTATCGAAGATCTGGCCCAGTTCGACGTGCACCGTACGTAGAACCTCGTCCTGGTTCAGGTGCGAACTGATGGCTTGCCCGATTTCTGTGAGCAGTTCGTACTCTTTGGTGCGCCGCTGGGCATCGTGCATCACCACGTAGTTTTCCAAAGTGAGCGCGATCTGCAATGTCAGTCCGATCAGCAGTCGCAGATTCGAGGAACCGAACATGCGGCGTTCAGCATGAGGGAACAGAATGACGCCGAAGTTGTGCTCGCGGGTTTGCAGGCTGACCGCCATCAGGTCGCGGACGCCTTCGGACAGCAGCGTTTCTTTGAACGCTTCGAATCGTCCTCCTGGAAATGCCGGGAGGGGCTCTTCGAGCTCTTCGAGGCGGTGGAAGGTAACTACTCCGCCGCGGCGGTACGCGAGTTCGGCAAGGTAGTCGCCGGCGCGCGACTTTTGCAACTTCTCCAGAAACTCCGGAGAGAATCCCTTTTGTACCGAGGGGAGGGTAGCGCGCCACGGCTCCGAGATGAAAACGATGGCGCGGTGCGTCGGCAGCGGCGCGACTAGGCGGTCGAGAAAACTCTGCATGCTCGGCACCAGGTCATGGGCGGACAGCAGGCGTCGGGGATCGACACCGAGAGTCGAAAACGCCAGAGCATTTTCCTGCACCGCATTGCGCTGGTTCTCAGCAAGCACCATCACCATGGCAATGGCTAGCAGCATTTGCGGGATCGGACCCAGGAAGTCTCCCAGTTGTCCAAAGATCTCGAGGAAGGGATAACGAACTTGTCCCGCTCCCATCAGCGCCGCCCACAGCGCCAGCGAGAGAGCCAACATCCGGAAAGCCAGAGAGTTCTTGCGGTGGGCGTAGAGATAGAAATGGAAGGAACTATACAGCAGGATTGCGGCCAGACCCACTTCCAGCCGGTAGTAAACGAGCGGCCCGGGCTTCTCGCTGAACACGCCGTTGACTATGTGCGCGCGCAGGTTCAGGTAGGCGAGAGCCGTGCCCGTCAGCGCCAGTGCGACGTCGTACCACTTCAGCTGAATCGGGCCCTTCATCAGACGAGTGGAGACAAAGATGCAAATGGCCATCGCCACCAGCAGCAGTGAACTCAGGAAAGACAGGGTGGCGGAAGGTCCCTGAAAGTGTCCGAGAGCTTCCAGTGCGAAGTGCAGCGTGTAGGCTGCCCACGCCAGCTGCCAGGCACGGAAATAGCTCTGTCGACTCTGCTCGTACAAGTAGAAGAAGACAAGAAATACAAGCAGGGCTACAACCCCGGGAATCAAGACCATACCTGTGGCAACGGTGTTCATGGCTGTGTCTCAACTGCGCCGAAGTGGTCGCAGCCCATCGTGGCACACCTAGGCGCAACAAAACAATAGACAGTATGCACGAATTGCTGTTTACTTAGCCCGTTCCGCCGACAATCTCCTGTCCCTACTAGCATGAGACGCGAATTGTAGCGGGCAGGACGCAGTTCGAGGCCGCAAGGGTAACCAGGACTACGGTTACTAAAGTGACCGGCATGAGTCGGCCCCTTTCGCATAAATTCCCGACAAGCTAACGAATCCGCCAACGGCTTTGCCTCCAAAGCCCTGAAGCCCAACTTGCTATACTCGCGGGTTATGCTACGAGTCCGCTTCGCGCCGTCGCCCACGGGTTTTCTGCATGTTGGCAGCGCGCGCACCTTCATCTTTAACTGGCTCTACGCCCGCCGGAATGGCGGAACTATGGTCCTGCGCCTCGACGATACTGACGTGGAGCGCAACACGGAAGCATCGGTCAATTCGATTTTTGGGGGTTTGCGGTGGCTCGGCCTGAGCTGGGACGAAGAATACAAGCAGTCCGAACGGTTGGGGCTACACTGCCAGATCGCCGAGGCGATTTTTCAGAAGGGACTTGCTTACCGCGACTTTACGCCCGCGCACACCGGGGACAGCGAGAAGTCCGGGGCCTCGCAGACCTGGCTCTTTAATCCTGGCATGCGAGAGCTCCCGCGGGCCGAGAGCGACCGCCGGGCTGCCGCCGGAGAGCCGTTCGCCCTGCGCTTCCGCGTGCCACGCGACGCAGGACAATCAGTCCGCTTTGCGGACGCGGTGTACGGAGAGCAGGTCAAGGCGGCGGACGACATTGAAGACTTCGCGTTGCTACGGTCCGACGGGATGCCGACCTACCACCTGGCGTCGTGCGCCGATGACGTCGACCTCCGCATCAGTCATATCATCCGCGGGCAGGATCATCTTTCGAATACCTACAAGCATGTGCTGATCTTCGAGGCGGCGGGCGGCAAGGCGCCGCAGTTTGCGCATCTGCCACTGTTGGTTGCGCCGGATGGATCGAAGCTCTCCAAGCGGCGGCACGGCCCGGTCGTGAGCGTGACCACTTATCGCGATGCCGGCTTCCTGCCGGAAGCCTTCATCAATTTTCTGTGTCTGCTGGGATGGTCTCCGAAAGACGATCGCGAAAAGATGACAAGGCAGGAGTTAATCGACGCTTTCTCGCTGGAAGGTATCAATCGAGCGAATGCAGTCGTTAATTTCAAGGAACCGGCGGCTACGCCAGAAGAGGCATTTGATCCCAAAGCCGTTTGGCTGAACTCCGAGCATATCCGGGGACTGCCGATCGAAGAGCTCAGTGCGCGCCTGCTGCCCATCGTGCGCGACGCCGGGTTCCAGGTTACGCCGGTGAAGATGCTGGCCATTACGCCGCTCATTCGCGAACGCATCAAGCTGCTTCGAGATGTGCTCACAGCAGCCGACTTCTTTTTCGTGGATCAGCTCCCGCCTTACGACCCGGCAGAACTCATCCCCCAGAAGGGCGACGCCGCTATGGCGGTCAAAGTCCTCACCCGCGCCCGCGAGGTGCTGGCGCAAACCGAGTTCAAGCATGATCCCTTGGATCAAGCGCTCCGCGCCGCTGCCCAGGAATTGGGTCTCAAGCCAGGACAGATGTTCCAGCCGATTCGCGTCGCGATCTGCGGCCGTAAGAATGCGCCGCCGTTGTTTGAGACCCTGGAGGTGCTGGGGCGGGAGAAAACGCTGGAGCGGATCAAGGAAGCTATCCGTAGGCTTGGTTAACGAGAGCTTAGTTCTTGCCGGTCAGCTCCGCCGCTTTCTGCCGCGCTTCCGCGGCGTCCTTCTTCATCCCCTTAGCTTCGTAGGC
>JACXTT010000279.1_pt1 | contig 84339 bp, 71 predicted proteins | sample 9270951 | NCBI WGS metagenome assembly JACXTT01 (sample SAMN15532306, study PRJNA645909) | rock metagenome | isolation source: weathered quartz diorite | place: Puerto Rico | collected 2017-06-21 | reverse complement strand
CTGCTGCCATCACCAGCGTGTCGGGTGCCTGTGGCTCCGCTACCGGTGGTGCCAGCTGCGGTGCGGTGAACGTATCGGGCAATAGCGTCACCAGCACCATCGCCTCCTTGCCGGCCGGTGGCTCCGTGACCATTACCATCCAGGGCACGGCCCCGCAAAACGGCACGCTGGCGAACTTTGCCACTGCCATCGTGCCCTCGGGCATTTCCGATCCGGATGATCCGGGCCGTACCGGCGCGGGCAACAACACTTCTTCCACTGTGAATACCACGGTGCTGGCGCCGGATCTGCAAATCACCAAGACGGCCAGCGCCGCATCGTTCACAGTTGGCGGCACCGGCAGTTTCACGATTACGCCCAGCAACAGCGGGACCAGCGCCACCTCGGGCACCATCACCGTGACCGATGTCCTGCCGGCCGGCCTGTCCTATGTATCGGCTAGCGGTACCGGCTGGTCGTGCATGAACTCCGGCCAAACGGTGACCTGTACCAGCTCCAATGTGATCGCCATCAGCGGCACCGGCAACGCCATTACCATCAACGTCAACGTGCTCAGCAATGCCGTGCCGTCGGTGACCAATACCGCGTCGATCTCGGGCGGCAATGAGCCGGCGGCAAACTCAGGCAATAACAGTGCTGTGGTCAATGTGCCGGTGACTGGCGCTTCCGTCAGCACCTTCATCACCGACGGCGCCCAATCCGGTGCCCCCGGAACCAGTGTGCTGTACACCCACACCTTCACAGCCGGTACGGCGGGCAACGTTTCCTTCGCCGCCACCAATGTGGCGAGCCCGGTGGTGGCCGGCTGGTCGGTGCAGATCTATCGCGACAGCAATTGCAACGGTGTCATCGACGGCAGCGAGGGCTCGACCGAAATCAGCAATGCCGCGCAGGCCGTCGGTTCCGGCGGGCAGGTGTGCATTATCGTCAAATCGAATATCCCGGCGATTGCGTCCTACGGTAACCAGGACAGCATCACCGTCACCGCCTCGTTCACGCCGACGGTGGGCTCGCCCAGCACCTATACCCGCTCCGACGTCACCACCGTGGTGGCGGTGGGCGGCTCGGGCCTGGTGCTGATGAAGTCGGTGCGTAACGTCACCACCGGCGGCACGGCGGGCACCAGCAACACCGCCAAGCCGGGCGAGGTGCTGGAATACGTCATCACCTATTCCAATAGCTCCAACGCGCCGCTGAACCAGATCGTCATCAGCGATAACACACCCGCCTTCTCGACCTTCGTGTCGGCGAGCTGCACCATGCCTTACCCGGCCGCCATCACCAACTGCGTAGTGGCCGCACCCTCGGTGGGAGCGGCCGGTGCGCTGACTTGGACCCTGACCGGCTCGCTGAATCCCAGCCAGAGCGGCACGGTGCTGTTCCGGGTGACCGTGCAGTAAGCCGTAAACCGCCAGGGCAGGGCGCTCGCCAGACGGCGGATTTCGCGGTACGATGCGCCATTCAACCGAGGGGAGCCACTATGAAAACTGTCGTTTTGTGTGCCGCAATTGCAGCGGCCGTACCGATGTTCGCCCACGCCGCCGACTCCGTAGAAATGCCCGGTGGCCTGTGGGAAATGAAAATGAAAATGGATATGCCTGGCCTGCCGCCGGAAATGGCTGCCCAGATGGCCAACAGAGTCATGACCCACTGCGTAAAGCCGGGCGAGAGAAAATGGACCGATCGGCAAAAAAGCCCGATGGAACGCGGCGACAAGAAGTGCGAGCAGACCGACCTAAAAATTTCCGGCAACACGGTTAGCTGGAAATTGAGCTGCGCCGACGGCACCACCGGTGAGGGTACTGTGGTCCACAACGGCAAGGACGCCTACAAGATGGATTCGACCATGACTTCGCCCAAAGCCCCAGCCCCCATCAAGGTCAGCATCGAAGGCAAAAAGATCGCCGATACCTGCGAAGCTAAATAAAACATCTCCGCAGCAAACAAAAACGGGAGCCTCGGCTCCCGTTTTTCATTGGCGGCGACCGCTTTTACAAGGAAGCATGCAAGGCAGCGTTACGCGCCTTCATTTCCTCGGGCAGGTGGTAGGCGAGCTTGGCCATCAGTTCGTCGTGCAACTTCATTTCCTGCTGCCATTGGGCGTGGTCGATGGCGGTGATGCCGGCGAATTTATCCTGGGGGTAGGGCAGTCCGTTCCAGTCCAGCGCCGCGTACTCGGGGATATAGCCCAGCGCGGATTGCCTGGCCGGCGCGGAGCCTTCAACGCGCTCCACAATCCATTTCAGCACGCGCATGTTTTCGCCGAAGCCGGGCCACAGGAATTTGCCTTCGTCGCTTTTGCGGAACCAGTTGACGCAATAAAGCTTGGGCGCGGTACTGCCTACCTTGGCGCCCATCTGGATCCAGTGGGCAAAGTAGTCGGCCATGTTGTAACCGCAAAACGCCAGCATGGCGAAAGGGTCGCGGCGCACCACGCCCACTTGGCCGACGATGGCGGCGGTGGTTTCGGAGCCCAGCGTAGCCGCCATATAGACGCCTTCGTTCCAGTTGGCGGCTTCGGTCACCAACGGCACGGTGGAAGAGCGGCGACCGCCGAAAATCATGGCCGAAATCGGCACGCCGGCCGGGTTGTCCCACTCCGGGTCCAGCGAGGGGCAGGAGGTGGCTGCTACCGTGAAGCGCGCGTTGGCGTGTGCTGCCACGCGCCCGCAATCCGGCGTCCAGGCCTTGCCCTGCCAGTCGGTGAGATGGGCGGGAGGCGTCTTGCTCATGCCTTCCCACCAGACGTCGCCTTCGGGAGTCAGCGCCACATTGGTGAAGATCGTGTTGGCCTTCAGCGACTCCATGCAATTGGGATTGGTCTCGTAGGACGTTCCTGGCGCCACGCCGAAAAAGCCCGCTTCCGGATTGATGGCGTACATGCGCCCATCTTTGCCAGGCTTGATCCAGGCGATATCGTCGCCGATGGTGGTGACCTCCCAGCCTGCCTTTTTGAAAGGCTCGGGCGGGATCAGCATGGCGAAATTGGTTTTACCGCAGGCGGATGGGAAGGCGGCGGTGACGTAGTGCTTTTTGCCGCTGGGGGCTTTTACGCCCAGGATCAGCATGTGTTCGGCAAGCCACCCCTGCTGCTTGCCCATCACCGAGGCGATGCGCAGCGCGAAGCACTTTTTGCCGAGCAGGGCGTTGCCGCCGTAACCCGAGCCAAACGACCAAATGGCCTTTTCCTCGGGGAAGTGGACGATGTATTTGTGCTCGTGGTTGCAGGGCCAGGAAACGTCGGCCTGCCCGGCGGCAAGAGGAGCGCCCACCGAGTGCAGGCAGGGCACAAACTCACCGCTCTCGCCCAGCACGTCCAGCACCTTGCGGCCCATGCGGGTCATTAATTTCATATTGACGGCCACGTAGGCCGAATCGGAAAGCTCGACACCGATGTGGGCGATATGCGAGCCCAACGGGCCCATGCTGAAGGGCACCACGTACAGGGTGCGGCCGCGCATGCAGCCGGCAAACAGGCCGTTCAATTTGGCCTTCATTTCATCGGGCGGCATCCAGTTATTGGTGGGGCCGGCGTCGTTCTTGTCCTTGGAGCAAATGAAGGTGCGGTCTTCCACGCGCGCCACGTCCGAGGGGTCGGACAGGGCCAGATAGGAATTGGGGCGCAGTTGCTCGTTCAGCTTGCGGAAGGTGCCGGCGGCGACCAGTTCGCCGCACAGGCGCTGATATTCTTCGTCGGAGCCGTCGCACCAGTAAATGCGGTCGGGTTGGGTGAGGGCGGCGACTTCTTCAACCCATTGCAGCAACTTCTTGTGATTAGTCGGGGCGTCGTTCAGGTGAAGCGGCTTGGCGAGAGCGTGCATCTGGTGAGTCTCCGAGGGGCGACGGATTTTTATCGCGGTATGGTGCAGCGCCGCATCCTGTCACGAAGGCAGAATTATCCCATATTCGGCTTTATGGCATGTTGAACCGGGTCAACTTTCGGGGGCAGGTGATCCAGGTTGACCATAGGTTTTGAACTGCTCCAATACCCGTGCCATCTCCTCCTGCGAGAGGATTTGCGGGGCGCCCATTTGCAGCACCTGGCAGTACATTTTGGCTAGGGCCTCCACTTCCACCGCCAGGGCCAGGGCGGCCTCCAGCGTGGCACCTACGGCAATGACACCGTGCTGGGCCAGCAGGCAGGCGCGGCGGCCCTCCAGTGCCGCTACGGCGTGATCGGACAGCGCCTGCGAGCCGAAGGTGGCGTAGGGCGCGCAGCGGATACTGTCGCCGCCTGCTGCTGCCACCATATAGTGAAAAGCCGGAATCTCCTTGCCAAGGCAGGCCAGCGAGGTGGCGAACGAAGAGTGGGTATGGACAATGGCATTGACTTCGGGCCGCGCGGCATAGATATCTCTATGAAAACGCCATTCAGATGAGGGGGCCGTCTCGCCTTCGAAGCGGCCATCGCCGTGCATGGCGACGATTTGCTCGCGGCGCGTTTCTTCGTAGGCGATCCCCGTGGGCGTGATGAGAAAACCATCATCTATGCGCGCACTGATATTGCCGGCCTTGCCCTGATTAATGCCCAGCGCATTCATTTTCAGACAGGAGGCGACGATGGCGCCGCGCAACTCGGCGTGCGGCAAATGATTGGTTTGCAGGAAGGACAAAATTATTTTCCCTTGGGAGACGAGCCTGGAAACAAATGGGCCAGCCGGTCCGGCATGGCGGTGCCGCGCTCGGTGACGATGCCGGTGACCAGTCTGGCGGGGGTAAGGTCGAAGCCCGGATTGGCCACCGGGCTCATCTTGTCCAGTATCTGGATTTCGCGGGAAATACCGTCGTGCCCGCGTCCGCGCAGCAGGCGGACTTCGTCGCCGGACCGTTCCTCGATTTCGATGCCGGCGAGGCCATCCTGCCAGTCCCAATCAATGGTGGAGGCGGGAAGGGCCGCATAAAAGGGAATGTCGTTATCGCGCGCCGCCAGCGCTTTTTGATAGGTGCCGATCTTGTTGGCGACATCGCCCTGGGCAGATACGCGGTCTGCGCCTACAAGCACCAGATCGACCTTGCCCTGCTGCATCATATGTCCGCCGGCGTTGTCGACGATATAGGTATGCGGCACACCGTTTTCACGCAACTCCCAGGCGGTAAGGGCACCCTGGTTGCGTGGCCGTGTTTCTTCCACCCACACATGCAGCGGCACACCGTCGGTGTGTGCATGATAAATAGCTGACAGGGCCGTGCCCCAATCGACCGTGGCGATCCAGCCGGCGTTGCAGTGGGTAAGAATATTGATAGGGCGGCCGAATTGCTGGTGCAGGCTTTTCAAAAGCACGGCGCCGTGGCGGCCGATGGCGGCGTTGGTGGCTATATCTTCTTCCGCCATGGCATCGGCCTCGCGCCAGGCCAGGGCATCGCGATCCAGCGGGTCGACGTCGGCCAGGCGCGTGCGCATGCGTTCCAGCGCCCAGGCCAGGTTGACGGCGGTGGGCCGGGTGGCTTGCAGGCGGGTGCAGGCGGCAGCTAGTGCCTCGTTGCTGCCTTCCTCCATGGCGAAGGCGACACCGTAGGCAGCCGTAATGCCGATCAGGGGCGCGCCCCGCACCCGCATGGAGCGGATCGCCTCGATCACTTGGTCCATGCTGGAAAGGGTGCGCACCTCAAAGGCGTCCGGCAGCAGGGTCTGGTCGATAATCTGCACCGAATGGGCATCGCCATCGCGCCAGATGCTTCTATAAGGCTTGCCGTGTACGTTCATGTGCTATTTGTAGGACTATTCCGGCCAAGTTTACTGGTATTAGCCCTCCAAAAGCGGCCCGGAGATTGAGTCGGGTCGCCCCTTCCTGTATAATCAAAATTTCCAACTCCAGTAATTGCTTGGGAATCAAAACTCAGGTGGTTGCGCCGAAACGAAGGAGTTCGGTCATGACGAAATACATCTTTGTCACGGGTGGCGTGGTTTCATCGCTAGGCAAGGGCATCGCCGCCGCCTCTCTCGCAGCAATCCTCGAATCCCGCGGTATCAAAGTCTCGATGGTCAAGCTGGATCCCTATATCAATGTGGATCCGGGCACCATGTCGCCGTTTCAGCACGGCGAAGTGTTCGTGACCGAAGACGGCGCGGAAACCGACCTCGATCTTGGCCATTACGAGCGCTTCGTCTCGACCAAGATGAGGAAGTCCAATAACTTCACCACCGGCCAGATTTACGAGCGCGTCATCAATAAAGAGCGGCGCGGCGATTATCTGGGCGGAACGGTACAGGTGATTCCGCACATTACCGACGAAATCAAGGGTTCCATCAAGGCCGCCACCAGCGCGGCAGATGTGGGCATTATTGAAATCGGTGGCACGGTGGGTGACATCGAGTCCCTGCCTTTCCTTGAGGCCATACGCCAGATGGGCGTGGAACAGGGCCGCGACAATACCTGCTATATCCACCTGACCCTGGTGCCTTATCTGCCCTCGGTGGGCGAGATCAAGACCAAGCCCACCCAGCACAGCGTCAAGGAATTGCGCGAAATCGGTATCCAGCCCGACGTGGTCATGTGCCGCAGCGACCGCGCGTTGCCCGACGATGAGCGCCGCAAGATCGCGCTGTTCACCAATGTCGATCAGGGGTCGGTAATTTCCTGCCCGGATATGAATTCGATTTACAAGATCCCCAAGGTGCTGCACAAGCAGGGCCTGGATGAAATCGTCTGCCGCAAGCTGCACCTCACCCCGCGCCCGGCTGATCTGACCCAGTGGGACGAAATCGTCGATGCGCTGGAACACCCGATCAATGAAATCAATCTGGCCATGGTCGGCAAGTATGTAGACCTGACCGACTCCTACAAATCGCTTTCCGAGGCGCTGACCCACGCCGGCATCAAAACCCGCACCAAGGTCAAAATCCATTACCTGGATTCGGAAGAGATCGAGAAAGACGGCGTCGGCATGCTCGCCAATATGGACGCCATCTTGGTGCCGGGCGGCTTCGGCAAGCGTGGCACCGAGGGCAAGATTGCGGCGGTCAAGTTTGCGCGCGAGAACAAGGTGCCGTATCTGGGCATTTGTCTGGGCATGCAGATCGCCACCATCGAATTTGCCCGCAACGTGGTCGGCCTTGCCAACGCCAATTCCACCGAATTCGATCCCGAGACGCCGCACCCGGTGGTGGCGCTGATTACCGAATGGCAGAACAAGGACGGCAAGATCGAGCGCCGCGACGCGGCCTCCAACCTGGGCGGTACCATGCGCCTGGGTTCGCAGCCTTGTGTGGTGCGCCCAGATTCGCTGGCCCACCGTATTTACAACAGCGATACCGTCAGCGAGCGCCATCGCCATCGTTACGAAGTCAATAATCATTACGTGCCCAGGCTGGAAGCGGCCGGCTTTGTGATTTCTGCGCGCACCAGCTCCGAGTCCCTGCCGGAAATGGCCGAGCTGGACCCGGTCAAGCACGCCCATCCCTGGTTCTACGGCTGCCAGTTCCACCCGGAATTCACTTCCACGCCGCGCGACGGGCATCCGCTGTTTACCTCGTTCATCAAGGCAGGCCTGGAGCAGCGCAAGCGCACCCATGGAGACGCCGGTTTGCGGGTCATACAGGGAACAGCGGGAACTGCAGCATGAGGAATTTCCGATGAAGCTGTGCGGTTTTGATGTAGGTCTGGACAAACCGTTTTTCCTGATTGCCGGGCCCTGCGTGGTGGAGTCCGAGCAATTGCAGATGGACGTGGCCGGGCAGTTGAAGGAAATGACGGCTGAACTGGGTATTCCGTTTATTTTCAAATCCAGCTACGACAAGGCCAACCGCACCTCCGGCAAATCCTATCGCGGCCCCGGTATGGACGAAGGCCTGCGCGTACTGGCTGAAGTCAAAAAGCGCCTGAACGTGCCGGTGCTGACCGATGTGCACAACGAAAAAGAAATCCCCACGGTGGCGCCGGTGGTCGATGTTTTGCAGACCCCGGCTTTTCTGTGCCGCCAGACCGATTTCATTCACGCTGTTGCTTCTGCCGGCAAACCGGTGAACATCAAGAAGGGCCAGTTCCTGGCGCCGCACGAGATGAAGAACGTGGTCGACAAGGCCCGCGATGCCAGCGGTGCGGACAACATCATGGTTTGCGAGCGCGGCGCTTCGTTCGGCTACAACAACCTGATTTCGGATATGCGCTCGCTGGCGATCATGCGTGAGTCCGGCTGCCCGGTCGTGTTCGACGCCACACATTCGGTGCAGTTGCCGGGCGGGCAGGGCGGTAGCTCGGGTGGGCAACGTGAGTTCGTGCCGGTGCTGGCGCGCGCCGCCATGGCCACCGGTATCTCCGGCATTTTCATGGAAACGCATCCCGACCCCGCCAAGGCGCTGTCCGACGGGCCGAATGCCTGGCCCTTGGGGATGATGCGCGAACTGCTATATGTGCTGAAAGAGATTGATGCTTTGGTGAAGCAGAAGGGTTTTGCTGAGCAGAAGCTGATGAAATGAATCCCCTCTCCCCCAGCCCCTCTCCCGTAAACGGGAGAGGGTGGCCGACGGGCCGGGAGAGGGCAGTCGAAAAATACTGATGAAATAAGGGCGACTCGGAATGACCGCAATCGTAGACGTAATCGCAAGAGAAATTCTCGACTCCCGCGGTAATCCCACCGTGGAAGCCGATGTATTGCTGGAATCGGGTGTAATCGGCCGCGCCGCCGTGCCCTCGGGTGCCTCAACGGGCTCGCGCGAAGCCATTGAGCTGCGCGACAAGGACCCCAAGCGCTATCTCGGCAAGGGTGTCATGCAGGCGGTGGAAAACGTCAACACCGAAATCTGCGAGGCCATCATCGGCCTCGATGCATCCGAGCAGGCTTTCATCGACCGCACCATGATCGAACTGGATGGCACCGAATCCAAATCGCGCCTGGGCGCCAATTCGATACTCGCCGTATCCATGGCCTGCGCCAAGGCGGCGGCCGATGAGTCTGGTCTTTCGCTGTACCGTTACCTCGGCGGTGCCGCGCCCATGCAAATGCCGGTGCCGATGATGAACATCATCAACGGTGGGGCGCACGCCGACAACCCCATCGACATCCAGGAATTCATGATCATCCCGGCGGGGCTGCCGAGCTTTCGCGAAGCGCTGCGCGCCGGTGTGGAAGTGTTCCACACGCTGAAAAAAATCCTGCACGCCGAAGGCCATAACACCAACGTGGGCGACGAGGGTGGTTTTGCCCCCAATCTGCCCAGTAACGAGGCGGCCATCCAGTACATCGTCAAGGCGATCGAAGAGGCCGGCTACATCCCCGGACAGGACCTGTTGGTCGGCCTGGACTGCGCCGCCAGCGAGTTCTACAAGGATGGCAAGTATCACTTCGAAGCCGAGAAGCTCTCTTTCACCTCGGCCCAATTCACCGACGTACTGGCGACGTGGGCGGACAAGTACCCCATCGTTTCTATCGAAGACGGCATGGCCGAGGGCGATTGGGACGGCTGGGCCACGCTTACCCAGAAGCTAGGCAAGAAGGTGCAACTGGTGGGCGATGATCTCTTCGTCACCAACACCAAGATTTTGCGCGAAGGCATTCAAAAGGGTGTGGCCAACTCTATCCTCATCAAGGTGAACCAGATCGGCACCTTGTCGGAGACCTTCGCCGCCATTGAAATGGCCAAGCGCGCCGGCTACACCGCCGTGATCTCGCACCGCTCCGGCGAGACCGAGGACACCACCATCGCCGATATCGCCGTGGCGTCGAACGCCATGCAAATCAAGACCGGCTCGGCGTCGCGCTCGGACCGCATGGCCAAGTACAACCAGTTGCTGCGCATTGAAGAAGAACTGGGCGACGCCGCCAGCTATCCCGGCAAGTCGGCCTACTATCAACTGAAATAGACCCTGGAGCAGGGCACAGGCGCATGAAATACCTGACCTACGTGCTGATCGGTTTTCTGTTGGCGATCCAGTATCCGCTCTGGATCGGCAAGGGCAGCTGGTTGCGCGTATGGGATGTGTCGCGGCAGGTGGCGCAGCAAAAGGACAAGAACCAGAAGCTGAGTCTGCGCAACGCCGGCTTGGACGCTGAAGTGCGCGACCTGAAGCAGGGTAGCGAGGCGGTGGAGGAGCGCGCGCGCGTCGAACTCGGCATGGTCAAGAGCGATGAGACTTATTATCAGATCATCGACCCGAAGAAGACGAAACCGCAATGAACGTGGCAGCGATCAATAAATATTGTGCATCACTGCCGCACGCCGTCGGTGAGATCAAATGGCAGGTCGATATGATCTATATGATCGGCGGCAAGATGTTTGCCGGCACTTATGAAAACGATAAGGGCAAGGGCAATGTGTCCTTCAAGGTTGATGACGAGCGCTTCCTGGAATTTACCGATCGCGAAGGCTTCATCCCCGCGCCCTATATGGCGCGTGCCAAGTGGGTGCAGGTACAGGATCTCAAGAAGGTGTCCGACGCCGAAATGAAAGCCCTGCTGAAGCGTTCATACGAACTGGTTGCGGCCAAACTGACCAAAAAACTCCGTACGGAACTCGGCCTTATATAAGCCTCATACAGGCCTCATATAGTTTCGCCGCCATCCGGTTCGGCGGAAACACTACGTTAGTGCAAGTAAAATACCGGCTATGAACGCCGATTTCGTTTCCGCCTTTGTCCTGCTGTTCCTGGTGCTGGACCCGCTGGGCAATATCGCCGTGGTCGCCTCGCTGCTCAACCAGGTCGAATCGCGCCGCCGCGTGCGTGTGGTTTTGCGCGAGTGCTTTATCGCCTACCTGATCCTGCTGGCCTTCATGTTCGGTGGCCGGCAGTTTCTGGACCTGATGCACCTTTCCGAGATTTCCCTGTCGATTGCCGGCGGCGTGATCCTGTTCATGATCGCCATTCGCATGGTGTTCAAATCGCCGGAAGGCATGTTCGGCGAATCGCTGGATCACGAGCCCTTTATCGTGCCGTTGGCCATTCCGCTGATCGCCGGACCCTCGGCGCTGGCCACGGTAATGCTGATGGTCTCGCGGGAGCCCGCCAAGCTGGGTGTATGGGTGATCGCCATGACAGCTGCCATGCTGGTGACGGCACTGTTGCTGGCCGCAGGGGAGCGCATCGAGAGATTGCTGGGCAAGCGCGCCATGGAGGCGGTGGAAAGGTTGATGGGCCTTATTCTCACCGCCATCGCCATCGAGATGCTGCTAGGCGGTATCCGGCACTTCCTGAGCCAGTTGCCGCGCTGATTATTCGCTTGAACCTCGCAGATGCCGGAGCGGTCCGGCTTAGCGCCGTGCGCGATTCCTTGCGTCGAGTGCATCTTGCCGTGCCTGGTCGCGTGCCGCCGACGCTGCCTGCCTCTCCGCAGCACGCTGGCGCTCCCACTCGGCATCCCGCAGATACTGGGCCTGACGATCCAGCTCCTGCCGGGCTCGGGCTTGTTCGGCGAGCTTTTCCCGCTGGGCCTGGTATTCGCGTGCGGCTGCATCCGAAAGGGCGCGCCTTTCGTCCGCCTTGGCTTGCTCGCGATCATATCGTTCCTTGGCGTCGTTGTAATGGCGCTCGCGGGCGTCGATTATTTGCTGGTTCTGCGAGGCCTGAGTGTCAAGGGCCGTTTCAACAATGTTGAGAACCTTTTGCTGGGCCTCCTGCTTGGCGGCGATGGCTGCCAATTGTGCCGCCTTGTCGGCGGCAATGCGCTCCTGCTCAATGCGCGCGCGCTCTTTGGCCCGCGTGTCGTAGGTGTAATAACCCACCCCGCAAACGACCACGATGGCGGTCAATATGATCGACCAATGCGTATACCAGGGGGAATCCTCAATGGAGGCGTAGTTGCGATCGTAGGACATGAGTGCGCGCGAAAAGTGATTGTTATAACCGGATTATACGAAGAAATAGGGCTCAAAGCTGCTATCATTTCAGGGCATTGATCCGGCCAATAAATGCGCAAAAGAGCCTGTTTTTCAAGGACATGGCGCTTCATAACAGCGGCCGGGCGGCAATCCAATTTCATCATCCGGGCGCACCGGAGCTAAGCAGGAAATCAGTGGAAGGACCCAATGGAAAAAGATCTTTACGACATCCTCGATCTGGTCGAAAACGCACCCGAGCAGATGATCAGCAGAGCCTATCAATTGAAGCTGGCGGCACTGGAGGGCAAGGCCGGCATTTCGGACAGCGAGAGACAGGCGCAGCGGCGTATTCTCGACGATGCCTACCGGACCCTTTCCAACCCCAATCTGCGCTCGTCCTACGACGGCATGCTGCTGCGCCGGAAACAAGCCAGCGAGAAAAAGGGCGCGGTATGGCTGCGTGCGCTGGTCATTCTGGCGATGCTGGGCGCCGGCGCCGGCTATATCGTTACCGATCACCGCAAACAGGTGGCTGCCCAGGAGGCAAGAGATCAGGCCGCCCGGGAAGAAGCGGCGCGCCTGCAAAAGATTGCCGACGAGGCAGAAAGAAAGCGCCTTGCGCTGGAGCAGGACCGCGCCGAACGCGCGGCGCAACTGCAAGCCGAGCAGGAGAAGCTGGAAAATGAACGCATAGAACGCGAGAAATTTCTGGCCACCCACCAGTTCGTAGCGGACACCAGTGCAGCCGATGCCGCCAAAGCGCGCATGCGAGCGGCCCAGGAAAAAGGCAAGCAGGATGCTGAAGCCGAAGCCAACCGCCGCCGTGCGCTGGAAGAACTGGAGCGGCAAAAGCGCTATTTGCGGGAGCGCGGGCGCTAGTGAGCAAGGCCTTCACCAAGGAGTCCGATGACGCCGACGATGACGGCGAAGAGGGCGCGCCTTCGCCCCTGCCGGCCGGCGCCAAAAACTACATCACGCCCGGCGGGCACGCACGGCTGAAGGCCGAGCTTCTCTATCTGCTCGACAAGGAACGCCCCGCGGTAACGGCTGCTGTGTCCTGGGCGGCCAAGAACGGCGATCGCAGCGAAAACGCCGATTACCAGTACGGCAAAAAACGCCTGCGCGAGATCGACAAGCGCATCCGCTTTCTTAGCAAGCGCCTGGATATCGCCGAGGTGGTCGATCCGGCCTCGCCGCGCGACGAAGACCTGGCAGATCGCGTATTTTTCGGCGCCACCGTGACCTATGCCAACGAAGCGGGGGAAGAGAACACGGTGACCATCGTCGGCATCGACGAGCTCGATCTCGCGCGCAGCCATATCACCTGGATTTCGCCGCTGGCGCGCGCGCTCATCAAGGCGCGCGAGGGCGATACCGTGGTCCTGCACGCGCCCGGTGGCGTGCAGGAACTGGATATTGTTGAGGTGCGCTATCAGGCGGTGGAAGTCAGCGCCTTTGTTCCGCAGGCGCCGATTAGTCTGAACGTGGTGAAACCTGCTTAGACCAGTTTAGACACCTGCCCCCGCGCAGGCGGGGGCCCAAGTTCAAGCGAAATTAGGCCCCCGCCTACGCGGGGGCGGGTTGCTGTACTACTTTTTCGTAGCCAGCCAACGGTCGATTTTCTTTTCCAGCACCGCCAACGGCATGCTGCCCTCGTCGAGAATCTGGGTGTGGAATTCCTTGATGTCGAATTTGGCGCCCAGCTTCTTTTCCGCGCGGGCGCGTAGCTCACTGATTTTCAGTTGGCCGATCTTGTAAGAAAGCGCCTGTCCCGGGATGGCCATATAGCGCTCCACTTCCTGCACTTGGCCGGCTTCGCTGCCGCCTTCGTTTTGCAGGGAGTAGGCGATGGCCTGCTCGCGGCTCCAACCCTTGGCGTGCATGCCGGTATCGACCACCAGGCGGATGGCGCGATGCATTTCGCCCAGCAGCATGCCGAGATACTGATACGGGTCTTCGTATACGCCCAGTTCGTTGCCCAGGCTTTCGGCGTAAAGCCCCCAGCCCTCACCGTAGGCCGATAGCCAGGTATAGCGCCGCGCGCGTGGAAGGTCCGATTCCTGGGCGAGCGACCCCTGAAAGTGATGCCCCGGCAGAGCTTCGTGCAGGAACAGGGAGGTCATTCCCGGCGTGGGGTATTTACTAGCATCGCGCACCGGGGCATAGAAAACACCGGGGCGGGAACCGTCGGCCGCGCCGATGTTGTAATGCGCAGCGGCGGTAGCCTTGGTGATTTCGGGTTCGGGCCGGATTTCCAGCTTGGCCCTGGGAATCTTGGCGAATAGCTTGGGCAGGGTAGGCTCAACGCGTTTTTGAATGGTGCGAAAAGCCTCAATCACCTCATCCTCGGTTTTGAAAGGTGTGAACTTGGCATCGGCGCGGACGTAGGCCAGGAAGGCCGTTAAATCACCGGCAAACCCCACCTGCTTGCACACCTTTTCCATCTCGTCGCGTATGCGCGCCACTTCGCGCAGGCCGAGAGCGTGCACCTCTTCAGCGGTCATATTGGTCGTCGTCGATTGGCGTACCAGATAGGCGTACTTGGCCGCGCCGTTAGGCGTGCCGGCCAGGCCGGCGGTATCGCGGCAGGCGGGCAGATATTCTTTTTCGACAAAATCGTGCAACTTGCGAAAGGCCGGGATGATTTTGTCCGCAGCCATTTGCCGATAGGCCGCGGTCAAGCGCACGCGGTCGGCTTCGCTGAAGTCGATCGGGAAATTTTTTACCGGCGCCATGAAGCCGCTTTGGTCGACATCGGCGACCATCTGTGTCTTGAGCTGCGCCAATACCCGCGTCATCAGTATTTTCGGCTGCACGACTTGGTGCGCCACGCCGTCCTTCATATTGACGATGGCCGAGTCCACCCAGCCCGGAAAGCCTTCCAGGCGGCGCAGGAACTGCTCGTATTGGACAACGGTGCGAAACGGCTGCGCGCCCTTGGTGCTGGCGTATTGCACCATGGTCAGGGGCAGGGAGTAGAACTGGTTAAAGGGCGTGCGATACAGGTCCAGCTTGGCGGCGTCTTTGCGGGTGGCGACCTGGTATTCCAATATTTCGTAGGTGATGCGCTCGCTGGCCGATAGTTTGCCGGCATCGATTTTTCTCAATGCCTTGCTCATATCGTCCAGGAAAGCGGCTTCGCGCGCTCTATAGGCCGGCGTGAGGTTATCGACGAATTTGTCGGCGTAGCGCTCGTCGCCGGTGGCGCCGGTTCCCTGCAGGGGATTGAGATCGAAAGTGGAGTCGATGTAGCGATCTGCCAGAGCGGCCAGTGCTTGCGAGGGTGTCGCGGCGGCGCTGGCGGGGGCGGCAACGGAAAGAGAAGGATGGCCGGCAGCGGCCATCAGCAGTGCGGTACAAATACCAGTAGCGAATCGCGTGACGGCCATGCTCGAATCCCTCTCTTGGCTATGGGTGGTTGCTGTATTTTCGGCGCCTGGTTTTCGGTGCCCGGCGCGCCGCTTTGCGCGGGGCGCGGGTGCATCATCGCACGGATTCGTTCCCGGCTTGCGGGCAGGCCGTGTCAGGGAAGCGCCAGCCGGTAGCCGACGCCGATCTCGGTCAGGAAGTATCTGGGCTGGGCAGCATCGTCCTCCAGTTTTTGGCGAAGGCGCTGCATGACCACGCGGGCGTAATGCGCCTGCTCGCTATAGCTCGGCCCCCAGACCTCGCGCACCAATTGCCGGTAGGTGAGCACCCGTCCGGCATTGGCGACCAGATACGACAGGAGGCGAAATTCTATGGGTGTCAGGTGAATCGGCGTTCCCTGCTTTTTGACGATGCGATTCTGCAGGTCGATTTCAACATCGCCCAGCACCGTTTGAGGCGCAGCCTGCGCGTTGCGCAAGGTACGGCGCAGCAGGGCGCGCACACGGGCCAGCATCTCGCCCACGCCAAAGGGTTTGGTGAGATAGTCATCGGCGCCTGCGTCAAGCGCGGCGATTTTCTGGCCCTCGCCGCCGCGCGCCGAGAGCACCAAAACCGGCACCTGGCTCCAGGTGCGCAGTTCGCGCACCAGATCGCAGCCGTCACCGTCCGGCAGTCCCAGATCGACGATGACCAGATCGGGCTTGCGCATACCGGCCTCGATGGCGCCGCGTTGGCGTGTGGCCGCCTCGAACACCTGCATGCCTTCGGTGGTCAGCGCGTGCCGCACAAAATGGCGAATCTCCGCTTCGTCTTCAACGATCAGCACATTGCTCATGCGGGCTCCCGCAAATCAAGTTCCACGGCGGGCGGAACGCCAAGCGGAAGTGTGAAAGCGAAGTCTGCACCGCCGGCTGGTGCGGACTCCACCCAAATCTTCCCGCCGTGGGCCTCGATGACCGTTCGGCAAATCGCCAAGCCCAGGCCCAGCCCCGGTACCGCAGACTGGGGTTCCGCCCGGGCAAACTTGCCGAAAATGGCCTGCTCCTGGCCAGCCGGAACGCCCTTGCCGTTATCCACGACGTCTACACGCACCATGCCGGAAGCCTCGCGTGCGTTGATGCGGATTTCGCTTCCCGCTGGGGTGTACTTGGCGGCATTTTCCAGGAGATTGACGAACACGCGCTGCATCAGCGCGGCGTCGCAATCCACCAGGGGCAGTTCGGGCAGCAGTTCCACCATAACGTGGTGCGCGGCCAGCGCTGCGGCTCGCTCCTTGATGGCGGAACCGATAATTTCCTCAAGCGACTGCCAGTCCCGGCGCAGGTGAATATCTCCGGATTCCAGCCGCGCCATATCGAGTATGTTTTCCACCAGTTCATTGGTACGGCGCGCCTGTTCGTGAATGCCGGCGATCAAGGCGGCCTGTTCGGCGGTCAGGCCGGCCGCACCAAGTTGCAGGGATTCCGTCAGGCCCAGCACGGCCGTGAGCGGCGTACGAAGATCGTGCGACAGAGCGGCCAGCAGGGCGTTGCGCAGGCGTTCGCCTTCCATTTGCACCGTCGCCTCGCGCGCCACCGTGACGAAGTGCACGCGCTCCAGCGCAATCGCCACCAGCACGGCAACGGTTTCCAGTTGCTGGCGCCGACCGGCATTATTGAAGGGTTCATTCGTTGCGGGTTGCACCAGCATCACGCCGCGGATACGCATGGGAGCGGCCAGCGGTATATACAGTAGTGCGCCGACTTGGGTGATTGCGGTGGGTGACGTAGCGACGGTGGATTCGAAAACCCGCAGGGCGACGCTGATATCGAAGCCCCGCGGAGCAATAGTCGCGTCGGCCACGGCAAGCTTTCCCTCGCGGTCGCGCAGCATCAGCCAGACCCGCGCGGCGAAGCTGTCTCGGAAAAACGCATCCACCGCCTCGACTATCTGGCTATCGGCGATGGCGCCCGATAGCAGCCGCGCCAATTCATACAGGTCGCGCGATTGCTGTTCACGCAAGGCCGCCGCCAGGGCTTCGCGGCGCAGCCTGGCGGAAAGCTCGGCGATGAGCAGGCCCGTTACCAGCATCACCGCAAAGGTCAGCAGGTACTGTATATCGGCCACCGCGAAGGAATAGCGCGGCGGCACCAGAAAGAAATCCAGGGCGGCGACGTTGGCCAGCGACGCCGTTACCGCCGGGCCGGTGCCGAAGCGAAATGCAATTCCCACCACCGCCAGCAAATAAAGCATGACGATGTTGGCAAGGGCTATATGGTCGGCGAGCGGCGTTGCCACCAGGGTAACGACGGCGGCCGCAAGCAGTGCCCAGACGTGGCCGAGCCGGTTCGGCGTGGCGCTTGTTGCGGACAGTGTTTTCGGCGGCAACGTCATCGTAATTAGTGGAACTGCTTTAATCCGGCAGCTTAGCCGCCAGTATGCCGTCCGCAGGCGGGAAAGTGCGTATAAAGAACTTGTAAAATTGCTCGCGCTCGCGTTTGTGGCGTGTACCCCGCACCTAGAATACGGCCTTCTTATTGCCCTGAGGCCGAAGATGCAGTCGATGCAGTTGCAGCAACCCGCCCGCCAGCACTATGCCCTGCTGGCGCTGGCCGCGCTTGGCGTGGTCTATGGCGATATAGGCACCAGCCCGCTCTATACGGTCAAGGCGATTTTTGACCCCAGCTTCGGCATTCCCTTTACCACCGAAAATATCCTGGGCGGGCTGTCGGCCCTGTTCTGGTCGCTGATGTTGGTGGTGTCGTTCAAGTACGTGGTGTTGATCATGCGCGCCGATAACGAAGGTGAGGGCGGCATCATGGCATTGCTGGCGCTGGCTTCGGCATCGGTCAAACAATATCCGCGCTGGCGTATGCCGCTGCTGCTGCTGGGGGTGGCCGGCGCCGCCCTGTTTTATGGTGATAGCGTGATTACGCCCGCCGTTACCGTGCTGGGTGCCATGGAGGGGCTGGAAGTCGCCACACCTTTGCTGAAGCCCTATGTCATCCCCTTGTCGGTGCTGGTCATTGTGGCGCTGTTCGTGTTACAGCATAAAGGCACGGCGACCGTAGGCGCATTGTTCGGGCCGGTCATGCTGCTGTGGTTCGCCACGCTGGCGGTTTCCGGCATCGTCAATATCGCCGCCCATCCGCAGGTGCTGCAGGCCCTGTCGCCGCTACGCGCCTGGCATTTTGTGGGTGACCATGGCTTCGGCTCGTTTATTGTGTTGGGAGCGGTTTTTCTGGCGGTCACGGGTGCTGAGGCCTTGTACGCCGATATGGGCCACTTCGGCAAGCAGCCGATACGGCTGGCCTGGTTTCTGTGTGCCTTTCCGGCGCTGGTGCTTAATTATTTCGGCCAGGGCGCCTTGCTGATCAGCGATCCCAAGGCGCTGGACAACCCCTTTTTCCTGATGTTCCCGGCCTGGGCCTTGTATGCCATGGTGGTGCTAGCTACCATTGCCGCTGCCATCGCCTCGCAGGCGGTGATCTCCGGCACTTACTCGATGACGCGCCAGGCCATCCAATTGGGATTTCTGCCGCGCAGCAAGGTGGTGCAGACGTCGGACCGCGAAATCGGCCAGATCTATATGCCGATGGTGAACTGGATATTGCTGATAGGCGTGCTGGCCGCTGCCATCGGCTTCGGTTCCTCCACCACGCTGACTTTTGCCTATGGTCTGGCGGTATCCGGCACTATGCTGGCGACGACGGTGCTGACGTTCTTCGTGGTGCGCTTCGGCTGGCGGTATAACCTGTTTTTATGTTTGCTGGCCACCGGATTTTTCCTGATCATCGACGTGGCGTTCTTTTCGGCCAGTTCGGTCAAGCTCATCGAAGGCGGCTGGTTCCCTCTGGCAACCGGCCTCATCATATTTGCCATCATGACCTCATGGCATCGTGGCCGCGAACTGATCCAGCAATACACCCGCGAAGGGAGCATGCCCATGGAAGCGTTCGTAAAAAGTCTGGCGATGTCGCCGCCCAGCCGGGTGCCCGGCACGGCGGTATTCATGACTGCCGATTTCGGCGCCGTGCCCAATGCGCTTTTGCACAATATCAAGCACAACCAGGTGGTGCACGAGCGCGTGGTGGTGCTGACCCTGGTCACCGAAGATATCCCGACGGTGCCGCAGGAGGATTACATCTGGATCGAGGACCTGGGCCACGGCTTCTGGCGCATCCTGGCCCATTACGGTTTCAAGGAGAGTCCTGATGTGCCGAAGCTGCTTGCCGATTGCGAAAGCAAGGGCCTAAGCTTCGACCTGATGCGCACCTCGTTTTTCCTCAACCGCGAGACCATCGTGCGCGGGCCGGACAGCAAGCTGCCGGCGTGGCGCGCGCATTTGTTCATCTGGATGTCGCATCTGGCCGCGAAGGCCTCCGACTACTACCGTATTCCCAGCAATCGCGTTATCGAGCTGGGGACGCAAATACAAATCTGAGCAGCAGACTGTTGCAGTCTAACCTTGTATCCACGGCAAGTTCGCCGCCCGCCAGCCGTTCTTTTTATTGCGTTGCTGGTGTTCATCCAGATCGCCTTCGAAGCCGCCGATGATGTTGTAGGCGTGTTTGAAGCCGGCCGCGTCGGCAGCGGCGGCGGCCGCGTGCGAGCGCACGCCGCTGCGGCACAGGAATAGTAAGGTGTCATCCGGCGAATAGTGTTTTTTCAGGCTGTCGACGAAGTCCGCATTCAATTCTCCCGAGGGCCAGAACTTCCACTCGATCAAACGCGAATCCGCAATGCGGCCTACGTATTCGTATTCATGGCGCGCGCGTACGTCTACGATCTTGGCTCGCCCGGCTTGGTTCAGCAAATGCGCTTCCGCCGGCGTGACCTCGCCCGCGTACTTGAGGCTCTTCGCCTGGCCGCGCTCGGCGGCCTTGCGCAATGCTTCTGCCGTTTCTGATCCCTGTGTTGTCATTAAGCCGCTTCCTCCGCAAATACTTTCGCCCGGCGCGGCTTCAAGTGGACAACTTCGCCGGTGCCTACCGCGAGATGATCGTAACGTTCGCGCGAGAGTTCCACTTCCACCAGGTCGCCATTATCGCTGCGCGCCAACTCCAGGCGCACGAAAGATCCGATTTTAACCGCATGGCGCAGAGTTGCGGGTACCGTGGATACATCGGCCTGATCGAGAATATCGATTTCATGCGGACGCACATAGGCCGCCTCTTGTCCGCTACCGCTATGGGGGCCACGGAAGCGATTGACCTGACCGATGAATTGGTAGACGAAGGGCGTGGCGGGGTGGTCGTACACCTCCTCGGGCGTGCCGATTTGTTCGATTTTGCCGCGGTTGACCACCACCACACGATCGGCCACCTCCAGCGCTTCTTCCTGATCGTGAGTGACGAACACGCTGGTGAGGTTGATCTCGTCGTGCAGGCGGCGCAGCCAGCGGCGCAATTCCTTGCGCACCTTGGCGTCCAGCGCGCCGAAGGGTTCATCGAGCAGCAGCACCTTGGGTTCTATGGCCAGGGCGCGCGCCAGGGCAATGCGCTGGCGCTGGCCGCCGGAGAGTTGGTGCGGATAGCGGTCCGCCAGCCAGTCGAGCTGCACCAGTTTCAAGAGATCCATCACGCGCCGCCGGATTTCGGCCTCGGCCGGGCGTACGGCACGCGGGCGCACACGCAGGCCGAAAGCCACGTTCTCGAATATGCTCATATGCCGGAACAGGGCGTAGTGCTGGAAGACGAAACCGACTTCGCGTTCCTGCACGCGCGTATGGGTGGTGTCCTCTTCGTTAAACAGGATGCGCCCGGAGTCGGGCTGCTCCAGCCCGGCGATCACCCGCAGCAGGGTGGTTTTGCCCGAACCGGAGGGGCCCAGCAGGGCCACCAACTCGCCCGGCTGGATGTTGAGATTGACGCCGTTCAGCGCTTCAAAGGTACCGAAACGTTTGGTGGCATCGAGAACTTGTATGCTCAATTTGCTTGCTCCTGTCGGATTTCAACCCAGGTTTTGATCGCCAACGTCACCAGGGCCAGCAACGCCAACAGGGAGGCGCAGGCGAAGGTGGCGGCAAAGTTGTATTCGTTGTAGAGAATTTCCACGTGCAGCGGTAGCGTATTGGTGAGGCCACGGATATGCCCCGACACCACCGACACCGCGCCGAACTCGCCCATGGCGCGGGCATTGCAGAGAATGACGCCGTAGAGAAGCCCCCATTTCACATTGGGCAGGGTCACGTACCAGATCGTCTGCCAGCCGCTGGCGCCCAGCACGGCGGCGGCTTCCTCTTCTTCGCGACCCTGTGCCTGCATCAACGGAATCAGCTCGCGCGCGACGAAGGGGAAGGTGACGAAGATTGTCGCGAGCACGATGCCGGGAACGGCAAAAATGATCTTGATGTCGTGCGCCGCCAACCACGGCCCCAGCCAGCCCTGCAGGCCGAAGATCAGCACGTAAATCAGCCCCGATATCACCGGCGAAACCGAGAAAGGCAGATCGATCAGCGTGATCAGCAGGCTCTTGCCGTGAAAATCGAATTTGGCGATGGCCCATGCCGCCGCCACACCGAATACCAGATTCAAGGGCACGGCGATGACGGCGGCTGTAAAGGTGAGGGCGATGGCGGACCAGGCATCGGGTTCGTGTATGGCGCTCAGGTAAAACTCCAGGCCCTTTTTCAAAGCGCCGTGAAAAACGGCGGCCAGCGGCACGAACAGAAAAATGGCGAGATAACCCAAGGCCAGCGCAATCAGGATGGCGGGCACCCAGGGAATCGCTTTGCGTTTGCGTGCGTGCGCGAAACCCAGTGGCGCAGAAATAGGCAGAACGGCGGCCATCAGCGCTTCTCCTCACCACGGCGCCGGCGCATCCACCATTGCAAGGCGTTGATGGCGAACAGCAATAGAAAGGACGCCACCAGCATGACGACGGCGACGGCGGTGGCGCCGGAGTAGTCGTATTGCTCGAGCTTGGTGATGATGATGAGCGGCGTGATCTCGGAGATCATGGGCATATTGCCGGCGATGAAAATCACCGAGCCGTATTCGCCCAGTGCGCGCGCGAAGGCCAGGGTGAAGCCGGTAAGCACGGCCGGGGTAACGGCGGGCAGGATAACCCGCCAAAAGGTTTGCCCGGCATTTGCGCCCAGCGACTGCGCCGCTTCCTCAAGCTCGGCTTCCATGTCCTCCAGCACCGGCTGCACGGTGCGGACAACAAAGGGCAGACCGATAAAGGTCAGCGCCACCAGTACGCCAAGCGGCGTAAACGCCACCTTGATGCCGGCAGCGGCCAGCGGCTCACCCAGCCAGCCGTTACCGGCGTAGACCGCTGTCAGGGCGATGCCGGCCACGGCGGTCGGCAGTGCAAAGGGCAGGTCCACCAGCGAGTCCACCAGGCGCTTGCCGGGAAAGCGGTAGCGCACCAGCACCCAGGCCACCAGCAGGCCGAACACAGCATTGATAAGCGCAGCCAACAGCGACATGCCCAGGGTCAGGCGGTAAGAAGCCACGACCCGCGGGGCGGTCACCGCATCCCGGAACCCATCCCAACTCAGCGCGAAGGTCTTGATGAAGGCTGCGGACAAGGGGATCAGGACGATCAGGCAGAGATAGAACAGCGTGTAGCCCAGCGCCAGCCTGAAGCCTGGAAGCACCGTATGCCGGGATGTGGCGGCCTGATTCATCATCGGTCCGCTACTTAGCGCCGGGCTGGTAAATCTGGTCGAACACGCCGCCATCGTCGAAGTGCGTTTTTTGCGTCTTGCGCCAGTCGCCGGTGGTTTCAGCCAGGGTAAACAGCTTCAGCTTGGCGAAGTTCTTTTCGTACTTGGCAAGCGTCTTGGCATCGATAGGCCGGTAGAAATTGCGCGCGATGATATCCTGCCCTTCCGCGCTGTACAGATATTGCAAATAGGCCTCGGCCACCTTGCGCGTGCCGCGCTTGTCCACCACCTTGTCGACCACCGAGACCGGGGGCTCGGCCAGGATACTTTGCGAGGGCGTAACGATTTCGAACTTGTCGGCGCCGAATTCCTGGAGGGCGAGGTAGGCCTCGTTTTCCCAGGAGAGCAGCACGTCGCCTACGCCGCGCTCGGCAAAGGTCACCGTGGAGCCGCGCGCGCCGGAATCCAGCACCGGCACGTTCTTGTAGAGCTTGGCGATGAATTCGCGGGCCTTGGCTTCGCTCTTGCCGTTGCCGAGATAAGCGTAACCCCAGGCGCCAAGATAGGCCCAGCGCGCACCGCCGGAGGTCTTGGGATTGGAGGCGATGACGGATACACCGGGTTTGATCAGGTCCGGCCAGTCCTTCACGGCCTTGGGGTTACCCTTGCGCACCAGGAAGACGATGGTCGAGGTGTAGGGCGCGCTATTGTGCGGAAGGCGCGATTGCCAGCTTTCCGGTAGGAGCTTGGCCTTGTCGGCCAGGGCGTCTATGTCGTAACCCAGGGCCAGCGTGACCACATCCGCTTCCAGTCCGTCGATGACCGAGCGCGCCTGTTTGCTGGAGCCGCCGTGCGATTGCTTGATGACGAGTTTATCGCCGGTCTTCGCTTCCCATTCTTTAACGAAGGCTTTGTTGACCTCCTGGTACAGCTCTCGCGTGGGGTCGTAGGAAACGTTGAGCAGTGTGACTTCGGCCGCCTGGGCGGAGATAACACCGACCAGCAAAACAACAGCTGTGATCCATTGCTTGAATGACATGATGTGCTTTCTTCAGGGTGACCAGCGCCGGCGCAAGACTTCAAAGTCTCACGCGCATTCGCCGGTACTCGGTTATGTGGCCGCGCCGGACGGCGCGGCAGTTATGGCCTTAAGATTGGTCTTAAGGCGGGCTGATTAAACAGCCTTACATCGCGAGGTATGCGCTTCCCGCATTCGCGAGGTATGGGCGTCGATGGCCGAGTGCGCAAGTTGTGCGGCCTCGACGCGAAACACTTCACCCAGGCACAGCACGGCGGGTCCACTCAGTTGCAGATTGGAAATCGCCAGGCCGGCCAAGGACGTAAAAATGCGGCGTTCATCGGCAAGTGTTGCGTTTTCCACCACCGCTACGGGCAGGTCGGCAGGCTTGCCGGCGGCGATCAAGGCTTGTGCAATCTCGGCCGATTGGCCGGCGGCCATATAGAGGACGGCAGAGTCCGCCGCCAGCACGCTGGCCATCCACTCGCTTTGCTCCTGGTCGGGGCCGATACGCGGGGTGGCGAAGGTGATGCTGCGGGCAACACCGCGCCGTGTCAGCGAAATACCCAGTTGCGCGCTGGAGGCCAGTGCGGCGGTAATGCCGGGCACCACTTCGAAAGCGATGCCGGCCGCTTTTAGCGCATCGATTTCTTCTTGCGCGCGGCCGAACAACATGGGATCGCCGCCTTTCAGGCGCACGACGGTTTGATGGTGGGCCGCTGCTTCTACGAGACTGCGGTTGATAAAGCGCTGGTCGGTGGATACTTGGCCCGCGCGCTTGCCCACGGCGACCTTGCGCGCCTTAACTGCCAGGGCGATGGTTTCCGGGCGCACCAGGGCATCGTAAAAAACGATATCGGCCTCGGCTAGTAATCGGGCGGCGCGTAAAGTGAGGAGATCGGGCGCGCCGGGACCTGCGCCGACCAGGAAGACTTTTCCGTTCATGCGTCTGCTTCCTCGACAACACGAATCTGGATGGCGGCGTATTTGGGTATGGCGGAAACACCGGCGGTCTCGACCGCACCTTCTTTCACATGCAGGCCGCATTCCTGCGCACCGGCCTTGCCTTCCCACCACCAGCGACCGGCACGTGCGTCTTCGCCGGGCTTGACGGCGCGCGTGCAGGGCTCACAGCCGATCGAGGGGTAGCCACGGTCATGCAGCTTGTTGTGGGGAACGTTGTTTTCGCGCAAATAGTCCCAGACTTCCTGCTCGGTCCAGTCGATCAGCGGGTTGAATTTGTGCAGCTTATGCGTCTCGTCGTATTCCCAGTCGTCCAGGTTTTGGCGCGAGGCGGCCTGTTCGCGACGCAGGCCGGTCAGCCAGGCCTTCTTGCCAGTCAGGGCGCGCGCTAGGGGTTCGACCTTGCGGATGCCACAGCAGCTTTTGCGCAAATCTACCGACTCATAAAACGCGTTGGCGCCGTTGGTGGCGACGTAATTCGCCACGGCCGCCGGGTCGGGTTGATAGACATGCAGCGGAATGCCGTAATGGGCCGGCACCTGTTCCATCAGCTCCAGCGTTTCCTTGGGCAGGCGCCCGGTGTTGAGCGTGAAAATCTCGATGCCGGGGAACTCGCGGGCGATCAGGTCGGTGAGCAGCATGTCCTCGGCGCCGAAGCTGGAGGCAAAGGCCGCCGGCGCATAGACACTCTCGATGCGCTTCAGCAATTTTCTGACGGCAGCGAGCTTCATTCGGCCCCCGCCCGGGAGTATGCGGAGGATTCACGGCGCCGGAACAGCGGCTGAGCGGGCCATACCGAGGCCTGATAGTTCTCGGAGAAGTCCTTCAGCGACTTCAGGGCATCGGCTGCGTCGCGGTCGGTGCGGATGGCAAAGGCGTTGAAGCCGACCCGATGCATATAAAACAGCTGGTCGCGCAGCACATCGCCGATGGCGCGCAGCTCGCCGGCGAAGCCGTAGCGGCGGCGTAGGAGGTAAGCGATGGAGTAACCGCGCCCATCCTTGAACGCGGGGAAGTTAACGGCAATCAGCGGCAGGTGGGCAGTGTCGTCGGCCAGTTCGGCCGGGTCTTCGTGGCTGTCCAGCCATACGCCGACGGCGTCGGCGCGCGCGCGCAGCGATTCAGCGTCAGCCAGCCAGCGCGCCAATGGCACGATGATCTTTCCATCGAAAGGGAGCGGCGCCGCATTCTCCGTGACCAATGTCCATTGGTCTTCGATCACTGCGCGGTCGACAATCAGCTTAGACATTGGCGGCCTCCGCGTGACGCGAGCGGCCTGCATACACGCGTTCCTTGAAAGGATCGATGCCGGTGCGTTTGACGGTGTCCAGAAAGTCTTCGTTTTCCAGGCGCAGATCCACGTAAGTGTTAATCAGCTTTTCCACCACCGCCGGCATTTCATCCTGCGCGAACGAGGGGCCGATCACCTTGCCCAGGGAAGCGCCCAGACCCTGGGCGCCGCCGATGCTGACCTGGTAAAACTCGGCGCCATGTTTGTCCACGCCAAGAATGCCGATATGACCGACGTGATGGTGGCCGCAGGCGTTCATGCAACCGGAGATATTGATTTCCAGATCGCCGATATCGAACAGATAGTCCAGGTCGTCGAATTTGCGCTGTATGGCCTCGGCAATCGGGATCGACTTGGCGTTGGCCAGCGAGCAAAAATCACCGCCGGGGCAGGAGATAATATCGGTCAGCAGGCCGATATTGGGTGTGGCAAAGCCGATTTCCTTGGCTTGCTGCCAGACGGCGAACAAATCGGCCTTCTTCACATCGGCCAGGATCAGGTTCTGCTCGTGCGATACGCGTACTTCACCGAAACTATAGCGGTCGGCCAGATCGGCCACCGCCTGCATTTGCGCGACCGTGGCATCCCCCGGCGCCACGCCGGTGGTCTTCAGGGATAGCGTCACCGCCGCGTAGCCGGGCTGCTTATGGCCGAACACATTGCGCTGCACCCAGCGTGCAAAGGGCTTGCTGTCCAACTGGTGTTTTTCGAAATCGGCGTTAACGTCGGCCAGCGTCTCGTAGGCCGGGTCGATGAAGTGCGTGGCGATACGGTCGAATTCTTCCTGCGGAACGGTGGTCGGGCCGTCCTTTTCAAACGCCCATTCCTTTTCCACTTCCTCGCGGAAACGGGCCAGACCCAGTTCCTTGACCAGAATCTTGATGCGCGCCTTGTACATATTGTCGCGGCGGCCGTAGCGGTTATAGACGCGCAGGATGGCGTCCAGATAGCTCAACAGATGCTGCCTGGGCAGTTCTTCGCGAATCACATGACCCAGGATGGGAGTGCGGCCCAGACCGCCACCGGCCAGGATACGGAACGCCACCTCGCCTTCGGCCGTTCTTACCGCGTGCACGCCGATGTCGTGAAACAGGGTGCCGGCGCGGTCTTCAACCGAGCCGCTGACGGCGATCTTGAACTTGCGCGGCAGGTAGGCAAATTCAGGATGGAAGGTGGACCACTGGCGGATCAATTCTGCCGTAGGGCGCGGGTCGATGATTTCATCGTGGGCAACGCCCGCGAACTGATCGGCGGTGGTATTGCGCACGCAGTTACCGGAAGTCTGGATGGCGTGCATTTCCACCGTTGCCAGGTCGGCCAGGATGTCGGGCACTTGTTCCAGCTTGGGCCAGTTGTACTGGATGTTCTGGCGGGTGGTGAAGTGGCCGTAGCCACGATCATATTTGCCGGCGATATGAGCCAGCATGCGCAGCTGTTTCGAGGACAGCAGACCGTAGGGGATGGCCACGCGCAGCATAGGCGCGTGCTTTTGCACATAGAGCCCGTTTTGCAGGCGCAGTGCGCGGAACTCGTCTTCGCTTAATTCGCCGGCCAGGAAGCGGCTCGTCTGGTCGCGAAACTGCGCGACGCGCTCGTCGACGATTTTTTGATCGATGGGATCGTAGCGATACATAAGATTATTTCAGTACCTTATTTCAATACCAAGCGGCTGCCGGTAAATACCAGCAACACCACCAGGGCATGGCGCAAAAACAGGTCCGGCAGCTTGGTCGAAATCCAGCTGCCTATCATTACGCCGGGAAGGGAGCCCACCACCAGCGAGCCCAGCAGCCACCAATCGACGTGCCCCAGCCAGGCGTGGCCCAGGCCCGCCACCAGCGTGAGCGGCACGGCGTGGGCGATATCGCTGCCGACGATGCGTACCGTCGGTAGCGTGGGATACAGCAGCAGCAGGGCGGTGACGCCCACCGCACCGGCGCCCACCGATGACAGGGAAACAGCGACGCCGATAAAAGCGCCCAGCGCCAGGGTGGCAAAGGGTTTATAGGCCGAGGCGGCTTCGGGCTTGTCGCTGCCGGCAAAGTAGTTCGAGGCGAAATCGCGCAGCGAGTTTCGGAATAGGAGGGACAGGGCGGTCAGCAGCAGCATCACGCCCAGGGAAGCCGAAAACAGCAGGTCGATGGTGTGATTGCCGGTGCCCCTCTGCCCGGAAATCAGCAATAAGGTCACCGCGCTGGCGGGCACGCTGCCGGCTGCCATCCAGGCTACGATTTTCCAGTCTATGGTTTCTTTCCAGCTATGCACGACCACGCCGCCGGCCTTGGTGACGGCGGCATAAAGGAGATCGGTGCCCACGGCGACTGAAGGGCTGATGCCGAACAGCAGCACCAAGAGCGGCGTCATCAAAGAGCCGCCGCCCACACCGGTCAAACCCACAATGGCGCCGACGGCAAGGCCGGCAAAAGAATATGCGAAATCCATGATCCACCCGTTATCGAAACGCGACTTTAGCCGAGTTGATATAGATTCCGAAAGAATATTAAGTTACTATCATATTCTTATATAGAATATGTAATTGCCGTAGTCACTTAGCAGCTACTAAACAGCCACATAAGCGCCCTTATGACCCTTCAGCAAATACGGTATCTCTGCGAAATCGCCCGCCGTAACCTCTCGGTCTCGGCGGCGGCGGCGGCGCTGCACACGTCTCAGCCCGGCGTCAGCAAGCTGGTGATGGCCTTGGAGCAGGAACTGGGCGTCACCATTTTCGTGCGACGCGGCAAGCGCCTCACCGGCATCACGCCCGCCGGCGAACGCCTCATCGCCATGGCCGAAGGGGTGCTGGCGCAAACCGGCAATCTGCGCCGTGCCGCGCTGGAGTTTCAGGACGAAAACATCGGCCAGATGGTGATCGCCACCACCCATACCCAGGCGCGCTATGTGCTGCCCAAGGTGATCCCGGTATTTCTGAAGCGCTTTCCCAAGGTTTCGCTATTTATTCACCAGGGTAATCCCGCCCAGGTGGCCACTGAGGTGGCGTCGGGTCGCGCCGACGTCGGCATCGCTACCGAGTATCTGGACCACGTGCCCGAGCTGCTGACCTTGCCGTATTACCGCTGGAACCGCGTGCTGGTGGCGCAAAAGGGCCACCCCATACTCGCCATGAAAAAAATCAGCCTGGCCGATATTGCCGCCTATCCCCTGGTTTCCTACGACGTGGCCTTTACCGGGCGGGGCGCGGTCAATGCGGCGTTCGCCGCGCAGGGCATCACACCCACCTTCGTCCTGTCCGCTATGGATTCGGACGTGCTCAAAACCTATGTTGAACTCGGTATCGGCATAGGCCTGCTGGCCGAGATGGCCTACGACGCGAAGGCCGACCGTAACCTCGGCGCGGTGCCGGTAAAGCATTTATTCGCCGAGAGCACTACCAAGATCGCGCTGAAGCGCGGCGCGTATTTGCGCGGTTATACCTACGCCTTGCTGGAACTGATGTCGTCCAGCCTCACTCGCGACAAGGTGGATGCTGCTTTGCAGGTGTGAGCGCTGCGGTCCGTTTTTGCGCGCCCTTTACCATTACCACTTGCAACCTTCGTTGCTCACGGCGTCGCGCACCAGCGGCACCACCGCAGCCAGACCCATATCGGCGTAGGCGTCCTTGCAATCGGGGCGCTTCAGGGCCTTGTCGAAGGCCTGCTCGATGGGCTTTTTGGCCGGGTCCTTGGGAAGCGCAGGGAAGGGCAGCAGGGCGCGCGGGCCGCCGCCTTCGCGGCTGCCCTCTTTACCCACTTCGCGGGCGCGGGAACGCAGCGCATCCAGATTCAGGCGCGGCGCCCCGGCGGCGCCACTGGGTTGCAGCAAATCGGCGCCCGCGCTGGTCCCAGGTGCGTCGCGGCTGCTGGCGCCGGGCGCGATCTGGCTGGGCGGGTTGGTAGCCGGGTTGTTGGGCGATGCGCTGCCGGCAGGTGGAGCAGCGGTGCTTGCGGAGCGGTCGCTTGCAGACGCTGGTGGGGCGGTAGGCGTCGTGGTCGCGCCGGGTGCAGCCGGCACCGTAGTCGCGGGTGCCGCAGCGACGGGGGCGGTGCGCAACGGCTCAAACACGGGCTGCGCGGGTGCTCGCGGCAGGGCCTCGGGCCGGATTTTTTCCATGGCCGGTATTTCCGCCGGTCGGCGCTCGGCTTCGGGCAGCGCCGGTGCAAACTCGCGCGCCGGGCTAGCGGGCGCCTGTGGAATGGCCGCCGGCTCCAGCGTGCTTAACGGTCGCCGCACCGGTTCCGGGATAGGCGGCAGGAATTCTTTTTTGGCGTCCTGCGGAACCAGTTTCGGCAACGCCTGCGGTATGGGTGCTGCCTCGGCGGGTTTCGCCGGAGGCGGAGCGAAGTCGCGATCAGTTTTGCTGGGGACCACACGATCGGTTCGTACGGTCGGGAAATAAGGCAGTTCGCGCAATTTCGGCTGCGGCAGCGGCGGGGCGAATTCCTTGCTGACGGCCGGGGGGCTCACCTTTTCCATCATCGGCGGCGGCAGCGCAGCGCGGGGTGCGGCCTCCGGCAGGGCCGAGGCGAAATCCTGCGAAGAGCGCGCGGCGGCAGAAGCGTCCACCGCCGGCAGCGGCGCCATTTCCGGCAGGCGAATCGCAGAGGGGGTGGGGGCCTGTCCAGCGCGCGGCTTGGGCACGACAAATTCACTCTTGGGAACGGCTGGCTCGGTGGCGATCAGTTCCGGCACCTCGGCCGCGCGGTCCTCGCCGGGCTTTACCTGGGTGGCGGGGGGCGCGGGCACCGGCGGCGCGTCGCTGCTGGACGCGGCCGAGGCTGCCACGGCCTGCGCGGGCGTGGGGGCGGCCTCCGATTGATCCTGCCGCTGGGCCTGTACGCGTTCGGCCGGTGCGGCAGTCAGGCCGGTAGTTAAACGCAAATTGGCGGCGCCCGGTTCCAGTTCCGGGCCGGCGCCGCGCGCGACGGGATTGGACATGCTGACCTGCAGATTGCCCCATAGCTGCCGGGCGCGCGAGGTGCCGCTTTCGCCGGTGTTACCGAACAGGACCACCAGCAGCACGTGCAGCAGAATGGACAGCAGCACAAATTGGTCGAGCGCCGGCCTGTCGTCCATCAGACCGGAGAAAAACGTCGGCAGTGTGCGGCGCGCGTACATCAAAAACGATCAAAAACGGTTCCAGTAAATCCGCATGGCAGCCCGGTGAAGCATAGTCGCGCCTAAGCATACCGTCATCCGGGCGCCGCAGCCGAACTATGAGCCTAATTACTGGAAAACACCTGCCGCGGTGAATCATTCCTGCAACGTCGGCCGGTCGCCTCTGAAATCCAGCGGCGAAAACACCCCATCCCACATGGGAAAGACGCCAGGGCGGAACTTGCGGCGCCGGCAAACTGCCGGTAGCCTTGAAGCGTTACCGGGTTTGTGTTCACGTCTCGTCCCAAGGCCGTAGCCGGCATAGACCGGTTTACCGGGTGTTCACGTACTTATTGCGGCGGCAAAGGAGGTTGGCCGCCCGGTTGGGCGATGTTCGAAAGCTGTGTTCGTAAGAACAGGGGGCAGCATGGAACGAAAAGAAAAAGCCGCGATAGCGGAGGGCATGGCTACGCCGGCAACCACGTCCGCGGCGACGCGGCTGTCATCGGTGGCTAATTCGATACGCTTGCTGAAGGCGTTTTCGGTAGACGAACCGGAAATGGGGGTAAGCCATCTGGCTCGCCGCTTGGGACTCGCCAAGAGCACGGTGCACCGGCTGGCATCCACCCTGATCGCGGAAGGCATGCTGGAGCAGGACCGCAAGACCGGCCGTTACCGGCTGGGCGCGGCCCTGCTGGAGTTGAGCGCCCGTATACGTCGGGCGCTGTGAAACCGTAGCTTGATCCCGCCGCCTAGTGCTCGGCTTTCATACCGGCTTTTTTGGCGATCTTGCCCAGGCGTTCGCGTTCGCTGGTGATGAAGGCCACGAACTGCGCCACCGATCCCGGCGCGGGTTCGATGCCCGAGGGCGCGAAACGCTCGTGAATCTCCTTGGTCTTGAGGGCAGCCTGCAATTCCGTGTTCAGGCGGTCGATGACGGCCTGCGGCGTGCCCTTGGGGGCGAACACGCCCGCCCAGTGACCGATCAGCACCGATTTATAGCCCTGCTCGCCGGTGGTGGGGATGGCAGGATAGGCGCTCATGCGCGTTTCCCAGGTGGCGCCCAGCGCTTTCAGGGTGCCGGCTTTGATATGCGGCAGCACCACCACGCTGGATTCCGAGGTGGCCGTCACCTGGTTTCCCACCACCGCCGTCACACTTTCCGAGCCACTTTTGTAGGGGATGGCGGTGAAGTTGGCGCCGGTCGCCTCTTTCAGCATTTCAATGACGAAATGTGGAGTCGAGCCCGAGCCTGCGGTGGCAAAGTTGGCGCCGTCCTTGCCCTGCGCCTTGGCGTAGGCGACGAATTCCTTCAGGGTATTGAAGGGGGCGCTGGGATGCACCACGATCACCGAGGGGCTGACGGCGATCATGGCCACCGGCACCAGGTCGCTGTCCTCGTATGGCACCTTGGTCAGGAAGGAGTTGGTGATGGTGCCGGCTGCACCCACCAGAAAAGTGTAGCCATCGGGCTTGGCCTTGGCGACGTAATCGGTGCCGATGATGGCGCCGGCTCCCGGCTTGTTGTCGATGACGATGGGCTGGCCTAGGCGTTTTTGCAGCGCTTCCGCCGCGACGCGCGCCACCACATCGTTAGCCCCGCCCGAAGAAAAAGGCACCACCCATTTGATGGGGCGCTCGGGCCATTCCGCCGAGGCCGTGCCCGCTGCAAGGGCGAAAGTGACCAACATCAGCTTGCCTGCCGCTTGCCAAATTGTCCGTAAGTGCATGTAATACTCCCCTGAGTAGTTGTTGTTAACGCCAATTGTGCCACCAAGCCGCGCCTGCCGGTCGGGTGCGCGCAAACGACTGAACGAGACAGAGCGACGATGGCCCCAACCCAGGAACTCGCCGGCACCGCATCTCTTGATGAAGCCGCGCGGGTGCGCTTGCTGTACCGTCTGGTGCCGCGCTCCACGGTCATCACGCTGGTTACCGCCGTAATCTCGGCCTGGGCTTTGTGGGACGTGGCTTCACACAGCTTGCTTACGGGCTGGCTGGCTATGGCGATCTCGCTGACCCTGGGCCGCTACTTTTTGTACCGCGCCTTTCAAGCCATCAGCGCTGCCGACTTTGCGGCGCAGAACTGGCGGAAATGGGAGAACGCCTTCGCCGCCGGGGCGCTGACCATGGGTTTCACCTGGGGCGGCCTGTCCTGGATACCGGTTAGCGACGCTGAAGCTCGCATCATCCAGGTCTTCGTCATCGGCGGCATGGCCCTGGGGTCGGCCGGCATCCTGGGCGCCAGCGTGCGCTCCTTCGCCTGTTTCGTGATACCCATGCTGGGACTGCAAATCGCGGCCTGGTTATTTGCCGAACACTTTGTGTTCAACGCGGCCGCGCTGCTGATGCTGACTTTTATCGGCGCGCTGGTAGGTTCGTACGCGGAATTCCGTCGCGCCCTGCTGAACTCCCTGGCCTCCGAACGCAAAGTCGAAAGGCTGAACCGGCACCAGCGCCTGATTTTCGAAGCCGTCACGGCGGGCGTCGGCCTGGTGCGCGACCGCCACGTCGTCGATTGCAATCCGCAGTTCGCCGCCATGCTGGGATACACCATGGATGAAATGGTGGGCAGCCCCACGCGTGTGTATCACATCGATGAGGCCACCTGGGAACGGGTGGGCCGCGAAGACGTAGCCACCCTGCGCGAGGTCGGGCAGTATCGCCGCGAAATGCAATTTCGCACCAAGGATGGCGCCGTCATCATCTGCGATTCAACCATCGCCACTCTGGTGCAGGGCCGGCCGGAGGAGGGCATCGTCGTCATCATGGACGACATCACGCGCAAAAAAGAACAGGAAAAGGCCTTGCGCGAGGCCCTGCTGATGCGCACCGCCACCTTCGCCAATGCGCCGGTTGGCATACTCTCCATCCGCGAGCGCGTGGTGGAAGAATGCAACGACTACATGGTGAACCTGCTGCGCGCGCCCTACGAGGAGATCGTGGGGCACACCACGGAACGATGGTTTACCTCGCACGAGCGCTGGCAGCAGCGCGGCCGCGAGATTTACACCGCCTTCGCGCGCGGCGAGTCTTTTGCCTACGAGGAGGAACTGGTGCGCGGCGACGGCAGCCGCTTCTGGGGCAGGCTGCGCGGCGGGTTCGTTGATCCCGAGCAGCCGGTGGGCGGGACGGTGGTGTTCATCCTCTACGACATCACCGAGCAGAAAAAGGCCGAGGCGGCCCTGCAGCAAAGCCGCGAACAACTGGTACAGGTCATTCGCGCCTCGCAAAGCGGTATCTGGGACTACGACCTGGTGAGCGGCGACATCACTTTTTCGGCAAGATTTTTCGAGATTCTGGGTTTCCCCGCCGCCACCGATCCCAACGATGTGATGCCCATCACCCAGCGCCTGCACCCTGAAGATGCGGCTGCCGTGCTCGGCGAGTTTCGCGAGCACCTCAAGAACCGCGCGCGCCTGGACTGCGAGTTTCGCCTGAAACGGCGCAACGATAGCTACGTCTGGGTACGCGGCTTCGGGCAGGCGACCTGGAACACGGAAGGCCGGGCGGTGCGTTTTGTCGGTTCCATACTCGACGTTTCGGAACGGCGCGCGCGCGAGGAAGAAATCCAGTACCTGGCCATGCACGACGCCCTTACCGGACTGCCCAACCGGCGTCTATTGGAGGACCGGCTGGACCACTCGCTGGTGGCGGCGCGGCGCAACCGCCAGCAGGTGGCGGTGATGTTGCTGGACCTGGACGGCTTCAAGTCGGTCAACGACCGCCACGGGCATGAGGCCGGCGACCGCGTGCTGCGCGAAGTGGCGCGGCGTCTGCGCGGCGTGGTGCGCGAGGCCGATACCGTGGCACGCACCGGCGGCGACGAGTTTGTGATCCTGCTGGAGAGTCAGCGGCAGGAGGCGGATGTTGCCGGGCTGGCGGAAAAGATTCTGGCTGGCTTGATCGAGCCCATGGAGCTGGGGGAAAACCGCATACAGATAGGCGTCAGCATCGGCATCGCGCTCTATCCGCGCGATTCCGATCATCCCGCCCAGCTGATGCGCATGGCCGACACCGCCATGTATGCCGTCAAGGAAGCGGGGCGCAACGCCTACCGCTTTCACATCGCCGAAAGCGGCACGGGCAGTTAGTGGTGGTTTTGGGCAGCTAGCGGGCCCAGCCGTCCCTAAGTGTCACCGCCCGGTTGAACACCGGGGCGCCCGGCAGCGAATCGACGCGGTCGGCTGCGAAATATCCGTGGCGCTCGAACTGCCAGGCAACATCGGCGGTAACCTCGCGCAAGGCCGGCTCCACGTAGGCGCGCACCACGCGCTTGGATTCAGGATTGAGATCGGCCAGAAAATTGCCCGATTCGCGTCCCGGATGGGGCGTGCGGAACAGACGGTCGAACAGGCGCACTTCAACAGAGGCGGCGCCTTTTGCGCATAACCAATGGATATTGCCCTTTACCTTGACGCTGTCCGCACCTGGGGTGCCGGAGCGGGTTTCGGGAAGGTAGGTGCAGTACACCGTGGTCACATTGCCTTCGGTGTCTTTGTCGAAGCCGGTGCACTCGATCACATAGGCATAGCGCAGCCGCACCTTGTTGCCGACGAACAGGCGGAAAAAGCCTTTGACGGGGTTTTCGGCGAAGTCCTCGCGCTCGATCCATAGCTCGCGCGAGAACGGTACTTCGCGCTTGCCCAGTTCCGGCTTTTGCGGGTGGTTGGGGGCGAGGCAGGTTTCGCTTTTTACTCCCTGCGCTTCTTCGTAATTGGTGATGACCAGCTTCACGGGGTCCAGCACCGCGATGCGGCGCTCGGCGGATTCGTTCATGACCTCGCGCTGGCAATCTTCCAGCTGCGTGAAGTCGATCCAGGAATCAGATTTGGAAACACCTACGCGGTCTGTGAACAGCTGAAAACCCTCGGGACGGTAGCCACGCCGACGCGCGCCTACCAGGGTGGGCATGCGCGGATCGTCCCAGCCATCGACGTGCTTCTCGTCCACCAGTTGCTTGAGATAACGCTTGCTGGTGATGATGTAAGTAAGGTTGAGGCGCGAGAACTCGATCTGCTGGGGCAGCGGCGTGTTGAGCTTGCCGAACTCGCCCAGCTTGGCCAGCAGCCAGTCGTACCAGGGGCGCTGATCGGCGAACTCCAGGGTGCAGATGGAATGGGTGATGTTTTCCAGCGCGTCCTCTATGGGGTGGGCGTAGGCGTACATGGGGTAGATATGCCACTTGTCGCCCTGGCGGTGATGGTGGGCGTGCTTGATGCGGTAAATGGCCGGGTCGCGCAGATTGATATTGCCCGAGGCCATATCGATCTTGGCGCGCAGCACATGCGAACCTTCGGCGTGCTTGCCATCTTTCATCTCGCGGAACAGGCGCAGGTTTTCTTCGACCGAGCGGCCACGAAACGGCGAATTCTTGCCGGGTTCGGTGAGCGTGCCGCGGGTCGCGCGCATTTCCTCGGCCGATTGTGAATCAACGTAGGCCAGATCGTGTGCTATCAGGGTTTCGGCGAAATCGTACATCCAGTCGAAATAATCGCTGGCGTAATAGAGGTGCGATTTGCCGAAGCCATCGTAATCGCCGCCCAGCCAGTGGATGGCGTCGATGATGCCGTCCACGTATTCCTGTTCTTCCTTTTCCGGATTGGTGTCGTCGAAGCGCAGGTGACAGACACCGCCGTAGTCGCGCGCCAGGCCGAAATTGAGCAGCACCGATTTCGCATGACCGAAATGCAGATAGCCGTTGGGCTCCGGTGGAAAGCGCGTGCGGATTTTGGCCGGATCGGCGGCCGCGTTCTTTTGCATATCGGCCGTGCCGGGCTCGCCCGCCCAGCGGCGCGCCGCATATTTTCCGGCGTTCAGATCACCATCGATGATGTTGCGAATGAAATTGGTGATGTGCGCCGCGTCTGCCGGGGTGCTCTCGGAATGTTTTGGATCGCTGCCGTTGGGCATTGTCAGATTGCTGTAAGGGAATAATCAGGAATTATCGCCCAGAACGGCATGAAAACGACGTCGCATGCGCTTTCTGTAAGGGGTGCGTAAGAGCGTCTGCTTATTCTCCTGCCCAGTTTCCGTTCTACGTCGCCTTCAAGTCCGTCGGCGCCCCTGTTTGCATCATCACCATCGGCGCCCAAGAAATTTTCATGCACGACTGCAAATATTCCCGCTGCCGGCCCCTGCTGGCGATGCTGCTTCTTTCCCTGCCCCTTGCGTGTAGGGCGGAGGAGTGCATGCCGGTGCCGGCTGCCTGGCTCTCCTCGCTGAGCCTCAGCGCCGCCGAAAGCCGCCTGGCCGCATGCAATCGTGACGTGCTGGCTGCCCGCCGCGCAGTGGAGGCGGCAGAGGCCGACCGTATCACCGCCGGTCAGCGGCCCAATCCCAATCTCACGCTGGGCGCCAGCAATATCAATCCCAAGGCCGGCATAGGCCCGGGCGGCCTGCGCGACAAGGCAATCGATCAATCGGTGCGCCTGGAGCAATTGCTGGAGCGCGGCGGCAAGGCGGAACTGCGTGAGCGCCAGGGCGATGCGCTGCTGGCGGCTTTCCGCGCCGACTATCAGGATGCCTTGCGCGTGCAGCGCGCGGCCCTGCGCAGCGCCTATTTTGAATACGCGTTTCAACAGGAGCGCGCCAGGCTCGCGCGTGAATTCGCCGCTCTGGCTCGCGATAGCCTGTCCGCCGCCGAAAAACGCCTGCAAGCCGGCGATATTGCCACCATGGAAGCCAACCGCTTCCGGCTGGATGCAGCACGGGCCGACAGCGATTTGCGCCAGGCCGAAGTCGATTTGCGCCGCGCCCGCGCCGATTTTGCCCGCACCATCGGCGCCGAGTCGCAGGCAAACGAGTTGGTGGTGGCGTCGGCGCCTTCTGCGGCGGAAGCGCCGGACCTGGTCAAGGAAAGCGCAGGCGGACGCCGGCCGGACGTGGTGGCAGCCCAGCGCCGCGCCGATGCCGCCCTGATCGCCCGCGAACTGGCGCGCGCCATAGCCACCCGCGATGTCACCGTGGGTGCGCAATTCGATCACTGGCCCACGTCGGATACGAATCAGCAGGGGACCGGCAATTCCTACGGCCTGACCGTTTCCATACCGCTGTTCGTGCGCCACGCCAATGAAGGCGAAGCCCGGCGCGCCGCAGTTGACCTGGACACCGCGCGCGATCTGGTAGCGCGCCTGACGGTGCAAGCCGCCAGCGAGGCGCTGGCCGCGCAAGACGCCTGGACAGCAGCGCGCGAACGGGCCGCACGCATCGCGCGCGAGGTGCTGCCGCTGGCGCGCGAAGTCGGCAAGGGCGCGGAGTTTGCCTACGCCAAGGGGGCGACCGGCGTGCTCGATGTGCTGGACGCCCGCCGCAATCTTAAACAGGCCGAACTCGATGCCGCACAGGCACGGGCCGACGCCGGCAAAGCCTGGGCCCAGTTTGAAGCCAGCAGAGAAACCTGGTCAGGAACCGAATGATGAAAATGCTCTTGTCTGCTTATACCTACTACGTCCGGCATGCGCCCGGCAAAATGACCGTCCTGACGGCCATGCTGGTCGGCGCCATCACGCTGTCCGGCTGCGATTTTTTCAAGAGCGGCAAGCCCGCCGCCGAAGAGGGCGCGCCGAAAGTCAGTGGCAACACCATCGCCTTTGCCGCCAATAGCCCGCAGCTGGCCGGCATACACACGGTAAAAGTGGAGGCGCCGCGCGAGCGCGAACTGATCCTGCCGGGCCGCCTGGTCTGGGACGAGGATCGCACCGTGCGCGTGTACACCCCTTTCGCGGGACGCGTTTCCCGGCTGGTGGCAAACGTCGGCGACCGCGTTGCAGTCGGGCAGGTGCTGGCGCAGATGATTTCGCCCGACTTCGGTCAGGCGCAGGCCGATGAGCGCAAGGCACAGGCCGATCTCTCGGCCAAGCGCAATCAGCTGACGCGCGTAAAGGAATTGGCGCAGGCCGGTGTTTCCTCGGCGCGCGACTTGCAGCAGGCCGAAGCCGATCACGCCGCAGCCGATGCCGAATACCGGCGCGCGGCGGCCCGCCTGGCCGCCTACGGGGGTGGCAGCAGCATCGATCAGCAATTTGCTCTGAAGAGCCCGATCGCGGGCGTGGTGGTGGAAAAGAATATCAACCCCGGACAGGAGCTGCGGCCCGACCAGCCGGGTGCGCCGCAATTCGTGGTGACCGATCCGGCGCACCTCTGGGTGCAGCTGGACGCCAACGAAACCGATCTGAAAATCCTCAAGGCCGGCACGCCGATTTTTGTCGCCAGCAACCAGTATCCGGACGATACCTTCGCCGGTGAATTGCAGCAGGTAGCCGATTTCATCGACCCCAATTCCCGCTCCCTGAAGCTCCGCGGCGCGGTTGCCAACATGGACCGGCGCCTGAAGGCTGAAATGTTCGTCACCGCCCGCATCAATCTGCCCAGGGGTGACGCGCCCAGCGTGGCCGAGAAGGCGGTGTTTCTGGACGGCATACGCGCCTTCGTGTTCGTCAAAACCGGTGAAGGCCAGTTCATGCGCAAAGGCATACGCACCGGCCCCGTGAATAACGGCCTGCTGCCGGTGCTGGCGGGGCTGAAAGAGGGCGAGGAGGTCGCCGTCTCCGGAAATCTGGCGATGGAGCAAATGCTGGAGGATGCCGGTATCCGGGTCGATGTGCCTGAGGCTGCCGCCGCTCCGGCTGCAGTTTCCACCGCAGTTTCCACCACAGCGGCCAAGGAAGCCAAGAAATAGTATGCGCCGCCTGATCGAATATTCGCTGAAGCAGCCGCTGTTTGTGCTGATGGCTACGCTGGCGTTTATCGCCGGCGGCATCGTCGCCTTCATCAATCTGCCGGTGGAAGCCTTTCCGGACGTATCCGATACCCAGGTCAATGTCATCGCCCTGTACCCTGGGCGGGCGGCGGAGGAAGTCGAACGCCAGGTAACCATTCCCATCGAAACCTCGCTGGCCTCGGTGCCCAATGTGGTGCGCATGTTTTCGCACACCCAGTTCGGCCTTTCTTTCATCATCCTCACCTTTAACGACAAGCCCAGCGATCAACTGGTGCGCAGCCAGGTGCTGGAACGCCTGCGCGGCATCGATCTGCCCGACGGTGTACAGCCGGAACTGGCGCCGCTGTCCACCGCCATCGGCGAGATCTTCCGCTTTCGCCTGCGCGGCGATTCCTTCACCTCGCAGGAACTGCGCACCTTGCAGGACTGGGTGGTGGAGAAGCAGATGCGCCAGGTGCAGGGCGTGGCCGATGTGGTGACCATGGGTGGCTCGATACGCCAGTACGAGGTCAATCCCAATCTGGCCAAGATGCGCGATTACAAAATCACCCTCGCGCAGTTGTTCACCGCCTTGCAGCGCGCCAACGCCAACGCCGGCGGCGGGGCGGTTACCCAGGGGCGGCAGCAATATCTGGTGCGTAGCCTCGGCAGTTTTCGCACGTCCGCAGACATAGGCCAGGTAGTGATCGCGGAAGTGAAGGGCACGCCGATACTGGTGCGCGACATCGCTGCCGTGCATATCGCCGGCGCGCCGCCGCAGGGCCTGGTGGGGCAGGACGAGGTGGACGACATCGTCAACGGCATCGTGGTGATGCGCAAGGGCGAGAACCCTTCGCTGGTACTGGCGGCGCTGAAGGAAAAAATCGCCTACGTCAACGCCAATGTGCTGCCCAAGGGTGTGGCCATCGTGCCCTATTACGACCGCTCCTGGCTGATCGAAAAAACCCTGAAAACGGTTTTTTCCAATCTGGTCGAGGGGGCGATGCTGGTCACGCTGATCCTGTTCATTTTCCTGGGCAATCTGCGTGCCGCGCTGATCGTGGCCGCTGTCATTCCGCTGGCGCTGCTGGCGACCTTCCAGGGGCTTACCATCGTCGGCATCCCGGCCAATCTGCTATCCCTGGGCGCGATGGACTTCGGCATCATCGTCGACGGCGCCGTCATCGTGGTTGAAAACATAGTGCGCAAGTTGTCGGAAACCCGCGCCGCTACTTCCGACAAGGCAACGCGCCTCGCCGCCATCGTCGACGCCACCGTGGAGGTCGGCAGACCCACCCTTTTTTCGATGATCATCATTATCGCCGCGCACATCCCGATCTTTACCCTGCAAAGACACGAGGGGCGCATATTCTCGCCCATGGCCTGGACGGTGACCTCCGCCCTGATCGGCTCGCTGATCCTGTCGCTGACCCTGGTGCCCTTGCTGACTTATCTCCTGCTGACCAAGGGTTTGCAGCACGGCGATAACCGCCTGGTGGCAAAGATCAAGTCCTGGTACGAGCCCAAGCTGCGCTGGGCCATAGACCGGCCGCGCAAGGTCATCGCCGTGGCGCTGGCAGCACTTGCGCTCAGCCTGGCGGCCGGCACGCAACTGGGCAGCGAGTTCCTGCCTGAATTGAACGAAGGCTCGATCTGGGTGAACGTCTTCCTGCCGCCCTCGGTATCCCCGGCCGAAGCGCAGGAGCAGGCGAAGCTGATCCGGCAAAAACTGAAAAGCGTGCCGGAAGTGCGCACCGCCATTTCCAAGGTGGGGCGGCCAGACGACGGCACCGACCCGAAGATTTTCAACGCCATGGAAATCTACGTGGAGCTGGCGCCCGACGACCAGTGGCGGCCCGGCAAGAGCAAGGAAGACCTGATCAAGGAAATGGACGACGCGGTATCGTCCCTGCCGGGTATGGAGCCCTCGTTTTCACAACCCATACGCGACAATGTGCTGGAGTCGATTTCGCAAGTGGACGGCCAGATCGTCATCAAGGTGCGCGGCGACGATCTCGACCGTCTGATCCAGGACTCCAAGCAGATCCTGGCCCGCATCCAGACCGTGCCCGGCGTGGTGCGCGCCTTCGTCGACCGCGACGGCCTGCTGCCGCAGTACGTGTTGGATATCGACCGCGCGGCCGCCGCCCGCTACGGCATCAACGTCGGCGACATCCAGGACCTCATAGAAACCGCCATGGCCGGCAAGGCCACCTCGGAGCTATGGGAAGGGGAGAAGCATTTCAGCGTGGTGGTGCGTTTGCGGGACGGCGAGCGTGCCCTGCCCAATCTGCCCAATCTGCTGGTGTCCAGCCCCAATGGCGCGCAGGTGCCGCTGTCGCAGCTGGCGCGCTTCCGCGCCACCTCCGGCGCTATGAACATCGCCCGTGAAAACGGCCGCCGCGTGGTGTCCATAGGCGTGTTCATCCGCGACCGCGACATGGGCAGCGTGGTGAAGGATATGCAGGCGCGCGTTGGGCCGGACTTCGCCGCCCAGCACGGCGAGGAAATCACCTGGTCGGGCGAATTCGAAAACCAGGAGCGCGCCATGAAACGGCTCTCCTGGATTGTGCCGCTGTCGATTTTCCTGATATTCATTTTGCTGTTCGACGCTTTCCAGTCGGTGAAAAGCGCGACGCTGATCATCGCCAATATCCCGTTCGCGCTGATCGGCGGTATCGTTGCACTGCTGGTGCTGGACATCCCCCTGTCGGTATCGGCCGCCATTGGCTTCATCGCCCTGTTCGGCCAGGCGGTGCTTAACGGCGTGGTGATGGTTACCTATTTCAATCAGCTGCGCGATAGCGGCATGCCGATCGCGGAAGTGGTGGTGCAGGGCTCTATTGTGCGCATGCGCACGGTGCTGATGACGGCACTGCTGGCCATGTTCGGCCTGCTGCCGATGGCGTTGTCGCATGCCATCGGCGCGGAAACGCAGCGGCCGCTGGCGGTGGTGGTGATCGGCGGCCTGGTGTCGGCCACGCTGCTGACCATGTTCGTGCTGCCTACGCTGTATCGCGCGTTTTATGCGAACGGCAATGGCAGCAGCCAGGCACCGGCCGTGCCGGCAAGGTCAGTTCTGTGAGTTCTGCGATTTTGCCCGCAGCCAGATTTGCGAGCGGCCGAACAGCGATATGCCCAGGTAGCCACGCACATCGAGTTTCTGGCCCTGTTCCAGCACGGTAATTTTTAAACGATAAACATCGCCTTCATCGGGATCCAAAATTTCACCGTCGACGTATGTGCGTTCATCGGAGCGTTTCAGTCCGCTGATGATTTCCATGCCCAGCACCGGCTTGTCGCGGCGCTGGTCGCGGCATTTGTCGCATTTTGGATTGGGGTCTTCGCCCGGTTCGGGGATGATTTTTTCGACCACCCCTCGGTACACGCCGGTGGGGGTTGAGGAGATGCGGATCAGGGCTTGCAGCTTGCCGGTCTTGTCGTCGACCTGTTCCCACAAACCGGGCAGGCGATCGGGAGCGTCGGCCGCGAATACCGGGTATGCGTGGATGAACAGCAGCACCAATGCAAACTGCAAATTGTTGAAAATTTTGCGCATTTTGCAGATTCAGATCAAGAAACCGGATATTTTGATCATGTTACACTTGGTTACAAGTCGGGGAACAAAGTAGACCAAAATAATATCGACTGACGTATATCTATTTGCAAGGATGATAACAGTGGACACGCAACTGCAAGACGAAATCTGCGCGGCAATTTCCGAGCGCTTTGGCGTAGACCGGGAGAAGCTGGTTCCGGAAGCGACCATGGAATCCCTGAACATCGACTCGCTGTCGATGATCGAGTTCATGTTTGAAATGGAAGACAAACTCGGTATCAATCTTTCCGATTCGCGCGAGCCCCTGAAAACGCTGAACGATATTTACGCCGAAATCGATAAGGCGATGCAGGCCAAACAGGCGTCAGGCAGCTGATGATGCGTGAGGTGTGCGTCACCGGTATAGGTGTGGTGGCGCCGGTCGGCACCGGTTTTTCGGCATTCTCCGCCGGCCTGCTGGCCGGCAAATCCGGCGTGCGTGCGCTGGAACGCAACGACGGTCAGACGGCAATGCGGGTAGCCGGTGTGGTCGACATCAACTTTGCCGAGCACCTGCCGGCACCCAGCATCCCCGGCCAGGACCGCACCGCCCTGATGGCGCGGGTAGCAGCCAAGGAAGCCATGGCCGATGCCTTGCGGGGTGCTACACCCGATTGGCAGGGCGCCGGCGTCTATCTCGGCAGCGGCATCGGTGGCGTCGGCGCGCTGGAAGCCGCTTACGACGAATTTTTTTTAAGGGGTGGGGCGCGCATCAAGCCGCTGACCGTGGTGCAGGCCATGAACAATGCCGCCGCCGCGCACATCGCCCTGGAGTACGGCTGCCACGGCCCGGTGCTGACTTATTCGGTGGCCTGTTCCTCGTCCGCCATCGCCATCGGTGAAGCGACCCGGGCGATTCGCCACGGTTACGCGGACTGCATCATCGCCGGCGGCGCGGAAGCCCTGCTGACCCCCGGCACCATCAAGACCTGGGAAGCCCTGCGCACCCTGGCGATTCCGGATGCAGCCGATCCGCCCGCATCCTGCAAACCGTTTTCCAAAAACCGCACCGGCCTAGTACTGGCCGAGGGCGCGGGCTTCGTGGTGCTGGAATCGCTGGAACGCGCGCGTGCGCGCGGTGCGATGATTCACGCCCTGATCAGCGGCTACGGTTGCAAGACCGATGCCACCCATATGACCAAGCCCGATGCGGATGGGCAATCGGCCACCATGCTGGCGGCGCTGGCCGACGCAGGGCTTGCCCCTGATGCCATCGGCTACGTCAATACCCACGGTACCGCTACCCTGGCCGGCGACATTGTCGAGACCAACGCCATCAAGCAAGTATTCGGCGCGCACGCGGCCAAGATGCCGGTCAGTTCCACCAAGTCCATGCACGGACACTGCATGGGCGCCACCGGCGCCATCGAATTCATTGCCGCGCTGGCGGCGTTGAAGCAGGGCTTCCTGCCGCCGACTATCAATCTCAGCGAACCCGATCCGGAGTGCGATCTGGATTACGTGGCCAATCAGGCGCGCACCGGCGTGAACCTCAAGCACGTGATGTCGAATTCCTTTGCCTTCGGCGGCAGCAACGCCGTATTGATCGCGTCCCGCGCGGACGCTTGAGCGCTTCGTTAGTTGCCCTGCGCCTGGCTCCACTTGGCTAGGCGCTCCAGGCCGCGATTAGCTGCTTGCGGCACATCGAACACCGCGTGCCGGGTCCTGGCGTTGATGCAGCGCTTCAGGAACATATCGGTTTCGTAAAACACCGTGTCGCGCTCGTTGTCCACCGTGATCATGTGATAACAGTGGCCCAGCAGCAATAGTTCCTTGTCTTCGGAAGCGACGTTGTCGTAAAGGAATTGCGCGTGGCGCGGATGTACTGCCTCGTCTTCCACCGGGTGCAGGATCAGGATGGGATCGTTGACCAGGTCCAGGCGGCTGCGCACATTGCGGATCAGGGCGTCGCCTTCCATCAGCTGGTCCAGCGAAATCGATTCGCCGCCCACCACCGATTGCTTGCGTTCGTGCAGCATTTTTTTCACCATGGCCCGCAAGGCCGGGTTTTTGACGCCGTAGGGCTCGCTCTCGCTGAGGCGGTAGCGCTGGTGAAAGGGAATCAGCTTGGCCACCGGCAACAGGAAGCGGTACCAGGGTGTGGCCCAGCCGTCGTAACCCATGGCGGCCGACAGCATCACCAGGGCGGCCACTTCTTCGTGGGTGGCGAGTTCCAGGGCCAGCGTCGCCCCCATCGACACGCCCACCACCGACACCGTCTGGTACTGCTGCTTCAACTGCTGGAATTCCTTGCGCACAAAAGCGGCCCACTCCTGCCAGGGCGTTTCCGGCGTGCCGTAGGCGAAGCCGGGAATATCCGGGCCATGCACAACCAGCCCCGACTGCTGTAGCATTTGACCGAGACGCGCGACTTCCAGACTGCTGCCGGCCAGGCCGTGCAACAAGAGGACCGCATTGTTATTCGGCAGGAAAGGGGATTTCGACTCCATGTCGGTCATGCTACTAAAAAACTCGCACCTGTGGGTGGACGCTTCGCTGCGCGCCCGCTACGGTTACACCGCGCTGATGCTGCTGGTGGCCTTTCTGGTGCGCTACGGGCTGGACCAATGGCTCAACCCCTATATGCCCACGCAGTTTTTCCTGCTCAGCGCCCTGCTGACCGCACTGTGGTTCGGCTATGTGCCGGCGCTGATCAGCCTGGTGGTGGGCTGGCTGATCGGTCTCTACTATTTCGTCGAGCCCTATGGGCAGTTTTCGCCGGCCAATACCTACGACCTCATCGTTACCTTCAACGACCTGGCCTCGGGCGTGGTCGGCATCTCGGTGATCGAATACCTGCAGCGTACCCGTTACTCCATGCGCCTGATGCTGACGGTTTCGGACTCGCGTTACCGCTCGCTGCTGCGTCTCGATAATCATCGCGTCCACCAGCAGCGCCTGTCGAATCGTTCACTGCGGCAGATGAGCGAAATCCTCTCGCATCTGGACCGCGTGCTGGTGCTGGTCGATCAGGACCGGCACGCCATCATCCAGCCGCTGTTGATCGAGCTGGCTGGGCTACAACTGGACAATATGGCGCGGCCCTCGCGGAATTGGCTGGAGCTGGTGCACGCCGAGGAGCGCAACAAGATCGAGCAGGATATGGCGACGGTGATGGACGGCCTGCGCGACAGCCACGATATGCAGCTGCGCATTTCCGCGCAGGACGGCGAGGTGGTTACGCTGAATTGCGTATTCCGCGCGCTGCCGCTAATGACCCGGCGCAGCGTTTTTGCGATGATGCTGAAAGCCGGTCCCGATCAGAGCCGCCATCCGTAGCCCAAATAATAGGTATTGGCCCAGCGGATATCGGTGATGGAACTTCGCGCCACGCCGCTCCCCAGGTAGGTGCTGGTGACGCCAAACAAAATGGCATTTTTCTTGTTCAGATTGTAAGTGCCGCTGATGCCGATGGTGGTGTTGGTAGCGGCCGGCGCTTGGTAGGCCCTCCGTGGGTAGCCGGGCAGTGGGCTCGCGTCTGGGGAATTCGGTACGGCCTGTATCAGCTCTTCATTCGGGCGTACGCCGAAGTAGTAATTAGCGACCTTGCTGCTCAGATGATCGAAGGCCAGCAGCGCGCCGAAGTCCCAGCGCTCGTTTTTCACCAGCGGCTTGTAAATCGAGGCGCGCGCCGAACTGCCGCGGCTGGTGTGGTTCATGTCCTGAAAGTAGGCCAGGCTAAAGGCGACTACGTCGAAATCCCAATCGAAAGTGAGGCCGCCTTCCAGGCTATCGCGGCGCGTCGCCATGCCGGTGAGGCGCGGGTCATCACCGGCGGAAAAACCGAAGCGCGGCTCAACTGCCAGGCCCAGGCCGATTTTTTTGTCGTCGCTGGCCAGCACGTAGACGCCGACACGCTGGATTTCCACGTAAAAGGTTTCGTTGTAGTCAATGGACAGCAGCGGGATGGGCCAGACGCGCGCGCCCTTGCCGCCGGTGTACTTGGGGAAAACGATAGGCCCGAATCCAGCGGTGCCGTTCCAGCCCTCGTGGCGGTCGGGGTCGGCGGTGGTTTGCGCGCTGGCATATTGGCCGCACAGGGCGGAGATCAACAGTCCGGCAAGGGCAAAGCGCGAAAAAGACTTGGAGGTGGATGTCATGGCGCCTCGGTCAGGTTTTTTGTGGTGCGGCTTCGTCCGCCAGAAACCGCAGGATGCTGTCGGCGACGATACCACGTTCGTTGTCTATGCAGACCATATGGTAGCTATTGTTCAAGAGCACCAGCTGCGTGCGCTCCCGGCCCAGGTGGCCGCGCAGCCACTCGGCCGAGCGCGCGCTGGTGAGATCGTCCTCGTAGGAATGTATCACCAGGGTTTGGCAGTCGGGACGCGCGGTGCTTTGTTGCAAGCGTTTGCGCAGGCGGTCGATTTCCTGCACACAGCCCAGCGGCACATAGGAATAGTGATAGCTCTCGCCGCGCGCGAACTTGTCGGCGACGATGGCGCGGATGCGCGCGTCCTTCACGCCGAAGGGGTCTTCCTCTTCCACCTTGATCATCTTGCGCGCCAGCGACAGACGGTACAGCGGATAGCGCAGCGCGTAATACCAGGGCACCGCCCAGCCGTCGATAAACACCGGCGCCGAGATCAGCACCAGTTTTCCCTTCAGGGTGGGCGCGGAGCTGGCCACCTCCAGGGCGATCAGCGCGCCCAGGCTGATGCCCATGATGTGCACCGTCTGATAGCGTTCGCACAGGTTCTGGTAGTGCTGAGTTGCCGCCAGTATCCAGTCTTCGGCATGCACGCGCAGCAGGTCTTCCGGGTGGCCGCGATGCCCCGGCAGGGTCAGGGGCTGCGGGTCGAAACCCTTGGCGCCCAGCGCCTTGTAGAGCGGACCGAAATCATGCTCGCTGCCGCCGATGCCGTGGATCATCATCACCGCCGGGTGCTGCAGCGGCCCGGCGCGGTCCGCCGCCGGCACCTCTTGTCTGTAAAGCTTCAGGCGCCCGCGTTTGCGCCCGCCGGCCAGTTGCACGGTGCCGCGCACGCTGGCGATGGCGCCTTCGTAGACGGTGACGCTGCTGACCTTGATGATTACCGGCGCATAGTGCCCGCCCGCCAGCAAGGCGCGCACGCGCAGATCGGGCGGCGATTCGTCTCCCGCCGCCACCGCCTGCATGTACTCGGAAAGCCGGCTGCGATCGTCCGCATGGATGCGGGCGTTCCACTGATCGACGCTGGCGATCTCGCTATAGTCAACACCGAAATGCGCCACGGTATTGCCGGTCCAGCTAATGCCCATGGAGGGCAGCTGCACCTCGTATTGCAGGAGCTTGGCGTCGGTGAGGGTAGCCTCGTAACGGTTTTTCCATTGTTCCACCTGCGCCAGCAGGCGGCGGATTTCTATGGTCAGCGCGGCCGTGACGCTGCTCAGTAGTGCGGCGGCCGCCAGGTACCAGCGCAGCTGGGTGGCCTGGTCCCCCGGCAGCGAGTGGGCGCCCAGCAGGGCCTCGCCGTAAAACAGGAACACCATTTCCAGACTGGCCAGCGCAGCCGTTGCGATGGCCGCACCGCGCTGCGGCCAGACCAGCGCCAGAAAGACTGCGCATACCAGCGGCAAATAGGTAATCCAGCCCAGGGTGGCTTCCCAGCCCCAGCGTATGCCGCCTGTGCCGGCGATGACCCAGGAGCTGCCGGCCAAGCCGGCCAGGCACAGCCAGCCCAGCCAGGCAGGCGCCGCGCCCTGTGCGGCTTCGCCTTCCTGAGCGGACGAGGGCAGGGCGAGCGCAACAAAGGGCAGCGCGATCGCCGCCCCGGCTAGGCTGGTGCCTATCCAGCCCAGCCAGGCTGTGGTGTAGCGTGGGCTGTGCTCCAGGGTGGCCAGCAACCAGGCGCCGGTGGGAGACAGCAGCAGGGCGTGCAATAAGGCGGCGGCCAGGATCAGCAGCAACTGGCGCGCGAGGAGGGAGCTTGTGGCTCGGCGACGCGAGCCCAGCCGGCTGACCAGCCTCGCCGCCAGCGGCACTGCGAGGGCTTCCGACAGCAAAAAGGCCGCCGCCGGCAATAGCGGCGCGTGCAATATCAGCAGCAGGAAGGCGACCGCCACCACGCCGGTGACCATGACCGGGCGCCAGTGCTGGCGCGGAGTCGCCATCAGGGTGGCGATCCAGACGCTGCTCGCGCACCAGAACGCTACCTCGTTGCCCACGCGCCCCGCTATGGCGAAACCCAGCCAGCCCAGCGCCGGGTACAAAACCGCGAGGCCCAGCATGGCGAGGATGGCTTCCGGTGAGAGCCCGGCTTTTTCTTGTGTCATGGATGCGGGTGGGTTGCGTGGAGCAGCGGGAGCTTATGCGGCTTGGCCGCCCGCCGATCTTATAGGAGGGTAGCTTACTGTTTCCTTACCGGGAAAAATATCGGGGTGTAGCAAGGCTCATGGTCGCCGGGTGGCTACGTGATCTGATATTGTTGGCGCCACACAGGGAAAACAGCTGCAAAGCTGGGGAAGGAAAAAATGGCACCGCCGCTGCCTTGGCATCGCATGGCCATGGCCAGAATATGGAAGCGCATCGACGCTGAGGCCCTGGGGCTATTCCACCAGATCAGCCATCTCAGCCTGCGGCGAACCTATTTGCTGTCCACGCTGCTGCTGGCGTCCATCGCGGCGATGGATTATTTTTCCCACATCGAGCTGATGTTGTCGCCGTTTTACGCCATCCCCTGCCTGCTGGTGGACTGGCGCATAGGCCGCAAACCGGCGGTCGCTTACGGCCTGTTGGCCTCGGCTATCCAGACCGCCATCGGTACCTTCGGCGGGCACCCCTACAGCCACGATTTTTATCTGTACTGCGACATTGTTCTGAATCTGCTGTTTTACGGGGCGCTGATCTGGATCGTCGCCAAGCTGCAGGTGGCATTGGAAATGGAGCGGGTGCTGTCGCGGGTTGATTTCCTGACCAAGCTGGCCAACCGCCGCACCTTTCTGGAGGCACTGGGCGTGGAATACCGGCGCTGCGAGCGCTATGGCCACGTGCTGACCGTGGTGCTGATCGACTGCGACGACTTCACCGGGCTGATCGACGAACGCGGCTACAGCACCGGCGACATGCTGCTTGGTGCGGTGGCGGACCTGGTGGGCGAATCGTTTCGCTCCACCGACTTCATGGCCCGCACCGGTGCCAACGAGTTCGCGCTGATCCTGCCGGAAACGCCGGCCGTGCACAGCCTGACCAAGCTGCGCAAGTTCCATGTGGACCTGCAGGTGCTGACGCTGGGGCGCGACTGGCCGGTGACGTTCAGCATCGCCTGTATGAGCTACGTGCGCGTGCCGGCATCGCCGGCCGCAGCGCTGGACGAGGCGCGCGCCCTGCTGCAACAGATCAAAGCCAGCGGCAAGAACCGCGTAGAGCAAATCGTGTCCGGCGCTGCCGAGGGCCCGGTCAAACCAGAAGTAGTCCTGCCGGAAATTACGCCCCCTACACCACAGAGCGCCCCTCCGCCGGAAGCCTAGCGTACTGCCAGGCTGGCCTCGTGGCCGCGCGCCTCATCGACGCGCAGCAGCACAATCCAGGACAACACGAAGGGAATGCCGCTGATCAGCATCGCCAGGCGGTGGTCGCCGCCGCTCATCCAGGACACCGCGCCGTACACCAGCGGCCCGCAAATGGCGGCCAGGCGTGTGGCTACACCCCAGAGGCCGAAGAACTCGCCGGCGCGCGCCACCGGCGAGAAATACGCCACCAGCGCGCGGCCGGCGGATTGGCTGGAGCCCATGCAAATACCGGCGAGATTGGCGGCGATCCAGAATAGAGGGCGGGTGGTGGCAAACCAGGCGAACAGCACCATGGCCATCCAGCCTAGCAGGGTGATGGCCAGGGTGCGCTTCTTGCCCAAGTGATCCTGCAAATAGCCGAAGCCGAAGGCGCCTACGCAGGCGGTGATATTGACGATCAGCACCAGAATCAAGGTGTCCTTGGTTGAGAATCCCATCACCTCGGCGGCGTAAATGCCGGCCACGGTAATCACCGTGGATACCCCCGCCTGATACAGCGCGCCGACCGCAAACACCAACAACAGATCGCGGTAATGGCTGGCGTCGCGCGCCGTTTGCATCAGGCGCGCGAAAGCCTCGCGGACGGCGTGGGTGCTCGCCGCAGCGGCGGCCACCGGCTGGGCGCGCTCTTTCAGCCACAGAAAAGTGAAACTCGCACCCAGGAGGTAAATGGCAGCGGTGATGACATTGGTCATCGGAATCGCCGCACTCATGGCGCTGCCGTCTGCAGTGGCGAAAGACAGCCAGGCAAGACACGCCCCCAGCGCGGCGAGGCCGCCCACATAACCCCAGGACCAACCCCAGCCCGATACCTTGCCCAGCGAGGCCGGCGTGGCGAGTTCGGGCAGAAAGGCTGCCGTGAGGTTCTCGCCGATGGCGTAGCAAAAATTGGAAATGACGATGAGTACGGCGGTGAGTGCAATGTCGCCGGGGCCGGCGAAGTAGAGCAGGGCAGTGGTGCTCACACAGCCCAGGGTGGTCAGCACCAATTGCCGCTTCTTGGCGGCGTGGGCATCGGCCCAGGCGCCCAGCACCGGGCCCGCGATCATCACGGCAAGATAGGAAACGGCCAGAATGGACGTCCAGGCGAAGGTGCCCCAGGCCGCGCGCTCGGCAATAACGCTGACGAAGTAGGCATTGAACACGGCCGTGAGCACCACCGTGGTGTAGCCCGAGTTGGCGAAGTCGTACATGGCCCAGGCGAACACTTCGCGTTTGCGCACGCCGGGCATGAGGGCGGAGGTCATGACGCGATGCTATAGCAGAACCGCTTATCGCGTTGGACTTTGCGGCAGGACTTTGCAGTTGGTGGTAGGCTGGTTACGGAACAACATAAAAATAAAAACCGCAGGGAATGTGGCACCACGCTAAGGAGGATCAGGCCATGGCCGAATTCACCACCGAGAATCTCCGCACCATTGCCCTGGTCGGACATTCGGGATCGGGCAAGACGACACTTACGGAGGCGCTGCTCGTCAAATCGGGCGCGGTAGCCAGCCCCGGCAGTGTAGACAAGGGGACCACGGTTTCCGACTTTGATCCCCTGGAAAAACACTTCAAGCACTCGCTCAACTCCTCCGTAGTCCACTTTGCCCATTCGGGCGTTCGCATCCACCTCATCGACACTCCCGGCTTTCCCGACTTCATGGGGCCGGCCATCGCTGCGCTGGACGCGATCGATACCCTCGTCATCGTCATCAATGCGCAAAACGGCATTGAACACATCACCCGGCGCATGATGTCGCTGGCGCGCAAGCGCCATCTCTGCACCATGGTGGTGGTGAACCGTATCGACGCCGATAACGTTGACCTGCCCAAACTGCTGGCCGACATCCAGGAATCCTTCGGCCGTGAATGCCTGCCCATCAATCTGCCGGCGGGCAAGGGCGCGAAGGTGACGGACTGTTTTTTCAATCCGGCCGGCGAATCCGATTTTTCCTCGGTGGCCTCAGCCCATTCGGCCCTGGTCGATCAGGTGGTGGAGGTCGATGAAGACTTAATGACGCTTTATCTCGAGCAAGGTGATATCCGGCCTGAACAATTGCACGCGCCTTTTGAGCAGGCCTTGCGTGACGGGCATTTGATCCCGGTCTGCTTTGCGTCCTCGCGCACCGGCGCGGGCGTGGCGGAGCTGCTGGATATTTTCACCAAGCTGGCGCCCAATCCCACCGAGGGCAATCCGCCGCTGTTCGTGAAAGGCGAGGGCGCGCAAGCCGAGGAGTTCTATTCCTCACCCGACCGCACCCAGCACGCGCTGGCCCATGTGTTCAAGGTGGTGATGGACCCCTTCGTCGGCAAGCTGGGCGTGTTCCGGGTGCATCAGGGCACCATCACCCCTAATTCGCAGCTGTTCGTGGGCGCTTCCAGCAAATCATTCAAAGTGGGGCATTTGTACCTGCTGCAGGGCAAGGAATACAAGGAGGTGATCAAACTCGTGCCCGGAGACATAGGTGCTGTGGCCAAGATCGACGAAATCGCCTTCGACTGCGTCTTGCACGACTCGCACGACGAAGACTGGATACATATGGTGCCGCTGGATTTTCCGCAGCCCATGTACGGCTTGGCGGTGGAGCCCAAGCGGCGCGGCGACGAGCAGCGCATTTTCGAAGTGCTGCACAAGCTGGAAATGGAAGACCCCTGCTTCGTGGTGGAGCGCCATCCCACTACCCACGAAACCGTCATCAACGGCCTGGGCGAATTGCATATGCGCGCCATGCTGGAGCGCATGACCAAGCAATACAACCTGGAAGTCACCACCAAGCCGCCGAAAATTCCCTATCGCGAAACGGTAACCATCAAGGCCGATGGACACTTCCGACACAAAAAGCAAAGCGGCGGTGCCGGCCAGTTCGGCGAAGTATTTTTGCGCATCGAGCCGTTGGCGCGCAGTGCCGGTTTCGAGTTCGTCGATGATATTTACGGCGGCTCCATTCCTACCCAATTCGTACCGGCCGTGGAAAAAGGCGTGCGCGACGTGTTGGTGGCGGGTCCGCTGGCGGGCTTCCCAGTGCACGATGTGCGCGTGATCGTCTACGACGGCAAAAGTCACCCGGTCGATTCCAAGGAAATCGCCTTCGCCACCGCCGGGCGGAAAGCGTTTATCGACGCCATCGCCAAGGCACGGCCCATGGTGCTGGAGCCCATCGTCAACCTGGAAGTCATCGTGCCCGAGCGTGCGATAGGTGACATAACAGGTGACATCTCATCGCGGCGCGGCCACATCACGGGCACTCACGGTATGTCGGCCGGGGTTTCGGCGGTGGAGGCGGCGGTGCCGCTATCGGAATTAAAGGACTATCCGGCGCGGCTGAAGTCCATGACCGGCGGGCAGGGCAGCTATTCGTTAGAGCTATCGCATTACGAGCCGGTGCCGCCCAATACCCAGGCAGAGTTGGTGCAGGCGCACAAGGCGCACGCCAAGGCGGAGGAGGATTAGCGGGGCAGGCGCCCGGCAGCGCGCCGCGCCTCGTAAGTTTTCAGGTGGTTGTAAGCCACCGTCAGCAGCGCATCATCGATGCCGTGATGCCGCGCCCGCGCCAGCATGAAGCCGACGATGTGGTCGGCTTCCACCGTCTTGCCTTCTTCCAGATCGCGCAGCATCGACGCGGTGAGCGTCGACCCAGCCGCATTCAATACACTTTGATAACGCTCCAGCACCGGCGCGCGCGGCGTAAACCCTTCCTTTTCGGCGACGGCAATGGTGCTCGCCACATAGCGTTGCAATAGCAGCCTGCCATCGGGTGCGGCCAGAATTTCGCCTATGCTGCCACGCATCACGCAGGTCATGCCGGCCAGAGTGGACAGGAAAACGACTTTTTCCCACATATCGAGCATGATGTTTTCCGACACCTTCCAGTCGGACCGGCTTTTTGCATAGCGTTCGCCGAGCTGCCCGGTCAGGTCGTTTTGCGTCTCATGGCGCGCGCCGAAGATGATCATATGCGCGTCCAGCATCAGCCTCACCACGCCTTCCGGCGTCAAGGTGGAGGCAATCTGGCAGGCGCCGCCCATGACGCGCTCACGACCGAAAGCCGCGTCCAGCACATCGAGGTGGGATATGCCATTGAGCAGGGGCAGCACCAGCGTTTTCGGCCCCATCGCGGGTGCAATGGCAGCGATGCTGGAATCCAGGTCGTAGGCCTTGCAGGACAGCATGACGAGGTCGTATTCGGCTTTTACTTCTCCTGCCAGTACGGTCTTCACCGGTACCGTGAATTTTTCCTTGAGCGTTTCTATGCGCAGCCCGTCAGCCGCCAGTTGCTGCGCGCGCTTGGGCCGCACCAGGAAGGTAACGTCGGCGCCGGCCTCTGCGAGGCGTCCGCCAAAATAGCCGCCGGTTCCGCCGGCGCCCAGCACGAGAATTTTCATGGCTTCACTTTTCCGCAGTTTTTACAGCTGCTGTTTTGTTGCGCAGGAAGGTTTCTGCCGCTTCCAGGGTGCGGTCGCGGCTGATGACGTAGTCTTCCTTGGTCAGGGTGACTTCGATATCGGGAGTGACACCTTCGCCTTCGATGCGGCGGCCTTTGGAGGTGGCATAACCCAGCTGGCTATAGGCCAACAAGCCGCCGCCCGGCAACTCCAGATAACCCAGGAAGCCCAGCAGGCAGCCGCAGGTGCGCTGGCCAATCACAGTGATGCGGCCGCCGTCCTGCAGGGTGCCGGCCACGACCTCGGAGGCGGAGGCACTGCCGGCATTGGTCAGCACCACCACCGGTTTGGTATAAGCGCGCGCGCCGCTGCCGTGCAGCACCGGCTCGGTCGACATCATCTCGATGAAGAACAGGGATAAGCCCTTGCCCGAACGGGTGAGCAATTTCGCGCCTTTCTGGTCTTTCTCGAAAAAATGCTCCATCAGTTTGATGGCCAGATCCGCCGAGCCGCCGCCGTTATTGCGCAAATCGATGATGATGGCGGGCGTATCCTTCATGCCGGCAACGGCGCTTTCCAGTCGATCCGCCAGTCCGTCCACAAAATTGGAAAAACGGATGTAACCGAAGCCCGAGGGCAGGATGCGCTGTGAAAAATCCAGCGGCGTACCGAATTTGCGCCGCGCCAGGGTGGCCGAAATCTCGCTGCCGTCGCTGCGGACAAACGTCATATCGACCTTGGTGCCCACGTCGCCCACACTGATCTTGCGCTGCGCGCCACGGGTACGCGCCCATTGGGTGGAGGTGTTGCGCGCTTCCTCGGTCAGTTGATGGTAATAGGGCAGTGCGGGGTGGCCGTCTATGGTCTTGATGACCATGCCGGGGCGGGCGCCGGCGAAATACGCGTCCGAATCGCCGTGCACGCTGGTCAGTACCAGCGCCTTGTCGAGTTCTACAAAGCCTATGCCCAGCGAGCGCGCTTCGCCCTCGCGCATGCCCTGCGCGTCCTTGGGCGAATGCACGCGGGTATGGGCGTCGCGCAGTTCCCCGGTCATTTTGTCCAACCGCTCCCAGAACTCGTCGTCGTTGGCCGCCGCCAGGAGTTGAGGCTGGTAGCGCTCGCGCACAGCGCGCCAGTCGACGCCGTTGAGGCGCGGGTCGTAATACTGCTCGTTGATGGTGGTCCAGACAGTATCGACGGCGGCCAGCTTCCAGTTGTCGTTGGCGGTGGGCACCGGCGAGGGATCGGTGGGCGGCCGATAGCTGCGCGTGAGTATGTGATACGGGTCCACAGCCGAGCAGCCGGGAATAACCACGGCGCATATCACGGCAGCCAATAAGAGGGCGGGCAGTTTGAAGCAGGTCATCGTGTGGTCACTTTTGGGGCAATGAGCGGGAAACCAGGCAGGGGCGCGCCGATAGTGCATTTTATCCTGCACCGCCGCCTGGTTTTACCCGGCTTTTTTGGGTCTGCAGCCCCACTTTCGGCTATACTTGCGCCCGCCTCCGGAGAGGGACACAATCCCTTGAAGGCGAGGCTCCGCGGGCTGTCTCCAGCCCGCCCGCAAGCCCCAAGACAAAATTTTGAGGAATATCGATGTCCGCCGTCCCTTCTGCTGTCCTGCCTACCTCCGTTTCCAACGTTACCCTAGACGATAAATACCTGCTGAATCATGGCCGTGTGTATCTCACCGGCACCCAGGCGTTAGTGCGCCTGCCCATGATCCAGCGCGCCCGCGACCTTGCCGCAGGGCTGAACACCGCCGGTTTTATTTCCGGCTACCGGGGCTCGCCGCTGGGCGGATACGATCAGGCGTTGTGGAAGGCGCGCAAATTCCTCCAGGACAACCATATTTTCTTCACCCCCGGCGTCAACGAAGAACTGGCTGCCACCGCCGTTTGGGGCTCTCAACAGGTCGGGCTCTTCCCAGGCGCCAAGTACGACGGTGTGTTCGGCCTCTGGTACGGCAAGGGCCCGGGCGTGGACCGCTCCGGCGACGTATTCAAGCACGCCAATGCGGCGGGTTCGTCCAAGCACGGCGGTGTGCTGCTGATCGCCGGCGACGACCACGCCTGCAAGTCCTCCACCCTGCCGCACCAGTCCGAGCATATTTTCGATGCAGCCATGATCCCGGTGCTGTACCCCACCGGTGTGCAGGAAATCATCGACCTGGGCCTGCACGGCATCGCCATGTCCCGCTACTCGGGGCTGTATGTTGCTTTCAAATGCGTGTCCGATACGGTGGACGCTTCGGCCTCGATCAATATCGATATCGATAGCCCCAGCATCATCCTGCCGGAGGATTTCCCCCTGCCCGCCAAGGGCGTTTCCATACGCTGGCCCGACGCGCCGCTGGAACAGGAATTACGACTGCAGCACGACAAGATTTACGCGGCCATGGCCTATTGCCGGGTCAATAAGCTGAACCGCATCACCATCGACGCACCCAATCCTCGTTTGGGCATCATCGCCTCGGGCAAGAGCTATCTCGACACCCTGCAAGCCCTGGAAGATCTCGGCATAGACGAGCGCCACGCCGCTGAAATCGGCATCCGCCTGTTCAAGGTCGGCATGCCCTGGCCCCTGGAGCCGACTTCGTTACGTGAGTTTGCCACCGGCCTGGATGAAATCCTGGTGGTGGAAGAAAAGCGCCAGCTCATCGAATACCAGATGAAGGAGCAGCTCTACAACTGGCGCGACGATGTGCGCCCGCGCGTCATCGGCAAGTACGACGAGCACGGCGAGTGGGAAATGGCGCGCTCCGAGTGGCTGCTGCCCGCGGCTGGCGAACTGACCCCGGCCATGATTGCGCGCGTGATCGCGCGCCGTATCGCCAAGTTCTACACCTCCAAGATCGTCGAAGCCCGCCTCAAGTTCATCGAAGACAAGGAAGCCGCGCTGGAGCGTCCGCGCGCCAAGGTGGCGCGTATTCCCATGTTCTGCTCGGGCTGCCCGCACAATACCTCCACCAAGGTGCCGGAAGGGTCGAAAGCCCTGGCCGGCATCGGCTGCCACTATATGGCGACGTGGATACGCCCCGAAGAGACCATGACCTTCACGCAAATGGGCGGCGAGGGCGTTCCCTGGGTGGGCATCCAGCCCTTTACCGAAACCAAGCACGTGTTCGCCAACCTGGGCGACGGCACTTATTACCATTCCGGCCTGCTGGCGATCCGCGCCTCCATCGCCGCCAAGATCAACATTACCTACAAGATTCTGTTTAACGACGCCGTCGCCATGACCGGCGGGCAGCCGGTGGATGGCCCTATCAGCGTGCCGATGATTACCCATCAGGTGCATTCCGAAGGTTGCGGAAAAATCATCGTCGTTACCGACGAGCCGGAGAAATACCAAAACGCCGAAATTCAATCGGCCCTGGCGCCCGGTGTGACCGTGCAGCACCGCGATGAACTGGACGCCGTGCAGCGCGAGCTTCGTGACATCCCCGGCACCACCATCATGATTTATGACCAGACCTGCGCCGCCGAGAAGCGCCGCCGCCGTAAGCGCGGTACTTTTCCCGATCCGGCCAAGCGCGTGGTCATCAACGAACTGGTGTGCGAAGGCTGCGGCGATTGCGGCAAGAAATCCAACTGCGTATCGGTGCTGCCGCTGGAAACCGAGTTCGGCCGCAAACGCGCCATCGACCAAAGCTCCTGCAATAAGGACTTCTCCTGCGTGAAGGGCTTTTGCCCCAGTTTTGTCACCGTCGAAGGCGGCCAGCTGCGCAAGAAAAAGGCGGTTGTATCGGAAGTGCTGGCTACGCTGCCGGAACCGACCTTGCCCTCGCTGGATCAACCTTGGGGCATTCTGGTCACCGGCGTGGGCGGTACTGGCGTAGTCACTATAGGTGCGCTGCTGGGCATGGCCGCACACCTTGAAGGCAAGGGCGTTGCCGTGCTGGACATGACCGGCCTCGCGCAAAAGGGCGGCAGCGTTTATACCCACGTGCGTATCGCCAAGGCGCCCGAGAACATCCACGCGGTGCGTATCGCCGCCGGCGAGGCCGATGCCTTGCTGGGCTGCGATATGATCGTCTCGACCTCAGACGAGGCCATCGCCAAGATGCAAAAGAGCGTGACCAGCGGCGTGGTCAACGCCGACGTGGCGCCCACGGGAGACTTCACCAAGAATCCCGACCTGCATATCCCCGTAGGCGGCATGGAGGAGGTGCTGAAGGACGCCATGAAGGCCGTCGACTTCGTCGACGCCAGCAACCTCACCCTGGCGCTGCTGGGCGACGCGATCTACACCAACCCCTTCGTGATGGGCTACGGCTTTCAAAAGGGTCTGATTCCGCTGAAACTGGAATCGATACTCCGCGCCATCGAATTGAACGGCGCCGCCGTGGAAAAGAACAAACAGGCTTTCGATTGGGGCCGCCGCGCCGCGCACGATTTGCGCGCCGTGCAAAAAATGGCCACCCCGCCCGAAGCCAAGCCGGAAACGCAGCGCCTGTCGGAAAGCATCGAGGAAATGGTTTCGCGCCGCAAGGCCTTCCTCACCGACTACCAGAACGCCGCCTACGCCGAGCGCTACGCCGCACTCGTCGCCAGTGTGCAAAAGCTGGAAGCCGAAAAGTTCCCCGGCAAGAAGGCGCTATCCGCCGCCGTGGCCCGCTACGCCTTCAAACTCATGGCCTACAAGGACGAGTACGAAGTCGCGCGCCTCTACAGCCAGACCGATTTCCGGAAGCGCATCGCCGATCAATTCGAAGGCGACTACAAGCTCACCTTCCACCTGGCCCCGCCGCTCATGAACCCGCCCGACCCGGTAACGGGCGAAGCGAAAAAGAGCGTGTTCGGCCCCTGGATCATGACGGCCTTCTCGATACTTGCCAACTTCAAGGGCCTGCGCGGCACCGCGCTGGATATCTTCGGCTACACGGCCGAGCGCAAGCAGGAGCGCCAGTCCATCGCTGACTACGAGAAGACTTTGCAGGAACTGCTGGGCAAGCTAAGCACCGAGAACTACGACCTCGCCGTGGACATCGCCTCCATCCCCGAGCACATTCGCGGGTATGGGCATGTGAAGCATGCGCATTTTGTGGAAGCGAAGAAGCGCGAGTGGGAGTTGCTGGAGAGGTTTCGGAATCCGGTGGCTGGGGCGAAGGAAATCAGAATCAAAGCGGCCGCTTGAAATTAAGGCGACCTGCCCCCGCGAAGGCGGGGGCCTAAGTTTGGCGCCTTAGTAGGAAATTGTGAAAATTGGGTCCCCGCCTTCGCGGGGACAGGGCAGTTTTTACAGCTTGCCCAACTGACCCTTCAAATCCGCGACCTTCGCAGAAAAATCGGCTTGCCGCTGTTTCATCTCTGCAACCACGGCTTCCGGCGCGCGAGCAACGAATTTCTCGTTGCCTAGCTGCGCGGTCGCTTTTGAGATTTCCGCCTCCAGCCGCGCGATTTCCTTGGATAGCCGCGCTTTCTCGGCTTCCACATCGATGGCAATATCCAGCATCCACTTGCCCAGTGGCGTCACCGCTACCGGCGCGTGCTGGTCGGGTAGCGCCGCCACCGGGCGCGTTTCCGAGATCCGCGCCAGCGCCTGCAAATAGGGTAGCTGTGGGGTGATCGCCGCCATGTCGCCGGCAATGAACAACGGCACCTTCTCGGCAGGCGAGACCCCCATTTCGCCGCGCAGATTGCGCACCGCGTCGATCGACTGTTTCAACGAGCCCACAAAAGCCTCGGCAGCCGGGTCGATTTTCTCTGGCTGTGAAACCGGGTAGGGCGCCAGCATGATGGTGTCACCGGTCTTGCCCGCGAGCGGCGCGACCTTTTGCCAAAGTTCTTCCGTAATAAACGGAATAATGGGGTGCGCCAAACGCAGCGTGGTTTCCAGCACGCGAATCAGGGTGCGGCGGGTGCCGCGCTGCTGGGCTTCGTTGCCGTTTTGCAGTTGCACCTTGGCCAGTTCGACGTACCAATCGCAGTATTCGTCCCAGACGAATTGATAAATCGCGCTGGAGGCATTATCGAAACGGTATTCGTCGAAGGCCTGAGCAACATCGGCCTCGGTGCGTTGCAACTTGCTGATAATCCATTTATCGGCAGGCGATAGTTCGACCGGCTTTGAATCATCGAGGCCGACATCGTGGCCTTCGCAATTCATCAGCACGTAGCGCGTAGCGTTCCAGAGCTTGTTGCAAAAATTGCGATAACCCTCGCAGCGCGAGAGATCGAAATTAAGCGTAAGCGATAGCGGCGCCAGCGATGTGAAGGTGAAGCGCAAGGCATCCGTGCCATAGGCCGGGATGCCCTTGGGGAAGTTCTTCTTGATGTACTTGGTGGCTTTTTCCTTGTGGTCGGCCAGCATCAGTCCGCTGACGGATTTTTCCAGCAGGGCCTCGTGCTCAATGCCGTCGATAAGATCCAGCGGGTCCAGGGTATTGCCCTTGGACTTGGACATTTTCTGGCCATCAGCATCGCGCACCATGGCGTTGATGTACACGTGCTTGAAGGGGACTTTGTCCGTGAAATGCAGCGTCATCATGATCATCCTGGCTACCCAGAAGAAAATGATGTCGTTGCCCGTTACCAGCACATTGGAGGGCAGGAAGGTCTTGAGGTCGGGCGTGTCGTCCGGCCAGCCCAGCGCGGAGAAGGGCACCAGGGCGGAGGAGAACCAGGTATCGAGTACGTCCGGGTCGCGCGTGAGTTTCTTGCCGCCGGCTTTGGCAGTGGCCTCGGCCTCGTTGCGCGCCACATAGATATTGCCGGCCTCGTCGTACCAGGCGGGAATCTGGTGGCCCCACCAGAGTTGGCGCGAGATGCACCAGTCCTGGATGTTTTTCAGCCAGTGGTTGTAGGTCGATGCCCAATGGTCGGGGTAGAACTTCACTTCGCCCGATTCCACGGCCTTGAGCCCGCGCGCACCCATGCCGTCCATTTTTACGAACCACTGGTCGGTGAGCATGGGTTCGACCACCACGCCGGTGCGGTCCGAACGCGGCACATTGAGCTTGTGCTTCTTCTCAGACACCAGCAGCCCCTGCGCTTCCAGGTCTTTCAGCACCTGTTTGCGGGCGGCGAAGCGGTCCAGGCCGCGATAGGCAGCCGGTGCGTTGTCGTTGATTTTTGCATCCAGCGTCAGCACGCTGATCATCGGCAGCTTGTGGCGCTGGCCGATGGAATAGTCGTTGGGGTCGTGTGCCGGCGTGATTTTCACGCAACCGGTGCCGAAGGCCTTGTCCACATAGGCGTCAGCGATGACGGGTATGGTGCGCTCGCTTAGCGGCAGCTTCAGCGTCTTGCCCACCAGCTGCGTATAACGCTCATCCTCGGGATTCACCGCCACCGCCACGTCGCCCAGCATGGTCTCGGGGCGGGTGGTGGCCACGGTGAGGCCCTTCAGGTCACCCACCGGCCCATCCGCGAAGGGGTAGAGGATTTCCCAGAGCTTGCCGTCGGCTTCCTCGTTGATCACTTCCAGGTCGGACACGGCGGTGCCCAGCACCGGGTCCCAGTTCACCAGGCGCTTGCCGCGGTAAATCAGGCCCTGCTCGTGCAGGCGTACGAACACTTCCACCACAGCCGCCGACATCTTGGCGTCCATGGTGAAGTAGCCGCCCTTCTGGCCTTCGGTGTCGGCGTAGCCCCAGTTGGCGGAATCGCCCAGGCGGCGCATTTGCCGGGTGATGGTGGAGCCGGATTGCTGCTTCCATTCCCAGACGCGTTTCACAAAATTCTCGCGGCCCAGGTCATGCCGCGACTTGCCTTCGGCCTGTAACTGCCGCTCCACCACGATCTGTGTGGCGATGCCGGCGTGGTCGGTGCCGACGATCCAGTTGGTGTTGTGCCCGCGCATGCGGTGATAGCGCACGAGGGTATCCATCAACGTCTGCTGGAAGGCGTGGCCCATGTGCAGGGTGCCGGTCACGTTGGGTGGGGGCAGTTGGATGCAGTAGGGCGTTTTGGTGCTGCCGGCCTCAGCCTTGAAGTAACCGGCCTGCTCCCAGCGCGGATACCAGCGCGATTCGATATCGGCCGGGTCGAAAGATTTGGCGAGGGTAGCTTCGGTATTCGGTTGCGGGGAATTCATGAGTGCGAATGAGTTTCTATTAAGTACGTGGTTTGAAAGCGAGGGCTGCTTAAATGTGGGTAGCGTAAATCCCCCAAACCCCTGATTTTAGCCGACTCCCATGTTTGCCCCCTTTGTCAAAGGGGGCAGCAGGGTGCGATGCTTACTGGGGAGACCGCCGGGGGATTTTCGGGCGTTAGTCAGGCGGTAGCGCTTGCGAGGCTATTTCTTGCGCAGCAAATCCGCCAAAACCGCATTAACGGCGTCGCCCACTTCATTGGCGATGTCCTGGCGCATATCACCCAGCACCAGTTGCACCGAGGCATTCACCTGCGCGGTCAGTTGGCGATTGAGCTGCTCTTCCAGCTTGCCGGCCAGGCGGGCGTCGATGCGGTCGAACACGCGCGTGAAGATCTCGTGCGAGAGGGCGTCGATATCGCTGTCTTGCAATTGCTGCAGGGTTTGGGCGATTTGCGGCGAGGGCTGCCATTCCGGGGCCTCGACCAGCTCGGTCAGCAGCGGCACGTTGCGGCTGTCAGCGCCTTCGCCGCGCCCTGCCTTGGAGACCAGGGCATCGACCTTGCCGGCCAGCTCGCGATCCTTATCCATTCTTGTCTTTCATATCGTGATTCTGAATATCGAAGCCGCGCGCCTTGTAGAACTTGAGGCGTTCGCGCGCCTGCGCCCGGTCCTCGTCGTCCAGGCCGACCACTTCACGCAATTGCTCGAAGCGGGTGAAAAAGGGCGGCGGCTCGGCGCCCAGATTCAGCAGGGCCTCGTGGTGCGGGAGAGCCGCCTCGTCGGTAGCGATGATAATGGGCGTTTGCGCCGCCAGCGGATGGCCGGCGTGTACGTGCGGCACAAACGATAGCTGGGAAAAGCACCACAGCTGGCGGTTGAAATGATCGGCGACCGCAGGGTCGGGTGCGTAAACGATCAGTTTTTTGCCGCCGTCGTAGGCCTTTTTCGCCAGCCTGCAGGCGAAGTCGATTTTGTGGTCTACGTTGAAGAAGAATTTAACTTCGGTCATTGTCAGACTTATTGCGCCGACGCAAAAAACTCGTCGTCCCCGCGAAAGCGGGGACCCAGTGTCGTTCGTCGTTCAGCGGCAAACGACACTGGGTTCCCGCTTTCGCGGGGACGACGATGTTTTTGTGGGGTAGCAGTGGTTATACCCCAGCCCGCTTAAACAGGAAGTGCGACAACAACGGCACCGGACGCCCCGTAGAACCCTTTTCGGCTCCCGACTTCCACGCCGTGCCGGCAATATCCATATGCGCCCACTTGTACTTGGTGGTGAAGCGCGCCAGGAAGCAAGCGGCGGTGATGGCGCCACCGGCTCGGCCGCCGCTGATGTTGGGGATATCGGCGAAGTTCGATTTCAGCATTTCGTCGTATTCCGAAGTCATGGGCAAGTGCCAGGCCGCATCGTTGGCGACCTTGCCGGCGCCTACCAGCTCGGCGGCCAGCTTGTCGTCGTTGGCAAAAATACCAGTGGTGATATGGCCCAGCGAAATGACCATGGCGCCGGTCAGCGTGGCGGCATCCACCACCGTGGCTGGGTTGTAGCGCTCGGCGTAGGTGAGGGCGTCGCACAGGATCAGGCGGCCTTCGGCGTCGGTGTTGAGGATTTCCACCGTGTAGCCGTTCATGGACTTGACGATGTCGCCGGGGCGGGTAGCGTTGCCGCCGGGCATGTTTTCGCAGGTGGGCACCAGCATGACTACATTGAGCTTCAGCTTCATGAGGCCCACAGTCAGCATGGTGCCGATCATGGCGGCGGCGCCGCCCATGTCGTACTTCATTTCATCCATTTCGGCGCCCGGCTTCAGCGAAATGCCGCCGGTGTCGAAGGTGATGCCTTTGCCGACCAGCACCACGGGCTTATCGCTCTTCTTGCCGCCCCAGTGTTCCAGGATGACGAACTTGGGCGGCTGGTAGGAGGCCTGGGATACCGACAGCAGGGTGTTCATACCCAGCTTTTCCATATCCTTCTTTTCGAGGATGGTGCACTTGAATTTGAATTGTTTTGCCAAATCCTTGGCGGTTTCGGCGAGGTAGGTCGGCGTGCAGATATTGGGCGGCAGATTGCCCAGGGTCTTGGTGAGGCTCATGCCCTCGCCGATGGCCACGCCGCGCTTGATGGCGGCTTCCAGCGCCTTGGTGTTGACCTTGCCGTCGAGATGGAAGGTCAGCGATTTGCCGATGTATTTGTCGTCCACACCGGTTTTGAGCTGAGTGAAGCGGTAGGCGCCTTCGATGGCGAGAATCGCCGCGTTTTCGACTTTCCAGGTGAGGTCGGCCAGCGGTGCCTTGCCGTTCAGGGCCAGCGCAACGTTTACCGCCGGGGTGCCGCGCAGGGCCTTGAACGCGGCGATAACGGCCTTGCTGAACGCCTTGTGATCGTAGCCGGCTTCCTTGCCCAGGCTAACCATCAACACGCGCGCGGCGGCAATGCCGGGTAGGGCGTGCAGCATCAGGCAGCCGCCCACTTTGCCTGGTAGGTCACCGGCTTTTACCGCGGCGCTGAGGGCGCCCTTGGTCGCATCGTCCAGCACCTTGGCAGGGGGCGTGAATTTGCCCGAGTCGAACACGCCGACCATGATGCAATCGCTCTTGAGCTTCGAGAGCTCACCACCTTTTATGCTAAATTCCACGAGAACGCTCCTTCAACGAATATTGGCGGCTCGGTCGGGGCCGTGGCCGAAAGGTGAAATTATCGCCGTTTCCCCGGTGTTGCGTCAAAACGCGCTTATTCCAAACAGCAGCAAATTTGCAGCGCGGTATTGTGGTGCCATGACGGTCTAGTACTTTCCCTGCCTCTGGCAGTCCCAGCCACAAACCGATACAAACCATTCGCAGGTTCCTTGCAGGTCCATGCAGCCCAAAATAAAAATCTTCGAACAAAGCCTGTCCCGCGAGTTTGCTGCTGTCGGTATGGCGGTGGTGAGCGTGCTGATCGCCATCATCGTTACCGAACAAATCGTTGTGTTTCTGGGCAAGGCCGCCAGCGGCAGCATTGAGCCGGAAGCGGTGACGGTGCTGCTGGGCTTCTGGCTACTGATTTATCTTCCGGTGGTATTGGCGCTGTCGCTGTTCATTTCCATCCTCATGACCATGAGCCGCAGCTACCGCGATAGCGAAATGGCGGTCTGGTTCGCCTCCGGCCAGCCGATCACGGCGTGGATACGCCCGGTGCTGCGCTTTGCCCTGCCCATCGTCGGCGTCACCGCGCTGCTGAGCCTGTTCCTGACCCCCTGGGCCTACACGCAGCAGGCCGAATACCAGCGCATCCTGCGCAGCAAGGACGACGTCTCGCGCCTATCTCCCGGCAGCTTTATCGAGGCGCGTAGCGCCAACCAGGTGTTTTTTATCGACAACACCTCTGTGGGCACCGACGTCATCAACAATGTGTTCGTGCAGGACAACCGCAACGGCCGCTACCGCGTCATCGCTGCCGAAAAGGGCTTCCAGCAAATCGACCCGAACGGCGACAAATTCATGGTGCTGGTCAACGGCCGTGAGTACGAGGGCACGCCGGGGGCGGCCGATTTTCGTATCGTCGATTTTGAGCGGGAACGAATCCGCATCGATACCCGCGCCGTGGCCAGCGAGGAGCCGGATAGCCGCCAACTCTCCACTGTGGAACTGCTACGACGCATGGTCGTGGAAGGTGACTCGCCGGCGCCGATCCAAGCCGACCAGCCGCCGCCGAATGCGGAGCGCTGGGCCGAGTTGCATTGGCGCGTTTCCCTGCCGCTGGCGGCTCTGGTGCTGGCCCTGATTGCGGTGCCGCTTTCCTTCGTCAACCCGCGCTCGGGTTCCGCCTGGAACCTGATCCTTGCCAGCCTGCTGTTTGCTCTCTATTACTACGTGCTGCGCGTGGCCGAACACTGGACCGCCGCCGGACAACTGCCGGGCTGGCTGGGGCTGGCGCCGGTGCACCTTTTCATGGTGGTGACGGTGGTGGTGCTGTTTTTCAAGCAGATGTTCTCGTTCCGGTGGCTGGTGTCCGCGCAAAAATAAGCAGTTGAAGCTATGCTGAAACGCACGCTGACGCGCTTTGCCAAAATACTCGCGGGCGTACTTGCACTGGCTTTGCTCGCCATCGCCGGCGTACTGATTTACTTCGGTGGGCAAGTTTCCGAGCGGGAAACCCACTCCCGCGCCGAACTGGCGCCGGGCTTGGGAAAGTACCTGAGCGTCGCTGATGCCGGCGGCAAGCTGGACCTTTTCACTCTGCAGCTTGGGCCGGAAGACGGGCTGGCGGTGCTGCTGGTGCATGGGCCCGGCGCCTGGAGCGAGACCTGGAAGCAGACTATGCAGCAGCTTGCGAACGCAGGCTTTCGCGCCATTGCCATCGACCTGCCGCCGTTCGGTGTGTCGGAGCGGCCGGCAAATGCCGATTACTCCAAAGTCGCTCAGGGCAGGCGCATCGTAGGTGTGCTCAACGCCCTGAAAGTCGACAAGGTGATCCTGGTCGGTCATTCCTTCGGCGCCGGACCGGCCATGGAGGCTGCCTTGCAGATTCCCGATCGGGTCAAGGGCGTGGTGCTGGTAGACGCCGCGCTGGGTGTAGCCCCCGCCAACGAGAACCTGACGCAACACGCCTCTGCGGGCGGCCTCACTTCCGTGGTGCTAGCGATGCCACCCGTGCGCGACCGGGTGGTGGCGACTTTCCTGACCAACCCGTCCTTTACCCGCAAATTGCTATCGATGTACGTCGATAACCCGGCGTCTGTCACCGATGAATGGGTGGCGCGCTACCAATGGCCCTTGGCTGCCGCCGGCAGCAACGAGGCCATCAGCCGCTGGCTGCCGGAAATGCTTTCGCCGACGCTGGTTGCCGCCAGCGAGAAGCCGTCCACCTATCAAGCGGCCAAAATGCCCATCGCGCTGATCTGGGGCGCGCGCGACAGCATCACACCGGTGGCGCAGGCGCAATATCTGAAAAGCATCGCGCCGTCGATTCACCTGGAAGTGCTGCCGGGGATTGGGCATATCCCGCAAATCGAGGACGCGCTGATGTTTCAAGCAGCGTTATTGCAGGAGGTGGGTGTGATGCGTACAGGGGCCTCCGGGCAGAGACCTTGAGAATATTGAGCCGGGATTGCGGCGGGTCAGGCACAAATGTCTACATCCTGTTCTGGATTCATGGTCAGGACTCTGCCTTAATCGTGCTGGGGTAGTCCGCTTATTGAGTCCGATTTGGGTTCGATTTGGGCTCGATTTCGGACTAATACCAATTTTCCAGACTGTATTTGTTTATTCGGAAAAATAAACGAATTCAATATTTTAGTATTTAGTACCAATCGGCTCGGCCAACCGATTTAAGGCCGCTGGACTCTCGCTCATTTACCGGGCTCGGCCGGGTGACATTTCCCATGAATTAGCGACCCCGCATTGGGGTTTGCATTAAATATAGTGTTATAGTAATGTATAACACTAAATCTGCTGAATTGGCCTGACCGTATTGGGCGATTTGCGAATTAACTAATTGATTTAAAGGAAATTTGTGACCGACTGGAACGACTCCCAACCCATCTACCGCCAGCTGCGCGACCGGGTCATTGCCATGATCCTGGAAGGCACGTTGAAGGAGGGCGACCCTTTGCCTTCGGTGCGTACGGTGGCGGCTGAAAGCCGGGTCAATCCGCTCACGGTGCTGAAGGCCTACCAACAGTTGGTGGACGAGCAACTGGTGGAAAGCCGGCGCGGGCTGGGCATGTTTATCAATACCGGCGCAAAAAAATTGCTGCTGGCGGGCGAGCGCCAGAAATTTCTCTCGGAAGAGTGGCCGCGGGTGCGCGCCACCATCCAGCGCCTGGGCTTGTCGGCCGAGGACTTGCTGAATTCATCAAAGGAGCCGTGACATGGCATGCATAGAAGCGCGTGGTCTGCGCAAAACCTATGGGGCAACCACCGCGCTGGCGGGGCTGGACCTGAACCTGGAGGCTGGCCGCATTCTCGGGCTGATCGGCCCCAATGGTGCGGGCAAGACCACGGCCCTGAAGTCCGTGCTGGGCCTTACGCCTTTCGAGGGTGAGTTGAAGGTGCTGGGCCGCGACCCCTGGACCGAGCGCGACGCGCTGATGCGCGAAGTCTGTTTCATCGCCGACGTGGCGGTGTTGCCGCCCTGGCTCAAGGTGCGGCAGGCGCTGGATTATGTGGAGGGCGTGCATCCCGGCTTCAACCGCGCCCGTGCGGAAAGTTTTCTTGCCCAATCTCCCGTTAAGCGCGAGAGCCGGGTGAAAGAGCTTTCCAAGGGCATGCTCACGCAAGTGCACCTCGCGCTGGTGATGGCCATCGACGCCAAGTTGCTGGTGCTGGATGAGCCCACCCTGGGCTTGGACATCCTGTACCGCAAGCAGTTTTACGACACGCTTTTGAACGATTACTTCGACCACAGCCGCACCATCATCATCACCACCCACCACGCGGAAGAAATCCAGCACCTCATCACCGACATGATGTTCATCAGCGGCGGCAAGGCGGTGCTTTCCTGCAGCATGGAGGAAATGGAAACGCGCTACGCCGAGGTGATGGTGTCGGCGCAGAATCTGGAAGCGGCGCGGGCGCTGAAGCCCATGCTGGAGCGGCAGGTGTTCGGCCGCGGGCTCTTGCTCTACGACGGCGCGGACCGCGCGCAGCTTGCCGCCCTGGGTGAGGTGCGTACCCCCAGCATCGCGGATCTGTTCGTTGCCATACTCGGCGGGGGGCAGCCCGCCACGTCGGTGGGCGCACAAGGGGGTGCAGCATGAATACCTCCATGAGCACTCTGCAAATCGGCGCGGGCCGCCAGTGGTTCTGGTCGGTGCGGCGCGAGCTTTGGGAAAACCGCGGCATTTATCTCGGGCCCATGATTGTGGCCGGATTGCTGTTCCTGTTTTTCCTCTACCACTCGGTGAGGCATTTGTCGGAAAAGATGAAAGATTTCGCGGCGATGCCGCCGGCGGGTCAGGCCTTCAATATCAGCGGGAGCTACGGCATCATCGCCATCCTGGTCACGCTGACGGCGATCACCGCAGCCTGGTTTTATTGCCTCGATTCGCTGTTCACCGAGCGGCGCGACCGCAGCATCCTGTTCTGGAAATCGCTGCCGGTATCGGACCTGAACACGGTACTCGCCAAGGCTGCCATTCCGTTTCTGTTCGTTCCGGTCTTCACCTTTCTGCTGGTGCTGGCCACTCAGTTGCTCATGCTGGTTTCCAGCGCCCTGATCTTGCTGATTGCCGGCGACGGGGCAGGGCTTTTATGGGAACGCCTGCCCGTCGCCAAGATGGTTTTGGATCACGGCTACTTTCTCTTCACGCTGACCCTCTGGTACGCACCGATCTACGGGATCTTCATGGTGATCTCGGTGCTGGCGCCGCGCGCGACGTTCCTGTGGGCGGTGCTGCCGCCCCTGCTGCTGAGCGTTGCCGAGCGCCTGATTTTTGATACCACGGAAGTCTTTACGCTGGTGAAAGACCGGGTGGTGGGCAGTGTTACTCACGCGTTCAGCGTCCAGCTGCCGGTTGAGGTTGCCGCACCCGCAGGCCGGGGGATGCACATGCGGGTGAAGCCGATGGAGGCTATTCAAGCGTTGCTTGATCCCGTTCCCGACCCGGCCAAATTTTTCGGCAGCATGGATGTGTGGGGCGGTATTGCGGTGGGCCTGGTATTGATTGCTGCAGCGGTGTGGTTGCGCCGCAAGCGCGATCCGATCTAAGGAGAAAGCCGTGAGTAGCGATATCGGTATTGCGCAGCCCATTTCCGACCGCAGCCGCGACCGCGCGGGTACGTCAGACCTCCGTCCGCGAACCCTCGCAGACGCCACCCTGAAATGGGCGGGGCGCACCTGGTTTGTGGTGATGGCTTTGGGGCAATTTGCCTTCCTGGCGTATCTGCTGGCGGTGTACGGGGGTGCGGCCTGGCTGGGGGACTGGCCGCGATGGAATCAGACCATGCCGCACGCCTACGTGGCCGGCGACGCGGCGGGCAACGGGGTGGCGGTGATACATATTCTGTTCGCGGCCTTCATCACGCTGGCGGGTATCGTGCAACTGGTGCCGCAAATCCGTGCGCGCTTCCCGGTATTCCATCGCTGGACCGGGCGCACTTACCTGGTCGCCGTGGTGCTGGCGAGTGCGGGTGGTCTGTATCTGCTCTGGGGACGCGGTACCGTGGGCGGCGTCAGTACGCAAATTGGCATGAGCGTGAACGCGCTGCTGATCTGGCTGTGTGCCTTCATGGCCCTGCAACACGCCCGCGCACGCGATTTCACCCAACACCGCCGCTGGGCCTTACGCCTGTTTCTGTGCGCCAATGCCGTGTGGTTTTTTCGCGTGATCCTGATGTTCTGGATCATGGTCAATCGCGGACCGGTGGGGTTTGATCCGCACACATTGGAGGGGCCCTTCATCACCTTCCTGGCGTTTGCCCAGTACCTGCTGCCGCTCGCGCTGCTGGAGGTTTATTTGCGGGCGCAGGATGTGCGCGGTGTGGCGCGCAAGTTGGCCGCAGCGGGGACGGTGTTCGTGGGCACCCTGGCGATGGGAGTGGGGGTGTTTGCAGCTGCCGCATTTATGTGGTGGCCGAGGATGTAGGGGATTCGTATTCGGCTTGTCGTCACCACGAATAGGAGAAAAACATGTCCCTGCTACCCCTGCACATCCTGGCCGGCGCGCTAGCCATTGTTATGGGCTTCGTCGCGCTGTACGCGGCCAAGGGGGAAACCTTGCACCGCAAGGCTGGTATGGTGTTCGTTTACACCATGCTGGTGATGGCGGGAAGCGGCGCCTTGGTCGCGATCCTGCGCAGCAACCGGCCGACGGCCGCCATGGGCATTCTGACCTGCTATCTGGTGATCAGCGCCTTGCTTACGGTGCGGCGTAACACGCAAGGCTTCCAATGGCCGGAGGTGACCGGCATGGGCGTGGCGCTGGGAGTGGGAATTTTCATGCTGTGGCTGGGCCTCGTCGCCGTACAGAGCGGGTCCAAGCGCATCGACAGCCTGCCGGTGGCCCCGGCCTTCGTGTTCGGTGCGATCGCGCTGCTGGCGGCGGCAGGCGATTTTCGGATGATGCGTTCGGCTGTTGCTCTGCGCGGTGCCGCGCGCATCGCACGGCACTTGTGGCGCATGTGCTTCGCCATGTTTATCGCAACGGCTTCGTTTTTTCTGGGGCAGGCCAAGGTGCTCCCCGAGGAGTTACGGCATATAGGTTTGCTGGCGGCGCCGGTGCTGGTGGTGCTTGGGGTGATGTTGTTTTGGTGGGTAAAGGTTTCGTTCGGTCGGGGTCTTCGGCGGGCTGAGGCTTAGTGGCGTTTCCAGCCGGCAATTTATGTGTACTGCTGGAGCTCTGGAAGTGAAGGTGGAGGGCGGGATTGTGGTTTGTCGCGAAGCCGTCGCGACAAACCATCCCGCGCGCGGCGCGGGACCGCCTTCGGCGTCCTGCGCGAGTCCACTGGACTCGCTGGTCGAACCCGGGCGCGGGTTCTTTTATCCGCCCTCTCCGCCAATAAAAAAACGCCCTCACGGGGCGTTTTTTATTGGCGGAGAGGGCGGGATTCGAACCCGCGGTGGGCTATTAACCCACGCACGCTTTCCAGGCGTGTGACTTAAACCGCTCATCCACCTCTCCGGACACAGCTTTTGCGGCAAGGCGCGAATGATACCGGAGAGCGGCCTCGGCGGCAAATCGGGCGTAATTCCGGCTGGAGGGACAAACGGCGGAATATTGTCGGTTTTTACGTGTATGACAGGGGTGGGCGGCGCATCCAAGGGCGGGCTCGCGGAGTATGATTCAGGTATCCCACGGATATATCTGCCGCTACCTAATTTCGGAGGTTTTGCATGGATCGTCGTTCCTTTTTGAAGACCGGGGCAGCCGTTCCGGCGGCCTTGGCGGCGGGCTCGCTGCCGAACGTGATTTCCTCCGCCTGCGCCGAAGAGGCGGTGGGTGACGGCTGGCGCAAATTCGAAATCACGGCACGGGTAGAGGTGCTGAAACCGGTGGGTGTCACCAAAATTTGGATCCCTACGCCGATGAAGGTCAATACCGCCTACCAGGAGAGCTGGGGCCAGCAGGTGACGGTATCGGAAGGCGGCACTTATCGCGCCGGTAGCGAAGACCCCACCAGCGAATGGGGACTCACCGTGGCCTACGGCGAATTCCCGGAGGGGGTGAAACCGGTGATGACGGTGGTTAGCTCGGTGGCGACGCGCAATTACAGCGTGGACCCGGTAAGCGGCAAGGGCAGGCAGGCCAGCTACGATGAGCAACGGCGTTTTCTTAAGCCTTCCGATTTGCTACCTACCGACGGAATCGTTAAAACCACTGCGGACCAGATCACCAAGGGCGCCAAGACCGATGTGGACAAGGCGCGGGCCTTGTATGAATGGATCGTCGAAAACACTTACCGCGACCCCAAGGTGCGCGGCTGTGGCGTGGGCGACGTCAAATACATGCTGGAAAACAAATCTTTCGGCGGCAAATGCGGCGATCTGAACGCCTTGTTCGTGGCCATGGCGCGGGCCTCGGGCATTCCGGCACGCGATGTCTATGGCATCCGCGTGGCCGATTCCCGGCGCGGTTACAAATCACTGGGCAAATCCGGTGATATTTCCAAGGCGCAGCACTGCCGCGCCGAGTTTTATGCGGACGGCATAGGCTGGATTCCGGTGGACCCGGCCGATGTGCGCAAGGTCATCCTCGAGGAAGAGGGCGGCAAGAAAATCGATGACCCGAAGGTCGTTGAAGCGCGCAAATTCCTGTGGGGCAACTGGGAAATGAACTGGATGGCCCTCAATTTCGCGCACGATGTGCAACTGCCGGGGTCCAAGAAGGCCAAGCTGGGCTTTTTCATGTACCCGAACGGTGAAACCGCCGAGGGCCGCATCGATCAGCTCGATGCCGAGAACTTCAAATACACCATTACCAGCAAAGAACTCACTTAGATAATGATGGTCACAATAAGCCGCGGCGCGATCGTGCCGCGGTTTTCTTTTGCGGCGGGACTGTTGGTAACGTTGGCGTTACTTTTCGGCCTGCCTGCCGATGCCACCGAGATAAAGGCTGAGGCCAAAGCGTGGCAGAGCGATACGCCTGCGCTGGAACTGAAGGACATGCAGCGCGTAAAGCGCACGCTGGCCGATTACAAGGGCAAGGTGCTGGTTTTGAATTTCTGGGCGACCTGGTGCGAGCCCTGTGTGGAGGAAATGCCCTCGCTGCAAAAACTGAAAAAGCGCTTGGAAACGCAGGTAAACGTGGTCGGCGTGAATCTGGGCGAGGGCCAGGCCCGTATAGAAAAGTTCATGGCTAAAAGTGGCGTGACCTTCCCGGTGCTGCTGGATCGCGACGGCGACGCCAAGATTGCCTGGAAGGTAAACATAGCGCCTACGACCTATGTGCTGGATGCCGATGGCAAGGTGCGTTTTTATTACGTCGGGCAAGTCGATTTCGGCGATCCGGCGGTAGAAGCAAAAATCAAACAATTGATTCCCAAACAATGACCTCATACCGAATAGTCGATCGCCTGCAAGTCGATCGGGCAGCAGAACTGGAAAGACTCAAAAAAGGCCTGCTGGCCACGCCCGCCAGCATCGAGCCGAAGTACTTTTACGATGAACTGGGCTGCGCCCTGTACGCGGCCATCTGCCAACTCGACGAGTATTACCCCACGCGCACCGAGCGCGCCATATTCCAGAGCTATCGCCAGGAAATCGCCGCTGCCATCGGCGACACCGGCACCTTTGTCGATCTGGGCGCGGGCGATTGCTGCAAGGCGCAGTCCTGGCTGCCCTTCATACAGCCCAAGCGCTATCTGGCCGTCGACATCGCCGGGCCGTCGCTGGATACGGCGCTCAACAATATGTCCGGTGAGTTCCCGGAAATCGAGATGATGGGTCTCGTCACCGATTTTTCCGAGAAGCTGGATATCCCGGAGGAATTGCTCTCGGGCCGGGCGACGCTGTTTTACCCCGGCTCCAGCATCGGCAATTTTTCTCCCGACGCGGCCGCGCGCTTTTTAACCGAAATGCGCCGCCACGCCAGCGGCGGACTGCTGATCGGTGTGGACGCAAAGAAGGCGCCGCATCTGCTGGATGCCGCCTACGCCGATGCCCTGGGTGTGACGGCAGCCTTCAACCTCAACGCGCTGAGGCATATCAACCGTGAAATCGGCAGCGATTTTGTCGAGTCGCGCTGGAGGCACGTGGGCGCCTATAACCGTAAGCTGGGCCGCGTGGAAATGCACCTGGAGGCCTTGCAGGCGCAGGACGTGAAAATCGGCGGCGCCGTTCGTCATTTTGCGGCGGGCGAGCGCATTCACTCCGAGAATTCGTATAAGTACGACCGGATCGAGTTTGAATCTTTGCTGATGTCCGCAGGGTTTGGCGATATTCGCTGCTGGACTAACGAAGCGCAGGCGTTCTGGGTGTTCTACGCGAAGTAAGCGAAGTTTAAATTTATGCGCCCAGCACGCCGGTAAAGAGGTAGCGGCTTCCGGGTATCGTCACCCGTACGTTATGGCTGGGGCAAAACTCTGCCAGCAAGGTCCAGGGGCTCTCGAAGCCTTCAAAATTGGTGATCGTGGCGCGGTGGGTATGCCGCAAATACCAGTTGCCCGGAAAAAACCACGTGGGAAAGAGCTTGGTGCCGGCGGCGACGATGCGGGTGCCGGGCCGGCACTGCGCAAACAAATGTTCCAGCGACGCGCGTGAGCGGATCAGGTCGTGGGTATAGCTGAACAGGATGGCGTCGGGCGCCTGCGTCAGTGTTGCCATGGCGCCGGAGGTGTTTTGCAGTTCCACCTGATGCAGGCAGTCCTCGGCCACGCGTTTGCGGGCCAGGGCCAGCATATCGGGTGAGGGCTCGAAGCCCTGTACTTTGCCGGCCACCCCCACGCCTTTGGCCAGCATCGGCAGGCACCAACCGGTGCCGCAGCCCGCGTCCAGCACGCTTTCACCGGGCCGCAGCCGCAGGGCGGCTATCGCCTGGGAACGGATACCGGTGATGAAGCGGGTTTCAGCGTCGTATTGCTGTGCGAGATCGGCATATAACTCGATGGCGCGTTGCAGTTGTGCGGTCATGCGTCGCGTGCCAGGCGGAAACCGCTGAACTGCCAGCGCGCATCGGGCGGAAAGAAATTCCGGTAGCCGGCGCGAATATGATCCCGTGGTGTGACGCAGGAACCGCCGCGCAGCACAAACTGGTTGCACATGAACTTGCCGTTGTATTCGCCCACCGCGCCGGCGGCAGGTTTGTAGCCGGGGTAGGGCAGATAGGCGCTGGCTGTCCATTCCCAGACATCGCCGTAGAGTTGCGAGGGCTGCTCGCCTTGTTCTTCGCGCGGCGCCAGGGGATGCAGGGCGCCGCTCTCTAGGAAATTGCCGGCAGTATTGGCAGAAGCAGCGATGCCGGCGGCGGCGTGTTCCCACTCGGCCTCGGTGGGCAGGCGCGCGCCGGCCCAGCGGGCGTAGGCGTCGGCTTCGAAATAATTTACATGGCACATGGGGGTGTGATGGTCGATAGCCGCCCGGCCGTGCAGAGTGAAGGTGGACCAGGTATCGCCACCGTTGTTGTCTTCCCGTTGCCAGTACATGGGTGCCGTAATGCGATTGGCCTGCACCCAGTCCCAACCCAGCGAGAGCCAGAATTCGGGGCGCTGATAGCCGCCGTCGGCGATGAAGGCGGCGAACTCGCCGTGCGTGACCGGGTGTGAGGCCAGTTCATAGGCGCGCAAATAAGTGAGGTGGCGCGGCCCTTCGTTGTCGAAGGAAAACCCGCTATCGCCGTGGCCGATCTCGACCAAGCCGCCCTCGTAGCGGAACCAGCGCAGCGCGCGTGCCTCGATGGGGGTCAGCGGCCATAGCTTTTGGTACACCGGTTGCAGGGGGTTCTTGGAGAGCAGGTGTTTGAGGTCGGTAAGGATCAGTTCCTGATGCTGTTCCTCGTGATTGCAGCCCAGCCAGGCCAGGGCCACCCAATCCGCGTTGCGGCCGGCATCGCCAGCCATCATGTCGACAATGGTCCGCGTGACGTGCGCGCGGTATTCGAGCACGGTGGCCAGATCCGGCGTGCCGATCAGGCCGCGTTCGTGGCGGGGATGCTTGTCACCCACGCCGTTATAGTAGGAATTGAACAACACCCGGAAGCTGGAGTGAAAGGGCTGGAAATTTTTTTGATGCGGCTCCAGCAGGAAGGTCTCGAAAAACCAGGTGGTGTGCGCCAGATGCCATTTGACGGGGCTGGCGTCGGGCATGGACTGCAGATTGCAGGTCTCGGCCGACAGTGGAGCGGCCAGTTTTTCCGTGCGGCCGCGAACCAGCAGAAAGCGCTCGCGTAGGGCGGACAGGTTCTCCGGGACTACGGGCGCGTCGGGAGCGGTTTTGATGCTCGGCATGGGCTACTCTCCTCTTGTTCTTGTTACTGGCTGTGCTGCATACGTTACGGCTTTACGGCACAGCTCTTGAGTTAGTCGATCAACGGCTGCTTTCCTGACAGTTCTTCCCCCGGTTCGTTCCTTGGCTTGCCATTTCAAGGGCTTATTTCTGTATGCGGGGCTAGCATACGCTCACGGTTGCGCTGCCTGCGACCATCTCGCCGATAACCGCGGCATCGGCAAAGCCTTCCGCCGCAAACACGGCCAGCACCGCGTCCACCGCCTCCGGTGCGCAGGCCACCAGCAGGCCGCCGCTGGTTTGCGGATCGGTTAAAAGATTCTGTTCTACCTGGCCCAGGGGCGCCTGCAGCGTGACGTCGCGACCGTATCCTGCCCAGTTGCGGCCGGACGCGCCGGTGACGTTGCCTTCACGCGCCAGACTCATAACATTGGGGATGATGGGTAGTGTTGCAAATTCGATTTGAGCACCCGCTGCGGAGCCGCGGCAGATTTCCAGTAAATGCCCCAGCAGGCCGAAGCCGGTCACGTCGGTAAGGGCGTGTACCGCTTCCATGGCGCCCAGCTTGATGCCGGGGGTGTTCAAGCGGGTGGTGCTGGCGATCATGGCGGCGTAGCCGGCGCTATCGAGTTTTTCTTTTTTCAGTGCGGCCGAGAGTATGCCCACGCCCAGGGGCTTACCCAGCACGAGTTTATCGCCGGGACGCGCGCCGGCATTGCGCTTCAGGTTTTTGGGATCGACCAGGCCGATGGCGACCAGGCCGTAAATCGGTTCCACCGAGTCTATGGTGTGGCCGCCGGCGATGGGAATACCGGCCTCGCGGCAGACGGACTCGCCACCGTTGAGTATCGCCTTGATGGTTTCCAGCGGCAGGGTATTGACCGGCATGCCGACCAGGGCCAGCGCAAACAGCGGCGTCCCGCCCATGGCGTAGACATCGGAAATGGCATTGGTGGCGGCGATGCGGCCAAAGTCGAAAGGGTCATCGACGATGGGCATGAAAAAATCGGTGGTGGCGACGATGGCCTGGTGTTCGTTGATTTGATAGACCGCTGCGTCGTCCGAGGTTTCGATACCGACCAGCAGGGCCTTGGGCAGCAGCGGATGATCGGAGCGGGAGATGATTTGCTGCAGCACACCCGGCGCAATTTTGCAGCCGCAGCCGCCGCCATGGGAGAGTGATGTCAGGCGCGGGATGGATTTGATTTCGTTGGGGGCGTTCATTTGGGTTCCTGCATATCGTTATTTACGTGGCCGGTCCGGAATCGGATGCGGGCACGATGGATGTTCAGTCGTCTGCCAGTAATGTTGACAGAATTTTGACCAGCGAGTTGCGTTCGGTTTCCGGCAAAAAATGGTGCGCCCGCGCCCGGCAGGCCACGCCAAGACGGGTGAGGAAATTCGGCTCCTCGGCGCAGCGCTTCAGTAGTTGCGCCAAAGCACGGTGGTCGCCGACCGGGAAATAACCGGGGTAGTCCTTGCCCAGCATGCCGATATTGCCGGACATTTCGGAGGCCAGCACGGCGGTGCCCGATTGAATGGCTTCAACGATGACATTGGCGCCGCCCTCAAGAATCGACGGATGGATCAGCAGGTGAGAACGCTTGATGGCCGACCGGGTCAGCCCGTGGGCCAGCGCCCCCGCCCAGTGGTAGTGCGGGCTCTCCCGGGATAGCGCCTCGGCGCGCGCCGCCAGAGCAGGTTCCAGGCCGTTACCGATATGCAGAATGTGGATGGGTGTGGCATCTTCCAGCTCGCCGACCGCGTCGAAAATGGTCTGCGGACTTTTTTCCTCGCGCAAATGGCCCACGACGACGGCATTGATCTTGCCGCGCGGTTTTTTTGCAGGAACCAGTGCGCGTGCCGATTGATAGACGATATGGGTTTTACGGCGATGCTCGCGCGGCAAATACTGCACGGCATCGTCTTGCAGAACGATGACCGCATCGGCCAGCCGTAGGGAGGCCTGCGCTTCGCTATTGTCCGCGAGGTCATGATAGAGATCAGTGCCGGTCATGACCAGCACGATAGGACGCAGGGGGTGCGCTTCGCGAAAGTGCCGGATGGCGGCGGCGCTACGCCTGGCGTGCAGGGCGATCAATAACGCGGCGTCGCTTTGGTCTTCTGCCGGCCAGTCGGACTGTACAATCGAATCGAAACGGCCCGACAGCAGATCCTGCCAGCGGTGGGCCGTGCGCCAGTTGCCGTTGTTGGCCTCGGACCCGTAAGGGGTGACGATCACGATGCGGCGTAGCGGGGAGGGCATTGGTTTTGAATGCGACTCATATTGGGGTGCCGACGGGGGTACCAAATAGCGCAGCGGCGCTGGCTGCGGAATTGCGCCGGCAAAGGCAGTATACGCTCGCGCTCTACGCGGACTTGCCGGCGCCGCTGTGGAATCCGCCGGACGTGCCGTATTTAAAAACGGTCAATCCGCCGCTATGGGAACTGGCGCATATCGCCTGGTTCGCGGAATTTTTCGCGCTTCGCAACCCCGTGTTTCTTGCCGGCGGTACTATGCCGCCCTCGCGACTGTCCGGGGCCGACCAGTTGTTCGATTCCGGCCGCATCGCGCATGCGCAACGCTGGAAGCTGCCTTATCCGGAGCGACAGCGTTGCTTCGAGTATATGCAGGAGGTGCTGGATGACTGCGCGGGTGCGCTGGAGACGGGCGCCGGCTTATACGAATTTCAGCTAGCCTTGCTGCACGAAGACATGCACGGGGAAGCGCTGGCAATCACCTTGAATACCCTAGGCCTGCCTTTGCCGGCCACGCTGCCTGCGCCGGGGCTACTGCCCGGCGCCGGCGGAGACATTCACTTTCCCGGTGGTGAATTCACGATGGGGGACGCGACCGGACGCGGTTTTCTTTTCGATAACGAGAAACCGGCTCACGTCGTGCGCGTAGACGGGTTTTCGATTGCGGCACGGCCGGTAAGCGCGAGCGAGTTCGCGGAATTCGCCGATGGCCCGGCGTATCGTGAGCGGCGTTTCTGGTCGGAGCCGGGCTGGCAATGGTTGCAGCAAGGCGCACCCACGGCGAGGACGAATGCCGCCGGAGTGGCGATGCATATGAACGCCTACGAGGCGGAGGCTTATTGCTGCTGGGCAGGGCGGCGTTTGCCGACCGAGGCCGAATGGGAGTACGCGGCCGTCCATTTGCCCGGCTTCCTGGCATCGGCCGGCGCGGTATGGGAATGGACGTCCAGCCCGTTCGCGCCGTTCCCGGGTTTTTCACCCGATATTTATCAGGATTATTCGCGGCCCTGGTTTTACGATCACCGGGTATTGAAGGGCGGCTCGTTTCTCACCCACCCACGACTCAAATATCCGCAATACCGCAATTTTTATACGCCGGATCGGCGCGATATGTTTTGTGGTTTTCGCACCTGTGCCACGCAGGAATAAATGACCGCGTCCCGGTGGCGGTGCGCGGAAAAGAGATAAAATTCAGGTGGCGGGTCTCCCCGCATTCAACCTTTGTGAATCTGGTCAGGTCGGGAACGAAGCAGCCACAGCAGAGTAGTTGAAGTGCCGGGGTAAGGCTCGCCACTCTTTCCGGGGCGGCGCTTGCGAGTTGCGCCACCCAAGCCAATTGCACACCAGGGTCTACAACCGCCATATGTCCCACCAAGTCCTTGCGCGAAAATGGCGGCCCCGCCTGTTTGCCGATGTGGTCGGTCAGCCGCACGTGGTGCAGGCCCTGGCCAATGCCCTGGATAGCGGACGCATCCACCACGCCTACCTGTTTACCGGTACCCGCGGAGTTGGCAAGACCACGCTGGCGCGCATTCTCGCCAAGGCGCTGAACTGCCTGGGCTCGGACGGGCGCGGCGGTATTACCTCGCAGCCCTGCGGCGTGTGCGCGGCCTGCACCGATATCGATGCCGGCCGCTTTGTCGATCTGCTCGAGGTCGACGCGGCCACCAATACCAAGGTCGATGAAATGCGCGAGTTGCTGGAGACGGCGCAATACGCGCCTGTGTCCGGCCGCTACAAGGTGTACATCATCGACGAAGTCCATATGCTGTCCAAGTCGGCTTTCAATGCCATGCTGAAGACGCTGGAGGAGCCGCCGGGGCACGTGGAGTTCATCCTCGCCACCACCGATCCGCAAAAGCTGCCGATCACGGTGTTGTCGCGTTGCCTGCAGTTCAATTTGAAAAACCTGCCACCGGATCTGATCGCGGGCCATCTCGCGCATATCCTGGCGGTGGAAAAAATTCCCTTCGACGCCGCCGCTCTGGATTTGATCGGCCGCGCCGGAGAGGGCAGCGCCCGCGACGCTCTAAGCCTGCTCGATCAGGCGATTGCCTATGGGGCAGGGGAAGTCCGTACCACGCAAGTGGCCACCATGCTGGGCGCGCTGGATCAGTCCTGGCTGTTTTCCCTGCTTGAGCGTCTGGCCGACCGCGACGCCAAGGGTTTGCTGGCGGAAGTGGCAAACCTGGCCGAGCGCAGCATCTCCTACGAATCGACCCTGAAAGAACTGGCCGGTTTGTTGGCGCGCATCGCGTTGGCGCAAAGCTCGGGTGAAGGTAGTGTGGAAGGTGTTGACGCGGAGGCCGTGACTCGCCTGGCCGGCCGCCTTTCTGCGGACGAATTGCAGCTTTTTTATCAGATCGCGCTGTTGGGACGGCGCGACCTCGCGCTGGCGCCGGACGAACAAACCGGCTTCAGCATGACCCTGCTGCGCATGCTGGCTTTTGCCGACGGTGGCGCCGGTGCGCAAGTGTCGGCACCCGTGATTTCGCGCCCGGCAGCCACGCCTGCCCCTGCCCCAGCCGCAGCCAGTGCCAGGCCCGCGCCGCCTGTCCCGGCGCCCGCAGCATCTGCGCCGGCGTCCGCACCGGCATCTGCACCGCCAGCAAGCACACCGGCAGCGCCGGCCACGCTTGCAGGCGATTGGCCGCGTTTTATCGGCACCTTGAATTTGACCGGTATGGCCGGCATGTTGGCCAAGCAGTGCGAATTCAGATCCTTTGAGGGCGGTGTACTGGAACTGGCGGTGCCGGATGCGCATAAACATTTGGCGGCAAAGCCTTATCAGGAAAAGCTGAAGGCGGAATTGGCACCGCACCTAGGCGAGAAGCTGCGCATCAATATCAAAGTTGGCGCGCGCGCCGATGTCACGCTGGCGGCCATCGAAGAGCGGGCCGAATCGGAGCGTAGCAGCGGCGCGCAGCAGTCTATTGAGCAGGACGAATTCATTAAAAGTCTGAAACGGGAATTCGGCGCCGAGATTTCTCCGGCGGCGATCCGTCCCGTTCAATCGCAAACGGAGTGAACGATGATCCCCAAGGGTGGCCTTGGCGCCTTGATGAAGCAGGCGCAGCAAATGCAGGACAATATGAAAAAGGCCCAGGAGCAGCTGGCCACGGTGGAAGTCGAAGGCCAGGCGGGTGGCGGCATGGTTAAAGTGCAAATGACCTGCCGCAACGACATCAAGCGCGTCAGCATAGACGCCAGTGTGATGGACGACCGCGAAATGCTCGAGGACCTGGTGGCGGCGGCGTGCAATGACGCCATGCGCAAGGCCGAGCAAACCGCCCAGGAAAAAATGGCAGGCTTTACTTCCGGCATGGGTCTGCCCCCCGGATTCAAGCTACCGTTCTAAATTCGATGGCGCAGCCAACCAGCCTTGAAGCGCTGATCCAGGCGCTGCGCTGCCTGCCCGGCGTAGGCCCCAAGTCGGCGCAGCGCATGGCCTATCACCTGCTGCAACGCGACCAGCAGGGTGCAGCACGTCTGGCGGACGCCATGAAAAGCGCGGTGGAGCGGGTGCGCCACTGCAATATGTGCAATACCTTCACCGAGGCTGAAATCTGCGATGTGTGTTCGTCGCCCAAGCGCGACGCATCGCTACTCTGCATCGTGGAAATGCCCGGCGATTTGCTGATGATGGAGCAGACGCAGTCGTATCGCGGCATGTACTTTGTGCTGATGGGCAGGCTCTCACCTCTGGACGGCATCGGCCCACGGGAAATTCATCTAGACCGCCTGCAGAGACGTATTCGCGGCAGCGGTGTAAGCGAAGTCGTTCTCGCCACCAACTTCACTGTAGAAGGTGAGGCCACTGCGCACTACATCAGCGAGATGGTGGCAGCAGAAGGCATCAAGGTTTCGCGCATTGCGCGCGGCCTGCCGGTGGGCGGAGAGCTGGAGCACGTCGACAGCGGCACGCTAGCGCAGGCGCTGCTGGAACGGCGCAGCGTCTCTTAGTTGTAGGGCTGCGTCCCAGCGCCCTGTTTTGGGGCCGTCTTAAGCCAAGCCTTAAGCTCAAAAAATCCCGGCTTTAAGCAAAATATTTTCAGTAAATGTTGACCGGATTTCGCAGATATGCGTATAATCGCGGTTCTTCGCAATTAGTTGTTTCGGGCGCGGGGTGGAGCAGTCTGGCAGCTCGTCGGGCTCATAACCCGAAGGTCGCAGGTTCAAATCCTGCCCCCGCAACCACTGTAATTGCAACGCTCTTTAAAAATTTCGAACAATCGATTGAGGCGGGTACTGGGTGTCTGGGTACCTTCTGACGGTTCTTTGGGTGTGGGTCAAACCTGTGCCTGGGAAATTTGGTCAGTAAGGAATACTCGAGATATATGAAGTACCTGCCTTGAAGTAATAACGTTAATAGGTAATTTTTACCTGTTGATGACTTTGAGCGCAGGAAGTGGTCGTTTCGGTAAAACGGGATGATTACT
>JACXTT010000278.1_pt1 | contig 84513 bp, 78 predicted proteins | sample 9270951 | NCBI WGS metagenome assembly JACXTT01 (sample SAMN15532306, study PRJNA645909) | rock metagenome | isolation source: weathered quartz diorite | place: Puerto Rico | collected 2017-06-21 | reverse complement strand
GAACTTCGGCGCGCTGCTGCGCCTGCCGGACCTGGGTCCGATCGGCAGCAACGGCCTGGCCAATCCCCGCGATTTCCTCACGCCGGTAGCGGCCTACGAGGACGTGGAAGGCAAGTTCGAACTCGTCGCCAAGTTCCAGGGCGGCCTCTGGCGTGCGCAGATCGACCACTCGCCGCTCGACGTGGTCGGCTGGCACGGCAACTACGCGCCGTACAAGTACGACCTGCGCCGCTTCAACACGATCGGCTCCATCAGCTATGACCATCCGGACCCCAGCATCTTCCTCGTGCTGCACTCGCCCAGCGACACCGCGGGCGTTAGCAACATGGACTTCGTGATCTTCCCGCCGCGCTGGCTGGTGGCGCAGAACACGTTCCGCCCGCCGTGGTTCCACCGCAACGTCGCCAGCGAGTTCATGGGCCTGATCACCGGCGCCTACGACGCCAAGGCCGAGGGTTTCGTGCCGGGCGGCGCCTCGTTGCACAATTGCATGAGCGGCCACGGACCGGATGCGGCCACCTACGAGAAGGCGTCGACCCGCGACCTGTCCCAGCCCGACGTGGTCACCGGCACCATGGCCTTCATGTTCGAGACGCGCCGGGTGATCCATCCCACCAGGCAGGCGCTGGAATCGAAACAGCTGCAGGGCAACTACTACGAGTGCTGGCAGGGCATCCAGAAGCATTTCACCGGCAAGTAAGGCCGGGCCACCGTATCCACCAAGAACGATAGGGCCGTGCCTGGGCGCGGCCACCGGAGCAAAACATGAAACTGGGTTCCCTGAAGGAAGGCGGCCGCGACGGTACGCTCATCGTCGTCAGCCGCGACCTGACCAAGGCCGTGAAGGCCACCGGCATTGCCGCCACCCTGCAGGCCGCCCTGGACGACTGGTCGAACGTGGCGCCGCGCCTCAACGCCCTGTCGGATGACCTCAACGCAGGCAAGGCCTCGGGCACGTTCACGCTGGACATCACCGTGATGGCCTCGCCCCTGCCGCGCGCCTATGAGTTCGTCGACGGCAGCGCCTACCTGCCGCACGTGGAGCGCGTGCGTCGCGCCCGCGGCGCCGAGGTGCCGGAATCGTTCTACAGCGACCCGCTGATGTACCAGGCCACCAGCGCCGGCTTTCTTGGCCCCCGTGACCCGGTGGTGGTGCCCAGCGAGGATTACGGCATCGATCTCGAGGCCGAAGTGGTGGTGGTCACCGACGACGTCCCGATGGCGGTCACGCCGGCGCAGGCGGCGGGCCATATCCAGCTGGTGGGCCTGGTCAACGACGTGTCGCTGCGCGGCCTGATTCCCGCCGAACTCGCCAAGGGTTTCGGCTTCCTGCAGTCCAAGCCGCGCTCGGCGCTGTCGCCGGTGTTCGTCACGCCGGACGAGCTGGGCGACGCCTGGCAGGACGAGAAGCTGCACCTGCCCATGCGCACCTGGCTCAACGGCCAGTGGTTCGGCGAAGCCGAGTGCGGGGTGGACATGCAGTTCAATTTCGCCCAGCTGGTGGCGCATGCCGCCAAGACCCGTCCGCTGACCGCCGGCACCATCGTGGGTTCGGGCACCATCGCCAACGAGGACACGGGCAAGGGCGCGTCCTGCCTGGCCGAGCAGCGCACGGTGGAGACCCTGCGCGACGGCAAGCCGAGCACGCCGTTCCTGAAGTTCGGCGACAGCCTGCGCATCGACGTGACCGACACGTCCGGCGCCTCCATCTTCGGCTCCATCGAACAGGTGATCACGCCGCAGAAGCGCTGAGCGGCGACGACGCAGCCTGCGGCGCTTTACCACAGGCATTTGCGCCCGAAACCTACACTAAATGTCGCAGGCGCCTGATTGGCGTCAGATGAGTCTCGCAGGGGCGGTCGGATACTGCCGCCCATGCGCACCGATACCATCGTTCCCGAATTCGACGCCTCCCTCATCGCCCGGTACGACGTCGCTGGCCCGCGTTACACCAGCTACCCGACGGCGCCCCAGTTCCATACCGGGTTCGATGAGGCTGCCCTGCGGGCCGCGGCGAAAGCCTCCAACGAAGACCTCGTGCCACGGCCGCTCTCGGTCTACGTGCACGTGCCGTTCTGCTTCAGCCCCTGCTTCTACTGCGGCTGCATGCGCGTCATCACGCGCGACATCAGCAAGGCGGACCACTACCTGGAACTGCTGTTCCGCGAGATAGGCATGGTGGGTCCGATGTTCGATCGCGACCGGCCGTTGAAGCAGCTGCATTTCGGCGGTGGCACGCCGAACTACCTCGACCTGCCGCGCATGACCTCGGTGATCGAGACGCTGGAGCGCCACTTCGACTACCGCCGCCAGGGCGAGCGCGAGTACGGCATCGAGATCGATCCGCGCTTTGCCGACGGTCGCTACATCACGGAACTGGCCACGCTGGGGTTCAATCGCATCTCGGTGGGCATCCAGGACTTCGATCCGGCCGTGCAGGAAGCCGTCAACCGCATCCAGAGCGTGGAACAGACGCGCGAGGTGCTGGACGCGGCGCGCGCCTCGGGCTACGGCTCGGTGAGCGTGGACCTCATCTATGGTCTGCCCCGCCAGACCCTCGACGGCTTCGACCGCACCCTGGACGAGGTGCTCGGCCTCGCGCCCGACCGCATCGCCGTCTACGGCTATGCCCACCTGCCCAAGCTGTTCAAGGCGCAGCGGCAGATCGATGCCAATGAGCTGCCCGATCCCGCCACGCGACTGGCGCTGTTCGGCCGCGCGTTCAAGCGCCTTTGCGATGCGGGCTATGTCTACGTGGGCATGGACCACTTCGCGCGCGGCAACGACGAGCTGGTGCGGGCGCAGCGCAGCCGCACGCTGCAGCGCAACTTCCAGGGTTATTCCACCCATGGCGACTGCGACATCATCGGCCTGGGCGTCAGCGCCATCAGCCGCATCGGCGACAGCTACAGCCAGAGTGCGCGCGACCTCATCGGTTACGAAGCCGCGATCAAGGCGGGACGACTGCCGGTGGCGCGTGGCATCGCGCTGAGCGGCGATGATCTTCTGCGCCGTGCCGTGATCAGCGAGCTGATGTGCCATGGCGAGCTCGATATGCGTGGTTTTGGCGAGCTCCATCAACTGGACTTCGCCGACCGGTTCACCATGGAACTGGAACGGCTGCGCGAGCAGGCCTCCGATGGCCTGGTGGTGGTGGAGGACACGACGATACGGATCACCGCGCGTGGCCGTCTGCTCCTGCGCAACATCGCCATGAACTTCGATGCATACCTCAACAACCCGGCAGAATCGTCCCGCTATTCGCGCACGATCTGACGGATGCACCCAGCTAGGGGGCTGAACATGCTTTCCGGGAAGTCCATCGAATGCACGCTGCAACCGTGCAATCCCATCGCGGATGATGGTGACGAGGTCCACTTCTGCAGCACCTGCGCTTTTTCCGACGCCTGTCTCTCGGTGGGCTATGGCAAGCCCGAACTGTCCGAGCTGCACTGCCTGGTCGAGCACGTAGGGCCCTACCGCACCGGCGCCCACGTGTTCCGCACCGGTGACCCGTTCCGGGCGATCTATGCGGTGCGCGCAGGCACGGTGAAAACCTGCGTCGTCGACAAGGACGGCCGCGAGCAGGTGCTGGGCTTCTACCTGCCGGGGGAGGTCATCGGCCTCAATGCGATCTATCCCGACCAGTTTCCCTGCGATGCGGTGGCGCTGGAGGCGGCCCAGTTCTGCCGCTTCTCGTTTCCCGCGATGAGTGCCCTGGCATCGCGCATGCCGGCCTTGCAGCAGCACCTGTTCCGCCTGCTGAGCAAGGAGCTTGGCACGGCGACGCTGCTCGCCGCCGACCACACCGCGGACGAGCGCATGGCTGCGTTCCTGCTGGACCTCGGTGATCGCTACCAGGCGCGGGGCTTTTCCGGCACGCAGTTCCGGCTGAGCATGGCCCGCGGCGACATCGCGAACTACCTGCGCCTGGCCGCCGAAACCGTGAGTCGCGTGTTGGGCCGGTTTCGCAGCCAGAAGCTCATCGAGATCAACGGTCGTTCCGTCACCTTGCTCGATCGGAAGGCACTGCGCGACCTCGCTCGCGACGAGTGCACGAACTGAGGGAAATGCCGTGGCAGGTTGACGCATTTGGTCATGGGTTCAGCCGTCTCTGACATCAGTCAAGCGGGGATTCATGACGCTGCCTAGGCTTGAGTCGGGAATCAAGGGAGAAACCCATGTCACGTCTGTTAGCCACTGTACTCATCGCCGCTGGCTTGCTGCCCGGGGCCGTACTCGCCGGCAAGGCGACAGGTACGGCGCCGCTGGCCATCGTTGCCGCTGCCAGTCCGGCACCGCTCGCGGCGCCGGTCGATTTTGGTCCGCCCCAGGGCGAACCCATCCATGCGGTGCTCGGCATTCCGCCGAATGTGCCGGAACCGATTCATCGCAATTACCCGGCCAAGGTGATCGTCGATCTCGAAGTGATCGAAAAGGAGATGCAGATCTCCGAAGGTGTCACCTACACCTACTGGACCTTCGGCGGCACCGTGCCCGGCAGCTTCATCCGCGTGCGCCAGGGCGACACGGTGGAGTTCCACCTGAAGAACTCGCCGGACAGCAAGATGCCGCACAACATCGACCTGCACGGCGTCACCGGCCCGGGTGGCGGTGCGGCGTCCAGCTTCACCGCGCCGGGCCATGAAAGCCAGTTCACCTTCAAGGCGCTGAACGCCGGCCTGTACGTCTACCACTGCGCCACCGCGCCGGTGGGCATGCACGTGGCGAACGGCATGTACGGCCTGATCCTGGTCGAGCCACCGGCTGGCCTGCCGAAGGTGGATCACGAGTACTACGTGATGCAGGGCGACTTCTACACGACGGGCAAGTACCGCGAGAAGGGCCACCAGCCGTTCGACATGGACAAGGCCATCGAGGAGCGTCCGACCTACGTGCTGTTCAACGGCCGCGAGGGCGCGCTTACCGGCGACCATGCCTTGACGGCCAAGGTGGGTGAGTCGGTGCGCCTGTTCGTGGGCAACGGTGGCCCGAACCTGGTATCGAGCTTCCACGTGATCGGCGAGATCTTCGACAAGGTCTACTACGAAGGCGGCACGCATGCGCAGGAAAACGTGCAGACCACGCTGATCCCCGCCGGTGGCGCGATGATGGCCGAGTTCCACGTCGACGTGCCGGGCAGCTACGTGCTGGTCGACCACTCGATCTTCCGTGCCTTCAACAAGGGTGCCCTCGGCATCCTCAAGGTGGATGGCCCGGAGAACAAGGCGATCTACTCGGGCAAGGAAGTGGACTCGGTGTACCTGGGCGACCGCGCCAATCCCAACCTGCACGCAGTCGCCACGGCCGCCAAGGCCAATGCCAGCGGCACGCTGAGCAAGGACGACCAGATCGCCGCGGGCAAGCAGTTGTTCACCGGTACCTGCTCGGTCTGCCACCAGGCCAATGGCGAAGGCCTGTCGGGCGTGTTCCCGCCGCTGGCCAAGTCGGACTACCTGGCCAAGCAGGACAAGGACCACCTGGTCGGCATTCCGCTGCATGGCCTGACCGGCAAGGTCACCGTCAACGGCAAGGAGTACGACTCGGTGATGCCGCCGATGAGCCAGCTGACGGATGACGAAGTGGCGAACATCCTCACCTATGTGCTGAACAGCTGGGGCAACCCGGGTGGGCAGGTGAGCAAGGAAGAAGTGTCCAAGGTACGCGCCACGCCGGCGCCGGCAGCCACGGGGCACTGAGATGAAACGGCTGGCCGTGATCCTTTCCGGCCTGCTGCTGGCCCTCCCGGCAGCGGCGGCAGACTATGCCGCCCTGCCGGGAGGCAGCTTTTCCAGCGTGCTCCCGGCGGATGGCAAGGTGGCGCCAGCGCGCATCGCACCGTTCCGTTTGCGCACCGAGCCGGTCACCAATGCCGAGTTCCTGGCCTTCACGCAGAAGCATCCTGAGTGGCGACGCGATCGCGTGCCCACCTTGTTTGCCGACGCCGGGTACCTCTCCCACTGGGCTGGCGACGATATGCTGGGAACGACGATCTTGCCTGCGCAACCGGTCACCCGTGTCAGTTGGTTTGCCGCCGAAGCCTATTGCGAGAGCGAGCAGGCACGCCTGCCGACCTGGTACGAATGGGAGTATGCGGCTGCGGCCGACGATCACCGCGCCGATGCCCGCAACGATCCTGCATGGCGCGACCGTGTGCTGGCCTGGTACGGCCGACCGTCGAACGTGCCGCTGCCGGAGATCGGCGGCCCCGCCGATGTGCATGGCGTGCGCGACCTCAACGGTGTCGTGTGGGAGTGGGTGGACGACTTCAATGCGCTGCTGGTGGGCAGCGACAGCCGCGACCAGGATGGCGCGGACAAGTTCAAGTTCTGCGGCGCCGGTGCGCTCAACATGCAGGAGAAGGAGAACTACGCCACGCTGATGCGGGTGGCCATGTTGTCCTCGCTCAAGGCATCCAACACCACCACCAATCTTGGTTTTCGATGTGCGAAGTCCGACTGAGGGATGATCGATGAAGCGGTTGCTCGTGTTGCTAGGTCTGGTGTTGCTCGGCGCGGCACACGCAGCGACGCCCTTGCCCAGGGATTCGATCTACCAGCTGGACGCGAAGCTGACCGACCAGGCCGGCAAGACCTGGCCGCTGGCCTCGCGTCGGGGCCATGTGCAGCTGGTGTCGATGTTCTATGCCTCGTGCACGATGGTATGCCCGATGATCGTGGACACGCTGAAGCTCACCCGGAAGGCGGTGGACGAGTCCGACCGCGACCCGGTGGATGTGCTGCTGATCAGTTTCGATCCCGCGCGCGACAACGTGCCGGTGCTTCACGAATACGCCGAGAGGCGCAAGCTGGAAGCGCCGGGCTGGACGCTGGCCCGCGCCGAACCGGCGTCTACCCGTCAGTTGGCGGCCTTGCTGGGCGTTCAATATCGTCCCCTGCCGGACGGTGACTTCAATCACTCCAGCGAACTCCTGTTGCTGGACGGGGAAGGTCGTATCGTGGCGCGCACCGCCATCATCGGGCGCCTCGACCCCGAGTTCGTGCAAGCCGTGAAGAACACGCTGCGCGCGCCCTGACGCGCGACGGCCAGGCGCACGTCGCTCGCCGTCATCCGCGGCTTCCCGGAGGGCGAGCCGTGCTTGCCTTCCTTCTGCTTGTGAGCAGGCGGTGCAGGCCTGCGCGATCAGGTCGACCGTAGCGGCACACGTGGAATCGCCCGGGCCACGTGGCATCCACGCTGGCCGTGCCATGCGCTGCACGTTCGACGGGGGAATCATTCGAAGGTGCACCGGTCGACGCGGCGCGTTGTCACATTCGCTCTCCATGCGCCATCGGCTTGACGACGGTCAGGCCGGGCCGGTGCCTACCTGTCGAGACTAGCTTCACTCAATGGGGAGTAGATCGACAGGAGTAGTTGGATGAAAACGGCATGCCATGGACGTTCATTGGCAGCATGTGGTTTGGCCATGCTTGGTTTTTCTTTCGCAGCGAATGCCCAGTCGGGCACGGATGCATCACCGTCGCTGCAGGTGGAATGGAATGCGCGACTGCGCCATGAGCAGGTCGACGATGATGCGTTCCATCACGATGCGCAGGCGGACACCTTGCGGCTTCGCCTGGGTCTGCGCGCCAACTTCGGCAGCGGCTGGAGCGGTTTCATCGAAGGCGCGGGTGTAGCGAGCGCCAACGACCATTACAACAGCGGGGCGAATGGCCAGACGCAGTATCCGGGTATCACCGATCCGCACGGTACAGAACTCAACCAGGCGTGGTTGGCGTGGCAGGACGGTGACTTCGGCGCCAAGGTCGGCCGCCAGGAGATCGTGCTGGACAACCAGCGCTGGGTGGGCAACGTGGCCTGGCGCCAGTTCGAGCAGACCTTCGATGCCGTGGCCCTGCAATGGAAGCCGGCGGCGGACTGGACGCTGCGCTACGACTGGCTCGACCGTGTGAATCGCGTGGCGGGGCCGGATGCGCTCAACCCCCTCGCGAGCAAACGCCTGCTCAATACGCATCTGTTCAATGCGGCCTGGGCGCAGGGCAACCAGCAGGTATCGGGTTACGCCTATCTGCACAAGGACAAGGACGTCGCCACCGCCTCCACCGCGACCTATGGCGCACGCTGGGTAGGCAAGCCGTCGCCCGAGGGTGGATTCGGCTGGGCGCTCGAGGGCGCACGTCAGTACGACTACGGCAACAATCCGCAGAACTTCAGCCATACCTACTGGTTGCTGGAGCCGGCGTGGACGCAATGGGGCGTGACCGGCAAGCTCGCCTGGGAGCACCTGGGCGGCGATGGTCATACCGCCTTGCAGACGCCGCTGGCCACGCTGCACGCCTTCAACGGCTGGGACGACCAGTTCACGGTGACGCCGGTAAATGGCCTCGACGACTACTACCTCTCCTTCAATGGCAATCTCGGCCGGCAGGGCTGGGCGAGCAAGCTTGGCTGGGTCGTCGCCTACCATGACTATCACGCCGACCGGGGCAGCATGCATTACGGCGACGAGTGGAACGCATCGCTGTCGTTCCCCCTAGTCCCTGGCTTGACGGGGTTGGTGAAGGTGGCCAGTTACCGTGCCGACCAGTACGCTCACGACGACACCAAGGTCTGGCTGCAGCTGGAATGGCAGGGCAAGCAGTCGTTGTGACGGCACGATCGTTGCCGGATCGAACGGATGGCTCCGCCGGTGCGCTGACTCAGGTCAGCGCATCGACGCGCCACATTCGATGAAATGACGGCATGAACACGTCCACGTCCACGTCCACGTCTACCTGCCTGTGTCGGGGATCGGGCCTCGCGGCTGCCACGGCCTCGCTTGATCTCCGCTCCCTGCAACCGCCTGAGCCGATGCAGCAGGCATTGGCGGCCGCGGAGCAATTGGCGCCGGGCGAAGTACTGGAGGTACTGACGCCACTGATGCCCATGCCCTTGTTGTCCGCCCTGGCGGAGCGCGGGCTGCAGGCACAGGCCACGACGCTGCCCGACGGCGGCGCCAAAGTGGTCATTCGCTGCATTCCACACGGGGCTGCGACGGCTCATGGCCCGGCTGGCGCTTGACCAGGCGCCCGTCGTCTCGCTGCCGCGTCGGTTCCTGTGCTCCATGCCGATATGGGGCGCGCTGGCAGGCCTGCTGCTGCTGATCGATGGCGACAACCTGCTGCGGTCGCGTTGGCATCCCGGCACGTTGGCCCTGGTGCATACCGTCACCCTGGGGGTGCTCGGCAATGCGATGTTCGGCAGCCTGCTGCAGTTCCTGCCGGCCGCCGCCGGCGTGCCGCTTCGCGGTGGCCGGCTGGGTGCCTGCATGCACGTCGCACTGAACGCTGGCGCGATGTCGTTGGTGTGCGGTTTCTATGTCGCCTCGAGCCTGCTGCTGACGCTGGCAGGGCTGCTGTTGCCGCTGGCGTTCCTGGCCTTGGCCGGCATCGTCCTGCCCGCGCTGTGCCGCGCGGTGGGCCAACGCCTGCTGCGCACGGGTGTCGGCGCGTCGCTCGTGTCCGGGCTGGCCACGGCGGTGCTCGGCGGGGCCTTGGCGCTTTGCGGGAGTGGTCGGTTGTCGTTGGTCATGCCGCCGTGGGTGGATGTCCATGCCGCGCTCGGCGTGCTCGGCTGGGTCGTCCTGCTGCTGGCCAGCGTGGGGCGCGTGGTCATGCCGATGTTCCAGGGGACGGGCGTGCCGCCGGTGAAGTGGCATGCGGCCTGGCTGGTCGGCCTGGTCTTGCTGCTGCCGCTGGCCGCGGCGTCGCATCTGGTGGGCTTGGGCGATGGGGGCTTGTTGTCGATCCTGGCGTTCTTCGGCCTGTCGTTCGCACTGGTGCTGGCGTGGCTGCAGAGGCGGACCACACGGGCGCGACGCGGCCCGTTGTGGTGGAGCTGGCGAGTCGGTGCAATCGCGCTGGTCGCGTCGGCGGCGGCGTTGGCCTGGCAAGGCCGCGTGCCCTTGCTCGCGGCCGCGCTCGCCCTGGGAGTGGCGTTGCCACTGCTGGTCGTCGGCATGGCGCTGGAAATCGTCGCCTTCCTCGGCTGGATCGAGCTGCACCGGCGCGTCGGCCGTGGCGTGCAGCTGCCCGGCGTGCAGCGCTTGATGCCTGCGCGCGAGCGTGGTGCCGCGGTCATCGCACTGGCGGTGGCCGGCATCGCGGTGGCACTGGCGACGATCTATCCCGCGGCGTGGCTGGCCCATGCCGCCGGTCTGATTCAGTGCGGTGCATGGGGAGGAGTGGCGGCCGTGTTCCTGGGTACGCGCCACCGCGTGCAGCGCTTCTTGCGTGATCAAGTGGCGTCGGGAAGGTGAACATGCCGAAGGGAACGCTTGTCTACGCCTGCTCGGGATGTTCGAGCGCGGCACAGATGGCCAATCACATTGCGCTGCGCCTCGATCGCGATGGCGTGGCGGAAATGTCCTGCATCGCGGGCGTGGGTGGCGGTGTGCCAGCACTGGTGCGAACCGCGCAAAGCGGGCGGCGCATACTCGCACTCGATGGATGCGAGATGCGCTGTGTCGCTGCCTGCCTGGCAAGGGCAGGTGTGGTTGCCGACGCGCACCTGGTGCTGTCCGACCACGGGGTGAAGAAGCGCCAGCACGTGGACTTCGATCACGACGAGGCGGGGCGTGTGTACGCCGTCGCTGTGCTGCCCGCTGCACACGCCCTGGCCGATGCCGACGAGGAGCATCCGCATGCTGACGCTTCCACGTGAGCGCTGGTTCCTGGATCGCGCGCGCGGCGCGATCGACGGCGTCGACGACGGGCTGATCCTGCTGCTGGCGATGCGCCGGCGCCTGGTGCAAGTCGTGGCATGGCTGAAGTCACGCGCCGGGTTGGCAGGCCGCGATCCCGGCCGCGAGCAGCGCGTGCATGCACGGGCGCAAACGCTTGCTGCCCGCGTCGGCGTGCCCGATGACACGGCACGCACCCTGGTCGAGCTCGCCATCGGCGACGCCTGCCTGCAACAAGGCATCGCCGGCGGATGTGGCGGCCTTGATGTCGGTCAGGGCAGGGCGGTGATGCCTGGGTCGATGATCCGCGCCATGCCAATCTCCATCGCTCCCTCGACGCTGGCGCCGCACGTGCTGCGCTGGATGCCGCCACCGCGCCGCGTGGCACCCCTGGTCCGCGCCTTTCCGGACCGCTGGCAGCATGCCTTGCTGGAGAAGGTGATGGAACGCGTGCTCGCCGTGCCGCTGCGCGACGGTTCGCTCGATTTCATGAAGGGGCGTCGCCTCGGCATCGAGGTGAGCGACCTGGGCCTGCGCTGGGTGCTGATCTTGGATGAGGGGCGCCTGCGCGTGACAGTGGATGAAGCGGAGGCCAGCGTGCGAGGCAGCGCGACGGATCTCCTGCTGCTGGCTGGCCGTCTCGAGGACGCCGACACGTTGTTTTTCCAGCGCGCGCTCGTACTCACCGGTGATACCGAGTTGGGGCTTACGGCACGCAACCTGCTCGAGCGCCTGCCCTGGGAAGACGTGCCCCTGGGCTTGCGTATCGCGCTTCACCGGGGCGCGCGCCTGGCGCGCAGGGCGCGCGACGCCCATCGCGAGCGACGGGACTGATGTCGCATTGACGCACCCGGCATCGCGCCGCGCCTGCTTGATCCTCGTCAGGGTCGTCAGGGAAGTGCTCCCCCAGACTCGCGCTTCCCTACTACTGCGGACATGACATGACACGCGCTTCCTCGTTTGATCGCGAGCAGCTACTCGCCTGCGGCCGCGGTGAACTGTTCGGCCCCGGCAATGCGCGCCTGCCATCGCCGCCCATGCTGATGTTCGACCGCATCACGCACGTGGACGAGCATGACGGCGCCTTCGGCAAGGGGTCGCTTCGTGCCGAGCTGGATATCAGCCCGAACCTGTGGTTCTTCGAATGCCACTTCGATGGCGACCCGGTGATGCCCGGCTGTCTCGGCCTGGATGCACTGTGGCAGCTCAGTGGATTCTTCCTGCCATGGCTGGGCCTGCAGGGACGCGGCCGCGCGCTTGGCGTCGGCCAGGTGAAATTCACCGGCCAGGTGCTGCCCAGCGCCCGCCTGGTCAGTTACGAGGTGGACATCAGCCGCGTCATCAAGGGCCGCATGAACGTGGTGGTCGCCAACGGCACCGTCCACGTCGATGGTCGGCAGATCTATGTGGCCACCGACATGCGCGTGGGCCTGTTCCAGTCGACGGAGGGCTTCTGATGCGCCGCGTCGTCATCACCGGCATGGGCATCGTCTCCTGCCTCGGTCATGCATCCGACGCGGTGACGCAGGCGCTGCAGGATCTCAAGAGCGGCATCTGTGCCATGCCCGAATACGCGGCCAAAGGCCTGCGCAGCCATGTAGCCGGCATGCCGAAGATCGACCTGGACGCACTGGTCGATCGTCGCCTTCGTCGATTCATGGGTGACGCGGCGGCCTATGCGTACCTGGCCATGCGCTCGGCGATCGAGGATGCGGGCCTCGCGCTCGAACAGGTTCGCCATCCGCGCATCGGCGTGATCGCCGGCTCGGGTGGCGGCTCGGCGCAATGGCAGATCGAGACAGCCGACCTGTTGCGTGAGAAGGGCGTGCGCCGCGTCGGCCCCTGCATGGTGCCGAAGACCATGTGCTCCACCGTGTCCGCCACCCTGGCGACGGCGTTCGGCATCCTGGGCCTGAGCTATTCGATCGCCGCGGCATGCGCCACGTCGGCGCACTGCATCGGCGCGGGGGCCGACCTGATCCGGCATGGCGCGCAGGACATCGTCTTTGCCGGCGGTGGCGAGGAAGTGCACTGGGGCATGACCGCCCAGTTCGACGCGATGGGCGCGCTGTCCTCCCAGTACAACGCGACGCCGGAGTCGGCTTCGAAGCCCTATGACGCCTCGCGCGACGGCTTCGTCATCGGCGGTGGCGGCGGCATGCTGGTACTGGAGGATTACGAACACGCGAAAAAGCGCGGTGCCACCATCCATGCGGAGCTGGTGGGTTACGGCGTGACCTCCGATGGCGCGGACATGGTGGCGCCTTCGGGCGAAGGTGCCGTGCGCTGCATGCGCCAGGCCATGGCCAGCTGCGAAACGCCGATCGATTACCTCAACACCCACGGCACCGCCACGCCGCTGGGCGATATCGTCGAACTCACCGCCGTGCGCGAGGCCTTCGGACAAGACGTGCCGCCGCTGTCTTCCACCAAGGCCCTGACGGGGCACGCGCTGGGCGCGGCCAGCGTGCACGAGGCGATCTTCAGTCTCTTGATGCTGAAGGGCGGCTTCATGGCCGGCTCTGCCCATATCGACCAGCTCGACGAGCGGGCGGCAGGCTTTCCGATCCTGCGCGAGACACGCGATGCAAGCCTGCGCACGGTGATGTCCAACAGCTTCGGCTTCGGCGGCACCAACGCGAGCCTGGTGTTTGCCAGCGTCTGACCGGAAGGCGTAGACCATCCCATTCATCCACTTGGACCCAGGCCTGCCTCGTCAGGCCCGGTAGAGCGTTTGGGCGGGCCTTGAACTGTCCCTGGCCGTTCTGCGGAGTGGTGGGGTACCCATTTTCCGCACCCGGAAGCACGCGTAAGTACTACGGGAAGCCAGGGGGCCCGCGGGCATACGAGCGGTGAGGGAATGCTGGAGCCTCGGGGCACGGCTGTGATGGAACAGGTCGCATCGACGCCGGTCCCCGGCCTGGCGCCGCCGAACTCCCGCAGCAAAGGCATTGAGGTGTTGCCATGGTCGGCGCCAGAGGGATGTTCTGCACGCTCGCACTCGTCGCCGTCACCACGGCGCTCCCGGCCCAGCCGGTGTTTGGCGCGCGCGCGGCCGACATGGGTCCAGGTGAATCGGATGCCGCGAAGGCCGCTATGGGGTTCAGCGTCGACCGCAGCCTGGCCGAGGTGAGCGCATCGTATTGCGCACGTGGACTGGAGCGCTTCCTGCCGGGCAGCTATTACTACTGCGTTGGAAGACGCGCGCTGGCCAAGGGACATGCGGCGGCCAGCGCGAATGCCCTTGAACAAGCGGCGCGTTGGGCGAGCAAGCAAGCGCAGTTCCTTCTTGGGGTTGGGCATTACAAGGGTGACTTCGTGCCGTTGGATCGAGCGCGCGGGCTTGCGTGGCTGACCCTGGCGGCCGAGCGCGGTGACGTGGTTTATCAGGCTGTCCTGAACTCCGCCAGGGAGCAGGCTCTTCCAGACGAGCTGCGCCACGCGGAGCATCTGCTCCAGGACATGAAGATGATCTACGGCGATGAGGTGGCTGCACGCCGTGCGGAACGACGTTATCGGCGGGAACGTGATGCCCTGACGCGTGGCGAAGTTTATGGCGCCGTGATCTGTATCGAGGGGCTCAACGTAGACCACATGGGCAGTGGCGGCTGCCAGGCCGCACAGCCGGTCTGGATGGTCGCCCGAAAAGTGGACGGCCATGCCGCGGAACTGTTTCAGGGCTGGCAGGGCCACGTCACGGTCGGGGATCCGCAACCCTGGCCAAACCGTTAGTTGCTTCAGCGAATGAGGGTGCGCACCAACGGCTCTCAAGGCAAATCGACGGATCGCATCCCTGCCGTGCCATGCCAGTAGCCGTTGCGCGCACCGATGCGCGGCGGTGGCGTGACGGAGCGACGCGCCAGGTCGAAGTGCGCCACGATGTCCTCCATGCCTTCCGCCTGCGGATACAGGCGCAGCACATCCACGCCGAGCGCGCGCAGGGTGGGTAGTTCGGGGCCGAGGTCGGTGATCTCCTCGCCCTGGATCTGGATGCCGTTGATGCGCAGGAACGGGCGGCCTTCGCGCGTGGCCAGCGGCAGGCCATCCGGATAGTCGATGCAGCGGAAGCCGCACTGGTCCTTGGCTACATCCAATGCGCGCGCCGTGAAGCAGCGTGCGGAATAGGACAGCGGCAGGCGACCGAAACCGATCACCTCGAGTTCGGGCATGTCGCCGCCGCCTTCCAGCAGCGCACTGCGAAGTTCGTCGATCAGTACGGCGCCTTGTTCGACACCTGGCACCCAGCGGCGCAAGCCGTCTTCCATCAGCATGGCCAGCGCGCGGTGGTTGTACACGTTGAGCGTGGGGCCGGCCACGAAAGGTACGCCGCGTGCGCGGCACAGCTGGACCGCGGAGAGGTCGTTAGCCTCGATCCATCCCTGGCCCTGGTCGATGAGTCGCTGCAAGGCTCCCAGTTCGGATTCGGCCTCGATCAGCGCAAGCGACGACAGCACGATCTGCTTGCCGCTTTCCGCCAGCTCATGGGCCAGCATGATCCAGTCCAGCGTGCGCAGTTCACGGCGCTTGCTGCACACCGTTTCGCCGAGGTAGATGATGTCCAGAGGCCACTGCGCGGCTTCGCGGTAGAACGCGAACGTGCGACCGCGCGGCCAGAAATATTGAAGCGGGCCGAGGCTGAGTTTCATGTCGCGCATCGAGTCAATGCCAATGACGGTGATAGGGGCCAAGCGTGGTCTGGTGGCCTTCCGCGTGCCTGGCGAGGGCGGTCTGCCATTCGGACCGCGCCTGCCATCGCTCGGGTGCGGCGCGGTAGCGATCCAGTGCGTCGCGCCAGGTGCGCGTCACCGAGGCCACGTAGGCCACGCCGCGCTGGCGTCCTTCGATCTTCAGCGCGGTCACGCCGGCGCCGGCAAGGCGTGGCAGCAATTCGAGGGTGTTGAGGCTGGTGGGCTCCTCCAGTGCGTGGAAGGTCTCGCTGCCCACCGCATAGCGGCCCTTGCATACCGTGGGATAGCCCGCCGGCTCGGCAGGATCGAAGCGGTCGATCAATACGCGGTTGAGGCGCACGCTGCGGCCGCCGTCGTCATGTTCTTCCCAGCGCACGAAGCTCGCCGGCGAGCAGACGCCGTGGCGATTCGGCGAGGCGCCCGTGACGTAGCTGGACAGCTGGCAGCGTCCCTCCACCATGATGCAGAGACTGCCGAAGGCGAACACTTCCAGCGGCACGGGTGCCTGCTCGCACAGGCGTTCCACCTGCTGCACCGACAGCACGCGAGGCAGGACGGCGCGGCTGATCCCGAAACGTTCATGCATGTAGCGCAGCGCCGGTGCCGTGGTGGCCGAGCCCTGCACCGACAGGTGCCGGGCGAGCCGGGAATGGTGGCGCGCGGCGTAGTCGAGCACGGCCATCTCGGCGGCGATGATGGCATCGCAGCCCAGGGACGCGGCCTTGTCCACCGCCGCGTGCCAGTGCGCGAGGCGCGCGCTGTCCGGGTAGGTGTTGAGCGCGAGGTAGACCTTGCGCTGGCGGGCCTGGGCATAGGCAATGCCTTGCTGCAGCTCCTCGTCGCTGAAGTTGAGGCCGGGGAAGGCCCGCGCGTTGGTCTGGTCGCGCAAGCCGACGTAGACCGCATCCGCGCCGGCATCCACCGCCGCTTTCAGGGCCGGCAGGTTGCCGGCGGGACAGACCAGTTGCATACAGACCTCGACACCCAGGACGTCGGGCTGCATCCTGATTGTCGCGGGGTAAGGCGTCGCTGACATGCGTCAGGGGAGATGCCGAAACCCGGGCCTATGCTCGACTTCACTACGATGCAGGAGTCACCCGCATGTCCAGATCACGAATGGCGCTGTTGCTGTGCAGTGCCCTGGCGCTCGCCGGCCCGCTGTGCGCCGCCCCCCAGCATGACCACGCGGCGCACGCCGCCTTCGACGGCACGAAGGTGCCGGTACCCTCGCCGCGATGGGCGGCCGACGAGCCGTTGCGCGACGGCATGGGTCGCATCCACCAGGCGCTGGATGAGCTCCGCCACCACGAGATGGGCCATATGAGTGACGCCATGGCGCAGGATCGCGCCGGTCTGATCCTGGATGCCGGCGCGTATATCTTCGCCCACTGCAAGTTGCAGCCGCAGCAGGACGCCGTGCTGCACAGCATGCTGGTGCCGCTGTTGTCGGCGGCGCAGAAGCTCAAGGAGCAGCCGCAGGACGTGGCCCAAGTGGCTGCCATGCGCAACGCGGTGGCTGACTACCCGCGCTATTTCGACGATCCGGCCTGGACGGCCGGGGCTCCCGCAGAGCATGCGCACCACGAGTAGCCAGGATCACGGAGGACGGCGGGTGCCGTCCTCCGTTGCGGCTCAGTACTTCACGTCCAGTTTCAGCCAGAACGTGCGGCCCGGTTCGTTCACCCGCACCGTGTTGACGTAACCCACCAGGCCCGCGCTCGCCGCGTTGACGTGCTCGGCGTAGGTCTTGTCGAACAGGTTGTCGATACCGGCACTCAAGGTCGTCGCGCGGTCGACGCGATAGCCGCCGTTGAGCGAGAACACGCCGAAGCCCGCGCTGGGGCCCAGGTCCTGGCCGACGATGTTGCCTTCTCCTACCGCCACGCGGTGTTGTGCGGCCGCCAGTCGCCACAGGCCACCGACCGACCACACGCCGGTGTCGTAGGTGAGGCCGAAGCGTGTTTCCAGGGGCGGCATCTGCGGCAACGGGCGATGCTCGGTGCGGTTTTCGCCCCAGGTCCAGGCCAGCGTCGCGTCGGCCTTCCAACGCTCGCCGAGACTGTAGACCAGGCCCGCCTCGGCCCCCGCGATGCGCGCATCGACATTGCGGGCCTTGCCCGCGCTCATGCCCGAGCCGTAGTCCATCAGGATGAAGTCGCTGACCACGCCCGCATAACCGGAGACCCAGGCCTTGAGTTTGCTGTCGTGGTACTGCAGGCCGATGTCGAGCTGGGTGGTTTTCTCGGGCTTGAGCTGTTCGAAACTGGCGAGGGTCTTGTCGGCGTGACGACCGAACAGCTCCCAGTAGTCCGGGAAGCGCTCCACGTGGCCGATGCCCGCGTAGAAGGTGGCGGGTGTCGCCGCCAGATCGCGCTCGTAGCGCAGGAATCCCGAGGGAAGCGTCTGCGACCGGGTGGCGTCGACGGTGGGGCGGGCCATGCCCATGCCACCCATGCTCATCATGCCGCCCATGCCCGAGGCCGAGGTGTTGTCAGGCAGGTCGTAACCGCGCGTCTGCGCGCGATCGACACGGGCGCCGGCAATCCAGCGTTCGCGCTCGGCGTGGTTCCAGTCGAGTTCGCCGAACGCGCCCAGCATGTCCATGCGGGCATCACGCAGCCGCGGCCGGGTGCGGTAGTCCGGCAGCATGCCGCCCGGCGGGCCACCCATGCGGCTGGTGTGCACGCTGGAGGAGCCATCGACGCCGGCCTGGAGTTTCCACGCCTCGCTCCACTCGAAGGTGCCGACGGCACGGCCGCCGACGGTCTTGCGGTCCACCTCGCTGGCCATGGCCATCGGCATGCTGCTCGATGGATCGGGATGGCGCAACGTGTAGTTGTCCATCACGTGGTCGGTGTAGTTGTAATAGAGCTGCGCCTCGATGTGGCTGAACACCGCATCGGGCCGATCGTGCTCCAGCTTCAGTCCCGCGCTCTCGCGCAGGAACTGCGCGCCATCCATGCCGCTGAACGCGTAAGCCGCCTGCCCATTGCCCTTGCCGGCGGACAGTTCGACGCGGGTGTTGTCATCCGGCGTCCAGCCTACGGCGGCATCGGCATTCCACCGATCCCACGACGAATGCACGCGGTTGCCATCGCCGTCCTCGTAATCCTGGGCATGGGTGTGGTTCGCGCTGACCCCCATATAGACCTCGGGTGTGCCGGCGCGCACGTCGAGCATCTGGTCATTGCGACCCGCCGAGCCGGCCAGCAGGCTACCCTCCAGCGAGGCATCGGTCCTGCTGTAGCGCTTGAAGTCGCGCTCGAACAAGACGGTGCCGGCGGAATTGCCCGGTCCGTACAGGACGGTCTGCGGGCCCTTGATCACCGTGACGCGGTCATACAACTGGGGCGAGATATAAGCCGTCGGTGGATCCATGCGTCCGGGGCAGCCTCCACCGATCTGGCCGCCATCGACCAGCAGGTTGAGTCGCGAGCCGGCCATGCCGCGCAACATCGGATCGCCGTTGCTGCCGCCTTTGCGGATGGTCGAGAAGCCCGGGATGCTCTTGAGGAAATCCGCGCCATCACTGGCGGGTACGGGCTGGCGTGGCGCCTTGGGGTCGGTCACCACGGTCAGTGGGCTTTCCTGCATCGGGGCCGTGACCACGATGGCTGGGAAGGTCAGCACGGCGTCGGCCGCCAGCGTGGGCGATGCCGCAGCATAGAGCGCAAGCGCGATCAGGCAGGGAAGCGGCCGCGTCGTGATGGGCGCGCGTTCCCGGGAGGGATGTTCAGACATGGGTGTTTTCCGTTTTCGCAGGCAACAGGACGCCGGGCGGCTGCAAGCCGCGAGGGCGACGTGACGGGTTTCAACGCTGCGGGAAAACAGGTGGGCCGCGTGGTGCGGCGGCCAGCACGGAAGGTTCCGCGCTGAGTGGCGTGCCGTAGGGCAGGGGCAGGCCAGCCGGAAGCAGGTTGACCGTAGCCGGCGGGGGTGCCGCCACCAGCACGGGGTGGTGGCTGAGCAGGCCGCAGTAGCCGCACTTCTCCATCGACGATGGATGAGGCGCGAGCGGAGGCGCATGGTCGTGGGGACCATCGCAGTCCATGCCCATCGCCATCGCGGGCATGTCGGCGACGGCTACGGTTTGCGAGATCACCGGCGCCACGATGGCAAGCCAGATGGCCGTCATGGCCAGCCAGGCTATCCAACGGGGTGTTCGCGGGCGTATCACTCAAATCCCTGTAGGGTCACGCAAGCTTGCGTAGCGTTTGCATCATCCCATGCGAGCGATCACCCCATATGTGGCATGCCGTCGCGGCGTGGTGTGTTCGAAGGCGGGTGTCTGATGGATGTCAGGGAGTGAATCCGCCGCGTGGCACAGGATGGCGCATCGGCAACGAGGACCCCGTGTGATGATCGACTATATCCAGGCCTGGCAATGCATCGGTTGCGGCAAGATCGAGGCGCCGCAGCCCTGTATCGGCGTATGTCGTGACCGAAAGGTCCTGATGGTGGGCAAGGACGATTACGAGCGCGCGCAAGGCGAGATCGATGCGCTGCGCGCGCAGCTCGCGAAGGCGCATGCGATGCTGCAGCGCTTCGGCCTGGCCAAGCCGCACGAGGGGCAGTGGGAGCGTTCGTGGACGGCGCTGCAGGCGCAGCTGCGCGAAGCGCTGGCCGTGCTCGACTTACCGGAAGATGGCCGGCCAAAGGCCTCCTGATGCCACGCGCTACGGGGCGAGGTCGCTGACCGCAGGCGTGGCCTTGAGCGCAGACCACAGCGCGTCGACGCGACGCTCCACCGCATCATCGGACACGATCGGGCGGCTCCAGGTGCGCGAAGTCTCCGCCGGCCACTTGTTGGTGGCGTCGAGGCCAAGTTTCGAACCGATGCCGGCCACGGGGCTGGCGAAATCCAGATAGTCGATCGGCGTGTTCTCCACCAGCATGGCGTCGCGCGCGGGATCGACGCGGGTGGCGATGGCCCACAGCACCTGTGACCAGTCGCGCACGTCGATGTCCTCGTCCGTGACGATCACGAACTTGGTGTAGGTGAACTGGCGCAGGTAGGACCACACGCCCATCATCACGCGCCGCGCGTGACCCGCGTACTGCTTGCGGATGCTCACCACCGCGATGCGATACGAACAGGCTTCGGGTGGCAGGTAGAAGTCGACGATCTCGGGAAACACCTTCTGCAGGATCGGCACGAACACGTCGTTCAGGGCCATCGCCATCACCGATGGCTCGTCATGCGGGGCGCGGCCCATGTAGCTGCCGTGGTAGACCGCGTCGCGCCGCAGGTGCATGCGTTCGATGGTGAACACCGGGAAGTGGTCCTGCGCGTTGTAGTAGCCGGTGTGATCGCCGAAGGGGCCCTCCAGCGCAGTATCCCGCGGATGGATGAAGCCCTCCAGCAGGATCTCCGCGCCGGCCGGCGCATCGAGATTCGTCAGCGCGCTGTGCCAGGTACGGGTGCGCTGGCCGCGCAGCAGTCCGGCGAACTCGTATTCGGAAAGCGTATCCGGCACCGGCGCCACCGCGGCCAGCATGGTCGCCGGATCGGCGCCGATGGCTACCAGTACGGGGAATGGCTGTGCAGGATGGGCGACCTGCCAGTCCGCGTAGTCGAGCGCGCCGCCCCGATGCGGCAGCCAGCGCATGATCACCCGGTTGGCGCCGATCACCTGCTGGCGATAGACCGCAACGTTCTGGCGCGGCTGGCGCGTACCGCGCGTGACGACCAGGCCGAAGGTGACCAGCTTGCCTGCGTCCCCGGGCCAGCAGTGCTGGATCGGCAGGCGTGAGAGATCGATGTCCGAGCCCTGCAGGGATTCGTACTGGAACGACGCTTCGGGGACGCGCCGCGGCGCCACGTGGGCAAGCTGGGCCAGTTCCGGCCAGGTGTCCAGTGCCTGGCGAAGGCTGGAAGGCCAGCGTGGTTCCTTGATCGAGGCGAGCAACCGGCCCAGTTCGCGCAGCGAAGCGAGGGGGCGTCCGGCCAGTGCCAGCTCGATGCGGCGCCGATGGCCGAACAGATTGCCGAGCAGTGCATGCCTTGCATTGCAAGGCTGGTCCATCAGCAGGGCGGGACCCTGCTCGCGCAGTGCACGCAGGCTGAGGGCGGTGGATTCCAGGTGGGGATCGACGGGCGCGGTGACGCGCAGGAGTTGTCGTTCGCGTTCGAGCTGCTCGAGGAAACTGCGTAGGTCGTGGTGGCTCATGAAGGTGGTTCGGTCATGTCTGGAATCGACAGCGCGGCGCCTTCCACTTCGGACAGGCGGCGATGGATGGCGCCGAGATGCTCGATCAGGGCCGTGCGCGCCTCGGTGGCATAAGGGTTCTCGCGCTGGATGGCGGCAAACAGGTGCCCGGCATCGCCGCGCACGGCGGCGAGCATGTTGGCGAGGCCGAGGAAGGACGGCGGCGCCATCGACAGGTCCTCGCCGATGCCCATGTCCACCAGCGCCTTGGCGATGAAAAACGCCAGTGCATGGGTTTCGGCCATGGCGCGGTCGTGGCTGGCGGCATCGCGTTCGATGACTTCGCAGCCCAGCGACTCGAGCAGCGCGCGCGTACGCCGGGCCGCACCGGGATGCAGCGGGCTGGGGCAAAGTACGGTGCGCAAGGGGCGCTCGTTGCGGGCGAGGCTGAGCGGCCCGAACAGCGGGTGCGTGCCGGCATGTTCGATGTCCGCACCCAGCCGTTCGTCCATCAGCCGGCAGGGTTGCTCCTTCACGCTGCCCACGTCGATCACGGTCTGGCCCGGGCGGAGCAGGGGCTGCAACTCGTGCAGCACGCCCTCGATCGCAGGGACAGGCATGGCGAGCACGACCCATTCCGCGCCATCCACCGCTTCCGCCATGGTGGCGCGCGCCCATGCGGCGGGTACCGCTGCGTTCGGATCGAACACGGCCACCGCGTGTCCCGCCTGGTGCATAAGATCGGCGAACGCCTGGCCAAAGCGGCCGTAGCCGAGCAGGGCGATGGTCATGTGGCGATCCTCGTACGCTTTGACAGGGTCGCTACTATGCCGCGTCCGCGCACGTCAGCGCGTGTATCCGGGCTCCCAGGAAGTCGAAATAGCGGTCGATATAGCTGCTGCCCTGCTGCGCATCGAGCAGGTAGGGATTCATCAGGGTGTGGCGCAGGATCAACAGTCGCCCCGACTCCTGTCCCGGCGCCAGCGTACTGGCGTCGAGGCCGAGCGCGGCAAGGATGCGCGCCGTGTCCGTCGGGCCCAGTCGCTCGGGTTGCAGGCTGGTCATCGATCCGAAGAACTCCTTCATCTGCAGCGGACGCGACGGGTCGCAGCGCAGGGTGTCATGCAACTGCTGCACGAACGCGTTGGCCTGGGCCACCCGGGTATTGCCCCACGGATTGATGGCGAGGCAGACCAGGTTGCTGTCCGGCTCGAACGGCACCGCCACGTGCGCTCTCCCCACCATGGTGGCCGCGAACTTCTGTGCCGCCGCATGGAACGCCTCGGCGGCATGGATGGTCGCGCCGGTAAGGCGGCCGAAGTGCGCGTGTTCCAGCGGCATGACCTGGTGCGCGACATAGGCGGCGGCTGCCGAGGCGCCGGGCTTGGAACCCTCGGGTATGAACTGGCCGAGGCTGCGGTAGCGCGTCATGTAGTCGGTGGGCGTGCTGCCGCTGAACACATAGTCGGCCTGTTCCACCAACAAGGCCATGGCGCGATGGTCGCGACACACGAAGGCGCCGGTGCCATAAGGCAGGTAGCCGAGCTTGTGCGGATCGACCGTGACCGAATCCGTGTCGCCCAGTGCCGCGAAGGCGGCGTGCACATCGCGCGTGGGGAAGTGCGTGAAGCCGGCGGCGACCTCCTTGCGGCTGCGCAGCGACCCATCGGCGTTGCGGAACAGGGTGGCGAGGTACCCACCCCATGCGGCATCGACATGCACGGCGAAATCCACGCCGTTCTTGCGTGACTGCTTGCGTGCGGCCAGCACCTCATGAACCGGGTCGATCGTGCCGTACTCGGTACTGCCCAGCACCGCCACGCACATCAGCACGGGCTGCCGCGCCTGCGCGCAGTGATCCAGTGCGACATGCAAGGCGTCGGCATCGAGCCGCATGCCCCGGGTCGGCAGCAAGCTGAGCTGGTCGCGTCCAAGGCCGAGCAGCTTCAGGCCCTTGCTCCATGAGTAGTGGGCCGTGATAGGCGCCATGACCAGGGGTGGCTGCAACTGCGGATGTGCCGCAAAGAACGAGGGAAGGCCCCGCTGCTCGATGCGCTCCGCCTCGACCCGTGCCTGCCACTCCCTCGCCACGTCCGCACGCTGGGCACCGAGCCAGCGTTGCCATGCATCCAGCAAGCCGATGACTTCATCCTGGCGCAGGTTGAAGGCCTGCCAGTCGTCGTCGGGCAGACCCAGGTCGGGCACGCGTGCCGCGCGCAGCGCCACCGGGAACGCCTTCAGCGCCAACGCAAGCCTCAGCGCCTGGTAGTTCGCCAGCGTGCCACCCGAGGTCAGGTGGCCGAAGGCGCAATCGGGACGGGAGGGATCATCGGGGTAGCCGAGCATGCGAGCCAGTTGCAGGCCGACCTTCACCTCGAGTTCCACCGTCACGGGGGCTGCGTCTTCGCAGACATTGTTCGGGTTGTAGGGCAGGGTGAGCATGTGCGCGGCCAGCCCGGGCAGCAGCAGGTCGGACGCCATGTGGCCGATGTACCGTGGGCTATGGAATGGTACCGACTTCTTCAGCGACGCCGAGAGCAGGTGCAGCTCGCGCCGCGTGCGTGCCTCGAACGCGAGGTAGTCCGGGTGATGGGCCGCGGCGGTGGCGATGGCCGGCGGGTCCTCCGGATGGAAGTTGCGGCGCCAGTAAACGTGGTCGCGCAGGAACTCCACCATCAGCTTTTCCAGCAGGGTGTCGTTCTCGCCGTAGGGCCCGAGGAAGCAGGCGTCCAGCACGTGATCGTGTGAGAAGGTCATGGGTCAGGCAAACCAGAGATAGAGCCAACCCAGCGGATGGTGGGCCCGGGCGATGCCGATGATGGTGATGTAGGTCAGCACGGCCGCCGCGTAACTGAGGCGGCGTATGCCAGGCGTGCCGGAACGGCGCATCGCCAGCACGCCCAGGGTCACGTAGGTGACCACCAGCAAGAGCTTGACGGTCAGCCAGCCGTTGGCGAACAGGCCACGCGGCAGGATGGTGAGCAGCATCATCGCGGCGGTAAGCAGGGTGGTGTCGATGGCGTAGCTGAGCCAGCGCAAGGGCAGCGCATGGGCGAGGCCTTCGCGTCCGGCCTGCACCATCAGGCCACGCAGGGCGAACAGCGCGCCGCTGGCGATGATGCAGGCGATGTGCAGCCATTTGATCTGGGGATAGAGCTCAAGCATGGGCTTGGAAATTAGGGTGCTCGCGTAAGGCGGAGAGGGCTGCCGACAGGCAGACCCCGACGCAATCATCGACTGTCATGAGTCCTACGGCGTTCAGTACGCTTCTCCCAGGTGTTGGGGAGATGCTCTTGGCAGCCCGAGCCGGTGGCGATGACGCAGATCAAACCATCGTCAAACGGTCAGCGATGTGCTGCTTCGCATCGTTCAGCCGTCCAAAGCGACGCAGGCGATGCACGCTGCCGAAGTGTGTCTTGACCCGGGTCAGGGAGTTCCGCAGGGGCTTGATGGCTTCATGTCGACGGACGCGCGGAGACGACACCGGCATGTGGTATCCCCTTTGGTTGTTGCTGCACCTTTCCTGCGCCATCGTGTTCGTGGGCGCGGTGGCCTTCGAGGTGGTGGTCCTCGACGCGCTACACCGGACTTTCGACCGGGACGCGATGGAGCGCATCGAGCAGGCGGTGATGCAGCGTGCACGCCGCGTGATGCCATGGGTGGTGGCGACGCTCTTCGCCAGCGGCATCGCCATGTTCACGGTCCGCTGCGCGGGCCTGCGCTGCCTGCAGACCCACTTCGGCTGGCTGCTGCTGGCCAAGGTGACGCTGGCGTTGGCGGTGCTGACGGTGTTCGTCAAGGCGGTACGGGTGCGCGGAGGCCGGCCCGATCCCTGTGGCGCCCGGCGCACCCACCGCATCGTGCTGGCCCTCATGGCGGGCATCGTCTTTCTGGCCAAGGCCATGTTCTACTTATAGGCCCTGTCCAACGAGGTGTCCCCATGTCCCAGGTAACGCTCAAGGGCCAGCCGGTCCAGGTCGACGGCCATTTTCCCGCCAAGGGCGAGCACGCGCAGGCGTTTTCGCTGGTGGGCAAGGATCTTGCCGACGTGACGCTCGCCAGCTTCACCGGCAAGCGCAAGGTGCTCAACATCTTCCCCAGCATCGACACGCCCACCTGCGCGACGTCGGTGCGTCGCTTCAACGAGAAGGCCAGCCAGCTCGACAATGCCGTCGTGCTGTGCATTTCCGCCGACCTGCCGTTCGCCCAGGCCCGCTTCTGCGGCGCGGAAGGCCTGAGCAACGTGGTGACCTTGTCCACCCTGCGTGGCCACGACTTCCTGAAGCACTACGGCGTCGCCATCGCCTCCGGTCCGCTGGCCGGCCTGGCCGCGCGCGCCGTGGTGGTGCTCGATGCCAACGACCAGGTCGTGCACAGCGAGCTGGTCGGCGAGATCGCGCACGAACCGAATTACGATTCGGCGCTGGCCGCGCTGGGCTGAACTGCCCGGCGCCGGGAACCGGCAAGGGACCGGACACGCTCCGGCCCCTGATCCGTCGGGGCGCCTGGCAAAAAAAAGCAGCCAGCCGAAGCTGGCTGCTCCCCGGCCCACCGGGGCTCACGCTTGTTACTTGCCCAGCGCCAACGTGCCCTTCATCAGGGCCGCATGGCCCGGGAAGGTGCAGAAGTAGGCGTAGGTTTCGCCGGCCTTGAGCTTGGCCACCGGCACGATCACGGTGTCGGACTCGCCGCCACCCACCAGCTTGCTGTGGGCGATGACACGGGTGTCGTCAGGCTTCACATAGTTCTGGTCAGCGCCGGCCTTCATGCCGTCGGCGATGATGCCGGCCTCGTCCGCCGAATGGCCCAGCACCCAGTTGTGGCCCATGGATGCCTTGGGCAGCTTGCCGGTGTGCTTCAGCGTGACGCTGAACTGCTTGCAGGTCTTGGGAACCTCGATGCTCTTCTGATTGAACTGCATCGCATCGTTGCCCTCGATGGTGGTGTTGCAGTCGGCCGCCCACAGCGGTGCAGCGAACAGGCCGAGCAAAGCGAGGGCAAAAGTCTTGCGGATCATCGGGACATCTCCGTCATTATGGTCAGGAAGGGCGTGACGATAATGATTCGCGCTCGAGACGCCGGGCGCTGATCTGGATCAGCTCGATGCGCATACCACCCGCAGCGCGACATCGCACCGCAGGCGTTTGCGGAGACAAAAAAAGGGCCGGACTAGCCGGCCCTTTTTCCTGGTGCGTGGCGCTGGACTTACTTCGCCGCCATCAGCGCGACGGTCATGTCGAGCATGCGGTTGGAGAAGCCCCACTCGTTGTCGTACCACGACAGCACCTTCACCAGCGTGCCTTCCATGACGCGGGTCTGGGTCGCGTCATAGGTGGAGGAGGCCGGGTTGTGGTTGAAGTCGATCGACACCAGCGGCTGCGTGTTGACGGCCAGGATGCCCTTCAGCGGGCCATTGGCGGCTTCGCTGATGACCTGGTCGATCTCTTCCTTGGTGGTCGGACGCGAGGCGTCGAAGGTGAGGTCGACGACCGACACGTTGATGGTCGGCACGCGCATGGCGAAACCGTCCAGCTTGCCGTTGAGTTCCGGCAGCACCAGGCCCACCGCGGCGGCGGCGCCGGTCTTGGTCGGGATCTGCGAGTGCGTGGCGGAACGGGCGCGGCGCAGGTCGGAGTGGTAGACGTCCGTCAGCACCTGGTCGTTGGTGTAGGCGTGGATGGTCGTCATCAGGCCGCGCTGGATGCCGATCTTCTCGTGCAGCACCTTGGCCAGCGGAGCGAGGCAGTTGGTGGTGCACGAGGCGTTGGAGATCACTTCCAGCTTGGAGGTGAGCTTGTCGTCGTTCACGCCGATGACGAAGGTGCCATCCACGTCCTTGTCGCCCGGGGCGGAGATGATCACCTTCTTCGCGCCGGCGGCGATGTGCGCGCTGGCCTTGGCCTTGGAGGTGAACAGGCCGGTGCACTCGAGCACCACGTCCACGCCCAGCTGGCCCCAGGGCAGCTTGGTCGGGTCGCGCTCAGCGCACACCTTGATGCGGTCGCCGTTGACGATCAGATCGCCGCCGTCCACGGACACGGTGCCCGGGAACTTGCCGTGCGCGGTGTCGTACTGGGTCAGGTGCGCGTTGGTCTCGGCGTTGCCGAGGTCGTTGATCGCAACGATCTGGATCTCGTTGGTGCGACCTGCTTCGTACAATGCGCGCAGGATGTTGCGGCCGATGCGACCGTAACCGTTGATGGCGACCTTGATGGCCATGTGACAGCGTCCTCCGGAGTGAGGTGACGGAATTGGCGGCTGTGGGACCGCCGTAAAACCGTCATTTTAGCCTGAACCGGGGTATCGCCTCATCCCCGGGGCGTTCGAGTCGCCCCCGGGCTGTTCAGGAAGGGCCGAACGCGCTTGAATCGCGTTTTCGGTCCGGGCATCGGGCCAGGGAGCACATCATGAGCGACACCGAACAGACTTTTGGCATCACGCTGGACCAGGTATCGGACTACGAATTCAGGGTCCGCTTCGACGAGACCGCCATCCCCGACCTGACCACCGACGAGACCTCGCCGCTGGGACACGATGCCGGTCCCAACCCGTCCCGCCTTCTGGCCACCGCCGTGGCGCACTGCCTGAGCGCCAGCCTGCTGTTCGCACTGCGCAAGTACAAGAACACGCCGGGGCAGTTGGGTGCCAAGGCGAAGGCGACGCTGGCGCGCAACGAACATGGCCGCTGGCGGGTCACCCACATCGGTGTCGACCTGCATTTGTCCGACAAGGCCGAGCTGCTCGAGCACCTCGACCGCGTGCTCGCGCAGTTCGAGGATTTCTGCATCGTGACGCAGAGCGTGCGCCAGGGCATCAAGGTGGACGTGAGCGTCCACGACGGCGATGGCCGCGCGCTCGAGATACCGGGCGCCGGCCTCTAGGCCAGCCTGGCGCCAGGCTGTCATCAGGCTGTGGCAGACTTCGCGGTTCCTTGTGTCCAAGAGCCCTGCCACATGCTGTTTCCGCGTCGCTCCATCCTTGCCGCACTGGTTTGTCTTGTCCTGGCTCCCGGCGCACATGCCTGGGGGCAGTTGGGCCATAGCGTCGTGGCCGACCTGGCGCAGCGTCACCTGAGTCCGGCGGCGGAGGCCGAGGTGGAGCGCCTGTTGGCGCCGGAGCACACCAAGGCGCTGGCCGACATCGCGAGCTGGCCTGACGAGATCCGCAACGACCCGGGCAAGGATGCGCTGTGGAAGCAGACGCGCGCACTGCACTACGTGGACTTCACCCACGGTGACTGCAACTACACGCCGCCGCGCGACTGCAAGGACGGCCAGTGCGTCGTTGCCGGCATCGACCACTACGTGCGGGTACTGGCCGACCGGAGCCAGCCGGATGCGACGCGGCTGGAGGCGCTGAAGTTCGTGGTGCATTTCATCGGCGACGAGCACCAGCCGCTGCACGGCGGTTCGCGCGACGACAAGGGCGGCAACACCTACCAGGTGCAGTTCCAGGACAAGGGCACCAACCTGCACAGCGTGTGGGATTCCGGGCTGCTGAAGACGCGCGGCCTCGACTACAAGGCATACGCGGACGAACTGGAGTCGCGTGGCACGGTGACCCTGCCCAGGCCCATCGCCCCGTTCGACAACGCCTATGCGCAGTGGGCGGAGGAGTCGTGCCAGATCTCGCGCGACATCTATCCGGAGGGCCACAAGCTCGACCAGTCCTATGTGGACAAGGAGCTGCCCGTGGCCGAGCTGCGCCTGCGCCAGGCAGGGCGTCGCCTGGCGGAAGTGCTGAACCTCGCGCTGTCGCGCTGAATCCCGCGCACGCCATTCCTTCGTGGCATCCAAGGGCCCGCCTCCGAGCGGGCCCTTTTTTGATCAGAATCCAGGCAGTCGGTTGTCTTGTTGGTGCGATGCAATATGTGCGTTGCGCAGACTTTGCGCAGGCCGGGACCGGCCGGACGCGGCTTCTTCGTCCGCGGATCACGTGGCTTCAGAGTGGACTCGCATTTTGCGTGCCATGACACCAGTATTTGGCCATCCGAATGCCAGTGAAGCAGACCAGTGCCGTGAGCTGTTGGCATTCTTGGTGGTCTTTGCGTAATACCACTGGGTGCGTCTGGTCCGCATGCCACAAGCAGTCCACTTGCCGACCCCGGGCGGTGCGGGAAAAGGCTGCGGAAACCCACTGGCAGATCGATCCAATTCTGCTAGCGTGGAATGATGAATACTGAAACTTCGCTGCGACGCACAAAGATTGTTGCCACCCTCGGTCCCGCCACCGACGCGCCTGGCATGCTCGAGAAAATCATCGCCGAAGGCGTCGACGTGGTTCGCCTGAACCTGTCGCACGGCCAGCCCGACGATCATCGTGCGCGTGCCGTCGCCGTGCGCGATGCCGCGACCAAGCTCGGTCGCGAGGTCGGCGTGCTGGCGGATCTTCAGGGTCCCAAGATCCGCGTCGAGCGGTTTGCCCATGGTCCGGTCGAGCTTCGTGTGGGCGATAGCTTCGTGCTGGACTGCAGCCCGGGTGCGCCGCTGGGCGACGCCACCCGCGTCGGCGTGAGCTACCACGAGTTGCCCAACGACGTGGTCGCGGGCGATGTGCTGCTGCTCGACGATGGCCTGGTCGCGTTGACCGTGGAAGCCGTGGTGGGCGCCGAAGTGCGTTGCCGCGTGCTGATCGGCGGCCGCCTTTCCGACCGCAAGGGACTGAATCGCCAGGGTGGCGGACTGTCGGTCAAGGCCCTGTCGGACAAGGACAAGGCGGACATCAAGCTCGCCGCGGAGATCGGTGCGGATTTCCTCGCCGTGTCCTTCGTGCGTTCGGCCGATGACATGAACGAGGCGCGCCGCCTGCTGGAAGAGGCCGGCGGCAAGGCCTCGCTGGTGGCGAAGATCGAGCGCGCCGACGCGATCCCCGTGCTGGGCGAGATCATCGACGCCTCGGACGTGGTGATGGTGGCCCGCGGCGACCTGGGCGTGGAGATCGGCGACGCCGAGCTGCCGGGGCTGCAGAAGAAGATCATCCGCGAGTCGGTGCAGCGTAACCGCGCCGTGATCACCGCCACCCAGATGCTGCAGTCGATGGTGCGCTCGCCGATCCCGACCCGCGCCGAAGTCATGGACGTGGCCAATGCGGTGATCGACGGCACCGACGCCGTGATGCTGTCCGAGGAATCGGCGGCCGGCGCTCATCCGGACAAGGCCGTGGCCGCGCTCCGTCGCATCTGCCTCGGCGCCGAGCGCCAGTTCGAGCCGAAGGAAGACGCGGCGACGCAGGGCCATCACCTCGATCGCACCGACCAGGCGATCGCGCTGGCCGCGATGCTGCTGGCCAGCCAGCTGGGCGTCCGCGCCATCGTGGCCCTGACCGAATCCGGCGCGACCGCGCAGTGGCTGTCGCGTTATCGCAGCGCCGTGCCGATCTATGCGCTGTCCCCGTTCGACGACGCGCGCCGCCGCATGTCGATCTTCCGCGACGTGCAGGCGGTGAAGTTCACCCACGTGTCGCAGACCCCGGCCGGCTCCGCCCGCGACGCGGTGCGCCAGCTGTTCGTCGAGGGCAGGCTGGCCGAAGGCGATCGCGTGGTGCTGACGCATGGCGACCACATCGGGCAGGGCGGTGGCACCAACACCCTCAAGCTGCTCTCCGTGGGCGCCGAGGGCGTGGTGGAGTGCCTGCGCGACCTGTAAGCATGGCACCGGCGTCGACCTGCGGTCCGTACGGCTAGAATCCGGGTCGACGTCCCCCAACCCATGCGCAGGAGGTTTTCCATGAACATGAAGTCACGTCGCCGCATCCAGGCGATCTCGCTGGCCCTGGCCATGGGCGCGGCCGCACCGCTGCTGGCGCAATCCCAGGCACGCAAGGTGGGGCCGGAGCACATCCAGTCCTACTGGATCATGCTCAACACCAAGGTCGACGCCGACATTCCCAACAGCGGCGCCAACATGGACAAGCCGGGTTGCGTGGCGGTGACCTACCTGATCGGCTCGGACGGCGTGCCGCAGAGCGTCAACGTGGTCAAGGTGGTGCCGCAGAGCGATCTGGGTGCGGTGGCCAAGAGCGTGGCGGGCAATTTCCGCTATGGGCCGGCGCTGAAGAACGGGACGCACGAGCCGGTCAGTACCTACTTCATCGTGCCGTTCAACCTGCCGCAGGATGCTGCGCAGCGTCAATCGATCATCAATGCGTGCAAGCTGCCGGGGTACGACCAGGCCTGAGCCTCGCCGCCGCGGCCGTTCAGGGGCGCTCCGGGCCCCTCGTGGCCAGATGCCATATACTTGCGGGCCTTTAAGCCTAGCCGCCCCCGTCCGGGCGGCTTCCACCTTGTGCGGCCCACACCGCCTAAGTATCCGGAGTTGTCATGAGCATCGAAGATCTCGAAAGCGTTGCCCTCGCTATGGTTGCGCCCGGCAAGGGCATCATCGCCATCGACGAGTCGACCAACACCATCAAGAAGCGTTTCGAGGCCGTCGGCATCGACAACACGGAAGAGAACCGCCGTGCCTACCGTGAGCTGCTGCTCACCGCGCCGGGTCTCAACGAGCACATCTCCGGCGCGATCCTGTACGACGAAACCATCCGCCAGTCGACCAAGGACGGCGTGCCGTTCACGACGCTGATGAAGAAGAACGGCATCATCCCGGGCATCAAGGTCGACAAGGGTCCGGTGCCGCTGGCCGGCTTCCCGGGCGACGTGGTGACCGAAGGCCTCGACGGCCTGCGCGAGCGCCTGCAGGAATACGTGAAGCTGGGCGCCCAGTTCGCCAAGTGGCGCGCCGTGATCAACATCTCCGAGGACAACCCGTCCTCCACCGCGATCGAAGCGAACTGCCACGCGCTGGCCCGCTACGCCGCGCTGTGCCAGGAAGCCGGCCTGGTGCCGATGGTCGAGCCGGAAGTGATCATGGACGGCGACCACAGCATCGAAGTCAGCTACGAAGTGCACGAGGCCGTGCTGCGCAGCCTGTTCAACGCGCTGTACGAGCAGAACGTGATGCTGGAAGGCACCATCCTGAAGGTCAGCATGGTCATCCCGGGCAAGGACGCTGACGAGCAGGCCGAGGTCGAGGAAGTCGCCGAAGCCACCGTGCGCGTGCTCAAGACCACCGTGCCGGCCACGCTGCCGGGCATCGTGTTCCTCTCGGGCGGCCAGACCGACGAGCAGTCGACCGCCCACCTCAATGCGATGAACCGCATGGGCCCGCACCCGTGGCCGCTGTCGTTCTCCTACGGCCGCGCCATGCAGCAGGCTGCGCTGAAGCTGTGGTCCAAGGACATGAAGGCGAACTACGCCGACGCGCAGAAGACCGTCTTCGCCCGCGCGAAGGACAACGGTCTCGCCGCGCTGGGCCAGTGGAACGCGAAATAAGCTGCCGATAAGCCCCTCTCCCCGCGGCGACCGAAGGAAGTCCCCGTGGGAGAGAGGGGTTGGGGTGAGGGTGCGGTCTTGCGGTTACCTTGCTGATTGCGTTTCGCCCGTACCCTCATGCCCCAAGGGCACCCAGTCCGCCTGCCGGCACCTTCTCCCGGAGGGAGAAGGATCTAGCTAATCGGCATTGCGTTTCCATTGGTCAAAAGAAAACGGGCGCCTCGCGGCGCCCGTTTTTTGTTGCCCTGTTCCATGAGACCCGGTCAGAAGCGGTATTCCGCGCTGACCGTGTACACGTTCGTCGGCAGGTGGATGTTCTTGTCGCTGTCGCTGGCCTGGTAGTAGTCGTAGTTCAGGCCCACGCTCCAGTTCTGCGCGACGTTGTAGCCCACGCCCACGCCGGCGTAGTAGTTGGTGCTGTTGAAGCGCACCGACTGCGGGTTGAACTTGTCGTTGGTCAGGCCCTCGCCCTTGGCGAAGAAGGCACCGCCACGTACTTCACCGTACCACTTCGGGTTGAAGTTGTAGCGCAGGTCGAGGCCGGCGGTGGCTCCCTGCAGCTTCGACTTGCCGTTGCCGTCGAGGCCCGCGGTGTACTGGCTGCGCGCGTCGACGCGGCCCAGGTAGACGTAACCCACTTCGACGCCGAGCGACGTCTCAGGATTGATCGCGAAACGGTAGCCACCCTTCACGCCGCCGGCGAAATCGCCGTTGTCGTAAGGGCCCTTCTGGATCTGACCGTAGCCGGCGTTGGCGCCGACATACCAGCCCTGCTGGGCGTTCTGGCCGGCGTCCTGGGCAAAGGCGGCCGGAACAGCCACCAAACCGGCGGCGGCGAAAGCAAGGGCGAGCATGGTGTTCTTCATGGGGGTACTCCTCTTCGTCTTATTGGGCCAGTACGCGTCGCCGGGGGTTCGGTCGTTCGCGCCTGGGCACCTCGTGCCGACGGTGCTGACCCTTAGATAGGGCCCGCCTCGGGAGTTTCAATACCGGTTAGTACATTATTAAGATGGCATTAAGGTTTGGACCGCCTTCAGGCCATGGACAACAAAACGGGCGCCCTCGTGAGGGCGCCCGCGTGGTTTTGCAACATATTGATTAGAAGCGATATTCAGCTGTGAGCGAGGCTGAGTCGGTGGACAGGTCCACGCCCTGCTTCTTGGCGTCGAAGTAGTCGTAGCTCAGGCCAAGGCTGAAGTGCTGGTTGAAGTCGTAGCCCACGCCGGCGCCGCCGTACCAGCTGACGTCGTCGAGGTGGTGGCGGTTGATCGAGTCGTTGTCGTAGCCGTGACCCTTCCAGCCATAGATGCCGGCGCGGCCGCTCACGTACAGGCCGTCCCACACATTGATCTTGCCGTTGACGCCGGCGGTCCAGCCGCGAAGGTCGTTCTTCTCGCCGGTCTGGTTGACGGGTTGGCTGTTGAAGATGTTCTTCAGCTTGTAATTGCCCTGGTCGTTGTAGCCGACCTCCACGCCCAGACCCATGTCCTGGCCCACTTTCCAGCGGTAGCCGCCGTTGAGGCCGTAGGTGGTCGGGTGGTCGTTGTAGGGACCGTTCGCCACATGGCCCTCGCCCACGCTGCCGTTGATGAACCAGTTACCGCTGCCCACCGGCTGGTTGGGCTGGTAGTTGCCGTTGGCGGCGGGGGACGGGGAGGCGTCCTGTGCGAACGCCGGAAGAACGGCCAGGCTGGTCGTGGCCATGGCAATGGCAAGTAGCGTCTTCTTCATGGGAGTACTCCATTTGATCTTTTTGGGATCGATCCCTGAAAGAGCTGCGGGCCGGGGGGAAGGGCTGATCGCAGTCGCACCCGTTCCGTGGGTGCCAGGGGATTAGAGCCACGGGAGCCTGAAGGGTTTCCGTACCCCTTACCCAAAAATTAAGGGCAAATTAAGGTGTTGGGCGTGGGACAGGGGCCCGCCGATCGGCGACAATAGGCGTTTTTAGCCGCCAGTCCCCCCGGAGACCCCTCTCAATGACCACCCGCCGCGAACTTGCCAATGCCGTGCGCGCCCTCGCCATGGACGCCGTGCAACAGGCCAACTCCGGTCACCCTGGCATGCCCATGGGCATGGCGGACATCGCCGAGGTGCTTTGGAACGACTTCCTGAAGCACAACCCGGGCAATCCGAAGTGGTTCAATCGCGACCGTTTCGTGCTGTCCAACGGCCACGGCTCGATGCTGCAGTACGCGCTGCTGCACCTGACCGGCTACGACCTGCCGATGGACCAGCTCAAGCGCTTCCGCCAGCTGCACTCCCGCACCGCCGGCCATCCGGAAGCCAGCGAAACCCCGGGCGTGGAAACCACCACCGGCCCGCTGGGCCAGGGTCTGGCCAACGCGGTGGGCTTCGCGCTGGCAGAGAAGGTGCTGGCCGACCACTTCAACCGTCCGGGTCACGAGATCGTCAACCACCACACCTACGTGTTCCTGGGTGACGGCTGCCTGATGGAAGGCATCTCGCACGAAGTCGCGTCGCTGGCCGGTACCTGGAAGCTGGGCAAGCTGGTCGCGATCTACGACGACAACGGCATCTCCATCGACGGCGAAGTCCATGGCTGGTTCACCGACAACACGCCGGAGCGCTTCGAGGCCTATGGCTGGAACGTGGTCCGCGGCGTCGACGGCCACGACCCCGAGGCGATCAAGCGCGCGATCACCGCGGCCACCTCGCAGAACGAGAAGCCGACCCTGATCTGCGCCCGCACCATCATCGGCTTCGGTTCGCCGAACAAGCAGGGCAAGGAAGAGAGCCACGGCGCCGCGTTGGGCAAGGACGAGGTCGCCAAGACGCGCGACGCCCTGGACTGGCGCTACGGCCCGTTCGAAATCCCGGCCGAGATCTATGCCGGCTGGGACCACAAGAAGGCGGGCACCGAGCGCGAGCAGGCCTGGCACGACGCCGTGGCCAAGTACTCCGCGGCTTTCCCGGAACTCGCTGCCGAGTTCACCCGCCGCCTCACTGGCGAGCTTCCGTCCGACTGGGCCGAGAAGTCGCAGGCCTTCATCGACAAGCTGCAGGCGGATGGCGTGGACGTGGCCTCGCGCAAGGCCTCACAGATGACCATCGAAGCGTTCGCGCCGCTGTTGCCGGAACTGATCGGCGGCTCGGCCGACCTCGCCGGCTCCAACCTCACCAAGTGGAAGGGCAGCGTCGACGCCGGCAACGGCCATGACGCCAAGGGCAACTACGTCTATTACGGCGTGCGCGAGTTCGGCATGAGCGCGATCGCCAACGGCCTGGCGCTGCACGGCGGCTTCATCCCGTATGACGCCACCTTCCTGGTGTTCTCCGACTACGCCCGCAACGCGGTGCGCATGAGCGCGCTGATCCCGGCGCACGCCATCCACGTCTACACCCACGACTCGATCGGCCTGGGCGAGGACGGCCCGACCCACCAGCCGGTGGAGCACCTGGCCTCGCTGCGCTACATCCCGAACAACCAGGTGTGGCGTCCGTGCGACGCGGTGGAATCGGCGATGTCCTGGAAGCTCGCCATCGAGCGCAAGGGCAACCCCGCGTGCCTGGTGTTCTCGCGCCAGAACCTCAAGCCGCAGCAGCGCAGCGCGCAGCAGGTGGCCGACATCGCCCGTGGCGCCTACGTGCTGTCCGATCCGCAGGACACCAAGTTCAAGGCCATCCTGATCGCCACCGGTTCCGAGGTGGAGCTGGCGATGGAGGCGGCCCGCACGCTGGCGCAGCAGAACGTGCCGGTGCGCGTGGTGTCCATGCCGTGCACGGAGGTGTTCGACGCCCAGCCGCTGGAATACCGCGAAGCGATCCTGCCGGGCTGGTGCCGCGCCCGCGTGGCGGTGGAGGCGGCCACGTCCGACTTCTGGCGCAAGTACGTCGGCCTGGACGGCGACGTGGTCGGCATGACCACCTTCGGTGCCTCGGCGCCGGCACCGCAGCTGTTCGAGCACTTCGGTTTCACCGTCGCCCATGTGGTGGATGCGGTGAAGCGCGTCATCGGCTGATGGCTCTTATCCCTCTCCCCTGCGGGGAGAGGGAGTGTGAGAGGGCGGATCTCGCCCCAGGCCACAAGAAAAACGCCGCGATTATCGCGGCGTTTTTCTTGCCTCAGTCTTTCTGTAGGAGCGCACCCAGTGCGCGAAAAGCCTAGGGAGCGGTAACGCCGTGACTCCGCGGTCGGGCACCGGGTGCGCTCCCACAGGGTTCCAGGGCGTCACGCCGCCAGCAGGGTCGCCAGGTGCTCCGGATCACGCGCGAGCGCATGCGCTCCCGCCTTCTCCAGCTCTTCCTTGGTCCCGAATCCCCACAGCACGCCCAGGCCCCGTACGCGGTTCGCCACCGCGCCATCGATGTCGAAGTGGCGGTCGCCGATCATCGTCGTCTCGTCCGGTTTCGCGCCGAAGTCCTCGAGCGCGGCGGCGATCATGGACGCCTTCTCGCTATGTGGGCTTGAGGGATCGGGCCCATACAGTCGGGTGAAGGCACCGCCAAACGGCAGGTGCTCGATGATCGGCCGTGCATGCCGCTCCGGCTTGCTGGTGACCACGGCGAGCGTATGCCCGGCCGCCTGCAGGCGGCCGATCATCGACTCGATGCCCGGATACACCGTGTGCTCCTGCCAGCCGATGGCGTGGAAGCGCTGGTGGTAGTACTCCACGGCAAGCTCGATGCGCTCGTGGTCATGGTCCAACAAGGGCGCAAAGCTGTGGCGCAGCGGCGGACCGATCCAGTGGCGCATTTGGGTGGGGTGCGCCACGCCCAACTGCGTCAGCGCATGGCGGACGCAGCCCAGGATGCCGACTTCCGAATCGATCAGGGTGCCATCGAGGTCGAACAGACAGAGCATTACTTGCCTGCGCGCGCCTTGAGGGCCGCCACGGCCGGGAGTTCCTTGCCTTCGAGGAATTCGAGGAAGGCGCCGCCGCCGGTGGAGATGTAGGACACCTCATCGGCGATGCCGTACTTGTCCACGGCGGCCAGGGTGTCGCCACCGCCGGCGATGGAGAAAGCCGGCGACGCCGCGACCGCGCGGGCCAGCGTCTCGGTGCCGTGGCCGAAGGCGTCGAACTCGAACACGCCGACCGGGCCGTTCCACACCACGGTGCCGGCCTTGGCGATCATCTCGGCGTAGCGACGGGCGGTTTCGGGGCCGATGTCGAGGATCATCTCGCCATCCTTCACCTGGTCGACCGGCTTCACCGTGGCCGGTGCGTGCGCGGAGAACTCCGGCGCCACCACCACGTCGACCGGAATCGGCACGTCCGCGTTGCGGCGCTTGGCATCGGCGATGACCTTCTTCGCGGCCGGGAGGAGGTCCGGCTCGTAAAGCGAATTGCCCACCGAGTAACCCATGGCGGCGATGAAGGTGTTGGCGATGCCGCCACCCACGATCAGCTGGTCCACCTTGCCGATCAGGTTCTCCAGCAGGGTGAGCTTGGTGGAAACCTTGGAGCCCGCCACGATGGCCAGCAGCGGATGGGCCGGCTGCTCCAGCGCCTTGCCCAGTGCGTCCAGCTCGGCCGACAGCAGCGGGCCGGCGGCGGCGATCGGGGCGAACTTGATCACGCCATGGGTGGAGGCCTGCGCGCGGTGCGCGGTGCCGAAGGCATCCATCACGAAGATGTCGCACAGCGCGGCGTACTTCCTGGACAGCGCCTCGTCGTCCTTGCCTTCGCCGACGTTCATGCGGCAGTTCTCGAGTACCACCACTTCGCCGTCGGCCACCTCGACGCCGTCGAGGTAGTCGGCGACCAGGCGCACCGGCTGGCCCAGCTTGTCGCCGAGCCACTGGGCGACCGGGGCCAGCGAGGACTCGGCGTCGAACTTGCCTTCCTTCGGGCGGCCCAGGTGCGACAGCACCATCACCTTGGCGCCGGCGTCGCGGGCAGCCTTGATGGTGGGCAGGGACGCGTCCAGGCGCTGGGTGGAGGTGATGTGGCCGTTCTCGATCGGCACGTTCAGGTCTTCGCGGATCAGCACGCGCTTGCCGCGCAGATCAAGATCGCTCATGCGGGTAACGGACACGGCGGAACTCCCTTGGCTTGGATTCGTGGTAGGCGCCCGGCGGCGCGAATCGCATATTGTCTCGCCCGCTACCCGGCTATGCAAACCACGCGGCAGGTATCCTAGGTGGCTGGTATTTCCCTACGAGGACACGGGCATGGGCCAGGATCGGGTGTTGTACGGCTATTGGCGCTCCAGCGCGGCCTATCGGGTGCGCATCGCGCTGAACCTCAAGGGGCTGTCATACGAATCGCACGCCGTGCATCTGGTCAACAACGGCGGCGAGCAGCACATGCCCGATTTCAGGGCGCTCAATCCCCAGGAACTGGTGCCTTGCCTGGTCGATCACGGCCAGGTGTTCACCCAGTCCATGGCCATCGTCGAGTACCTGGACGAAACGCACCCCACGCCGCCGCTGTTGCCCGCCGACCCTGCGGGTCGTGCCCGCGTGCGGGCGCTGGCGCAGGTGGTGGGCTGCGACGTGCATCCGCTGGGCAACCTGCGCGTGCTGCAGTACCTGGTAAGCGGCCTGGGCCTGGAGGAATCGGCCAAGGGCGTGTGGTCGCGGCACTGGATCGGCGAAGGCCTGCGGGCCCTGGAAACCATGTTGTCCGGCCATGTGGCCACGGGGCGCTACTGCCACGGCGACACGCCGACGCTGGCCGACATCTGCCTGGTCCCCCAGCTTTACAACGCCATCCGCTGGAAACTGTCGCTGGACGAGTACCCGACCATCCAGCGCATCTACGACGCCTGCCAGGCACTGGAGGCGTTCCAGCGCGCGGCGCCGGAAGCCCAGCCGGACGCACCGGCGACGTAAGCGAAGGGCGGGCTTCCGCGGACGCCGGGGGGACTGGCTGCGCCAATGCCCGGGTGGCGGCTACCGCTGGCGGCTAGCCGCCGGCCGGCGCAACGAGTGGTTCCGGCCGCACGCCGGGAGCGTCGCGTGACGATGAACGGAGAAGGCACCCGTGGGGTGCGCGGCGCGGGGCGCTGCGACGCGCCCCGCGGCCCGGGGGACTCAGAAGCCGAGCCCGTAGGGGTCGTTGCCGATCAGTTCGGCCGATTCCGAATTGCCGCTTTCCGACAGGCGGATCTTCAGCGCCAGGCCGTCGCGCGAGTCGGCCTTGTTGAGCGCCTCTTCGAGTTCGATGCGACCTTCCTTGTACAGCCGGTACAGCGACTGGTCGAAGGTCTGCATGCCTTCCTGCAGGCTGCGGTCCATCGCTTCCTTGACGTCGTGGACCTGGCCACGGCGGATCATGTCGCGGATCAGCGGCGTGTTCAGCAGCACTTCCACCGCCGGCAGGCGGCGGCCGTCCTTGCCGATCACCAGGCGCTGGCTGATCACCGCGCGCAGGTTGAGCGCGAGGTTCATCAGCACGTTCTTGTGCGCCGACTCCGGGAAGAAGTTAAGGATGCGCTCCAGCGTCTGGTCGGCATTGTTCGAATGCAGCGTCGCCAGGCAGAGGTGGCCGGTTTCCGAGAACGCGATCGCCGCCTCCATGGTGTCGGTGTCGCGGATTTCGCCGATCATGATCACGTCGGGCGCCTCGCGCATCGCGTTGCGCAGGGCCTCGTGGTAGCTGTGCGTGTCCAGGCCGACCTCGCGCTGGTTCACGATCGATTTCTTGTGCCGGTGCAGGTACTCGATCGGGTCCTCGATGGTGAGGATGTGGCCCGAGGAGTTCTGGTTGCGGTGGTCGATCATCGCGGCCAGCGTGGTCGACTTGCCCGAGCCGGTCGCGCCCACCACCAGGATCAGTCCGCGCGGCTCCATGATCAGTTCGCGGAAGATGGTTGGAAGCTGCAGCTGGTCGATGCTGGGAATTTCGCTCTTGATGGCACGAATCACCATGCCGACTTCGCCGCGCTGCTTGAACACGTTGATGCGGAAGCGGCCGGCTTCCTTCACCGCCAGCGCCATGTTCAGTTCCAGGTCGCGCTCGAACTGGGGCACCTGGCCCTCGTCCATCAGCGAGTAGGCGATTTTCTTGACCATGCCGCTCGGCAGGCCGGTATTGCCCAGCGGGTACAGCTTGCCCTCGACCTTGATGTTCACAGGGGCGCCCGTCGTCAGGAACATATCCGACGCGCCCTTGTCAACCATTAGCTTGAGGAAGTAACCAATGTCCACTCGAATCCCCTAATTTCGTGCGCATTGCTAAAGTCGATTATGCCCGCCCACAATACGCTGCGACACTCCGAGAGGACTGAGTGATGGTGCACATCTTTTTCCCGCTGTCAGGCCGCCGTAGGGCGGGCCGGATAGCGGTTTCGACCCTGACGCTGGCCTTGACGCTGGCGCTTTCCGGCTGCGCGACCACGCCGCCGCCGGATGGGGCCATGAACCAGGCGCAGGTCCAGCTGCAGGCCGCCCGTGACGCCGATGCGGCGGACTACGCGCCGGTCGACCTGGGTTTTGCGCAGAACAAGTTCCAGCAGGCGCAGGGCGCGATGGCCAACCGCAAGTACGACGAGGCGGCCCTGCTGGCCGACGAGGCGCGTGCGGATGCCGAACTGGCACGCGCCAAGGCCCGCCTGGGGGCGGCCCGGGCGTCGATCCAGAACAAGACGAACGCCAACAACCGCCTGCGCGAGCAGATCGAGCAGTCCCTGGCGGACCAGCAACATCAGGACCAGTCGCAAAACTCCGGCTTGCCTGCGCAGCAGCAGACCCAGGACATGCCGGCCCCGCCCAGCTCGTCGCTGTCCGAGCCGATCCCGGAAGGCCAGGGTTTCCAGACCATGCCGCAGAACGCCCCGCCGTCCCAGCCTCCGGCGCACCATGATGACCAGGGAGGCCACCCATGAAATCCTTGACGCTACGACTCTCCGCCGTGGTCCTGGCCCTGGCCGCCACCGGCGTGGCGCAGGCCGCCAAGGAAGACATGGACGTCGCCCGCCTCACCAACAGCCTGGACCAGCTCGCGGGTGACCCGGCCATCGGCTCCTACGCCCAGGCCGAGCAGGCGCGTGCCCGCGATGCGGTGAACCAGCTGGCGCAGGCCCGCTCGCGCGACCACGCCCATGCTCTCTACCTGGCCGAGCGCCGGGTGGACCTGGCCCGCGCCACGGCCCAGTTGCAGGACGCGCAGCAGCAGATCAACCGGCTCGACCGCGAGCACGACCAGATCCAGCTCGACGGCAGTCGCCGCGAGGCCGAGCAGGCTCGTCGCGAACTGGAACGCCAGCGCCTGCAGTACCAGATGGAGCAGGAGGAGTCGGCCCGCCAGCTGGCCGCCGGCGCCGAGGCGACGGCCCAGGCCCAGGCCCAGGCTGACCAGGCCAAGAAGGTGGCGGCGGCGCAGGCCCGTGTGGCCAATGCGGCCAAGAAGCAGGCCGAACTGGCTGCCCAGGCCGCCAAGCTGATGCGTTCGCAGATGACGCAGGGCGACAACGGCTCCTCGTCCGACAAGGACCAGGGCAAGTAAGCCAGGCATCCCATCCAGGATGGCGCCTCGAAGGCCGGCCGGGTGATCCCCGCCGGCCTTCGTGCCATCGGGCGCCGGGACTCGGGAATGAGGGCCCGGGGGGTGCTTCGTTCAAGAACCGACAAGGACTTGTTCGGATCGCGCAAAAGACTGTTCTGGCAGCCATTTTCCGCCGAGGAAAGGTGCGGCATCCCGTCTCTGTATGACGCTTGCATGACCCTGTCCCCGGGAGTAGGGTCGACTTCCCAGGGGGCATCTTCGCGCCCTGGGTCACCGACCTGAATCATGCACCCATCCTTCCCCTCCAATCGTTCTCCATGGACCGGTCAAACGGCATGGATCGCGGGTGTGTGCGTGCATTCCTCGTCAGCGGGCGCTACTCCCAGGCGCCTGCCGTTCTCTCCAGAGGAGGTTGCATCATGTTTGAAAACCAGCAGCGTGATGATGTCGAAGCTTTGATGAAGGCCGACGCGGAGTTCCGTCGGCTCTACCAGCACCATCAGGAGCTCGACAGCAAGGTGCACGACGCCGAAATCGGCGTGCTTCCCATCGATGACATGACGTTATCGGGCATGAAGAAGGAGAAACTCCACGCGAAGGAGCGGCTCCAGCGCATGTGGGACAACCGAACGCACCGCATCAACTGAATCTGCGAGGTTTCGCATGAACGCGGCCCCGGCGCCTCCCGCAAGGGAACGGCTTCCGGGGCCGCGGCGTTTCCGGCGAAAGTTGGGGGTCATGGTGCCTCGGTTATGATCTGGCCCCCCGTCGGCCACTCCGGTGCCGCCGGCATCCCATCCAAGGAATTCCCATGACGGTCCACCAGAGTGTCCTCGAACTGATCGGACGTACCCCGATGGTACGCGCGCAGCGCCTGGACGTCGGACCGTGTGAGCTGTTCCTCAAGCTGGAAAGCGCCAACCCCGGTGGTTCGGTGAAGGACCGCATCGGCCTGTCGATGATCGAGGGTGCCGAGAAGGCCGGAAAGATCCGTCCCGGCGACACGCTGGTGGAGGGCACCGCCGGCAACACCGGCCTTGGCCTCGCCCTGGTCGCGCAGCAGAAGGGCTACCGCCTGATCCTGGTGGTGCCCGACAAGATGAGCCGCGAGAAGATCTTCAACCTCAAGGCGATGGGCGCCGAGGTCGTGTTGACGCGCTCGGACGTGGCCAAGGGCCACCCGGAGTACTACCAGGACATGGCCGAGCGCATCGCGCGCGAAACGCCGGGGGCCTATTTCATCAACCAGTTCGGCAACCCGGACAACCCGGCGGCGCACATCGCCACCACCGGACCGGAAATCCTGGAGCAGCTGGACGGCAAGGTCGACGCCATCGTCGTCGGCTGCGGTTCGTCGGGCACGCTCAGCGGCCTGTCCAAGTTCTTTGCTGAGCACTCGCCAAACACGGAGTTCCTGCTGGCCGATCCGGTGGGTTCCATTCTTGCTCAGTACATCAACGAGGGGACACTCTCGACCAAGTCGGCCAGCTGGATGGTGGAAGGGATCGGCGAAGATTTCCTGCCCTCCATCAGCGACTTCACCCGCGTGAAGAAGGCCTATGCGATTCCCGACAAGGAGAGCTTCCTGGTGGCGCGTGAGCTGTTGGCGAAGGAGGGCATCCTCGGTGGTTCGTCCACCGGCACGCTGCTGGCCGCCGCGCTGCGCTACTGCCGCGAGCAGACGGCGCCCAAGCGCGTGGTGACCCTGGTGTGCGACACGGGAAACAAGTACCTGTCGAAGATGTACAACGATTACTGGATGCTCGACAACGGCTTCATCGAGCGCGAACAGCACGGCGACCTGCGTGACCTGCTGCTGCGCCCGTTCGCGCAGCGCGACACCGTGGTGGTCGGGCCGAACGAACTGCTGATGACGGCCTACACGCGCATGAAGCTGTACGACGTGTCCCAGCTGCCGGTGATGGACGGCAACAGGCTGGTCGGCATCCTCGACGAATCGGACGTGTTGATGCACGTGCACGCGCAGGAGAGCAAGTTCCGCGATGCCGTGTCAACGGCCATGATCACCAACCTGCAGATGCTGGACGTGCGCTCGCCGATCGAGTCGCTGCTGCCGGTGTTCGACCGCGGTCACGTGGCCATCGTGGTCGACGGGGAGCAGTTCCTCGGCCTCATCACCCGGATCGATCTGTTGAACTACCTACGACGCAAGGTGCATTGATCGGCGAGCGCCGGTGCGCCCACGATGGCGCATCGCATCGCCCATCCTTCGCCGTGAAAGTTTGTTGAAATCGCGCCCCTCCAAAGTCGCGGCCTGCGACCGGACGTTCGCGCCCTTTCGAAGGAGTAACAGCTATGTGTGGAATCGTTGCTGCCGCCGCCCAGCGTGACGTGGCACCCCTGCTTATCGTCGGACTCAAGGCGCTGGAATACCGCGGCTACGACTCCGCCGGACTGGCGGTACTGGATCGGGGCGAGATCCGCCGCGTGCGCGCCAAGGGCAAGGTCCGCGAGATGGAGTCGCTGTACCTGGCCGACCCGTTCCCCGGCAGCACCGGCATCGCCCACACGCGCTGGGCCACCCACGGCGTGCCGAACGAAGCCAACGCCCATCCGCACATGGCCGGCAGCGTGGCGCTGGTGCACAACGGCATCATCGAGAACTACGCGACGCTGCGGGCGGACCTGCAGGCACGCGGCCACGTCTTCACGTCGGAGACCGATACCGAGGTGATGGCCGCGCTGATCAACGAGCACGTGGAGGCGGGCCTGGGCCTGCGCGAGGCCGTGCTGGCGACCGTGCGCGAACTGGAAGGCGCCTATGCCATCGCGGTGGTGAGCAGCAAGGAGCCGGGTCGCGTGGTCGGTGCGCGCCACGGTGCGCCGCTGCTGGTGGGCGTGGGCATCGGCGAGCATTTCCTGGGATCGGATGCGCAGGCGCTCATCCAGGTCACCAACAAGATCATCTACCTCGACGAGGACGACGTCGCCGACATCACCCGCGACAGCGTGGCGATCTACACGCTGGATGGCCAGCGCGTCGAGCGCGCGGTCAACGAGAGCGAACTCTCGGCCGACGCGGTGGAGCGTGGTGAATACCGCCACTACATGCAGAAGGAAATCTTCGAGCAGCCCAATGCCGTCGCCGCCACGCTGGAGGCGCGCATCGGCCCGCATGGCGTGCTGCCGAGCATCTTCGGGGTGGACGGAGACGAGCTGCTGGCCAAGGTGCAGGGCGTTCACATCATTGCCTGCGGCACCAGCTACCACGCCGGCCTGGTGGCCAAGTACTGGCTCGAGGACCACGCCCGCCTGCCGGTCAGCGTGGAAGTCGCCAGCGAGTACCGCTACCGCGAGGCCGTGGTGCCCGAAGGCACGTTGTTCGTCGCGATCTCCCAGTCCGGCGAAACGGCCGACACGCTGGCGGCGATGCGCGAGTCGCGCCGTCGCGGCTATCTCGGCACCCTGGCCATCTGCAACGTGCCGGAGTCCTCGGTGGTTCGCGAAGCGGACCTCAAGCTGATGACGCGCGCCGGCCCGGAAATCGGCGTGGCCTCCACCAAGGCGTTCACCACCCAGCTTGCCGCGCTGGCCCTGCTCACGCTGCACCTGGCCCAGCAACGGGGCCTGGACCGCGCACGCTATATCGACCTGTGCACCCAGCTGCAGCACATGCCGCGGGCCATCGAGAACGCGCTGAAGCTCGAGCCGCAGGTGATCGACCTGGCGGAACACCTCATCCATCGCCAGCACGCGCTGTTCCTCGGCCGTGGCGTGCAATACCCGGTGGCGCTGGAGGGGTCGCTCAAGCTCAAGGAAATCTCCTACATCCACGCCGAGGCCTACCCCGCGGGCGAGCTCAAGCACGGCCCGCTGGCGCTGGTGGACGAGACCATGCCGGTCATCGCCGTGGCGCCGAACGGCCCGCTGCTCGACAAGCTGAAATCCAACCTGCAGGAAGTGCGTGCCCGCGGCGGCGAGCTGCTGGTGTTTGCCGACGGCGAAGCGAGCCTGGAGGGCAACGGCACCCGTGGCGTCACCCTGCGCATCAACGGCGGCGGCGACTTCATCGCCCCCGCGGTCTTCACCATTCCCCTGCAACTGCTGGCCTACCACGTGGCCGTGCTGCGCGGCACCGACGTGGACCAGCCACGCAACCTGGCGAAGTCGGTGACGGTGGAGTAAGCGCCCGCCGCGCTGGCCCGCCCTGTGGCGGGCCAGCACAGGGCGTCGTGGGTGGACGTCCGGGCAGATACAATCCGGGGTTTCCCGTCTCCGGCTTTCGCCCATGAAGTGTTTCAAGGCCTACGATATCCGCGGCCGCGTGCCCGACGACCTCGATGAAGACGTCGCGTATCGCCTGGGGCGCGCATTCGCCCGTGCGGTGGGCGAGGGTGCCGTCGTCGTCGGCTTCGATATCCGCCGCGACAGCCCCGCATTCGCCGAGGCGATCGTCCGTGGCTTGAACGACGAAGGGCGCGACGCCATCGACATCGGCCTGTGCGGGACCGAAGAGGTCTATTTCCAGACCTTCCACCGCCAGGTCGCGGGCGGGATCATGGTGACCGCCAGCCACAATCCGATCGACTACAACGGCATGAAGCTGGTCCGGGAAGGCGCGCGCCCGATCAGCGGCGACACGGGATTGCGCGCTATCGAGCAACTGGTCGAGGAAAACGCGTTCGGGTCGCCCAAGGCGCATCGCGGCAAGGTTGTCCGCGATCACGACAAGTCGGCCTACATCGAACATCTCCTCGGCTACATCGACCCGGGCGCCATCCGGCCGCTGAAGGTCGTGGTCAATGCGGGCAACGGCGGCGCGGGCGGGGTGATCGACCTGCTCGCCGCGCACCTGCCGCTGGAGTTCATCCGCATCCACCACGAACCCGACGGGAGCTTCCCCAACGGCATTCCCAATCCGCTGCTGCCGGAGAATCGCGCCGCCACCGCCGAGGCCGTGCGCGAGCATGGCGCCGATTTCGGCATCGCCTGGGACGGCGACTTCGATCGCTGCTTCCTGTTCGATGCCCGGGGCGAATTCATCGAGGGCTATTACATCGTCGGCCTGCTGGCCGCCCAGCTGCTGCAGAAGCATCCGGGCGCAAAGATCATCCATGACCCCCGATTGACCTGGAACACCATCGACATGGTGCGGCAGGCGGGCGGCGTGCCGATCGAAAGCAAGACGGGCCACGCCTTCATCAAGGAGCGGATGCGTGCCGAGGATGCGATCTACGGCGGCGAGATGAGCGCGCATCACTACTTCCGCGAGTTCGCCTACTGCGATTCGGGGATGATTCCCTGGTTGCTGATTGCCGAGCGCATCTCCAGGACCAACACCGGACTCGCCGACATGCTGGCCGAACGCGTGGCGGCGTATCCGTGCAGCGGCGAAATCAACTTCGTGGTCGACGATGCGAAGGCCACCGTGGCCAGGGTGCTGGAACATTTCGCTGCGCTCCAGCCGGTCATGGAGTACATCGACGGCGTCAGTGCCGATTTCGGGAACTGGCGCTTCAACCTTCGCTCGTCCAATACGGAGCCGCTGCTGCGCCTGAACGTGGAGTCGCGTGGCGATGTTGCATTGATGGAAGCCCGGACCCGCGAACTCTCCGGGTTGATCCAGGCGTAAAAAAGGGCCCCGCGGGGCCCTTTTCATTCACCTTGGATGGTGCGCCTGGTCAGGTGCGCCCGTAGACGTCGTCGAAGCGGACGATGTCGTCCTCGCCCAGGTAGCTGCCCGACTGCACCTCGATCAGCTCGACGGGCACCTTGCCGGGATTGCGCAGGCGATGCTTGCTGCCCAATGGCAGGTAGGTGCTCTGGTTTTCCGCCAGCAGGAAGACCTTGTCGTCACAGGTGACTTCGGCCACGCCCTTCACCACGATCCAGTGTTCGGCCCGGTGGTGGTGCATCTGCAGGCTCAGCGCCGCGCCAGGCTTCACGACGATGCGCTTGACCTGGAAGCGGTCGCCGCTTTCCAGCGAATCATAGGTGCCCCATGGGCGGTGCACCACGCGATGCAGGTCATGCTCGGTACGCCCCGCCGCCTTCAGCTGGTCGACGATCTTCTTCACGTCCTGCGAGGCGTCGCGCCTGGCGACCAGCGTCGCGTCCGGCGTGGTGACGACCACCACATCCTCCAGTCCCACCGTCGCGACGAGGTGGCGATCATGCGAACGCACCAGGCTGCAGGTGGTGTCCAGGGCGATGACATCGCCTTCGAGGTGGTTGCTGTTGGCGTCCTTGTCGGCGGCGAGCCACAGCGCGTCCCAGGAGCCGATGTCCGACCAGCCGCATGCCACCGGCACCACGGCCGCCTGCGCGGTCTTCTCCATCACGGCGTAGTCGATCGAATCGCTGGGCGCCGTGGCGAATGCCCGCGCTTCGAGGCGGACGAAGTCGAGGTCGATGTTCGCCTTGTCGAAGGCCTCCCGTGCCGCCTGGAGCATGCCGGGCGCGTGGACGCCGAGCTCCTCCAGGTAGCGCGATGCGCGGAACATGAACATCCCCGAATTCCAGTCGTATTCGCCACTGGCCAGGTAGCGCTCGGCGACGTCCAGCATGGGCTTTTCGACGAACTGGTCGACCTGGAACGTTTCGTGTTCCAGGGGCTTGCCACGGCGGATGTAACCAAAGCCGGTCTCCGGACGGTCCGGGCGGATGCCGAACGTCACCAGCCAGCCCTGGGCCGCCAGCGGCTTCGCCTTGGCAACGGCGTCGCGAAACGCCTGGTCATCGCCGATCAGGTGGTCGGCTGGAAGCACGAGGATGATCGCGTCGGCATCCCGTGCCATGGCCCGCAACGCACCGACGGCGATGGCCGGCGCGGTGTTGCGCGCCATCGGTTCCAGCAGGATGTCGGCGCCCTGGATCTTCAGTTCCTGGAGCTGCTCCGCGGCAAGGAAGCGGTGCCCGTCGCTTGCCACGACGACCGGGGCAGCCACGTCCTGCAGGCGCATCGCGCGCTGGATGGTCTGCTGGAACAAGGTTTCGCTGCCGGCGAGCGAAAGGAACTGCTTGGGCAGGTTCTTCCGCGAGATGGGCCACAGCCGGGTACCGCTGCCACCGCTGAGGATGAGGGGAATAATCATGTCGGGTCAGTCCCTTGCCTGGGCGAGCGCGTCGAGCGTGCGGTGCAAGCCCACCTTCCAGTCGGGCAGGGCGTAACCGAACGTTTGCGCGAAACGTGAGTTGTCGAGTACCGAATAGGCCGGGCGCTTGGCCGGCGTGGGGAACTCGCTGCTGTCGATGGCGTGCACCGCCGGTGCCTTTGGCAGCAGCCCGCGTCGGGCCGCCTGCTCCATGATGGCGGACGCAAAGCCGTGCCAGCTGGTCTGGCCGCTGGCGGTCAGGTGGTACGTCCCTTCCAGCGACCTGCGCGCGTCCGCATCGGCGGCCAGCCAGCGATCGACGGCGGAAAGCGTGCCCTCGACGATCAGCTGCGTATCGGTGGGGCTGCCCACCTGGTCGGCGACGACGCGCAACTCGTCACGCTCGCCGCCAAGACGCAGCATCGTGCGCAGGAAGTTGTGCCCGACCGGGGCATACACCCAGGCCGTGCGGAAATTGAAGTACGGCGCGCCGCTGGCGAAGAGCGCCTCCTCTCCGGCACGCTTGCTGCGGCCGTAGGCGCCGGCAGGCCCTGCGGCCGCATCTTCGCGATACGGACTGCGGGCGTCACCGGCGAACACGTAGTCGGTCGAATAGTTCACCAGCAAGGCCCCATGCGCCTTCGCCCAGCGCGCGAGCACGCCAACGGCTTCACCGTTGATGCGGGTGGCGACGGCTTCTTCCTGCTCGGCGCGGTCCACCGCCGTGTAGGCGGCGGCATTGATGATGACGTCCGGCCGCTCGGCGTCCAGCAGGGCAGCCAGGGTCTCCGGTGCCGACAGGTCGGCCTTGGCGCCCCGGCCATCGTCCACGAGCTTGCCGTCGCGCGTGGCGGCGGTCACCGCTCCACGGGCAGCGAGTCCGCCGTGACTGAGGAAAGTACGGCCCAGCTGGCCATTGGCGCCCAGCAACAGGGTCTTCAAGCGCGGTACTCCGGCAGGCGATCCGGCGGCACGTCGGCGAGCAGCGGGGTCTTGCCGTCCTTGTCCGAAAGCAGCGGCTCGCTCACCGGCCAGTCGATGCCGATGGCCGGGTCGTTCCAGCGCACGCCGCCATCCGCCTTGGCGTCGTAGAGGTCGGTGCACTGGTAGGAGAACGTGGCGAACTCCGAAAGCACGCAGAAGCCGTGGGCGAAACCTTCCGGTATCCAGAAATGACGATGATTCTCTGCCGTCAGCATCACGCCGGCCCACTGGCCGAAGGTCGGTGATCCGCGGCGGATGTCGACGGCCACGTCATAGACCTCGCCTTCGAGCACGCTGACCAGCTTGCCCTGCGGATGCGGCCACTGGTAATGCAGGCCGCGCAGCACGCCGCGCGCCGAGCGGGATACGTTCGACTGCACGAACCTCCGGTCGATGCCGGCTTCGCGGTACTTCGCCTCGTTGTAGCTCTCGTAGAAGAAGCCGCGCGAGTCGCCGAACACCTGCGGTTCGATCACGACGCAGCCCGGCAGGGGCGTTTCGATGAACTTCATCCAACGTAGCCTTGTTTGGTCAGGTTCTGCAGGTACTGTCCGTAGCCCGTCTTGGAGAGCGGTGCCGCGAGGCGCAGCAACTGTTCCGCGTCGATCCACTTGTTGACGTAGGCGATCTCTTCAGGGCAGCAGACCTTGAGTCCCTGCCGGTTCTCGATGGTCTGGATGAAATTGCTCGCCTCCATCAGCGACTGGTGGGTGCCTGTATCCAGCCATGCATAGCCGCGGCCCAGCTGCTCGAGGTGCAAGGAATCGTCCTCGAGGTAGCGGCGATTGAGGTCGGTGATCTCCAGTTCGCCCCGCTGCGAGGGCTTCAGCTCGCTGGCGAAGTCGCATACCCGGTTGTCGTAGAAGTACAGGCCCGTGACGGCGTAGTTGGAGCGCGGCTGCGAGGGCTTTTCTTCCAGCCCGACGACCTTGCCCTGCGCATTGAACTCCGCCACGCCGTAACGTTCCGGATCGCTCACCCAGTAACCGAACACGGTTGCGCCATGGTCTCGCGTTGCTGCGCGCCTCAGTCGCTCGGTGAACCCGACGCCGTAGAAAATGTTGTCGCCCAGCACCAGGCAGCTGGGGTCGCCGTTGACGAAGTCACGGCCGATGAGGAAGGCCTGGGCCAGCCCATCCGGCGAAGGCTGCACGGCGTACTCGATGCGCAGGCCCCATTGCGATCCGTCGCCCAGCAGGCGCTGGAACAGCGGTTGCTCGTGAGGCGTATTGATGACCAGCACCTCGCGGATCCCCGCCAGCATCAGGGTCGCGAGCGGGTAATAGATCATCGGCTTGTCGTAGATGGGCATAAGCTGCTTGCTTACGGCCTGGGTCAGGGGGTACAGCCGGGTACCCGAGCCACCGGCGAGGATGATGCCTTTGGTCTTCATACGCCCAGTCGCTCCATTCGGTAACTGCCGTCCAGCACCCGCTGCACCCAGGGGTGATTGGCGAGGTACCAGTCGACCGTGTGCTCGATGCCGCTCTCGAACGTGTGGGACGGGCGCCAGCCGAGTTCGTTCTGCAGCTTGCTGGAATCGATCGCATAGCGCCGGTCGTGTCCGGGGCGATCCTTCACGAAGGTGATCAGGCTCTCGCGCTTGCGGCCGTCGCCCAGGGGCCGGCGCGCATCGAGGATGGCGCAGATCGCCTTGACCACCGTGAGGTTCTCGCGCTCGGCGTTGCCACCCACGTTATAGGTTTCGCCGACGCGGCCGGCATCCAGCACCTGGCGGATGGCGGCGCAATGATCGCCGACGTGCAGCCAGTCGCGCACGTTCCTGCCGTCGCCATAGACCGGCAGGGCTTCGCCTGCCAGGGCCTTCTGGATGATGAGCGGAATGAGCTTCTCGGGAAACTGGTAGGGGCCGTAGTTGTTCGAGCAGTTGGTGGTGAGCGTCGGCAGCCCGTAGGTGTGGTGGAACGCCCGTACCAGATGGTCCGACGCGGCTTTCGAGGCGGAATAGGGCGAGTTGGGCGCGTAGGCCGTCTGCTCGGTGAACTTGCCTTCGTCGCCGAGCGAGCCGTATACCTCGTCGGTGGAAACGTGCAGGAAGCGGAAGGCGGCTCGTTCCGCATCGCCCAGGGCGCGCCAGTAGTCGCGCGCGCACTCCAGCAGCCCCAGCGTTCCCACCACGTTGGTTTCCACGAAGGCCGCCGGGCCGTCGATGGAACGATCCACGTGGGATTCCGCGGCAAAGTTCACGATGGCCCGCGGCCGGTGCTCCTGCAGCAGCTGCGAGACCAGCTCCCGATCACCGATGTCACCCTGGACGAACGTGTGCAGCGGATTGCCTTCCAGTGACGCCAGGGTGTCCTGGTTGCCGGCATAGGTGAGTTTGTCGAGATTGATTACGCGCAAGCCGTCCTTGATGGCCTGCAGCACGAAGTTGGCGCCGATGAAGCCAGCGCCACCGGTGACTAGCAAGGGCGCGCCACTGCTCGAAATCAAACTCATGATTGCTTCCCGCCTTTAATGGTTCGTAGCTGCTAAGAAAAAAGCGGCGCAAATCAATGGCCGCCGAATGCGACAGCGGCTAATAATGCCTGCACTCTCCCTTACAACCAAGGAATGGGCGCCCGGATAGGACACCCCTGGACGGGTGCGGTTAACCGGCGCTGCTCAGGGGGCGATGGCCAGGCCCGCGGTCGGGGAAGGGGGCCTGGCGGCCATGGTTGCTCGGTGCAACAAGGTTTTGGCGTGTTCGTGCAAGGCCAGGTCCAACTGGTTGGCGGCCATGAATTCGTCGTGAAGGTCCGCCCCGAGCAGGCACTTCAGATCCTCGATGCGTTCATCGCCGCAGCAGTGGAGCCCGGAGCTGCAGTTCTCCCAGCGTTGCGTGAGCGACAGCCCTGGCAATTTCGGCCCGTACAAATCCTGGTACGTGCGGACGGACAGGTCAAAATCCTCCACGACGCCGGCCATGCCCCACGAGGAAAGCAGGTCGCAGGCCTGCTGCAGGTCATCGCCCGTGGCCTGTGCATCCAGGATGTGCGGGCACCGCCATGAGGCGTCGGACAGATGGACGACCTGATAGTCCCTGACCACGATGCTGCCCGGTTCCTTGCGCAGCGCCCAGCGGACATAGGCGCCGAACTCCATGGACTGGGCCACGTCGGAAAATGGCTGCGAGGGGTCCATCTGGGTGAACCGATAGACCGAGTAGGCGCGCAGCAGGGGATGCCGGATGAACACGATGGGCAGGCAGTGTGCCGCGGGCAAGGGAGGGCGGCTGAGGTGGCTCGATACCGCCACCAGGTGAGGGTTCGCCTCCAGGTGCGCCCCAAGCTGGGTGCTCGATTGGATGGCGTGGGCGTGGGGACCCTCGTAGGTGCCCCAAAGCCCGCCAAAGGACTGCCGCAGGCACTCGTCGATGCTGGTGCCGGCGTTCTTGAAGATGTGGTAGTGGATCAGGACCGGCTGAGCTGGCATGGCGTCAGCTTAGGGAAAGCGAATCCGTAATCAAAGCGTAATATTTGGCAGCGCATTCCTGCGCCAAACGTTAAGTTTTTGCAAACACTGGATGGGGTGGGGCAAAGGAGACGCAGGTCAGGCATTACGCCCGTGAATGAATGATTGCTGCCGCGCACCCTACGTTGCCGCAGGCATGCCGGTTAAGATGTGGGCCTTTGGGTCTAGGCAGGACGGATTTTCAAACTATGGCGACAAAGACCAAGCCGGGCGCTAGGCAGCAGGCGTTTGGACTCGGGACCCTGGCGATCCACGCTGGGCAGCATCCAGATCCGTCGACCGGCGCCATCATGACGCCGATCTACGCGACCTCGACCTATGTCCAGGAGAGCCCGGGCAAGCACAAGGGTTACGAGTACTCGCGCACCCAGAACCCGACCCGCATGGCTTACGAGCGCTGCGTTGCCGAGCTGGAAGGAGGCGTCGCCGGCTTCGCCTTTGGTTCCGGCCTGGCCGCGGCTGCCACGATCCTGGACATGCTGGATTCGGGCAGCCATGTCATCGCCATGGACGATTTGTACGGGGGCAGTTACCGCCTGTTCGAACGGGTCCGCCGTCGTTCGGCAGGCCTGGATTTCAGTTTCGTGGATCTCAACGATACCGCGGCACTGAAGGCTGCGCTCAAGCCGAGCACCCGCATGATCTGGGCCGAAACGCCCACCAACCCCATGCTCAAGCTGGTGGATCTGGCGAAGATCGCCGCGTTTGCGAAGAAGCACGGCCTCCTGCTGGCGGTGGACAACACCTTCTGCTCGCCGATGATCCAGCGGCCGCTGGAATATGGCGCCGACCTGGTGCTGCACTCGGCGACCAAGTACCTCAATGGCCACTCGGACATGGTCGGCGGCATCGTCGTGGCCGGCTCCGAGGCGCTGGCCGGGCAGATGGGTTTCCTGCAGAACTCCGTGGGCGCGGTGGCCGGGCCTTTCGACTCGTTCCTCGCCATGCGTGGCCTCAAGACCCTGCACCTGCGGATGCGCGCCCATTGCGAAAGCGCACTGGAGCTGGCCCGTTGGCTGGAAAGCCACCCTGCGATCGAGCGCGTGATCTATCCGGGACTCAAGAGCCATCCGCAACACCAGCTCGCCAAGCGCCAGATGGACGGCTTCGGCGGCATCATCAGCGTGGAAGTGAAGGGCGGCCTCCGCAAGGCCCGCCGGGTGCTGGAGCGGTGCAACCTGTTTGCGCTGGCCGAGTCCCTGGGCGGCGTGGAAAGCCTGATCGAGCACCCCGCCATCATGACCCATGCGTCGGTGCCGCCGGCCAATCGCAAGCGCTTGGGCATCAGCGACTCGCTTATCCGCCTGTCCGTGGGTGTCGAGGATGTGGACGATCTAAGAAGCGAGCTCGCCGCCGCCCTGGACTGAGCTCAGTCCCGGGCCAGCGCGTCATCCGAGCCAGCCGATCCCGGGGCCATGATGGCCCGGGCCGCGCGTCACCTGTCAGACCTTCTGGATTAGCATGCTTTCAACCTATCGCCTCCGCGATCCCAGTTCACCGTACAAGTCGTTGCTGCGCCATCTGCCACTGGTGATCCAGATGGCGCGGCGAGACGTGGTGGGGCGTTATCGTGGATCGTTCATCGGACTGCTGTGGTCGTTCTTCAACCCGCTGTTGATGCTGGGCGTCTACACCTTCGTCTTCGGTGTCATCTTCAAGTCGCGCTGGACCGGGCAGACCACCGGCCAGTTCGAGTTCGCGGTCATTCTGTTTGCCGGCCTCAACATCAACACGATGTTCGCGGAGTGCGCCAACAGGGCCCCGTCGCTGATCGTGGAGAACACGAACTTCGTGAAGAAGGTGGTGTTTCCGCTGGAGACGCTGACCTGGAGCACGCTGGGCTCGGCGTTGTTCCACTTGTTCGTGTCGACCATCGTGCTGCTGGCGTTCTCGGTGATCGTGCGCGGCGGCATTCCGTGGACGGCGATCCTGTTCCCGCTGGTGGTGCTGCCCTTCATACCGTTCGTCGCGGGCATGATCTGGTTGCTGAGCTCGCTGGGCGTGTTCCTGCGTGACCTGAAGCAGGCCATGGGCATCATCACGGCCATGATGATGTTCCTGGCGCCGATCTTCTATCCGCAGGACTACATTGCCCCGCAGTACCGCAATCTTCTCTATCTCAACCCCCTGACCGTCATCGTCGAGGCGTCGCGTGACGTCCTCGTATGGGGGCGCGTGCCGTCCTGGCCGTTGTTGGGTGCCTATATGCTGGCGGCGTGCCTGTTCGCCTGGCTTGCTTTTGGCTGGTTCGAGCGTACGCGCAAGGGGTTTGCCGATGTCCTCTGACAACCACACCATTTCGGTGGAGTCGCTGGGCAAGAAGTACGACATCTATGCCCGCCCGGTCGATCGCCTCAAGCAGATGGTGCTGCCGCGCATCGGGCGCGTCGTCGGTCGCCACGGCCTGGCGTACCACAACGAATTCTGGGCGCTGCGCGACGTGAGCTTTACCGTCCGGCGCGGTGAAACGGTGGGCATCATCGGTCGCAACGGGTCGGGCAAGTCGACCCTGTTGCAGATGATCTGCGGCACCTTGAACCCCACGGAGGGCGAGGTGCGCACCAATGGCCGCATTGCCGCGCTGCTCGAGCTGGGCGCGGGCTTCAATCCGGAATTCACCGGCGAGGAAAACGTCTACCTGAGCGGCTTGCTGTACGGGATTCCCGAAGAGGAATTGCGCAAGCGCTTCGACTCCATCCTGGCCTTCGCCGATATCGGCGACTTCATCCGCCAGCCGGTGAAGACCTATTCCAGTGGCATGTACGTGCGCCTGGCGTTCTCCATCGCGGCGCATGTCGACGCCGACACGCTGGTGATCGACGAGGCACTGAGCGTCGGCGACGTGCGTTTCACGCAGAAATGCATGCGCTTCCTCAGGGAGTTCCAGAAGCGCGGCACCCTGCTGTTCGTGAGCCACGATACCGGTGCCGTCACCAACCTGTGCGACCGTGCCATCTGGTTGGACAAGGGGCAGCAGATCATGGACGGAGCGACGCGCGACGTCGTCGAGCGCTATCTGGCCGAACAGCATGCCGCCGACCGGCAGACCATGGGGCAGTCGGTCGTGGTGCAGGCGGCACAGCCGGCCGCGGTAGCATCGCGCGTCGACGAGAAGACCGATGGCGTTCCCGAGGACGTCGTCGACCCCCGCCTTGCCATGCTGCAGGGTGGCGGCGGGCTGAACCGCGTCAAGGTCTTCACGTTCGACCCCGACAACGTGGGCAGCCAGTACGGCGCGGGCAAGGCGCGCATCTCCGGCGTGAAGATAGTCAGTCCGAACGGCGCGGCGACGCAGCTGTTTACCGGTGGCGAAGTGGTGAGCCTGCAGATCGACGCGGAGGTGGACGCGGACGTCGAGACGCCGATCTTCGGCTTCTACGTCAAGGACCGCCTTGGACAGCGGTTGTTCGGCGACAACACCTATCTCACCTACAGCGTGTCACCCATGCCGGCGTCCCGTGGAAGCAGGCTGAGGGCGCGCTTCGATTTCCGCATGCCCATTCTGCCCACCGGCGACTACTCCATCGACGTGGCCCTCGCCACCGGTTCGCAGGACGACCACACCCAGCAGCACTGGATCCACGATGCGCTGACGTTCCGCGCAAGCGAGAGCACGATGAAGCACGGCCTGGTCGGTATTCCCATGCATTCGATCAAGATTGACCGGCTCGAGGGTTAAACAGTGGAGTTCACTGGAGAGCGTTTCATCCCCACCGAAGCGGGCGAAATCCGCCACGAGCACCTGCATCGCTATGCATGGTGCCTCGCGCTGGTGGAAGGCAAGGATGTCCTGGACATCGCGTGCGGTGAGGGCTACGGCAGCGCCATGCTCAGCGGGAGCGCATCGTCGGTCGTTGGCGTGGACATCTCGGCGGAGGCGGTTGCCCATGCACGTCTCGCCTACGCCGGCAAACCCGGGCTCGTTTTCAAGGAGGGCAGCGCGGCGGCCATTCCGTTGGCGGACCATTCGGTCGACGTGGTCGTGTCGTTCGAAACCATCGAGCACCATGACCAGCATGTGGAGATGATCGATGAGATCCGCCGGGTGCTTAGGCCCGGCGGCCTGCTGGTGATCTCCTCGCCCAATCGTCCGGTGTATTCGGACAAGGCAGGGCATCACAACGAGTTCCACGTCAAGGAACTGGATTTCACGGAGCTCGACGAACTGCTGCGGACCCGCTTTCCGCAGGTCCGTTATTACGGCCAGCGTATGGCGGTGGGGTCGGCGCTGCTGCCCCTCGATGCCACCGATGCGCGTCCGGCCATGCAGGCGCTGACCGATACGGGCGAGGAAGTGGTCGCGCGCTCGTCGCGCCTGGCCGACCCCGTGTATTTCGTCGCGGTCGCGGCAGCCGAAGGCGTCGTGCTGCCGCAATTGCCGCCGTCCCTGCTGATGTCCGAGCGGGACGACCTCTATACGCGGCATCGCGAAGTGGCGCAGTGGGGCCAGCGCTTGAGCGAGGACTTAGACAAGCTGCAGGCAACCTACGCGGGGCTCGTGCGGGAGCATGAAGATGCGATGACCTGGGCGAAGGGCCTGGATGAGAGCCTTGCCGAGGTCCGTGAGCTGCATTCGGCGCTGAACGAAGAGCATGAGCGCATGGGGACATGGGCAACCTCGCTGGATGCCGAGCTGGGCGAGGTCAGGGAGGAGCGCTCCGCGCTCGCCAAGACCCATGACGAGCAACTTCTTCGACGGAACGAGGAGATCGCCGGCCTTCGCGAGCAGCTCTCCGAGCTCGAGGCGAGGCTTCAATCCTCGGCGACTCAGTCGAACGGCGACATGCAGGATCGGGAAGAGCTCAAGAACGCTCTTCAGGCGTCCGGGTTCAGGGTCGAGGCGCTGGAAGCCGAGCTCGCCGGCGCACAGGCTCAAATGTCGCAATTGCTGGCATCCCGCTCCTGGCGCATTACCCTGCCACTACGTGCGCTGGGCCATCTTGCGCGGGGCAACTTGGGATATTTCCGCGATGGCTGGCGGCGGAGACGGGCGGTCGAGGTGCATCCCGCGTTCAATGTCAGCGAAGTTCGTCACGATAGCGCGCCGGACGAGCTCATCGCCGGCCTGTCGTTTCCGACCTTCCCGGAGCCGGTGGTCAGCATCGTGATCCCGGCCTACGGCCAGCTCAGCTACACCAGCGCCTGCCTGCGTTCGATCATGGAGAACCCGCCGAAGGTGGCCTATGAGGTCCTGGTGGTGGAGGACGCCTCGGGCGACGCCGCCATCGGGCAGCTGGCTTCGGTGCCTGGCCTGCGCTACGAGGAGAATCCGCAGAACCTCGGTTTCGTGCGCTCCTGCAATCGCGCGTCGACCCTGATCCGGGGCGAATTCCTCTACCTCCTCAACAACGACACGCAGGTGACCTCGGGATGGCTGGACGCCATGCTCGACGTCTTCGCGGCTTACCCCGATTGCGGGATGGTGGGTTCCAAGCTGGTCTATCCCGACGGCCGCATGCAGGAGGCGGGCGGCATCGTGTGGCGTGACGCCAGCGCCTGGAACTATGGCCGCCTGGATGATCCGTCGCGCAGCATCTACAACTACGTTCGCGAGACGGACTATTGTTCCGGCGCGTCGATCATGCTGCGCAACGAGCTTTTCCAGACCCTGGGTCGGTTTGACGAAAGGTATGTGCCGGCGTACTGCGAGGACACCGACCTTGCCTTCAAGGTGCGCGAACACGGCTTGAAGCTGTACTTCCAGCCCAAGTCGGTGGTCGTGCACTACGAAGGCGTGTCGCACGGTACCGACGTCAACTCGGGCATCAAGGCCTATCAGGTCGAGAACCAGAAGAAGTTCTTCGAGAAGTGGCGGGCCACGCTGGAGAAGAATCATTTCCCCAACGCCGAGCACGTGGCGCTTGCAAGGGGGCGCACGCGCAACACGCCGACCGTGCTCGTCATCGACCACTACATTCCGCAGCCTGACCGCGATGCGGGCTCGCGGACCATGTGGCAGTTCATGCAGATGTTCCGTCGCCAGGGCATGGACGTGAAGTTCTGGCCGGAGAACCTCTGGTACGACCCGCGCTACTCCGAGAAGCTGCAGCAGGCGGGTATCGAGGTGATCTACGGTGCCGAATTCCGCAATGGCTTCTCGAAGTGGATGCAGGAGAACGGACCGAGCATCGATTGCGTGCTGGTCAGCCGGCCACACGTTGCCGGCGATTTCCTGGAAGGCATTCGCAAGTACAGCAAGGCGTCCATCCTGTTCTACGGGCATGACGTCCATCATCTGCGCATCGACGAGCAGATGAAGCTTCATCCGAGCAAGGAGCTGTTCAAGGAGCGTGAGCGCTACGAGGCGCTAGAGCATGCCGTGTGGTCGGCCGTGGGTACGATCTACTACCCGGCCGACGGCGAAACCGAATTCGTGCGCCGCTGGTTGAAGGAAAAGAACCTGCCCGTCCAGGCGCACACGATCCCGGTCTACGCGTTCGACTCGTTCCCGGATCATCCGGAGCGAAACGTGGCGGAGCGGAAGGACCTGATCTTCGTTGCCGGTTTTGCGCACACGCCCAATACCGACGCCGCCCAGTGGATGGTGGAGCACATCTTCCCGCGGATCAGACGGCGGGTGCCGGGCGTGCACCTCTACCTGGTGGGGTCCAACCCCACGGACGCCGTCAAGGCGCTGTCGGGCGAAGACGTCACCGTCACCGGCTTCGTCAGCGACGAAGAACTCGAGCACCGCTACGCACGCGCGAGGGTGGCGGTGGCACCGCTGCGCTTTGGTGGCGGCATGAAGGGCAAGGTCATCGAGGCCATGCGCCATGGCCTGCCATGCGTGACGACGTCGACCGGCGCACAGGGCCTGTCGGACACCGCGGCATTTCTTGCCGCGACGGACGATCCCGAGCAGTTCGCCGATCACGTCGTCGCCCTTCTCGAGGATGACCAGAAGTGGGTGAGCATCTCGCAGGCGTCTCAGGAATTCGTGAGGGGGCGCTTCTCGGAAGAGGCGCTGTGGAACATCGTGTCGCGTGACATTCACTGGCCGATCAAGAAAGACGTCCAACTGTAAAACATCGTTTCCGATGCGCCGCGTCGGAAGAAGGGATCTCGGGCAGCACTTATGAACGTATTGATTCTTGGAGCGACCGGCTTCGTTGGCAGCTACCTTATGGAGCGAGCCCAGAAGGCCGGCCACCACGTGGTGGGAACCCATTACAACGCCACCATCGATTCGCGCGAATGGATGAAGTTCGGCGATGGGCTTGTCCATTGCGATATCCGCTATCGCGAGCAGCTTGACCACGCCATCAGGGTGTCGAAGCCCGATGTCGTGTACCTGTTGTCGGCCCAGAGCTATCCCGCGCTGTCATGGCGCGCTCCGGTCGAGACGCTGCAGACCAACGTCATCGGCACGGCCAACGTCTATGAAGCCATCCGGGCAGCCGGCATCGACCCGGTGGTGGTCGTGGCTTGCTCGAGCGCGCAGTACGGCGAAGTGGCGGCCGCGGATGTGCCCGTCAAGGAGAGTCACCCGATGCGCCCGCTGCACCCCTATGGTGTCAGCAAGGCGGCCACCGAAATGCTCGCCATCCAGTACTGGGTGAACAACCGGATCCGATCGGTGTGCGCACGCATCTTCAATACGACCGGCCCGCGCAAGACCGGCGACGTCTGCGCCGACTTCACGCTGCGCATGGCGAAGATCGAGGCCGGCCTCTCCGCACCCGTGCTCAAGGTCGGCAACCTGGAAACCTATCGCGCGCTGACGGACGTACGCGATCTCGCGAGCGCGCTCGAGCTGCTGGCCGAGAAGGGCACGCCCGGCGAGGCGTACAACATCAGCGGGGCACGCACCTACCAGATGCGCGAAGTCGTGGATCTCGTCCGCAAGCACGCACGCGTGCCGGTGGAGGTGGAAACCGACCAGGCCTTGCTGCGACCCAGCGACGAGCCGGTCATCTTCGGCGATTCGAGCAAGTTGATCGCTGCCACGGGCTGGAGCCAGCAGGTCCCGCTCGAGAAGACCATCACCGACATGCTGGCCTACTGGCGGGATCGCTATCCCGTAGAGAAGGGTGCCCAATGACGACACGAGCCCGCGCCCCGCTCCGCTTGGGCCTTGCCGGCGGCGGTACGGACGTATCGCCCTATTGCGACGTGTTCGGTGGCAACGTGATGAACGTGACCATCGATCGCTATGCCTACGCCCTGATTGGACCGTCGACCAACGGTCGCCTGCGCTTCAATGCCATCGACGTGGGCATCAGCGAGGAATTCGACACGGCCACCCAGGCGGTGACTACCGACGGCCCGCTGCGCCTGCTGAAGGGCGTCTATTCGCGCGTGTCCAGGGACTTCCTGCATGGCGAACAGCCGGCGCTCTGCGTCCAGACCTTCTCCGATGCCCCCCCGGGCTCGGGCCTCGGTTCGTCGTCGACGATGGTCGTGGCGTTGCTGCAGGCCTTCGTCGAGCACTTTTCACTGCCGCTCGGCGAGTACGAAGTCGCCCATCTCGCATACGACATCGAGCGCAAGGACCTCAATCTCGCCGGCGGCAAGCAGGACCAGTACGCGGCGACCTTCGGCGGTTTCAATTTCATGGAGTTCTACGATCACGATCGCGTGATCGTGAACCCGTTGCGGGTCAAGGACTGGGTCTGGGCGGAGCTCGAGGCATCGCTCGTGCTTTATTTCACCGGTGTCTCCCGGGCATCCGCGGACATCATCGACCAGCAGTCGCGGAACGTCGGTGAGAAGAACCAGTCGTCGATCGACGCCATGCATCGCCTGAAGCAGGAGGCGGTGCAGATGAAGGAGTGTGTGCTGAAGGGCAACCTCCGCGGCCTGGCGGCGACCCTGCAGGCAGGCTGGGAGGCGAAGAAGAGCACGGCCACCAGCGTGAGCAACCCCTTGATCGAGCGCATCGAGAAGCTGGCGTTCCAGAATGGCGCGACAGCGGCCAAGGTTTCAGGCGCCGGTGGCGGCGGATTTATGATGTTCCTTTGCGCTCCGGACCAGCGCATCGGTTTGACGCGTGCATTGCTCGCAGAGGGCGGCAGCGTTCTGGATTTCCATTTCACCCAGCAGGGGGCGACCTCGTGGCGAGTCATCTGATCGAAAAAATCGAAACCGAGTTCGGCAAGACGGTGGCGCTGCTGCAGGCCATGTCGCGCGATGCCGCCCTGCACGAGCTCATCCTGAAGGCCGTGCAGCTGTCAGTCGACGCGCTGAAGCAAGGCAACAAGCTGCTGTTCGCGGGCAACGGTGGCAGCGCGGCCGACGCGCAGCATTGGGCCGGCGAACTGGTCAGTCGTTTCTACTTCGACCGTCCCGGTCTTCCGGCCATCGCGCTGACCACCGACACCAGCATCCTCACGGCCATCGGCAACGACTACGGTTACGACTATGTCTTTGCCCGCCAGGTGGAAGCCCTGGGGCGCGAGGGCGACGTGCTCTTCGCCATTTCCACCTCGGGCAACTCGAAGAACATCCTGCGCGCGATCCAGGCCGCCCGCGAAGGCGGCATCCGCGTCGTCGGTTTCACGGGGCAGGCGGGCGGTGCCATGGCCGAGCTGTGCGACATCTGTTTCCGCATGCCCTCCGGCGAGACGCCGAAGGTCCAGGAAGGTCACGAGTTCGTCGGCCACCTGATCTGTGGCCTGATCGAGCACGAGATCTTCGCGCATGCCAAGGGCTGAAGAAGCCATCGTCCTGGTCGGGGGGCTGGGCACGCGCCTGCGCGGCGTGGTGCCCGACCTACCCAAGCCGCTGGCACCGGTGTGCGGGCGGCCATTCCTCGCGTACGTGCTCGACCACCTTGCCGCCTGTGGCATCAGGAAGACGATACTCGCGACCGGCTACATGGCCGAGAAGGTCGAGGCTGCGATCGGTACTGCATGGAAAGGCATGTCGATTGCCTACTCGCAGGAAACGGAGCGGTTGGGCACGGGTGGGGCCATCCGACTGGCCTCGACCCTGCTGCAGGGGCAGGGTGCCCACGTCGCGAACGGCGATACCTTCCTGCGATTCGACCTGCTTGCCATGGAGAACGCCGTGCATGCGAGTGGGCGGCCGCTCGGGGTCGCGTTGGCGCACGTGGCCGACGTGGGTCGCTACGGTGCCGTGGACCTCGACGGCGACCAGCTCCTCTCGTTCCGCGAGAAGGGTGGGCACGGTGACGGATTCATCAACGCGGGGAGCTACTTCCTTGCGGAGGCGGCGTTGACCGCCCTGCCGAAGGAAGCGAGCTATTCGTTCGAGGAAGCCGTACTGCTGCCAGAGACGGCGAAGGGCCGCGTCACCGGCTATACGACGACCAGCGACTTCATTGATATCGGTGTGCCCGAGGATTATTCGCGGGCGCAACACCTGTTCGCCGGGGCTGCATGACGGCGGAAAGTGAAGTGAGGGGCTACCTGCCACCCGGCACGGCGATCGCGTCGACACCCCTGCGCAAGGTCGTCTTTCTGGACCGCGATGGCGTGATCAATATCAACCATGGCTACGTGCATACCCCCGCCGAGACGGAGTGGGTGCCCGGCGTCTTCGATTTCTGCAGGGCCGCGCAGGGTGCAGGTTACGGGCTGGTGGTGGTCACCAACCAGGCCGGGATCGCGCGTGGCTACTACTCGGAAGATGCCTTCCTGGATTACACGCGGTGGGTACACGCGCAGTTCGCCGAGCAGGGCGTCACCCTGTTGGCGACGTTCTACTGCCCGCATCACCCGACGGCCGGGGTGGGAGCGTGGCAGGTCGATTGTGGCTGCCGCAAGCCGAAGCCGGGCATGATCGTCGAGGCCTGCCGGCGGCTCGGCCTGGATGCCGGCCGTTCGATGCTGGTGGGCGACCAGCCCAGCGATATCGAGGCGGCACACGCGGGCGGCGTGCCACGCGCCTTTCTCATCGATGCGGTCCGGTCCAACCCCTTCGAGCGGGCGCTGGCTGCCCTCGACGACTGACAAGATTGGATTACTTCCCTGCGTGCTTCGGGTCGCCACGAACCGAAGCGCGCAGAGGCCCGAAGTGGGCTCTGCGCTGCAACGCCCTACCTATCGTTGCGCGACGATCAGCAACTGCTCACTGCCAATGTGGCCGTATTCCAATGACCACGTGATGGCCATGCTGGCGTCGCTGAAACCGGCGTCGCGAAAGTCCTGCAGCAGCTCCCACCCAAAGTGGTAGTAGCACAGCACGCCGCCATTCGGATCTATAGGGTCGCCGTGGTATTCGGCTGGCAACAGGTGCTCGACATTCCCTTGTGAATCGATTCGTGCGCGAACCAGATTGCGTTCATAGAGCAGGCCGAAGGGCACGGACAGCAGTACGCGTCCGCCGGGCTTGAGCACGCGATAAAACTCGGCGATGGCGGCCCGATATCCCGGCACATGCTCCAGGACATCGAAACTCAGGACAAAGTCGAAGCTGCCGTCGGAAAAGCTGAGATCCGTAACATCCTCGTGGCGGATGCCATCGGCGTTGACTTGGCCCGGTGTGAACGTGGGGCCCAGGAATTCGCTGGTGATGGTGGCGGGGAAATGCTCAACCAGATAAGCGGCCAGCGGCGTGACCTGCTCCGTGAGATAGATCGAAGCCCGGGAATCCCGGGCCATGCGCTCAAAACTCTGCACGGACAGGCGCAGGCGATTATTCAGCCGACAGGTGGGGCATACCAGGCGTTCGCGCCAATTGACGTTGATGCCGTCGGAGTACAGGCGATCGTAAATGAACGCCTTCAGCGAGTGGCAGACCCAGCAATAGCCGGGCAAGACGTTGTACTCGTCACTGGCGAGAGATTCCTGCAGCTGCCGTTCAAACGAGCGTCGTACTTCAAAACGCGACGACTGCGACTGGAGCAGATCTCGACATTCCTCAAAGGACCGTAAGGTCAGGGCCCATAGCCCAAGACGGCGAGGCAGATCCTTATTGGCATCCTTGGCTGATTTGGCGTTTGCCGGTACTGGGTCACCCTGCGTTGGCAACGCAGAAGTGGGAGGTTGATCCAACGACTCTTCATTTTCCAGAATGTCCATGTTCAACCTTTGGTCGAATGGCCGATCATTGGGAAGTTGCGTTCGCAGACTAAGGACAGCTAATGAAGCCTTTCAAAAAAACCAGCGCGGAAGTCCGGGCGGGCGCGTGGGTCGAAGGGGAAAGGTGTCCCATCACCGTTCATAATCGAATGCCAAGGTTGCCACAGGGTGGCAGGTCCAGTATCTAGCCATCCTAGCACCCAAGGTTGCGTACCGAGTCAGCCGTTCGGTTCGGTACCGCAGCGAGCGGCGAGAGTGCGGATGTGCGCAAAGGTTGAGCACGCGAGCGCGGACATGCGCCCCGTCGGCGTGACATTCCAACGGTAGCCTGCGCAGCCGCGAGGCTGGTTATTGATCGTTGCCAGCACGCGGGCCGGGTCTCGGCAATGGCTTCAACCCCGGCCAGCGCCAAGGGCAGGCCGCGCCGGCGAGCGTGCAGTTGACGTTGGCGGCGGATGTGCCGGGTTCGGTTCGTCTGGCCCGGGTAGTGGCTGCTATCGATGTGCAGCCCGCGCGCCGCCTGATGCCGGTGCGCTGAGACAGTCGGGCCCGGCCTGGGGCCGGGCAAGTCGACGGATCCTGCCGCTGCCACAGCGGGACTCTGGGCATTTCGGGTCGAAGGCACCGGCATGGCAATGCCCGCGGGCGCTTCCGGCTAATTCCAGTATGGGTGGAAACGACTGACGGTGTTCGCGATCGGCTGGTCGCCAGGGAGGGGCGTCCTGCTCGCCGATTGCACCGCTTGGCGCGATAAATTGCGCTAGCGCCGGTACAATGGCCGGCGAAGGGGGACAAATCCCGCAAAAACGAACCCACCGGACACCTGGGGATGTCCCGGCGTTTGTCCCTACCGGATTGGAGAGAGGAGCAGGGGTTTGGCCGCAGGGACACCTTCCAACAACGCGCAACCAAAGGGCGCACTCGTCAACCTGAAGTCGCTATTGGTCGCGGTTGCCGCGCTGGCGGCATCCTATGCCTGGACCGCGCACAATTCCAGATTCCTGATTCGCCATTGGAAGTGGGGTGCGCATGCCGCGCACCCGCCGACCATGATCATGGCTCAGGTCATTTCCGTGCCGCTGATGACCCTGGCCATCCTCGCTTGCCTTCAGGCGATGCGCCACCCTTCCAGGCGCCTCCTCATTCCCCTGTTCTACGCGCTCTGGTTCGCCACGATTTCCCTGAGCGTTGCCCCCGGTGTATTCAGCTCGGACACGTTCTACACGTTCCACATGGTGAGTCACGGTTGGTGGTCAGGCTGGTATTCACCATTCCATCCCGCCTTCATGACGGCGCTGGTGCAAATCATCCCATCGCTGTCGATCGCACCATGCCTTGCTTTGGCCCTGCTATGGGCGGCGGTATTCACATCGGTGCACCGAACATTGTTCCTGCTTGATGCGAATCGGTGGCTGCACTTTTTGCTGCCCCTGGTGTTGTTGCTTCCGTCGATGCTGGCGGCGAGCATCATCATGATTCGCGACTGTTACGTCGCGGCACTCTTCATCGCGCTGCTCAACTTCGTCTTCCGCGCCGTGGCGTTGAGGGACAGCCGGGCGCTTCCTTCCATGCTCCTGATTGGAGTGCTGGCGGGTGTGGTGGGTTGCTACCGAACCGACATGCTCCCGAGCGCGGCCCTCGCAGCACTCGTGATTGCCGTCATGGCACCCGTGTCCCGGTGGCCAAGGCTCCTCGCAGTGCCCACTACGGCAGCCACATTGCTGCTGCCCTTCGCGGCGGTCATCGTTCTTGTTCATGCCATTCCCCGTCCCCTGGGCAACGACTGGCAGTGGGGGGGGACTTGGGAGCCTCGTGCCGAGAACGAGTACAGGCTTACGCTGATAGAGAATCCTCTCGGGTACATAATTCTCCAGCCTTCGGCACATGTTCGTGAGCGCGACCGCGAGGCGATCGAGAAGGTCTTCAAATTTTCTGACCTGGCCCGCTATCACTGCGCAAGCAACCTGTGCCTCTTCTACAGCGAGCACTGGAGGCACGAGTCGACGGAGGAAGACCGAAAGGCGGCATTCAAGGCCGCTATTCATGTTTTCAAGCACAACCCCGGGCTGTTCCTCCAAAGTCGGCTGGCGACTCTCGCGGAGGTGGGCGACGCCAATCTCCAGACCTCCAATGATGTTGAACTCCGGGCCTCCCGTGGCTACCCGGCCGTAGAGCTGACACCCATGCTGACTTCGCTGGGGCAGCGCATCACGCACTATGTGACCGAGACAGAAGGCAGGGACGGGCGCTTTGGCGGCTCGCTGGTATGGTGGAACATCTATCTCTGGCTGGTGCTTTGCCTGCTCCCCCTGGTCAGTGTGCGCAAGACGCCGGCGTCGGCCATCTTCGCCGTGTTGATCACTTTGCGTAGCGTCTTCGTATTTCTGGCGGCGCCCGCCAGTTTCACCACCTATTACCTCCCCAGCTATGTCGGCGGTCCCATGTTGCTCTTGTTGTGGGCGGCTGAATTTCGGACCGCGACCCGGCGGAAGCAGAACGAGTTTCGTGCCGTCGAGCACAAGGCGAAGGCGGTCGCGTGAAGCAATTCCTGAAGTTTGCCTTTCTTTCCGGGTTGGGTTGGGTTTGCGATTTCACCACGTTCACCGTGTTGGTGAAGATCGCAGGCCTTTCGCCCTTCCTGGCAAATCTGGTCTCGTCGTACGTTGGCGTGACATTCGTTTGGTTCACGTCGTTGAAGACCGTCTTCCAGCGCCGGACCAACGGCAGTGGCACGTTTCTCGTGGCGTACTGGTGCTACCAGTTCGTTTCCATCATGGCGTACTCGCAGGTCCTCCACATCACGGCAGATGGTCTTGCCGTCGCGTACCTCACGACAGCCAATAGCGGCGTGGCTGCGAAGCTACTCATCACACCTTTCAACCTGATCACGAACTACCTGTTCATGAAGCTGCTGACGCGCTTCATGCAAAAAGAGCAGCCCCACCATGCCTAAGCCACGCATCCTTGTATTCATTCCGTCCTATCGGTGCGAGACGCAGATTACCCGCGTCATTGAGCAGTTCACTCCCGAGGTGCAGAGCGCTGTTGACACCGTGCTGGTGGTCGATAATCGCTCACCGGATGGCACGCTCGCTGCCGCCATCGAACGCGGCAAGGCTCGATTGACTGATTGTCGCTTCCTTGCCTGGACGAACGACGAGAACTATGGCCTAGGAGGCTCGCACAAGGCTGCATTTCGATTCGCCATTGGACAGGGGTTCGATTACCTCGTGGTGTTGCACGGCGACGACCAGGCGGATATCCGCGACCTGGTCCCGGTGCTCGAGGCCGCGACCAGTGGTGGCTTCGACTGCATGCTGGGCGCGCGATTCATGAAGGGTAGTCGACTGCAGGGCTACTCGTGGTTCCGGACCTTCGGTAACCGGGTCTACAACAAGCTGTTCTCTCTGGTGGCCCTTAAGAACATCCATGACCTGGGATCCGGCCTCAACCTTTATCGATTGGAGGCTTTCCGGGACTTCTATTACAAAGGTTTTCCGGACGATCTGACGTTCAACTACGTCATGCTGCTGGCCAGCTACCAGCGTGGTCAGCGCGTCCGCTTCTTCCCGATAAGTTGGCGCGAGGAGGACCAGCTCTCCAACGTTCGTCTGTTCCGTCAGGCCATCAAGGTTCTACGCCTGCTCAGCTCTTACGCCTTCCGTCGCGGTACATTTCTGGCCACCGACATGCGCGCCAAATCATTCGACGCATACACGGGGCAGATCGCTTTTGACAGCAAGCCAGACCCAGTTAAGTGATCTCGATGAAGCCGTCGATCGCTATCTACCTGGTTGTGCTGAGCACCCTGATCGTGGGGTGGACATGTATGTGGCTTCCAACACTGGGCGTCGAATGGCGCCTCATCAACGCTTATGCTCTTGTGGGTATAGGCATCGTGTATCTCACTTCACACCTGTTGCGCATGATCCGCTTGGCGCTCCTTTCCCTGGGCGAGCGAGAGCATGCGCCGGGCCTGATGATGGCTCATGTCGCCACTGCGTTTCCCGGCAGTCTGATTCCATTCAAGTTTGGCGAATTGCTGCGACTGTTTTCGTTCATGCAGGTGTCCGGTGACCGCCGAAAGGCCTTGGCCATCTGGCTCGCGGAGCGGCTGGCCGACGTTTTGGTGATCACGATTTTTGTGCTGCTTCTGCACTTGTTCAAGATTTCCATCCCGGCCTCGATGCGCAGCGTGTTTGTGGCCTTCGCCGCTGCCGGTTCGCTTTGCCTTCTGGCCTTGATGGCCATTGCAAAGCTGTTTGTTTATCTGAACAGGCACCTCGTGCTGAACAGCTCCAGCGAACGCGGATTGCGGCTGCTGAAGGCGAGCTATGCCGTTCGCCAATTGGAGCTCGACGTACACAAGGCCGTAGAAGGTCGCTTTACCGCATTCTTGCTTTTGTCCTTGCTGATATGGGGCGTGGAGATCGCGGCGCTGGCCATGTTCATCAATTCGCAGCCCGCCGGTCAGGGCGACTTTCTGTCCCTGTTCGCGAATGGCCTGTTCGCAAGCCTCCCTGGTGGTGCCTTGCAGGAGGCCTCCAGCTTCGGCTACTACCGCAGCCTCGCGCTGGCGCTTATGACTCCTTTGGTGCTTGGCATCATGTGGTGCCTTTTTCGCGGCAAATCGCCGGAGCACGTGAAATGACCTCGATGGATAGCAACGTACTAATCATCCTCGATGATCGCGAATTCACCGGCGATGCCATTGCTCCGGTCGTCGGTTCACGGCGCTTTGGAGACATCGTCCTGAAGCGTCAGCCGCTGATCGAGCATTTCCTCGCATCCATGCCGGCATGGGCGAAGGACCGCCTGGTCCACTTGCGCACCGAGCACGACCTCAATGGGCTGAAGGCTGCACTTGAAGCCAGCCCTCCGGGAATCGGTGTCTGCATCATTGCAGCGCGCTCCGGTTTTACGCAGCCGGAGCGGCTGACCCAGCTCGTTGAGCGACTGCCTTATGCTGCCGAAGACTTCACGGATCGCATTTTCAAGCCGCTGATCGTATTTCTTCGAAACGGGCACCAGCTCATCAAATGGTGGCAGGAGTTCAAGGATGGGCCTGTGCACCTGTGGCACCACGACTGGTTGCATAGCCAGCGGCTGCAGTCGACGCTGCCGCTTGATCTTTCTGATATCGGCGACTTCCTCTCGTTCACCCGCGGTGCGACAGCCACTCGACACTTCAATCGGGTCACGATCGACAACTATTACTACACGAAGATTTCCAGCGACCGTCGCAAGATGCGCGCGGAATACTCGTTTTACGGCCTCGTGCCGGAGTCGATGCGACCCTGGCTGATCCAGCCCTTTGCGTTTGAGGAGGACGAGCAGCAGGCGTCGTACAAGATGATGCGCTACTACCTGGCGGATGCCGCACTCCAGTGGGTGCACGGTGCCTTCAGCGAAAGCGCCTTCCGCTCGTTTGTCGAGCGACTGCTGTTCTTTGTTTCCGAGCGGCCGCGCCGCGGCTGCCGCGTTGAGGAATCGCTGGCGGTCGCCGACGAACTGTTCAAGGGCAAGGTGGCCAATCGCGTTGATCAGCTCTCGAGCATGGAAGAAGGGAGAAGGATCAATGCCATCGCCAGCAGCACTTCACCCGGCATGGATGTTCGTTATCTTTTCGAACGCTACACTCGCATCTATGACACGCACAGGAAGCGTTTTGCCTCGGATTACCTTGCCGTGGGCCATGGCGACCCTTGTTTCTCGAACATCCTCTATGAGCAGCAACGTCACTTGCTCAAGCTCATCGACCCTAAAGGTGCGTTGACCGAGGAGGAGTTGTGGACCCACCCGATCTACGACCTGTGCAAGATCTCGCACAGCGCCCTGGGTGACTACGACTTCATCAACAACGGCATGTACAGCGTGACGTTCTCGGATGCCAACGACCTCGTGCTCGTGCTGAAACACACCAACCAGGCATTGCAGAAGCCGATCTTCCTCGAGCAGGTGGCAAGCCATGGGCATGATCCGCTGGCCATGCGCATTGGTGAGGCATCGCTGTTCATATCCATGCTCCCATTGCATATCGACTACCCGAACAAGGTCATCGCTTTCATGCTAAGGGCCAAACAGATTCTCGACGAGATTGAAAATGAACATGTTGACTGAGCAGAACGACGGGCTTCTCGTCGTCGATATCGATGGTACGTTGTGCGGTATCCGGACCCCCGATCAGTCCTATGCCGACCTGGAGCCACGTCACGACGTGGTACAGAAGCTACGCGAATATCACTCGCGCGGTTTCCGGATCCTCCTGTTCACTTCCAGGAACATGAAGACCTATAACCAGAACCTCGGCCTTATCAACAAGCACACCGCCCCGATCATCCTGGAGTGGTTGGCCCGCTGGGACATTCCCTACGATGAGATCCTTTTCGGCAAGCCTTGGCCGCGGACACGAGGGTTCTATATCGACGATCGGGCCATCCGTCCCGATGAGTTCGTAAATCTCTCGGAAGAGGAAATCCAACGCATGCTGGGGCAGGAATAATGCGACAGAACATCGTTATCACGATGGCCGGGCGTGGGTCCCGCTTCTACCAGGCCGGCTACACCGTTCCCAAGTACGAGATTGAAGTTCACGGGCGCAGTCTGTTCGACTGGTCGATGCGGTCTCTTGAAAACCTCGTATCCGGCGAGAGCCGCCTGATTTTCATCTGCCTGGCGGAGAATCATTCGGCCGCTTATGTCCAGATGCGATGCGAGGACCTGGGCTTCAAGGACTTCCACATCATCGAGGTCCCCGAGGTGACGGATGGTCAGGCCACCAGTGCGTACATCTCCCGTGACGCGTGGCTCGCCGATGCTCCACTGTTGATTTACAACATCGACACTTACGTCCGCCCGCAGGCTTTGAACATGGAGATGATTCGGCCCGGATCCGATGGATGGGTGCCCTGCTTTCAGGTCCCTGGTGACCACTGGAGCTTCATCCGCGTGGGCACCGACGGATGGGCGGACAAGGCGGCTGAGAAGGAGCGAATTTCGGAGTACGCCTCGATTGGCCTTTATTGGTTCGGCAGTGCGTCCGGTTACATTCGGGCCTACGACGAGTTCTTCTCCGATCCCGCCAATCTGGTCAAGGGTGAGCGCTATGTGGCCCCCATTTATCGGCATCTGATCGAACAGGGGAGTCGGATTTCGATCTCCGATCTACCGCTGGCAGACGTCCATGTGCTGGGTACGCCCGCCGAGCTGGATGTATTCACTGCGAAGCGAGTGGAAGACATTCTCTGATCTTCCCCATGGGGGATGGCCGATGGGAAACACGCCAAAGAACGCCGGGTTTTCCGGCGTTCTTTTTCTGCGTGCCGTCGACTGCCCGGCATCCTGCAAATGGATGAATGCTCCTGAGGATGTCAACCTCGTGAGTGGCACGCGGAGAGGCCACTCGGCTTTCTGAAGGGAGGACGGCCTCCCAGACTGTTCATCGGGCTACCGGTTGCCAAGACTCATCAGCGGCAACCGGCGTGCCTGATCCGCAAGAAAGCGGCACGTGTCAGCTGCTCGTGACGCTGACCTGCTGGGGTTCGACCTGGATGCCCCGGAACTTGCGATCACTACCCAGCTTCCGGATGAAGGAGCGGGCCGGATCTTCGATGGCCTTCCAAACGACCAGAGAGATGGCAATCAGCAAGAAGACGTAAAGCAGGAGCGTCCCGAGGGCACTGGAAATTCCCAGGGACTGGGCGACTCCGAGGCTGTTGAAGCTGTAAAGCAGGGGAATCTGGAGCAGGTACACGGCATAGCTTGCTTCGCCCAGCGCCAGCAGTGGCTTCCACTCGAAAATGCGCGCCCAAATACCCTTGGCTCGAGGAAGGGCATAGATGAAGGCCAGCATGGCCGGCGCAAGGAGGCCATTGGGATGGCTGTCGACTGGCCAACCCCAGGACCGAAACCTGTCCTGGAAAGCGGTGGGAACCATCATGCCCAGCATCGCGAGGATGGTCACCACATCGAACGCATAGCTGGGTTTTATCTGCTGTCGCGCTGACCAGGCGCCGATTACCGCTCCAAGGAAGAATTCATTGAAGTGGAAAATCGGAGAGTAAAAGAGTGTGTCGTGCCATCCCGAGGGGTAGGGATGTTCCGGGTACCACGTAGCGTATGCATACTCGTGCATGGCCTGGGAGAACATCCAGAAAAACGCGACGACCACGGTTGTTCGCGCCAATTTTTCCTTGGATAGACTCTTGATGAAGAATGGGAAGGACAGATAGAAAGCGACTTCCGTCGCCAGTGACCACCCAGGGGGATTGCCGCTCAGGGCCTGTCCGGGAATCCACGACTGGATGAGCCCGAGATTCAGTATCCAGGCCTTCGGGCCGAGCGAACTGACATAAGCGAACCAGATCAGGGCAATCAAATACACCGGATAGATACGGGCTATGCGAGCCAGCCAGTACTTGAACGTGGAAAAGTTGTCCGGTTGATAGACCATCGCCATCACAAATCCGGACAGGCAGAAGAAATAGCTCACCGCGGTAGGACCGCTAGCTATCAAGTTCAGGAGCGAATGGCTTGGAATCGCCTCTTTTGCCCAGTGTGCATGAAAGAAAACTGCACTCAACGCCGCGAAGATTCGGGTGGAAGTAAGTCTTTGTGTTGATGTCATGATTGTTATCAAGCGGATACGCCGTCCAAGTATCTCAAAGTCCGGCCAGATTTAGGCGCGTTGCAGCCGCCGATGGGTACGTTCTTGCGGAAAGTCCGCCATTCGAGACGATCGAGTGGGTTGTCGCCCGGATGGAATGCTGCTCCGGGATGGCGGGCATTTTTCCATTCCCATCAAGCAATTGGCCTGGTCTGAACGGGTTGGCAGTCCACGGGGCAAGGTTGATGGGCAAGCGGGTTCCCCGACTGGCGCGCAGCTTCGCCCAGAGCGGTATTGGCGAACACCGAAGCCGCGAGGAACTGGTCGCCTTGCGGATTTTTGATCAGGGTCAGCTTGTACTCGTTCTCCGCGCGGGCATCCAAGGTGTCACCTTGGTGCCATTCCGAGCCGGGCTGGGAGGGTATGGAATGTGTAGAACGTATCCTCGCTGAAGCCGCCCGGTGCGACGCTCAGGAAGAGGAGTCCGAACCACAGCATGTAGGCCAGCGGGATATGGAGCGAGCTACCGCGCTTCCCGATCCAGCGGACGGCGCCGACGACCAGCAGCGCCATCAGGGGCACGGCGAGGACCTGGGCAATTTGCATCGTCGGCGGGTTGGGCGCGGATGAGGTCCAATGCCACTCCTGCATCAGGATTTGCGCGGTGTATCGGGTCCAGAAGTAAGACAGCACCAGCGCGACGATCGACGCGATCCAAAGCCTGAAACGGGCGACCTCAGTTGACTGGTCGCGGCAAGACCATACCCGGGTGGCCAAACTCAAGTTCCTTTAGGTTCGGCAGGGGCGCACCGGAATCTCGGGCAAACGTCCGCCCCGGGTAATGCTTACGACTGACTTACCCCCTGCAAGTCTCATTTTAGCGGCGTGTTCGCGATGTTTGGCGCAGGGTTTTGTGCACCGGCAGCCAGGGAGCAAAGTCTCTCGCTTATTGAGACGTAAGAATGGCGCGCTTTCGGCTATTGCTGTGAGACTAGGTTGGGCTGTCTGGAGGCGGCCCCGGGAAGCAGCCTGGGCAAGGTATCCACCACTTGTCGGGTAAAAGTCTTGCGGCCCAGTGCGTTGAGGTGGTTGGTGTCGAAGAAGTAGCCCGGGCTCTCCAGCTCGAGAAAAGTCGTCTCGGGGACGACGACGACATTGGGACGTCCCTGGACGACCGTGAGAAAGTTCGCCAGCGGCTTGCGATCTTCCTGGAACGCCGCAGGTAAAGGCGATGCGGGCATGCGGACGAGCACGACCGTCGTGCCGCTGTGGGCATAGCGCTCGCATATTCTTGCGAGCCAGTAGGCGATGTAGTTGTCCTGTTCGTCGGACCCGCCCGGAGGCGGCACGTTGAAGCGGCGCTCTACGGCCTCGCGCTCGGCAGGCGAGAGGCGCTCGGGGTAGGTCAACGCATGGGTCGCGGGATCCATCGCTAAGCCTTCCATGGACTCCGGATGGCCCGTGTAGTCGCTCGCATAGCCCGAGCCCACCTTGCGGCGCCACTTCACCAGGCTGATCCGTTCCACCGGGTGCAACAGGAAATCCTGGAAGTCCATGCGGTAGTTCGCGGCGGCGATGGCGGTGCGCGCCCAGACCTGGCCTCGAATGGACGGGGTGGGGTAGTGATTGGCAAGGTCCAGGAAGTCGCTGGCCGGGATGATCGGGCCGAGGATGTCGGCATCCAGGATGCGGTCTTCAGGAGCGGACTCGTTGGCCAGGACATGCCGGAAGCTCGACACGCTCAGGACGATCGCACGATAGCGGTTCGCTGCCGGGTCGAGGTCCTTGAGCAGGTAATACCACACGCGCAGGTCAGAGCCGGGAATGCCCTCCTGGACGAAGTGATATCCGCCGCTTTCCGGGAAACCGTTGGCCAGTTGGGAGGAGAAGCCCTCGCCCATGCGCGAGTCGCCGGTCATGAGCACGTCGTGCGTGCTGTCGGCGGGACGGCGTTTCTCAAAATACTGGGTGTAGTAGCCGGCACCGCCGATGGACGACGGCGACAGCTCCCTGCTGTACAGGCCCGATCGAAATACCAGGGCGTCGAGGCCGATGAATGCCAGGAGCGCAACGAGGAGCGGGAGGAGGATCTTCTTCATCAGGGGATCAGAAGCGCGCATAGATGAACTCGCCGCCCGACGTCGTCGCGAGCAGGAGGATGGCCATGGTGGCGACGCCGTAGGCAATCCAGCGCCCGTAGCCCTGGCCGTCCCCCAGCGGCTTCCGGCCGAGGCGCTCCAGGCCCAGATAGCCGGTACCCAGGTCCATGGCGATGATGGCGGCGACGAGCGCAGGGACCAGCACGTCGAAACCGATCACTGGCGCTGCCGACGACTGAAAATCAAGGCGTCCGATGCCCTTCAGCACGGACCAGGCCGATTCCACCGATGGCGCGCGGAAGACGGCGAGGGCGAAACAGACCATGTGGAACGTGACCACAGGCGCGTAGATCTTCCTCCATCGCGCCAGCGCAGGCCGCGACTTGAAGAAGGTATTGCGTGCCTTCAGGGTCAGGGCGGAGCCGATCATGAAGCAACCGTGGATCACGCCGAAGACCAGGAATGTCCAGTTCGCGCCGTGCCAGATGCCGATCAGCACCATGTTGATCATGATGCTTGCCGCGAGGCCGGCGTTGCCGAAGTTGCGCAGCGACATGCGCAGGGGCATGAACAGATAATCCGTGAGCCACGTGGTAAGGCTCATGTGCCAGCCTCGCCAGTACTCCTGGATGTTGTTGGCCCGGAACGGCCGGTTGAAGTTCGGCGGTCCCTCGATGCCGAACAGGACGCCCATGCCGATGGCCATATGGGTGACACCCGAGAAATCGGCGAACAGCTGCAGGGCGTAGCCGTAGGTGCTGGCCAGCAGGGCGCCCGAGTGCTGCGTGTGGCTGGAATCGATGGCGCCGACGAGCGCGCCGATATGGTCGGCCACCACCAGCTTCTCGAAGAAGCCCAGCAGCAGCGTACCGATCGCGCGCTGGAAATTCTCGGGCGTCGGCCTGCCGAACCCTTCCGCGGCTACCTGCTCGAAGAACTCCGGCGAGCGCTGGATGGGGCCGCTGAGTATCTGGGGGAAGAACGACACGTACAGGCCCAGGGCCACTAGGTTCCGTTGGGCCGGGAGATTGCCCCAGTACACGTCAAGCACATAGCTGATGGACTTGAACAGGTAATACGAGATGCCGATCGGAATCAGGATCGAGCCCAGCAGCGCCGACATCGAGCGTGCGCCGACCGCCTCGGCGATCGAGGCCAGCACGATGCTGTACTTGAAGAAGACAAGCACCGCCAGCAGGGTAGTCACGGCCAGGCCGACGCCAAGCTTGCGCACTCGCTCCGAACTCGACCTGTCTATGACCAGGGCCGCCGCATAGATGACCACGGTCGAGGCCGCCAGCAGCAGCGCTTGCCTGACGCTCCAGGTGAAATAGAAAAGATAGGAAAGGAGCAGGAGGTAGCCGCATCGCCACCTGGCTGGCACGAGGAACGAAAGTGCCACCGCGATGGCCAGCGCCAGCAAGGTCGACGGCGACGTGAAGTTCATCAGGCGGACTTTTGCTGGATCAGGTTGATGAAGTCACCCACGTTGCGCATGCTCTTGATCTCGCGCGTGGACATGCGGATGCCGAAACCCTTCTCGACCGCGACGAGCAGATTCACGTGGGTGAGGGAGTCCCAGCCCTCGACATCTTCGGCCGTCGTTTCGTCGGCGAGCTGCAACTGGTCGTCTTCGAAGATGTCGCGAAAAATGCCGGTCAGCTTCTCGTGGATATCTTGGCGCGTCATGCTCGGAGGCCTGCCTGGGTCAGTGGGGGAAGATTGAGGGTGACCGTCTGCATCAGCGCCGGTCGCTCCTGGTAGTCGTCCACGGCGAGCGCCCATTCGGTGGTGCCGTCCTCGGCCTCGTGGGTCTTGTCGAAACCGAAGCCCGCGTAGAAGTCCTTGACCATGCCGTTCTTCTTGCTCGGGATGTAACGGCCCCGGACGCTGGGCAGGCCCAGGCGGCGGGCGAGGTCGACGATGGCGTTCATGGCGTAGTTCTCGACGCCGCGCTGGAGCACCCGGCAGCTCATCAGGTATTCGTCGATCGCCAGGTGGTCATCGCCCCGGCGCAGCACGACGACCGAGATGAGGCCGTAGTTGCCAAAGCGATCCTCGAGCGTGAGCGTGAAGGGGAAGCTGTTCTCCTCGTCCTGCATGAACGCGGCGCACTGGCTCTCGCTATAACGCTGGGTGGCGAGGTTGAACTGGTTGCTTCGCTGGATCAGCTGGGCGACGCGAGGCAGGCTGAAGGCATTGAAGCGTTCCAGCGAGATGCCCATCGCCAGTGACTTCAGGTAGTCCTCGATGCGTTCGAAGCCCGTGCGCGCAAGCTCGCGCTGGGCCTCCACGCGGTATTGGTCGGCGCGCTCGGCATCGGCCTCGGAGAAGCTGGTCGTTTCGAACAGGTTGAGCTGGGCCACCGCGCGCAGGTACAGCGAAGGGTCTTCCGGAAGCTCGGGCACGATCACCTGCGGCAGCATGTCCCGCACCAGGTTGCGCTCGAACGGGTTGTCGTCCAGGAACACCATGGAGTCGAGACCGATATTGAGCGTCTCCTGGATGTGCCGGATGTTGTCGGCCTTGTTGTTCCAGTTCGCCACGAATACGGCGATGTCGGACTCCTTCAGCACCATCTCCGGATGCCTCTGGAATGGCAGGATCGCGTTGTGATGGTCATTCTTGCTGCAGACCGCAAGGATGATGCCCCGCTTCTTGAGGTGCAGCAGGAAGTGCTGGAAGGCGACGAATGCCTCGCCGTCCTCGAGATCGCCGAGCCTGATGCCCTCGAGACCGTCATCGCCGATGACACCACCCCACAACGTGTTGTCGAGGTCGAGCACGAGGCATTTGACGACCTTGCCAATGCCTGCGCCGATGATGTCGACCACGCTGTTGGCGATCTGGGGCAGGTATTCCAGTGCGCATGGCTCCTTGGCCAGTGCCCACAAGGTCTCGTCGATCCAGTGGCGGCGGCCATGGAGTCCCGCCAGGAAATCGATGTCGTCGATCATCACGGACCGATCGCTGCGCGCGGCGTCGATCAGTCGCTGGTTCAGTTCTGCGACGAGCTGGTCGATCGCATGGGGAAGCATGCGGCCGTAGTTGCCGAACGGACGCTCGAGTGGCGCGACAAAGGTGGACTGAATGATGGTCGCGCGGCAGTTGGCTTTGATGGCGTCCCAGAGAGACGCGATGTGGTGGGCGACCTGTTCGGACGTCTGCGGAACCGGAGCCGCATGCACCTTCTGCTTCAGCTTCTCGGTCGACTTCAGGATCAGGACGAACTGGGGATCGAACGCATAAAGCTGCGAAGACGGGTTGAACACCTCGAGCTCGATGGCGTCGTAGCCGGCCTCATAGACGTCCATGCGGATGCCCCGCTTCGCGCCGATGACCTTGATGAGCGGGGTCAGGTGCTGGGTGGTGCAGTCGGCCAGGATGGCGATCCTGACGCCCAGGTCCGTCCTTGCCTCGAGGTCGTTGAGCTGCTTGGCGGCCTTGATGAGCTTGAAGTAATCGAGCGCCTCTTTCGAGTGCTGTTCGGCGTGAAACTTTTGCCCATCCATATGCACCATACCTCGGCAAATGGTGTTCCTGACGAAGGAACCGGCAGGCCGCCGTTCAGGCGGCACTTACTCCAAACAACTTCATGCACCTGCTTCCTGGAGGGACGCTCCGGAATTCGGGGCTTTGTGCGCCGGTGTGGCGATGCAGGCATCGTGCCCATGGCCCCGTCGCCCCATGGGCCTGGCACAACACCTACGTGCCCGAACATATCGGTTGAATTTCGTCAGCGCAACCAGCGCCTTCTTGCGTGTGATCGTGATGCTACGGGAGCCGAGCCCTCGACTCCTGAAAAGCAAACGGCCCGGTGGAGACCGGGCCGTTTGTGAGGGCAAGAGCTATGGGGCAAGAGTCTCAGAGCGCCTGTTCCAGCTCCGGGATGATCTTGAACAGGTCGCCCACCAGGCCGAAGTCGGCGATCTCGAAGATCGGCGCCTCGCCGTCCTTGTTGATGGCGACGATGGTGCCGGCGTCCTTGATGCCGGTGAGGTGCTGGATGGCGCCGGAGATGCCGATGGCCATGTACAGCTCCGGGGCGATGATCTTGCCGGTCTGGCCCACCTGCAGGTCGCTCGGCACGTAGCCGGCGTCGACGGCGGCGCGCGAGGCGCCCACGGCGGCGCCGATCTTGTCGGCGAACGTGAAGATGATGTCGAAGTTCTCCTTGGAGCCCACGCCGCGACCACCGGAGACCACCTTGCTGGCGCTCTGCAGGTCAGGACGGTCGCTCTTGCCCGACTGCAGCTCGACGAAGCGGGTGTGCGAGGGCAGGGCCACGTCCACCGGCAGGGCTTCGACCGGGGCGTTGTTGGCGCCCGTGGCCGCGGCAGCCCAGGAGGCCGTGCGGATGGTGGCGACGACGGTGCTGCCGGGATCGGCTTCGACCGTGATGATGGCGTTGCCCGCGTAGATCGGGCGCTTGAAGGTGTGGTCACCTTCCACGCTCATCACGTCGCTGACCTGGGCCACGCCGAGCAGGGCGGCCACGCGCGGCAGCACGTCCTTGCCGAACGTGGTCGACGGCGCGAACACGTGGCTGTAGCCGGCGGCGGCCTTGGCGATCTGCGGGGCCAGCACGGCCGCCAGCGGATGCGCGTTTTCGGCACGGGCGATGGTGAGCACGCGGCTCACGCCTTCGATCTTGGCGGCCTCGGCGGCGAGGGCGTCGACGCTGTCGGCCAGCACCAGCACGTCGATGGCTTCGGGCTTGATGGCCGCGGCGGCGCTCACGGCGCGCGCGGTGGAGGAATTCAGCTTGCCGCCCAGGTGTTCGGCGATGACGAGGATCTTGCTCATGTCATGTCTCCTTGAGGCTGCTCAGAGCAGACCCTTCTGCTTCAACGCCGCGACCAGTTCGGCCGCATCCTTCACCATCACGCCCTTGCTGCGCTTGGCCGGCGCGGCGTAATGCGTGGTCTTCAGATGGTCGTTGGCTTCCACGCCCAGCGAGGCGAACTCGATGGTGTCGATCGGCTTGGACTTGGCCTTCATGATGTCCGGCAGCTTGATGAAGCGCGGCTCGTTGAGGCGCAGGTCGGTGGTGATCACGGCCGGCAGTTCCGCCTCGATCACTTCCAGGCCGGCGTCGACTTCGCGGGTCACCGTGGCCTTGCCGTCGGCGATCTCCACCTTGCTGGCGAACGTGGCCTGCGGGCGGTCCCACAGCGCGGCCAGCATCTGGCCGGTCTGGTTCGCATCGTCGTCGATCGCCTGCTTGCCCAGGATGACCAGGCCCGGCTGTTCCTTCTCGATCAGCTTCTGGAAGATGCGGGCCGCGGTGAGCGGCTGCACGGCATCGGTGGTCACCACGTGGATGGCGCGGTTGGCGCCCATGGCCAGGCCGTTGCGCAGGTGCGCCGTCAGGTCGGCCGGGCCGATGCCCACCACCACGACCTCTTCGGCCACGCCCTTTTCACGCAGGCGCAGGGCTTCTTCCAGGGCGATGTCGTCGAACGGGTTGGCGGAGAGCTTCACGCCATCGGTCACCACGCCGGTGCCATCGGGTTTCACCTGGATGCGGACGTTGTAGTCCACGACGCGCTTGTAGCCGACCAGAATCTTCATGTGCGAGTCCTTTGAGACCAGGGCTGCCAGGTAGCAGCCGGATTATCGAGTGTACCGACTTCAAACGATCGTTTGAAGTCGCCCAGCCCCCTTATTGTCGGGGGCCAGGGCGGTTTCCAACGTCGATTTGGCGATGTCGAAGGAAAAGTGGCGCCTGACATGGGCTGCGGAGGCTTCGGACAGACGGTTCCAAAGTGCCTCGTCCTCGTACAGCCGCAGCACGGCCTTGGCGAACCCGGCGGCGTCGTTGGCGAGGAGGACATTGGCTTCGTCTTCCAGGCGCATGCCCTCGGCGGCAATGGAGGTGGCCACGACCGGCAGCCCGTTGCTCATCGCGGTATTCACCTTGCCCTTCACGCCCGCGCCGTAGCGAAGCGGAGCGAGCGCCACGCGGCAGCCGTCCATCCATTCGGCGAGACTCTCCACCCTGCCATGCGCGATCACCCCGTTGCCGGTGAAGCGTTCGCGGTCCGCCTCGGGCATGTCGCCGATGAGGTGGAGCGTGAGGTCGTCGCGCTGCGCACGGATGAGTGGCCAGATGTCGGACACCAGCCAGCGTACCGCGTCCTCGTTCGGCGGATGGCCGAAACCGCCGACGAACACGATGTCGCGCCGTCCGGCGAACGGGCGCTGGCTGCCCTTGGCCTCGTGCATGTTGGGCAGCAGCAGGATGTTCGCCTCGGGCAGGTCCCGCAGCAACAGCTCCTGCTCGACCGTGCTCACGACGAAGGTGGCCTTGCATGCCCGGATGAGTGCGTATTCCCGCTGCTTGGATGCGCTCGCCTGCCGGGCGAGCGAGGCGTTGCCCGTGTGCTCCGCGGCACGCTGCTCGCGCAGGAAATGCAGATCCACCGTGTCGTACAGCAGCGTCGCCTGCGGCGCGAGCTTCTGGATCAGGGAGATGTTGCTGTCCGCCACGTAATAGCGGCACAGCATGACGGCATCGAGCTGCCTGCCCTCGCGCTTGAGCCATTCCACGAGGGTCGGCGAATCGGGTTTGCACAGGGTTTCCACCCCGAGGCGGCCCAGTGACAGGATCTCCGCTTCGGACGACTGGCGGTTGTCGGCCATGAAGGTGACGCGCCACCCCATGCGGTGCAGCAGGCTCATGATGTTGTAGAGCTGCTGCGAGCCGGCATCGCGGGTGGGATCCGGCGTCAGCGCATCCATGATGAAGATGTGGCGCCGCCCCTGATGGATCGCGCGCTCCACCGGCGTGCCGGATGCCGGCTGGCGTCGCAGCGCCTGCGTCCATTTCTCCACGAACTTCGCGCGATTGATGGTCTGGTACTGCTTGACGCCGGCAAAAGGATCCAGGCCCGAGCTGATGCCTTCGCAATGCACGACCAGGCTGCCCGGTTCGTACACCACGCGTTTGCCTGCCGCGCGCACCGCGAAGGCCAGGTCCATGTCCTCGCAATAGGCGGGGGCATAGCGGCTGTCGAATCCGCCCAGCTCCTGGAACAGGTCCCGCGCGATCAGCAGGGAGGCGCCCGAGACGTAATCGACGTCGCGGCGGAACAGGTAACGCGGGTCGTCGCGTTGTTCGAATCGCCCGACGGTCCAGGCGTCCGCATTGGAATAGACCAGCCCGCCCGCTTCCTGCAGGCGGCCATCCGGGTATACCAGACGGCTGCCCACCAGGCCGCAGTCGGTTTCCTCGCGGTGCGCCTGCACCAGCGCGTCGAGCCACCCGGGGGTGACCTGGGTGTCGTTGTTGAGGAACAGCAGCCACGTTCCCCGGGCCAGCAGTGCGCCTGCATTGCAGCTACCGATGAAGCCAAGGTTCTCGGGGTTGCTGAGCAGGTGCAGGCCAGTGACCTGGGCCAGCACTTCGCCGCTGCCATCGGGCGAGGCGTCGTCGACCACGATCACCTCGAACGGCGTCGCGGCCCCGTGCCTGGCGATGGAGCGCAGGCATGCCAGCGTCCATGACAGCTTGCCGTGCACGGGGATCACCACGGACACGAGCGGATGCGCGGAGGTCGGCAACGCGAAGGGCTGGAACGGCGAGTCGAGCGGCTCCAGCTGCAGCTCCTGGTCCTGTGCCGGGTGGCGCCTGAACTCCTGGGCGATGCGCGTCAGCGTGCCCTGCACGCCTCGCTGCGCAAAGCTCCCCTTGACCCGGTGGAGGAGGTAACGGAAGCGCTGGAGCCGCCACTGGATACTGCTTACCGACATGGATCATCCACTCAAATGCACCGAACCTGATCACCGCGAGCGGTCAGGGCTGTCCTCACAGATTCTGGTAGTTCGGACCCGACCCGCCTTCCGGCGTGACCCAGTTGATGATCTGGTACGGGTCCTTGATGTCGCAGGTCTTGCAGTGCACGCAGTTGGCGGCGTTGATCTGCAGGCGCTTGCCCGCTTCGTCGTCGACGATCTCGTAGACGCCGGCGGGGCAGAAACGGGTGCAGGGGTTGCCGTATTCGACGGAGCACTTGGTGACGCACACGTCGGTGTCGGATACGTGCAGGTGGA
>JACXTT010000277.1_pt1 | contig 84537 bp, 81 predicted proteins | sample 9270951 | NCBI WGS metagenome assembly JACXTT01 (sample SAMN15532306, study PRJNA645909) | rock metagenome | isolation source: weathered quartz diorite | place: Puerto Rico | collected 2017-06-21 | reverse complement strand
GCCTTCGTCTGAGGGACGTTAGGCCGTCTGGAAGAGGACCAATTGGAAGTCCCAATTCTGAAGCAGGGCGAGTTCCTGATTGCAACCATTCAGGCCGCCCTCTCCGATGCCGACTTGGAGCAGCTCCGCTTGGCTCTCGTCCAGCGCGTCGTTCGCTTCCGCTCTCGCGCGGTCATCGTGGATGTTACCGCCATGGACGTCATGGATTCCTTCGCCTCCCGCACGCTCCGCGAAATCGCCCTCATGATCCGCCTGCGCGGCGCAGAAACCGTTATCGTCGGCATTCAGCCGGAAGTTGCTTTTGCCATGGTTCAGCTTGGCTTGACACTGGAAGGAGTTGCGACCGCCCTTGATTTGGAAGAGGGGCTCGATTATTTGAACCAGAAATTCAAAAGTATTAATTGAAAGAGAGTGCAGTGTCTGTCGGGGAAATTCGCGTCCCCATCAATTCAGACCAAGACATAGTCCTTGCTCGCCAAAAGGGCCGATCGCTGGCTGCTGAGGCGGGTTTTACTGCCGTGGATAGCACGCTGATCGCCACCGCAATTTCCGAGCTGGCACGTAATATTGTTTCGTATGCCAAGAAAGGTGAGATTGTTTTGAAGCCTCTCTACAATTCTCACCGCACAGGCATCTCCATCGTCGCTTCCGACAATGGCCCCGGGATCCCAGACATTCGCCTCGCCCTCCGTGACGGCTTTTCTACTTCGGGCAGCCTGGGCCTCGGCCTCCCCGGCGTCCGAAGGCTCGTAGACGAATTTCAGATTATTTCCTCGATCGGCCAAGGCACGGTCGTGAAAGTCACCAAATGGCGTCAAGACCATCACGAAAAGTAGCTCTTCTCGACCTCGGCATCGCTTCCTTCTTTCCCGATGATCAAGCCGAGTCGGGAGATCTTTCCGTCGCCAGGTGCAATTCCGACCGCGCCCTCCTCGCCGCCATTGATGGCATAGGCCATGGCAAAAGCGCGGCTCAGGCCGCTCGCATTGCAGCTGGCATCCTCGAATCTTTTGCGGGCGACTCTTTGGTGTCCCTGATTCAAGAATGTCACGAAGCTCTTCGCTCTACACGTGGGATCGTCCTCAGTCTTGCTTCAATCGATTTTCAGCTCGGCACTTTGACCTGGCTTGGCATCGGCAATGTCCAGGGCATCCTGATTCGCTCAGCGAATTCAAAACACAAGGGCAATCATGCGCTCCTTCTCCGGCCGGGCGTCGTCGGTTCGCGTCTCCCCGTCCTGCAAACCACGACGCTTCCCATCTCTCGCGGAGATACTCTTGCCTTCGCGACCGACGGCATTCGCGGCGAATTCTCCGACGACCTCTTCCCTCACGAAACTCCTCAGCGCTCGGCGGACAGAATTCTTGCCAAACACTGCAAAGGCAACGATGACGCTCTCATCTTTATTGCCCGTTTCGTGGGAGGGACGCCATGAAATCGGCTGTTGCCACGGGACGAAAGCGCGCGCTCAGTTTCTCGGAAAACTATTCTTCCGCGCTCGACGCTTACCTGGCCCGGCAGGATGAATCTGCCCTCCGCCAAGCCTACGAACTTGGCAGGGAAGCAATGACCCGCGGCACCAGCCTCGTGGAGCTTGTCATTAGTCACCAGGAAGCTTTCTTCCTTTCCCTTCGCAAGAGAGCAAATCGCGCACGCACGGATCGCCTCGCTCCTCTTGGCAATGAATTTCTCGCGGAAGTCCTCTCTCCCTATGAAATGGCCAATCGCGGTTTTCAGGAAGCCGTGGCCGCGCTCCGGAGAATGAACGAAACGCTGGAGGAAGAAATCAAGCGCATTGCCTATGCTGTCCACGACGAAGCCGGCCAGCTTCTCGTCGCCGTCCATCTGGCGCTCTCTAACCTCGAGCGCCAATCTCCCGCTCAGCTCAAAAACGACTTTGAGAGCGTCAACACTATGCTGAAGCAGGTTGAAACCCAGCTTCGCCAGTACTCTCATGAACTTCGTCCGACGATTCTTGATGATCTCGGCCTTGTTCCCGCGCTTCACTTTCTCGCAAGCGCCATTTCCGCTCGCTCCGCTTTGCCCATTCGGATTTCCGCCCCGGTGAAGGCACGCCTCGCTCCTGCCGTCGAGATTGCCCTTTACCGCGTCCTTCAGGAAGCTTTGAATAACGTCGTCAAGCATGCTCACGCCACTTCCGTCTCCATTGATATCGTCCATCAGTCCAATCTTCTGGTCTGCAAAGTTCAGGATGACGGCATTGGTTTCAATCCCGCGCTTGCCCAGAAAGCGGGCCGCCGCACTGGACTTGGCCTCACAAGCATGCGAGAGCGCGTCAACTCCGTTGGCGGGACTCTCGATTTTGACTCCTCTTCCGGCCGCGGAACTTCCATTGTTATTCGGGTTCCCATCAATCTGACAGAGGTGAAACATGCCAGCTCGCATTCTTCTCGTTGATGATCACACCCTGGTTCGCCAGGGACTCCGCTCCTTGCTTGAGCGCGAAGGCTTCTCCGTCGTGGGTGAAGCCGCCGATGGGCTCGAGGCTGCCCAGCAAGCCCGAGCCCTCTCACCTGACATCGTAGTCATGGACATCAGCATGCCGTCTGAAAATGGCTTGAACGCCACCCGTGAAATCCACAAATCTTGCCCAGCCGCAAAAGTCATCCTGCTTACTCAACACAGCGAAGATATGTACATCACCGACGCGCTCGAAGCCGGGGTTTCCGGTTACGTCCTCAAATCCCAGGTCTCTAGTGACCTTCTCCTTGCCATCCGGCAGGTCCGGAGTGGTCAGGTTTACATCAGCCCGGGCATTTCCAGCGCCGTGCTCGCCGCCTACAAGTCCCGCCTCGACAAGAAATCCGACGTCCTGACCCTTCGCGAGCGCCAGGTTTTGCAGCTGATCGCCGAGGGCAAGACCACTCGCGATGTAGCATCACTCCTTTTTATCAGCGTGAAAACCGCCGAGACGCATCGTTCCCGGCTTATGCAGAAATTAGACATTCACGAAACCGCCGGCCTTGTCCGCTACGCCATTCGCCGCGGCTTGGTCCAGCCCTAAGCCGCCAGCCGTAGCCCTTCACCCAGCGCGGTGTTCAGGTCTTCCCTGTATCCGAGTTTCCGCATAGCACCGGATTCAACCGCATTCTCTGCTGTTGCTATTCTCGCCGCGTGCAACACCGGGGCGTGCTCTGCATCAGGTGCCACCGAACACAACCCGTCTGTAAGCAAGTTGTCTGGTACAGGTACCCCCGGTGCTGCCTTAAGGATGGGCTACATAGAATGGCTAGAATCAGCTTCCCGATTCCCCCAAACGGTGACTCTCCCGATCATCTGTGCACCTCTGCCTCGAGTCGGCGCTCCACCGCTCTCGCTGCCGCCGCAGCTCTTTGGCCTTCCACTGGCAATCTTTTTGCTGAGGAATTTCTGACCGATACTTTCGAAGAAGAAAACGATGAACTCGCGGACCTGCTTGCCCAGGTCGAGTCCTTTTCCCAATCGCCGAGCTCCGGCGTTGACGACCTCTTCAAATTCCGTCAGCTCCTCCTCGAAGCCTCGCGGTCTGTTTTCCTTCGCTGGAAAGTTCTCCATCAACTCCGCACCATGGCCCTCACCGACGAATTAACCGGTTTGTACAATCGGCGTGGCTTTCTGCTTCTCGGAACTCACAACATTCGGCTCGCGCTTCGCGCTGAACAACCACTTTTTCTTTTCTTTGCCGATGTGGATGGCTTGAAGCACATTAATGACCATTGCGGTCACGTTCGAGGAGATGCGCTTCTGGTTGGCTGCGGTGAAGTTCTGAAAATGACCTTTCGCGAATCGGACATTATCGCTCGCATCGGCGGCGACGAATTTGCCATTTTGACGCATGGGAACTCCAGCGAGTCCCGCGGTGCCGTCTTAAACCGCCTCAAGTCTTCGATTGATTTAATGAACCGCGATGTCCTCGCTCCCTATCGCCTTTCTTTAAGCGTTGGAGTCGCCACCTTCGACCCACTAAGCCCCGTCAGCTTAACCGAACTCCTGTCCATTGCCGATCGCGAGATGATGGCCAGAAAGCCGCCACGCTCACTCATCGACTCTTCTTGTCTTCACGGTTCGAATGGAAAAGGCACCCTGCACGTTTGATTGACGGACGAAGCCCGTCCCAATCAAGGCTCCTGAGTCCTAAAGGACGCAATCCGGAGCCTGCGGTAGTCCAGCACCCAGTCTCCGTATTGAAACAGCTCGGATCGGCACTGCCGCTCCACTTCCCGGATCCATTTCACCGCCGCCTCTTCCCCCATCTTCTCCAAGAATGTCTGCCGGAATACGCGTATCCAGTTCTCCAGCCCGCGCGTGCCATCCTCCAGCACTGTCGGCCGCTCGAAGAGGGACGCCTGGCGGACCTCCAATCCATGCTTTTCGAGTAGCGCCGAATACTCACCGATGCTCGGGTAAAACCACGGGCTTACCCCGTCGGGCTCGCGCATACCCAGAGCACCAAAGGCCCGGTGAAACGCCTTAACCAGCGTCTGTATGTTTCCTTTGCCGCCAAATTCCGCAACAAATCTTCCGCCAGGTTTCAATGCCCGCGCCACTCCGGCAATCACTTTTTCGGCTTCCGGGATCCAGTGCAGCGCCGCATTCGAAAACACCGCATCGAACTCCCGCTCGAAAATTAGTTGCGTTGCGTCCATCACTTCAAATTCCAGAGCAGGGAACTTGCTCTTCGCTTGCGCCACCATCTCAGCCGACCGGTCAATTCCGAATACCTCGGCGCCGCGGTCCGCTATCGCCGCTGTCAATACTCCTGTCCCGCATCCCAGATCCAAAATCCGCTCGCCCGCCTTCGGCGCCAGCAAATCCACAAGCCCTTTCGCCTTCTCATACACAAACGCGTGCTTCGCGTCGTACTCTCCCGCATTCCACTGGTTCGTCATTGATCCTTCATTCCCACATCCACCACTTCCCAAACACCATCCTCCAGAATTTGTCACCGTAGCGCAACGCTCCCCACGCGAACCCCACTGCACCAAGAACAATTGCCGTCAAGATTTCGGGAGCCGTCCGGAAAAAATCTACGGAAATCGCCAGTCCTGCAAACGCTCCGGAAATCACCCCACAAACAATCCGCACCGCATATTCAATCCTCTTTTCATTGAAGAACATCTTTGACAAATCCACTTCATTCACGCGGCGAATGCCCGGTTCCGCTTTAGTTTTCTCAGATGGTTTCTTCGTCGACTCCCCCATGTAATACCGCAACGGCGCATTCTTGATCTGCTCGTACGCCTCGTTGATCAGCTTGGTCATCATCATTGCTTCCGCCGCCGTCGCCGCTCCTGTCGCGGGCCGGTCCGGATGCCATCTCTTGACTAACTTCCTGTAGTTGGACTTAATCGCCAGCGCAGACGCCGTCGCCGGCACATCCAGCACCCGATACGCCTTTTCCAGCTTCTCAATCGGCTGTTCGTCAATCGTCATTCGCACGAAGTGCTCTGTTCGTCCTCATCGTCCACTGGACACCGGAGCCAGGCCAGTACCTTTCACGTACTTCTCCAGCCACGCAATCATCCGCTTCTGCATGTCCACGCGATGTTTCTCTTCCTGAAACCCGTGCGGCTCCCGCGGATACAGCACCAAGTCCGACGGAACACCATACCGCTTCAGGCCTCGGTACAATTCTTGACTCTGTCCAATCGGGTCCACGGGATCGCTCTCCCCCTGCAGAATCAGCGTCGGCGTCTTCGCCTTCTTCAAATACAAGAACGGAGAATGATTCAAAAACCCTTCCGGCTTTTCGTACGGCGCGCCCCAGAACCATTCGTCATACGCGGACCCATTTTCCGTGCCGAATTCAGAAATCAGGTTCGCCATTCCCGCGCCGCTCACCGCGCCCTTGAACTCGGTCGTTTGCGTGATCGCCCATTCGCTCATATACCCGCCGTACGACCACCCAGCAATTCCCAGTCGGTTCGCATCAGCCACTCCGCGATTCACCAAATCCTGAACGCCCGCCATCACATCCATGTAATCTCCGCCGCCCCAATCTCCGCGATTCATCTCGACAAATTTGTGCCCATATCCAATCGAACCGCGAATATTCGGAAGAAACACTGCAAATCCGCGCGCGGCCAAGAGTTGCGACCACGCATCCACGGAATCTTCCCAGGCTCCCGTTGGGCCGCCATGCACGTATGCAATCAACGGCAACTTTGTTTTTCCATCCCAGTCGGCCGGCTTCACCAGCGCCGCTTCGATCTCCAATCCATCGAACGATCTGTATTTGTAAACTTCCGGTTTCAGCAGCGCGTGCTTCGTCCACCCGTCGTTCAAATGCGTCACACGTTCTGGTTTGTCTTTCCGGTTCCAGATCCACAGTTCGGGGGCTTCCATCGCCGTTTCGCCGACAAACGCAACGGTTCCAGTCGCGCCGACGGCGAATTGTCGCGGATTACTCGCGAGTATCGGCAAGTCGCTTCGGCTCCCGTCGCTGTTATACGTCACAAAGTGCGAACGGAATCCATCAAGTACGTTAGCCAGAATCGTTCCGTCTTGCACCCAACGAAAATCCATGATGTATCGGTCCAAACTCGCTCCCGACAAATTCTGCGCCGCCGGTTCGCCCACACGCAGCAGCAGCAAATCATGCGGGCTCGGCCCGTCCTCACGGCATCCGCGAAACGCGATTGCTGTTCCCGTCTGGGAAATCTGCAAATCCCCAAACCCCCCACGCGGAGCAAGGAGTTGTTTCGTCTCGCCATCGGCAACATTCACCAGAAACATCCTGTCTGTTTCGCTGTCGGCTTCCGGTTTGTCCGTCGCTACGACCAGCACAAATTTTGCTTGCGGCGACCACTTTAATTCTTTCACTTCCCAGTTTGGCTTCGTCAACGCACGCTCTTGCTTCGTTTCGAGATCGAGAATTCTCAACCTCGCGTGCCGGTCATCTTTGTCCACAACGTGCGAATCGTCCTTGTCTTTCTCCTTCTTTTCCTGCTCTTCGGTTTTCGCGTCGCCGGACAAAAATGCGATTTGTTTTCCGTCTGGAGCCCATTCAAACGCGCTTATGCTCGATTTGCTCTTGGTCAGCGCCGCCGCTTCGCCACCCTTCGCCCGCATTGCAAAAATCTGCTGCTCGCTCCCTTCACGGTTGGAGAGAAACGCAAGTTGCTTTCCATCGGACGACCAGCGGGGCGAGGTCTCCGATTTCTCCGAATAGGTGAATTGCCACGCTTTCTTGCTTTGCAGGTCGTACATCCAAATATGCCGCGTCCGGTGTTGACCGCTCAGAGGATCGCTCGCCACAAACGCCACCCGCATCCCATCAGGCGAAAACTGCGGGTCCTGGATCCCACGCAAATGCAAAAAGTCTTCCGGCGCCAACACACTGCTTTCCTCGGCCGCCTTTTTCTCTTGACCGAACGCACGAACGCTCGACATCAGCAGAATCGCCAAGCTCATCAGACAAACTCTGCGCATCATCACCTGCTCCTCCGTTTTTCCCCGGAAGGACTCTAACCATGCAGCAGGGCAGCGTCAATCACGGCCGCACTGCAATTCCTTCCGCTTATTGGTTTGCCCCGCTTCGCGCGCGTCGGCTACAATCAACAGCTTGCTTTTATGCCTTGGAACACGACAAACGGCGCATGAACGAGATTCGACTCCACAACACGCTCAGCGGAAAAACCGAGCCCTTCGTTCCGCAGACTCCCGGCGAAGTCAAAATGTACACTTGCGGGCCGACGGTCTACGACTACGCGCACATCGGAAATTTCCGCACCTTCATTTTTCAAGATATTCTCCGCCGTTTTCTGAAGCTGCGCGGTTTCAAGATGGCCCATGTCATGAATCTTACCGACGTGGACGACCGCATCATCGCTAATGCAGCCGCAGCAAAAATCGGTATCCGCGAATACACACAAAAATTTGCGCAGGCATTTTTCGACGATTGCAAAGCGCTCAGCGTCGATTCTCCGGAGCACTGGATTCGCGCCACCGACCATATTCCGGAAATGGTGCAGTTGATCGAACGCCTCCAGAAAAAATCGTTCACCTACGATAGCGAAGGTTCCATCTACTACCGCATCACAAAATTTCCGGCCTATGGCAAGCTTTCCAAAATCGATTTGACCGGAATCCAAGCCGGCGCGCGTGTGGACAACGATCGGTACGAAAAAGAAAGCGCGCGTGACTTTGCTCTCTGGAAAGCGCCCAAGCCCGGCGAGCATTTCTGGGAAACGGAAATCGGCGCAGGCCGGCCCGGCTGGCACATCGAATGTTCCGCAATGGCCATGAAGTATCTCGGTGAAACTCTGGACATTCACACCGGGGGCATCGACCTCGCCTTCCCGCATCACGAAAACGAAATTGCACAAAGCGAAGCCGCCACGGACAAACCGTTTTCGCGCTATTGGCTGCACGCCGAGCACCTACTTGTTGAAGGCGAGAAAATGTCCAAGTCACTCGGCAATTTTTATACGGTGCGCGATCTTTTCCAAAAAGGCCACAAACCCTCTTCGCTTCGCTTCGCTCCCTCCAGCGTGCCATATCGCCGTCAGCTTAATTTCACTTTCGACGGCTTAAGACAGGCCGCCAGTTCGATCGAACGCCTGCGCACTTTCGAAAATCGCATCAAGCAGGAGAAATTTCCGGCGGGCAGCAATCCCGCAATGGCTGAACGCATCGCCAAAGCCATAAATGATTTTGACGCAGGCCTTTCCGACGATCTAAATACAGCCGTCGCTCTCGCCGCCATGTTCGACTTCGTCCGCGAAGCCAATATCGCCATGGATAAGGGCGAGTTCAAACAATCCGAAATTGCTGCCGCGCAAGATTTCCTATCAAAGTTCGACCAGGTCTTCGCCGTGATTCAAGATGAGGACGCCGCAAAACTCAAAGCGCTCGGCTTTGGCTCCGCCGAAAGTGAATTGAGCGATGCCGACGTCGAAAAACTCATCGCCGAGCGCAACGCCGCCCGTGCCCGCCGGGACTTCGCCACCAGCGATCGCGTCCGCAAAGATCTTGCGGATCGTGGTATAATCCTTGAAGATTCTCGGGACGGCAGCGTCCGCTGGAAACGCAAATGACAAAACTCCACTGCCAACGCATCCACGCCTCTCCCGCTGAAGTACGCCCCAACCTTTACGGTGTAGATTAAGTCTCCTCTAACTGGCAGAGCGCAAAGGGGATACGTCCGCCCGCGCGCGAAGAAAAACTGCCCTGCGGCCCGCACACCACAATAACCGCTGACCATTCAACAACTTGGAGGACTTTCATGATTGCTGCAACGGAAACGAAAACGCCCCGGCTTATCACCGCTCTGCCTGGGCCCAAAGCAAAAAGCATTGTCGAGCGCGACGCTAAGTTCATGTCGCCCTCGTTCACGCGCGATTATCCGCTGGTCGCAAAGACCGGTCGCGGCGCCATGGTCGAAGACGTCGATGGAAACGTGTTCCTGGATTTCGCTGCGGGCATTGCGGTGTGTTCGACGGGGCACTGCCATCCAAAGGTGGTAGACGCAATTCAGAAACAAGCCGCGGAATTGATTCACATGTCAGGAACGGATTTTTATTACGAGAGCTTGCCGTATTTGGCCGAGCGTCTCGGAAAAACTGTTGGCGGAGCGGAGGACAAGAAGGTTTTCTTCAGCAATTCCGGAACGGAAGCTGTGGAAGGCGCGATCAAGCTGGCTCGCTACGCAACGAAACGCGACAAGATGATCGCGTTTTACGGATGCTTCCACGGACGTTCGATGGGAGCGCTTTCGCTGACGGCGTCGAAGGCAACGCAGCGCAAAGGATTCGGTGCGCTGCTCTCCGGCGTCGAGCACATTCCGTATCCCTATGCGTATCGCTGCGCGCTGGGACACGGTCCGGAAACGTGCGGTGAAGAAATTCTGGAACAATTGGAAAATCAGATTTTCAAGCGACTCTTCGATCCGTCGGAAGTTGCGGGAATCATCATCGAGCCGGTTCAGGGCGAAGGCGGCTACGTTCCCGCGCCGAGATTTTTCCTGCAGGAATTGCAGCGAATCTGCCGACAGCACGGAATCATGCTGATTGTGGATGAAGTGCAATCCGGAATGGGCCGCACCGGAAAAATGTGGGCGCACGAGTACGCGGGTATCGAGCCGGACATTCTTTGCAGCGCGAAGGGAATTGCCAGCGGCATGCCGCTCGGCGCGTTCATCGCGCGCTCGAGCGTGATGAGCTGGAAGCCGGGCGCACACGGTTCAACTTTTGGTGGGAATCCGGTTTGCATGGCTGCTGCGATTGCGACTCTCGATCTGCTTGAGGGTGGTCTTACGGCGAACGCGAAGAAAGTGGGCGATTACATTTTTTCGCACACGGCAGATTGGACGAAAAAGTTCAAGATCGTCGGCGACGTTCGCGGACGCGGTTTGATGATCGGCATTGAAATCGTGCGCGATCAACGGACCAAGGAACGCGCAGCGGATTTGCGCAACGCAATTGTGGACATGGCGTTCCACAAAGGCCTGCTGATTCTCGGCGCGGGAGAAAATTCGCTGCGTCTTTCGCCCCCGCTTGTGGTTGACGAAGAACAAGCGGACTTCGCCGTGCGCACTCTCGAAGAGTGCATCCGCGAAGCCGAAAAGAAAATCTAACAAACTCAAAAACAAAATCCCGCGGAGACCAAAAAGAGGAGTTGGCAGCCGCGGGATTTTTATTTATAGTCGCTGGAATTTAGCGAAGAGTAAATTCCATGCCAATCTTCTCCGCGCTTGCGTACCAATTAGTTCGCTGGAAATCTCGCCGCGGCCTGCGCGACGAGAGCGAAGCAGTGGATTCTGCCAACCGCACGCGTAAACAAAGAACCGGCGTGCGCGGCGAAACGTACGCATATTGGTATTTGAGAAGATTGGGCTATATCTTCATAGCGCGCAATTATCTGCCGCGCGGTGGCGTGAAAGGCGAACTCGACCTAGTCGGCTACGACAGAGGGACTCTGGCGTTCGTGGAAGTGCGCACGCGCACAGTAGGTGATCAACTCACAGCGTTGCCGGAACTCAGTGTCACCGCTGAAAAGCAGCATATCGTTGCGCGCACGGCGCAACGATTCCTCGCTGAACGCCACGTGAAAAATGTTCCACTCCGATTCGACGTTCTTGCCATAGATAACATCCCCGGCAGCCCTCCCGAAGTCCGGCTCCATAGAGACGCCTTTAGTCCACAAATCTAACGCGCTATTCTTGTCCGTAATTAAACTCCGGAATAAGGGGCAAGCATGACCAGCGAAGGAATATTGCGAGCTTTTGTGTGCGCGATTGCGCTCGGGGTTCCGATGGTTATCCCGAGCGTGGCGCAGGAGATAGCGCCACTCCGGCAAGTCTATGACGGGACGATGCGCCCGGATCTGGAGGTGAGGACGTTCGCGCGTACAGACGAGCTATTTCCCGTACGTACAGTCGAGCGAGGAAGTACAGTCCGGAAATTACCCGCAGCGAAAACACCGCTGAAAAATGTGCAGTTCGAAACAGGCGGCAAACATTACGACCTGTTTGACTACCTGGCGCTGAACCGCGTTGCAGGAATTTTGATTTTGAAGAACGGGGAAGTGGTGTTCGAAGACTACGAACTGGGAATTGGCCCAAAGACCCTCTGGCCCTCCTATTCGATGGCGAAGTCGTCATCTTCGACATTAATTGGGGCAGCGTTACAAGACGGATCGATTTCAAGCCTCGACGATCCAGTCACGAGGTATGTGCCAGTGTTGAAGGGTGGAGCATACGAAGGTGTAAGCGTTCGGAACGTAATTCAAATGGCGTCGGGAGTGAAATGGGACGAGACCTACACCGATCCGAAATCGGACCGCAGAAAATTGCTCGAAATTCAGTTGCAGCAAAAGCCGGGCACGATTCTTCCTTTCATGAGCGCACTCCCAAAAGCTGGAGCGCCCGGAACAATTTGGAATTACAACACGGGCGAGACCTTCGTTGTGGGCGCCGTGCTGGAAGGCGCGACGCACAAGCCGCTGGCGAAGTATTTATCAGAAAAAATTTGGGTGCCGTGGGGAATGGAGTCCGAAGCGAAATGGCAATTGGAATCGCCAAACGGAATGGGTTGGGCGGGTGGAGGACTCCTAGGTACACTGCGAGATTTCGCAAGGCTCGGTTTGCTCGTTCAGGCCGATGGAGTCATTGATGGCAAACGGGTAGTCCCGCCCGGATGGTTTGACGAAGCGGGAAGCGGAAAAGAGATCGGTGGCAAATACGTAGACTACGGCTATTTATGGTGGACGTTTCCCAAAGGCGATGCAGTGCACGATGGCGCTTTTCAAGCAGAGGGAATTTTCGGACAGCACCTTTACATCAACCGGAAAGAGAAGGTTGTAATTGTGGTGTTGAGTGCCCGGCCGAAGCCAACGGGTTCGACCGTCATCGACGATCCCGCGTTCTTTGCGGCGGTATTGAGGGCTCTACCCTGAAGCGATTTACAAGAGCCCATAACGCGGCAATCGACGGAAAAGAGTACAATGCTGTGCTATCGCCAAAACGCTATCGCTTCTTGTGAAGCGCTTGGGAGGAAAAGTTGCCGGAGTTAAGGAAAGACCCGATTACAGGGCGATGGGTGATCATCTCAACGGACCGCGGCAAGCGGCCGATGGATTTTCTGCGTGACGAAGTAGTTGCGGGCGATCCGAAGAATTGCCCGTTTTGCCCGGGCCACGAGTCCAAGACGCCGCCCGAGTTGCTGGTATATGGACGAAACGGCGGCGGAGCAAACACGCCGGGCTGGTCCATTCGCGTGGTGCCGAACCGGTTTCCCGCACTGAAGATTGAAGGGGAGCTCGACCGCGAAGGCGAGGGACTATTCGACAAAATGAACGGCGTGGGCGCGCACGAGGTGATTATCGAAGCGCCGGATCACGCGGCGACCCTGGCGACCATCCCGGAACGCGCGCTGGAAGATGTCTTGTGGGCGTATCGCGATCGCATGCTGGATTTGAAAAATGACAAGCGATTCCGCTACGTGCTGATTTTCAAAAACCACGGCGAATCAGCCGGCGCGACGGTGGATCATCCCCATTCGCAATTGATTGCGCTGCCGATTGTGCCGCGGCGCGTCCGCGAGGAAGTGGACAGCGCGTGGCATTATTACGACGAAAAAGAACGGTGCATTTTCTGCGACATCATCCGGCAGGAGATGGACACCGGCGAGCGCGTGGTCGCGGAGAACGACCACTTCATCACCATGACGCCGTACGCCTCACGCTTTCCGTTTGAGATGTGGCTCCTGCCGAAAGTGCATGGTTCGTCGTACGAAAACAATCAGAGCACGATGTACTCGAGCCTGGCGCGGATGATGAAGGACGTGCTCATGCGGATGGACGCGGCGCTGGACCGGCCCGCATTCAATTTCATGATTCATACGTCGCCGATCGGAGAAGAGATCAACGATCATTATCACTGGCACGTGGAAATCATTCCAAAGCTCACGAAAGTGGCGGGCTTCGAATGGGGAACGGGCTTCTATATTAACCCGACGCCTCCGGAAGAGGCGGCGCGGTTTTTGCGCGAAGCTAAGATTGCGGCAGCAGCCCAGAAATAGGAAAGGCCGAGTTCCGTGCGGCTGACAGCCTTCCGCAATTTGGCTATAATTTTAAGTGGAGGGCGCGGTACCCAAGTGGTAAGGGAGAGGTCTGCAAAACCTTTATGCGTGGGTTCGATTCCCACCCGCGCCTCCAACAAATTCCCAATGTTTATGCGGGTTTTTGAAGAGTCCAAAAGCAATTGTGCTCAAATTGGGCCTGATGTCGAGCCGAAAATGCCCAGAATCTGATAGAATCTTCCCGTTGTGGGCGATTCAATCCTCACCCTAGCCATCCAAATCCTTGCATTTTTGATTTGTGCTGTCGGTGTCTATACCACTTTGTACCCTTTGAGTGAGAAGAAGCACAAGCACGTATGCTTGGCTATCTTTGTCGCTATAGGCTTAGCTGTGGTGATATTGACCACTATGCAGTCCAGACAAGCCTCCAAAGAACAAACTGAGCTTAGAAATCAAATTGCGCAGATTAGCGCCAACAACCACCAAGATTTGGCTGAAATTCAAGCACGATTGGACGCTGTAGTTGCGGCCGTAAAAACGGCACCAGCAAACACGAACATAAAAACGCTTGCATCAAAAGTGGTCAAACTTGCAGGGCCGCCGCCAACAGGTCTAAAAGCGACCGCCGAGTAAAGTCACGACGCTATTGCTTCGAGACAGATTTATCGTTGACCCACATCAGCAACTTGTTTGCACCATCCGCGTGCGGCTGCTTCATAAACAGACTTCGCCTCGACTTCAGTTTTGTATTCACAGCCGTTCGAGCCGATGAAGCTCACTTTACAAACGCTCACTGAGAACCGCGCACTTCTTCATGGACTGTAACTTGAAGATTCCGGTCTTTGTATTTTGAGACATCAATAACTGACAGCCTTCTTCCACAAAGTATTCTGATTTGCTTCGATTCGTAGTCCGGGCTATCCGATGTTGTAGTTGAAAGTGAACATTTGGTGTCCCCTTTTTCTTCAAAACCTTTCATCAAGAAATAGAAACCTCTTGCAATTTTTGTGGCACCTTTATCATCAGAATCGGCCCAATTTCGCAACGCCCATGTCAACCGAGAGCCTGTGAAACCGACCATTCCAGCAGTTTCATAGTCCTTTTCGGAGTTCATCTTGGCGACAAGCCAGCGCGTCGGGTCATTCGCAAATGGAATCAAGGAGAACCCATTCTGTTCAATAAGACTAAAAACTTTATCTTTGGCCATTCCTATTTCTAACGGAGCACCAACGACAATTTTTTCAGGCTCTGGCTGCGTATGGGCTAATGGTGCCGCGACCATGAACCCGATGAAAATTCCGAAAATAAGGTTTCTCATTTTTCCCTCACGAAAACAGGGAGAAGAAAGAGGGATTAGTATACGCTTGGAAAAAGAGGGAAGCGCGATAGTATTTTTCCAGCCGCAGGTCCCCGGACCAGAATTGAAATACAGCATGCGGGGTGAGTGGTTAACGGCTTCGCATCGCCGCGCGAATAAACACGTCTGCCTTTTGTTCGAACGTCAGCGGTGTTTTGACGGGCGTAGTTTGCTGCAATTTCAGTGCTACTTCAAACTTCTCAGCAATGTGACGAGCAAGCTCTTTTCTGATTTCTTCCTTTATTTTCATCCCCCAAAATTGTGTCAAAATTGTGCTCGCTTCTGGAGAATGTGCCGTTTTTTCTGAAATTATTTGAATCATAAGTCCAATAAATTCAATCGTTCCAGTACGGTCTGTGGCTGCGATTCCCACCCGCGCCTCCAGAATCCTTCAGCGTAAAAAACACTTTTTCGAGGATTTGCTGTATTTAGCTGGAGATGGGCGGAGGGCCACCCGGAGTTCTCTACTCATTCAGTTTTTGGCAGTTCCTACCGAGTGCGCCACCCGCCCGCTAGATCTATCGTCGCTTGTCGAGCATGTCTCGTGGCGCATCTCGCTCATAAAGCCGCTCGAAAAAGGTCTTGCGGCGTATCTTGCGCCGCCCATTCCACTTTTTGAGAGTAGGCGGCTTGTAGCGAACGGACATTATGTTGAGAAATAGGGACAGAGGTATCCAAATAAGGATGATTCCTACGGCGAATCCGATTATCGAAGTGATGTGGAATAGCGGTAACATACTGACGGCGACCACGAAGGAAATTACTGCCACAATCCCACGGTATGCGAAAGATATGTAGACGCGCCCGCCGCAGTGAGGGCAATAGGAGCCACCGCCGATGCCAGCTGGCTGCTGAAGCGCGACCGCGCCGAACTCTTTGTCGCAATGTGGGCATCTGTACGTCACGGGTGACGGTTCCATGGCGGATTGCAAGCCGGTGGATCGAATATGTAAGGCACTAGCGTACACCCGCGCCTCCAGAATTTGCGCACTAGAATGAAGCACTTACAGAGGGTGTTCTATTTCTGCCCCTGACGCTCCGGCGATTTCGCTTCGCGGACTCCCCGCCGCTAGTAAGCATTTCTGTTAATCAGGCCCGCGAAAATCGTCATCACGATAATTCGCAAATCGAACGCAAGACTCCAGTTCTGGAGATAGTACAAATCGAATTCGACGCGCTTCTCGATGGATGTATCGCCGCGCCAGCCGTTGACCTGCGCCCAGCCCGTGATTCCGACTTTTAGAGCATGGCGATTGTTATAGCGCGCCACCTCCTGCAGGAATTTGTGAACGAAATGCGGCCGCTCCGGCCTCGGACCGACTACGCTCATGTCTCCCTTCAATACATTGATGAATTGTGGAAGCTCATCGAGACTTGTCTTCCTCAAGAATGAACCAAAGAGCGTCCGCCGCGAGTCCCCATTTGTCGTCCAGAGAGTGTCTGTCTCCGATTGAGGCGCCGCTTTCATCGTGCGGAACTTGTACATCCAAAACAATTTTCCATTCAAGCCGACTCTCTCTTGCACAAAAAACACGGGGCCAGGGGAGCTGAGGCGGATGATCGCCGCAATTAAAGCGAAAACTGGCGACGTCAGGAGCAGCACGAAAAATGAAAAGCAAATGTCAAAGCCCCGCTTCAAAAGTGCATAGTCCAGCGATTCTGTCGGTGTAGAAGTCAGGTCGAGCATTTGCATGTTTCCCAGCTGAAACAGCTTTTCCCGGACGACCACGCCTTCGCCGAGGTCCACAAACGCTCTGGCTGGAAGACACAAATGCTCCAGCGCTCTGATGATCTTCGGAATGCGGGCGAATTGTGCAGGAGGAATTGCAATGAGCACTTCATCAACGCCGCGCCCGGAGTTCGCGACACCCAGTTGTCCAAGTTCATATACCCGATTGCCTTCAACGCACACTTCCTGCCCGGGCAGGCGGACGTACGCCGCGACTTCGCAAGGCGCAAAGGAAAGACGCTGCAATCGTGCAGCGGTATCGCGCGCAAATTGGTCCGCGCCCACGACCAGCAAGCGGACAGGTTTGGCTAGATTTGCCTGGCTTCGGAAGAGAATCCTGAAAAGCGCATGAAGCAAAATAGTGAGCGCGAGAAGGATGAAGATATCGCAAACCAGCAACCCTCTTGGGAACACGTCGTTTCGGCTGAAGAACAACGTGGCCATCAGGACGAATGCCGTTGCGATACAGGCCGACCATGCGTTGCGTGCCCCGGTTCTCTCCCGGAACAGCTCGTCGAAGTTGGTTACGCTGTAATGCTCCGCCATAAAAGCCCAGACAAATGTGCCGAAGAGAATTTGGCTAAGGTGTCCCCACGGATAGTAAAGAACGGGCCTGTCAAGGAATTCAGTAAGCGCGGCCCAGGACAGCCAGCCAAGATGAAAGGCCAGCAGCGGGAGTGTGTACGTCCCCAGTTTGAGAAACAAGCGATACAGCTTTAGTCGAAGGATCAAGGCTGATAGACCCCTAACTTTTGAATTTGGTTTTTGAAATGATGCGAGACTAACCCTGGGATTTGAGTGGAACGAGGCTCACCTGAGCCTGTGAAAACAAAACTTGCAACAGCATTGGAAGAACCTATTGAAAACGTTTTACACTGCGCTGGACGTCTCTGCGGCTTATTTGCGTCGCCGACCAATCGCAGATTTCTCTCTTAAGACTGTCCCGCCTCTCTTGCTCTCTGGCCGTCCGCAGACAAATACGCCCGCAGCCCTTCCCGCCAGCTCTGAAAGGAATTCAACCTCTCTTTTTTCAACGCGTGGTTTTCCAGCACGGAATACTTGGGGCGCGGAACCTTCGCCGGGAATTCACCAACACCGGCAACCTTCAGGTTCACCTTTACGTTGGCAAGCTCGAAAATCGTCCTCGCAAATTCGTGCCAACTGCAGCTCCCCTCCGCGGTGGCATGGTAGAGGCCGTAGCGATCCGTCTGGCTCAGCTCAAAAACCTGTTTGGCTAGTTCTTGCGTTGAGGTCGGGCTCACAATTTCGTCGTCCACGACTTTGATTTCGTCGCGCTCGCCCGCCAGTTTGAGCATCAAGTCAACGAAGTTCCTCCCGCCCTTCGCTCTGCACAGGTTCTTCCCATAGAGCGCCGAGGTCCGAACGATGAAATGCTTCTCCGCGAACGCCCTGACAAATGCCTCCCCTGCCAGCTTTGTATTTCCATAGACATTCAGCGGAGCCGCCACATCTTCCTCCACGTAAGGCTGTTTTTTCGAGCCGTCGAAAACGTAATCTGTGCTTACATGCACCAGCTTTGCGTTGAGATCTCGCGCCGTGATCGACAGATTTCGCGCACCAAGTGCGTTGACTTCGTATGCGCGAGACGGCTCCTTCTCGCAGGTCTCCACATGGTGCATCGCCGCAGTGTTGACAATGATCGCAGGCCGTATGCCACTAAGCACAGTTTTGGTCGATTCGGCGGAAGAGATGTCCAAATCAGCGTGAGTCAGTCCGAATGTTGCGTCGCCAGCCTTTTGAAATGCCGCGACAATATCCGTTCCCAATTGCCCATTGGCGCCGATAACCGCAACCTTCATCGGCCCGCTCCAACCGGCTTTCCCAGCGCGTGACTGCTGATTCCGCTTTCCAACTCGCGGAACACTCGAATGTTGTAGTACGCGGGATTCTCCCAATCCGAAAATCTGTCCATTTCCGAAATCAGTTGCCGCACGATTCCCCGCACGTCGTGTTGCGGATGAAAGCTCAAAACGTTCTTGGATTTGTCTATGCTCACCTTGTAGTTCCGAAAATCCTGCAGATGTCGAATCTCCAGGTTGATCTTCGTCCCCAGCTGAAGTTCTATCTCCGCTTTCACCAGATCCCCCACTTCGCCCACCGTATAATTCCCGGATGCAACGTTAAAAATTCCCGAAATGCTCTCATGCGCTTCGATCACGCGGACATAGGCGCTGATTGCGTCTTCCATCGCCAGGATTGGCCGCCAGATCGACGGATTGTTTATCCGAATCATTCTTTCCTGCAGCGCCGTCCGGAACATCGTGTTCACGATGAGATCAAGCCGCATCCGCGGGCTGTACCCGGAAATCGTGCCTTTTCGCAGCGCAATCACCGAGAATCGGTCGCCCACCAAGTTCACTACCGCTTGATCGCCTTCCCGCTTTTAACTGACGTAAGGATACGCCGATGCCACCGGACGCGTTTCGTCGTAAAGCTCATTCACCGTGTAGCCGTACACCGAGCACGAGCTCGCGTAAACGTACCGCTTCACGCCTGCCTTCTTTGCCGTGTACGCCAAGTACGCCGGAGCCGCCGCGTTGTAAACAAAATTCTTGTTCGGTGAAAATTCCGCCATCGGATCGTTCGAAAGCCCCGCCAGAAAAATCACCTGGTCGTAGTCCTTCAAATCCTCCACCGTCACGTCGAACAAATCCTTATTCAGCAAACCTGTTTCTTCTGGCAGCTTGTTTCCAAACCAGAACAGGTCCACCACATCCACGGAGTATCCGCGTTCTAGCAATCTTGGGATTAACGCCGACCCCACGTATCCTGCGCCGCCCGCTATCAGTAATCTCATCTTCTCTCTCCTTTTTTCTCAAGCCGTTACAGACTGCGCTGGATACAAAAATTGCCGCGCATTCGCCGACGCCAGCCATTGCGCGAGCGTCTGCGCGTTCTTATCTTTCTCGGAAATAATCGGATCCTTCACCGGCCATTCAATTCCAATTTCCGGATCGTTCCATCGCACCGCTGATTCCGCTTTGCCGTTGTAGAGTCCCGTGCATTTGTATTGCACTTCCACGTCGTCGGTCAGCGCGCAAAATCCCCTCGCAAAACTTGCCGGCGCCCACACCAGCCTCCGGTTTTCCGCCGACGCTTCCACGCCCACCCATTTCCCCAGCGTCGGCGACCCCACTCGCAGGTCCACCGCCACCAGGAACGCGGTTCCTCTTGTCACACGCATCAATTTCCCCATCGCCGGCTCCCACTGAAAATGCAGCCCGCGCACCACTCCTTTCTTCGAATACGAATGGTTGTCCTGCACGAAACTCCCCGGCAGCCCGAGTTCCCGGAACTGGTCCTCGCGGTACGACTCCATGAAGTAGCCTCGCTGGTCCGCGAACGCCTTTGCCACCAGCACCACCACTTCCTCCAAGTGACGCGACTCCACCTCAAACGCCATTTGCGCTCTCCTGTTCTATCGCTTTCAGTGATTTACGCCGCTAGGAACTCCGTTCGCGCGACATTCTTAGTTCGCTTGGTCTCGCGAGAATCTTCCATGTGTTTTAGAAGTCTGTCGTAAGTATTCGTCTCGTGGCCAAAGACAGGCTCTCCGCCCAGAAGTCAGGTGGATCGACCCAGGCCAAAGAATCACCGGATGAAGTAATCAGTGCGGTTTTGCAGCCGGCGCTCTTTCCCGCCGAAATGTCTGACGCTGCGTCGCCCACCATCCAACACTTGGTGAGCGATAGGCGATATTTCACAGCGGCCGCTCTCAGCATTCCCGCCTTCGGCTTTCTGCACTGGCAGCCCTCCGAAATGTCGTGTGGACAGTAAAAGATATCGCACAGCCTTCCGCCATGGCTGGCAATCACTTGCTTGAGCCTGACGTGAATCTGGTCCAGATCTGGCAGTTTGATCCTGCCCGTCGAAACTCCCCGTTGATTGGTGACTACAATCACCTTGAATCCTGAACGGGTCAACTCGGCAATCGCTTCGGCGGCTCCCGGCAATAATTCCATCTCTTCGAGTTTGGTAATGTATTTCCCCTCGGGTGCCTTTCGGATGATTACGCCATCACGATCAAGAAAAATCCCAGTCATCTGGCAGTTTTCTCCTCGATGATTTCGCAGAGAATGTGTCCAAGCAGGATGTGTGCCTCTTGGATGCGCGGCGTCTGGTCGGAGGGAACGCAGAGGCAATAATCTGCCTCATCTCGCAATCTGCCCCCGGAGCGTCCAGTCAACCCAACGGTGATGATCCCTCTTTCCCTCGCGCTGTTGAAAGCGCGCAGAACGTTCCTGGAATTTCCACTGGTAGAAATGCCGATGGCAATGTCGCCCCTATTCCCGATTCCCTCGATCTGACGCGAAAACACTTCGTCGTACGAGTAATCATTCCCGATTGCTGTCAAGCAGGAAGTATTTGTCGACAATGCAATCGCTGGCAGAGCCCGCCTTTCCCGCAGATACTTTCCAGTAAGTTCCGCGGCGAGATGCTGCGCGTCGGCCGCACTTCCTCCATTGCCAAAGAGCATCAGCTTGCCTCCGCTCCCTAAAGCGGATACGCAGAGGCACGCAACTTCCTGCACAAGCTTCAGAAGCTGGCCATCCTCCAGAATGGACTCTTTGACCTGGATGCTCTCTCGCACCCGCTCAATAACTTGCTGCAAAGTGTCGGACGCCACCCGCATTGATCCTCCACGTCTGTAGGCCACGGCTCTCAAAAGCAAACTCTGTGGCCTGCGCACCCAGTATCTTCAGGGCACTGGCCACTCGGTGCTTCTTCTCAAACTGGCAATAAAGCAGCATGTATCCCCCGCCTCCGGCGCCGGTAATCTTCCCGCCGAGAGCCCCATTCGCTCTTGCCGTAAAGTACATCTCGTCAATCGCGTCGTTGCTAATTTTCGGGGAGAGCCTTTTCTTCGACTCCCATGCTGAGTGCAATAGATCGCCGAAGTCATCTAGCCGCCGTCCGAGCAGCGCGTTTTTCATCTCCACCGCCAGATGCTTCTGTTCACGCAACCCCTGCAGCGTCTCCGCTTGTTTCTCTTCAAGCCGTTTCGTCTGGTCTTCAATGATGCGGTCGGACCTTCGCGTTGTCCCTGTGTAACAAAGCAAGAGGTTATGCTCCAGCTCGTTGATCGTGTCCTGGTGAATCCGCAGCGGATTCACGATCACACGGTCACCTTGGAACTCGATGAAATTGAAACCTCCAAAACTCGAGGCGTATTGGTCCTGGTGCCCGCCTGCTATCTTTAGATCTTCTCGTTCGATTTCGTAAGCAAATTGGGCAACTTCATACTCGGTCAGAGGCAGATTCTTGAACTCCTTCACGAGCCCCACCAGTCCAACGACCAGTGCGGACGAAGATCCAAGCCCGGACCCGGGTGGTGCATCGCTATGCAAAAAAACTTGGAATCCCTTTGAGTTCTGAGCCCGCAATCGGTGGATGGTTGCCTTCACCAGGTCTAACTTACCGTCAAGTTCCATTTCAACATCCACCGAACTGTCGAGTGAAATGCCTAAATCCACGGATTCAATCCGGATCCTCCCATCCTCTTGCGGTCGCAGGCTTCCCCAGGCGTAGCTGTCGATCGTGGCATTCAATACGCATCCGCCCTCCTGCGCTGGATAAGGCGGCACATCCGTGCCTCCCCCCGCAAAACTGATTCGCAGCGGCGCTTTAGCGCGAATCGCCGAGGCGCAACCGTTCGAGTAAGTCACTTTGAACTCTCCATTTGGCTTAGGGTTTAGTATTCTTGCGCTAAACGATTTCGATTCTTTCCGTCAGATGGTAGTTCCTTCACGTCGCCGCGTAGGCTTGCATGCTACATTCTTGGGTATCTTCGCCTACGCCCCAGCGCATTACGCCTTCCATCTTTTTCGACACGATTTCCCAGTCGTACGCTTTTTCTACAAACCGACGTGCACACAAGGCCATTTGCTTTCGCAACTCCGCATCCTTGAGCAGTCTTACGACGTGCTCCGCAAACTCTTCCGCATTCCGTCCAATTAGCAGATGCTCACCGTGCTTCACTGGCAAGTCCCCGCACGCCAACGGCGTTGCCACGACAGGTGTTCCCACCGCAAATCCTTCGCCCAACTTGTTGCTCACTCCTGCCCCCACACTCAGTGGCGCAACAGCTACTGCCGCCTTGGCCACATACGGTCTCAGGTCAGGCACAAAATCCACAGCTTCGAATCCCGCTTCTCCTTGATGCTCCTGCAAAGCCTTGCTCGCCCCATTTCCGACTGCCATAAACTTCGCTTCCGGGACTTCTTTCCGGATCCGGGGAAAGATTTCTTTCAGAAAAAACTTAGCCGCGTGGCAGTTTGGCCGGTACTTAAAACTCCCGGTAAATACAATCACGCCGGACTCTTCCTCACTTGCTTCCTTGAAATAATATTTCTTGCAATCCACTCCGTTCGGTACGATTTCGTACCGCATTTCTGGCGCCTGCTTCTTGACCATGTCCATATCCACTTGCGAGCAGAACACACACACGTCAGCGCGGCGCGCCAGTTTCCCTTCGTACTTCACGAATTTTCGGTGCTCTTGCAATCCCACTAGCCTCTCCCACCATGCTCCCGCTTCCATCAGCCGCCGGTTGTACAAAGTCATTGAGTCCGTCGGATCGCAGACCAACGGGGCTGTCGTCTCTTTCGGAAGAAATTCCAGCCCCCTCCATCTCTCCACGTACACCACATCCGGCTGAGCTTCTTGATACAACCGCTTCACCGCCTCTTGCGCCACTGTAGATCGACAGTACGCCATGCGCATCGGTGTCCGTGTCGGCACAGCCAAGGCGGCTTGCAACATCCCTTTCCAAGCGCTGTGACGGACATGCACTACTCTCTTGCAGTGCCGATTCATCCACTCCTTTTGTTCCGCGGTTGGCTCCGCACTCGAAACGCAAGCGAGATAGATTTCGTGATTCTTTGCCAGCCGCGGTATCAAATTGAATGACCGCACCTTTATTTGCCACGGCACGAACGGGACAATGTAGAGGATTTTCATCGCGGCTCCGAGCCGTCAGTCCCTTTCAGCACGCATACTCCTCACGAACCGTGTCAGCGACGCGGCCCATGCGCTCGCGCTCCTTGACGAGATCGTCATAGCAATCCCCGAGGCGGCCCACGACCACGTTCCAGCTGTAACTTTCATGCACCCTCCGAAATCCCTCTTCTGCCAACCCCGATCGGGCGCTTTGATCTCTCAAGAGATAAGCTGCCGCCTCGGCAAAGGATTCCGCCCCGTCCGCCAAAAAAATATCACGGTCGTGCTTCACAGAAATTCCTTCACATCCCAGTGAATTCGACAGAACCGGCTTCCGCATTGCCATCGCCTCGAGAACCTTCAGCGCGATTCCTCCACCGCTTTCCAGATAATTGATCAGCAACGCAGAACGCGCGATATACGGCCGCACATCCGCCACCTGTCCCGTAATTGTGACGCCCTCAGTTTCTCTGCCGAGCCGTTTCAGGTGTTCGGGCACTCCTTTGCCCACCACCCGCAGCTTCGCTTCGGGCACCCTTGCTTTAATCCTCGGAAAGACTTCCGTAAGCAGTCTCAGCAAACTTTGTTGCTTCGGCTTCCACTCAAAGCTTCCCGTAAGTGTTATGGACCAGGGTTCTTCCTGAGCTGTCGCCACCGGATGGAAATATTCCGTGTCCACCCCCGAGGGAATCATCTCAATCCGCGCCATCGGCGAAACAGCACGCAGATGGTCGGCATCGGCGTGGCTCACCACAACGCACCGGTCAAATCTTGAGGCGGCCGCGGCCTCGTATTTCCGCACGCGCGGCGCGGTCCATTTCCCGTAGCTCCTCGCCATCCACCCGGAAGCATTCTCGGCATAACGTTGCCAAACTTTGTATTCCACGTTGTGTTCGCGCAGGACCGTTGGCAGTCTTCCAGCAAACTTACGGTAGGCTGCCGTATTCAAATGGTGAAACTCGACAATCTCTGACTTATGCCGACGAATCATTTCTGCGATGAGGCCCCCAACTGCCGGATCCCAATACTTCGCTGCTGACCCTGGCGGCGAAAACGCTACTCCCCTCAGCAAGCGATAGGGATCCGACCATTTGGCACGCTCATATGTCCGCAGCCCGACGCAATACTTTCTCAATTCAGCGACCGAAGTCTCCTGGTCGTTGGCATCTTTGAGGCAAACAACTGAAACCTCGTGCTTCCTCGACAGGTATTTGATCGGATTGAAGAACCCTATTCGTCCGCCGTCATCAGGGGGATAGGGCAGCAAATGAAACACCTGCAGAATTCTCAACGGAGCACCTAATGCTTTTCCGCGCTAGGCGTGGGCGCACCAGGTTCGCCCGAACTCTTCCGCGCTATCACGCAGATGTCCAAGGCAGTCTTTGCTTTCACCGCTCGAATCATCTCCAACTCTGTTCCGTTTCTCCAAAACATCCCGAAGTCGAGATTCGGGAAAAATGCGTGCCTCGCTGCGGCGAGGACGAACGAACCGTACCCATACACGTACTTCGGCTCCAACCCCGCCTCGCTTACCACGGCTGACAGCTCATGGTTGCTGAATTCTGTTTCCCAGCCGCCATAGGGCCACTTTCCTAAGCGGATCATTATTTTTTTCAGTGCGGTATACAGCGAATACTTCTGCGGTACCTGAACCAGCAAATACCCGCCTTTGCGTAACACCCGGTACTGTTCCGCCAAAATCTCCGTGGGATCCTCAAAGTGCTCGATCAATCCAACGCTGAAGACGAAGTCGAAAGATTCAGTAGGAAACGGCATTTTCCTGGCGTCCCCGTTCACAAATGTTGCTTGCCCTCTAATCCCGCTGCGACTCTCTAGCCTCCTGCACACGTCGAGAGCTTGCTCGGAATAGTCCAGGCCGACGACGTTCGCCCCTCTCCTGGCAAATTCCAAAAGCGTGGCTCCCCGTCCGCATCCCACTTCTAGGACCGATTTATCTTTAACGCTCCCCAGGAACTGCTCGGCCGTCTTCAGCACGTTTCGGTAGACGTAAAACCTTTTGCGGCGTCGCCAAAGCTCATCCCAATTGCCTCGTTCGTTATTCGTTCTGATCTCGTCGTTTTCCATTAATTTGCTCTTAGAGCCTCTTTGCGTTCATCCGTTGCGCCATCAAGACCGGTTGTGGGAATGAGCTGCGCACTCCGGGATGCCTCTTTCCAAATTCTGGCGTAAGCATCAAACATCCAGATTTTGTCAGCAAAGGAAGATTTCTTTCCGGCAAGCCACACCAGTCCTCGATACATGAGACCCAAACGGATAAAATGCCAAACTTGAAGCCTCATATAGACACGCGCCTTCCACTTTGGCAAGTGTTTGTTAGCCAGTAATGTCTGGCTCCTCACCATGTAACGCACAAACCGGTCTGACCGATCCACCTTCGCGGAATCAGCGCCACGTACGTGCATCACCTCGGCAAAAGGAAGAAACACCGTTCTCCAGCCGGCTTTTTGCATTCGCGCGCATAGGTCAGATTCATCGGAATAGAAAAAAAAGTCTTCATCGAACCCGCCCACTTCTTGGAAAGCTTCGCGCCTGACCGCCAGAATCGCGCCGTCCACGTACGGCACATCCTTTGGCTTTCGGTCGACTTTCCTCGGCCAGAAGGCCCGCCGCACCACACTGTGCAGCGTCGTGATTCCTATCGCGTCCTTGATTCCCGGCCAGATTCCTGGCAAATCGCCGTAGCTTCGCTGCCACGTTCGGTTTGGAAACATCTGCTGCGGGCCCGTGAGCCCGACCTTTGGATTCTTCTCCAGAAATTCCGCCATTTGCCGGATCGAATCCCCCAGGTACACCACATCAGGATTTGACAAGATTACGAAGTTTGCGGTCGTCTCTCGGAAACCGAGATTCAGCGATTTTCCATAACCGGGATTCTCGCCTGTCGCAATAATCTGAGCTTCGGGGCATCTGGCGCGCACGATTTCCAGCGTTTCATCCGTGGACCCGTTGTCTACAATAATTGGCAACGCTCCCCCCGCAACAATCGAGTCCACACACGGCCCGATATGGCTTCTACTGTTCCGCGTCACCACCACAACCTCTAAGGCCCCACCCTGCATTCAACATACCCCACAATCAGCGAGAACAAACCGCACCGTGTGCTTGCTCCTACGGACCCGTAGTGTTATGGCTCACTAATAAATCGTTCTGGCCGAGCAACTATTGCCGCAGAGAAACCTCGAACTAGCCAGAAAAGACACCACACCTGCCACACATAGAAGTCATTATCTGTCAGACTTTCGACCGCGATGGCAAGGGACGAGCAAAATAAGGCATGCTTTAGGTTTTGCACGTCGCGCGGTAGACAAATTTTCCTCGCACTGAAGTCAACGCGGAAAGCACGATACAGAAGATAAAGAAATGCCAAGAGACCGATTGTGCCCGTCTCAGTCGCTGCTTCAAGGTAGGCGTTATGGACAGGCATGTCTGGTACGGCCTCGACTTGGTCCGTAAAATTTCTTGCGCCAATGCCCACTACCGGGTGCTGGACGAAAAAAGACGCGGCCTCGAACCACAATAGTTTTCGCTCGTCTACTGTGCCCAGGTTTCCTTCGTCCGAAAAGTTGAATCGCTGTGACGTAAGCGAAAAGAGAGACGGCCCCACGACCAGGAGTAAAACTGCGCTGCTCATAATGAAAACGCCAATCTTTCGGGCGCGCATCAAAAAGCAAAGCACCGCACTCGACAGACAGAAGGCAATAATGGGTGTGCGCGTCGCAGTTAAGAGAATGCCGGCAGCAATGGCCAAAAATAACAGGAAAGGAACCAGCCGTTTTTCTTTTGCGCTTAAATAGTAGTAAAGCGCTATAGGAGCAGCGATGTTCAGTAGTGACCCAAAGTCACTCGGGTGAACCCAATTAGCAACCATGCGTCCTTGCGAATGCCACATTTCAATAAAAGGGATTTCCGACTTGGAGTACAACAATGCGAACAGACCCTCAAGTGAATCAAATAATGCGTGTTGCAGCACACCAAAAACCACTGTGAAGACTGCAAGCCAAACCAGGATCCGGAGACAAGCAACAAGCTGCCGCCGATCTTTCAAATAGACCTGGCCGTAAGCGAAAAACGCGAATCCAAGAATCGCTTCGAGCAAGCCGCGCGCCCAGTGAAGAACAGACACGGCATTGATCAAAGATAGCGCGATGGCCAACCAGAAGACGGCGAATGGACCAATCAATGGCAAGCGGCGGAACGACTTGCCCCTCTCAAGGAGCATAGCTAGAAAGAATCCGAGTGCCCACACAGCGACGACAATCAGAGAGGGGGCTATAAGGGTTCCACCGCCAGTCTCAAACCTTCCAAACTCTCCTGCGGCGACAGCAGGAATGCTCAAATAACACAACAAAATCCAGGCCCACCGACGCATCAGCCATGTCATCGCAATACTAAGCAGCCCCCCCAGCAAAATCGCCGTTTTCAGGGGCGCATTGATTGCACTCATGGTAATAGTTGCGGCAATGGTCGCAATCAAAAGAGCCTCTAGGTGCGTTCGGATTCTGGGGGCCCCCTCGTCAAGCAGAGGCTCTTCGGGGCTCGTAGCTTTCAAGAAAGTCTCAACCATTGGAGTCAATCATTCTAGTCGGAGCGGCTTGCCAGTACGGACAATGCTTCAGTTCGAGTCGCCTCTGCGGTCAATGTGAGAAAGCCATTCGACACCTGGTGAAAAAAGTCCTGCGCTCAGGTGTGTAGCCATCCCAGGTATGGCGACCCACAGCTTGACTCTCCTGCCAAATAAGATCTGTCTCCAGCAGAACAGCCAAGATTTTAACGGCACCTTTCTGTAGAACTCTCCACGCACAAAATATCGCAAAATCGTCACTGGGTTAAATACACGCCTCTTGGTCAGGCTTAGCCACATCGCACAGTCGTCATTACGCCGACCGTATGTCCTGAAAACTCCCTCGTATCTTGTTAGCATGCTCTTCCGAGCACCGAACGTGAGACATGTCGACGCTGCCGTTCGCCAGTGCCGCTCTCCAAAGAAGGTCACCCACTTCCGCTCGCGGTGCAAATCCAGTGAATAACAATCCGGATGGTCGTAAAGAGTCGCGAAGTCTGCGTCCTCACTGTCCCTGAGGAACCGAAGCAAGAGCGGAAACGCATTGGGAAGGTAAAGATAATCATCCTCAGCTAGATAAACGAATTCCGCATCATCTTGCGAGAGCAAAATGTCCAACTGCTTGCCGTAAGTGGCTCGGTTGCCGATTCCGTCCGTCTCAACAAGGACCAAATCTTCCGGCTTAAAGCAGCGCTCGAAAAGTGCTCGATATTCTGGTGGGCACCCGTCGAGGATGGCCCAAATCTTCACACGAAGATCGCCGAGAGAGTTGCGGAACGACCGCAAGCATATCTCTGCCTGTCGCAGTTTGTTGTCGCCGAACGGCAAACTCTGCGCAGGCTTTGATACCTTGGGATAAACGCGGTACGCAACCGCAAGATCGTATCCTCCACCTTTGCCATCACAACTCATCCGTTCCGGCGACACTCTCCCTCCTGTCGCATCTTCTGACGATGTATCCTCATGAGACGGCCACACGATTTACATTTCTTAAAGGTAGCTTTGTGCCAGCGTCCGTTCTTCCGGAGTGAGAATCCGAAACCATGCAAGAAGCGCAAAACAAAGGATTGTTCCGAGCAGAAAGAGGGCTTTCACTATGGGATCATGAAGTTGGGCAGCTAGCGCCAAAACTAGCAAGGCGATTGCTGTTATTAGCGCCGTCCGCAGACCTTTGTAGCTCTCGGCAGGGCAAAAGCGCTTCACAAGTCCAAACAGGAAAAAAGCGTCAATCGCCACTCGCGCCGACCAGGCAATAGCCGCACCTTCAATCCCGCGCGCACGGATGAGCCACCACAGCAAGCCCAAGTAGATTGGAAGCTCAACAAGATGCAACTTGGCAGTTAGGTCTGGTCTCCCTATGCCTTGCAACAAAGCAAAAGGAGCGTTTGCCAAACTATTAATGAACACACCCACCGCGAGAACCTGAAGTACTCGGTAGCTGTGCGCAGCGAAGTCGGCGCCAAGCCACAGCCTCAGGCCGTCCTGCGCTAGAGCGACCGTGCATAGCATGATGGGAAACAAAGTCAGGAAAAGAGACTTGACGGTCCGGCCAAAAAGTAGGGTCGTATGGTTACGATCCTGCGCGAAACTTGCTGAGAAAGCCGGAAACATGACCCCCGCCAGGGCGCCTGGGAGAACTAGAATCTTCGTGACGACTTCATAAGGCGTTGCGTAGTAGGCGACTGCGGTCATGGACACCAGCGATCCGATCAGAAATCGGTCGAGCGTTACCATTAGCGGACCGACCACGTTAGTCACCGTCATCCATCCCCCGAATCGCAGGAGTGGGCCTATAGTTGAGCCTTCCCACATGACGGAGCGCCGCAACGCAGGCAAAACGCGCAGGCAAAGCAGCAGGTGAGCGGCCCATGCAGCGACCCGTCCCGCAGCTAGCATAGCGACGACCGGAACAAGACTGGTCGAGAACGGCAAGACCATAAGTGGTCCGGCAAACGTGAAAACGCCCATAGGAATCCGCAGTGAGTTGACCAAACCAAAGCGCTGGTGCGCCTCTAGCAGCCCCCGCAGACCGGCTGTGCTGATCACGAAAGGAATGGATAGCCCTAGTAACCAGAATGATTGCAACGTCTCCCGCTGGAGCGCCGCCGGGATGTTCAATCCGTGCTTAACTAACCAAGGAGAAATTAAGAAAATCACGATGGTCCCAGCAACTCCAAGCAGCACCAACAGTAAGAGAGATGTCCACACGAGGGATGGAATTTCTCCTCCCTCCCCTGCTCCCAATTTCCGCGCCACAAGTTGTGTTAGGGCACGGCCAAGGCCGAAGTCAAACAAGCTAGCGTATCCGATAAGCGCCCAGGCCAAGCTCAGCACGCCGAAGCGTTCCCTGCCCAGTTCTCGAATGAGAACTGGAATGAAGAAAATGGCTACGACCATTGGCGCACCACTACCGAGTAGATTCCAAACTACATTCCGCGCCAATAGGGGGCCATCGAAGGCCGTGCGCTTTAATTCGTCCGCCATGTTCACCCAAATAACCTACAGGCTTCTTCGAGGGATCCTTTCCAATATCGTGAAACCGTTGCAAGAGGCGTGATGCTTAATAATCCAACATCTTGCCGAATCCAAGAAATCACGACTTTCATCGATTTTGCGGCCTATGTGCTCTTCAATAGCCGCAACCACGCCTCGTTGATTGTCCCATCCGAACTCGGCACTTCCATCCCGCCTGGTATACACTTCACTCATGTTCGTGTCGTGAAAGAACACCTTGGCGCGATCCGACAAAAGGGGAAACCAGCTAGTTATTTCTCCTCGAGTATGGTCAAGTTCATGACTGGTATCTATGAACAGGACATCGATCGCAGAGTCAATTCCATGTTCCCCGCACCACTCTTGGAACCTGTTCGCAAACAAGACGTCATCGCTCTTAACGAAAAACCAGTTCTTGTAAGCCGAAACCTTTGAACAGTCCTCAATGTCTACACTAATTAGCTTCGATCCGAAGTGCTCTGCGACGCGCTCAAGAACGTAAGTGCTTTCTCCACTGCGGACTCCGAGCTCGACGATTAACCTGGGCTTCACTTCCAACGCCTCAACAAACAAAGTTGGCAAATGGTCGGAAATGTCTGTCCTTATGCGAGAACGATTCAGCACTTCGTCGAAGGGAGCGAACCCACTCGGCAGGAGGCGCTGCGCATCACGGTTGGCTGTCGCCCTGCTTATTGCCACCTTAGGAATCGACACAATCTGCTTGAAGCTTTTGTTTCTCAGTTTTGCAAAGGTTCCTTTGACGTCTTCAGCGAAGCCCATATGAAATCCCGTTCTCGATCTCCCGAAAGTCTCTTTCCACCTGCTGCCATGCCCGCTCCGCATTTGCGACCGCAACCGTCTTTTCTTCAAGTAACGCCATTGTCTCCATGCTCGCCATCAGATTGTTCTGGCGTCCAAATCCAACGCCTCGCTGCCGAATCTAGTTCTATTACCTGGAATATTTATTGACACTTTGTGTAATCTGTGCTACTATTCTCAATGACTCGGACGAAGCGCCCTCTTCCCACCTGCCGCCCCTCCGCAACCTTTTTAAATTCAACACTTGCGAGCAACGCTGTTGTAAACCCTTTCGATTCAACACTTACAAAATTTCTCGAATCTGCATCAAAACAAACCACTTTAACCCCTTTATCTACAACACTTACAAAGCCCGTCCCCGTAACCGCTTTATTTTCAACACTTACAGAAATGCCGGGGGTGGGGGTACCCTCCGTCCCAAAACGGAACTCCTTCAACGCACCGCTTCCACATCAGCAGAATCTGCGTCCACGGCTACAGACCGCTGGATCAGTTCAATGGAAATCACCACCCGGCATTTGCCCTTCCTCTGCACCAGGACTCCTTGCATCCCTGCCAGCGGTCCGTCCTTGATCCGCACTCGCCGCCCCACATTCAAAAACGGATGCGGCTCCGCGCGCACCCCACTTGCTTGGCCCGCGCGCAGCGTTTCGATCTCAGCATCCGGCAACGCCACGGGCGTTCCGCTGAAACCAACCAAATGCGCCACCCCCGGCACTTGCAGCACCTTCAGCCGGTCGCGCAACGCCAAATGCACGAACAAATATCCCGGGAACAGCGGCATCTCGAGCTGCACTCTCCGGTCCTTCCATTTCCGCACCGACGAATACGTCGGCAAAAAATATTCGACCTCTCGCGCCCTAAGCAATTCTGCGGCGCGCTTCTCGTGGTTCGCGCTCGTGTACGCCGCGTACCACCGCGACACTGTGTATTCCGCCGGCAACTCTCCCACGCCTGCGAGCAACACCGTTCTGGTGTCGTCCAATCCCGCCACTGCTGCTTTTGTCGTTGCCATTGCGTTCATCACTGCATCCCGTACCCGCGGACAGCTTCGCCCCGTCACTTACAGGGCAGAATGTGACCTAACCCATTACTATACATATATTTACAACAATAATTTACTTCTCTTCGCGTCCCTTGGCGTCAGCCGATGCTTCATCTTTCTTTTCCGGCTTCCACCAACCCCAACTGCGGTTCCCGTTCGATTCGGCACCGCTCCCATTACGGGAAAACTTTGTGGCCCGCGCCCGCACAGTCGTGAGCACTTCAAGTGCCAGCATTTTTCTCGGGTCTTGTCCGTCTGTGGCATCCCATCGCGCCTTTCCAGCAACCCACGCCGCCGCCAGCATCATTCCCAGCATCGTTCCGAGAACAATGATCACCCTCCGCGGAGGAAACGACTTCTTGGTTGGAACGAGTGCCGCATCCAAAATTCTCACCGTCGGAATTTCTTTCGCTTCCTGCACTTTTGCGAGTTCGTATTGCTGCGTCAGAAGCTCGAAAACTGTTTCCTCGATCTTGGTTTGCCGGTACAAATCCGCGTACGTCACGCCAAGCAAAGGCAATTTGCGGATGGAGGGATACAGCGACTTTTCCGCGTTCAAATCGCTTGGCGAGCCCGCGCCGCCAATTTCGTTCAGCTTTTTCTTCAGTTCGTTGACGCGCGCTTCCGTGGCCCGTACGCGCACATTGTTGTTGGTGTAAATTTGTTGCAGCCCGCTTAACTCCGCCTGCGCGGCAATCAACTGGCCTTGCAACGTGGCCGCCGCCTCCACCATCGCTTTTCCTTGCGCCGGAATATCTATCGCCGTATTTTTGCTGGCAAAATCGCTGAAATTTTTTGCGGCAGAGTCCAGCTCGACTCTTACTTTCTGCAGGCGTTCTTCCAGAAAGACGCGCTCGCGCCGCGCGGAAGACGTGCTGACCTGCGCGACCAGCCGATCCAGTTCTCCCACGTACGCTTGCGCCATCGCCGCCGCACGCTTGGCGTCGTGATCGGTTACGCCAATCGTGATGATTCCGCTCTTCCGGTCCTCAGATACCTCCGTACGCTCCGCCAGATCCTTTCTTGCATCTTCGATCTTCGAATCGCGGTACACCTTCTTGAGATCGAATTTCTGGATCAGCGCGTCTTGCGCGGACTCGCTGTTGATGATGCCCACAAAGAGCGCACCAGAACTTTTCACTCCCAGGAGATCGCCGGCAATTCCTCCCAATCCAGCGCCGCTGCGTCCTGCCATGGCGGCCAGCATTCCGAGAGCAGAGCCGGACTGTCCATCCGGTGGCATCAGCCGCGTCACGGACTGATAACGCACGGGAATCAAGAACGCGACGAGCGCGCTCGCTAGAAATGCATAAACCGCTGTTCGCAGCAAAATGCGCCGGTTGGTCCAGAACAATTGCAGATAAGGCAGGAGGCTCTGTTGCGCCTCGATGCGTTCCTCAGTGAGAAACGCCTCAGACTTTCCGTTTCCGGGCGTTTCCGGAAGTATTTCCCGAATCGGCGCTCTACCCGTTGAACTCAATTTTGATCCCCCGCGTCGGTCGTTTTTCGCGTCATAAAATGGAACGATGGCTGGAAAATTTTTTGCGGCTGAATTTGAACACCGATCGATGCGGCAACATTTCTCTGCGGTCCGGGCTGGATGACAGGGAACAACCACTTTTCGTATTGCACCGAAGCCGTAAGTCCAACGCTATCACGAAGCCAGTAATCGCCTCGAATATCGGCGTCGGTCAGCGTGCCGCCTCCGGGATCAAATTGTTGGCTAGCCTTTTGATGCCGGAAAGAAAACTGAATTCGATTGCGAGGAGTAAACCAGTAATTTGCCCAAGCCTGAGCACCCTGGCCGTCGCGCCCGATCCAGCTTCCGAGCAGAAAACCATCATTGGTGTAGCCGTTTCGAAAGCGGCCATTCGAATAGAAGAAGCCGTGACCAATGGCACCGCCGGCGGGAACGTCGGTATAAACTCCCTCCATTCGAACGTCCAGCCTGGATAGCCTTGGCAAGTGGGAGATAAAGAGGCCAGCTCGGATGGCTGAGCGATCCCAATAGGCGATGGGAGAAAGTTGATCGTCCGCGAACGCATCTCCGTAGAAGGTCACCCAACGGCGCAACAGCGGAAGGCGATAGTTCCAATCCATTCCCGAGCGTCGATCGCCGGGATCCCGGGCCGTACCGGGCAAACCGTTGATGTTGAATCCAAACAAACTGTGTTTGAAAGTGCCGAAAGTCAGAGGGACGCCGGGACCGCCGATGATTGTTGTAAAGGAGAAGCCGAATTCGAAATTCCTCGTTGGCTTAAAGCTGAAGTGACCGCCGTAAAGAAATGGCTGATCTTGAAGAGTCTCACTGAAATTGCCAATTTCGCCGTTCGGTCCATCCACAAAATGATGACCTGATAGTTGACCAAAAAAGAATTCACCGCGCCAGGGACCGAAAACGCGCGACAAGAGAGGAATTCTCACCGGCGCGGCGCGATTAAATCGAAGCATGTCAATCGGCGCTGCATTGTCGCTGAATATGAGCGAGCCACCGATGCCGGGACCCCAATCCAAGCTCTGTCTTCCGAAGCTGAGTTGCCAGTCTGAGAAAGTCAGACCTACATAGGCATCAAGCAATTGAAACTGCTGCACGGATGGCGATGGATTTCCGGGAACAACAGACGTCAATCCGTCAGCGTTCGAAACAAACTGACGGGCTGACAATGGAAGTGCAGGAATGCTCGGTGCGGTTTGCACTTCGCCACGCACGTATGTACTCCAAGGCCCCGAGGAAGAATAGGAAGAAAATCCGGAAGTTGTGCTCCAGCCTTCGCCATAGGGGCGACCGAAATCGTTGACCTGCGTTTGCGCGAAGTGGTAGCCGTCGGTTAGCGGCATCCCAGAGATATTCTCTCCGCGAAAGTAGAGAGACTCGAGGCGAACGGTCGTCTCGCCGCGCTCCGCTCCGCCTCCGAGTTCGAACTGAAATTCCTTTTGAAGGTCGTTCACCAACTCGATAGCGACAGGCCCGGCATCCAGCGCACGATCTTGCGCTTCCGAAAGGAGTTGGGCGCATGCCAGGCGCGTCCACGGGCGCGACCCGGCAAAAGCGCTGTCCAGAACTCCCATGGCGGCAAGGCGGTCAAGAGCGGTGTAGATCCAGCTGTCGAGCGGCACGTAAGGCGAACCGATGAAACCGGGCTTTGCGTGGCCGTCTTCGTAGAACAGATGCACTGGGCTGCTCCAGGTGTCGCCGCCCAACTCCAAATCATGGTGCTTTCTGTAAACCTGGTGCGCCGCGAGCTGGCCGAGCAATGCGCCAATCAGAACATCAGAAGGGAAGTGCTTTTCCGCGCGGATGCGGGAATAACTGACCATGGAAGCCGCGCCGTAGGCCAGAAACTTTGTCAGCGGCCCCGGATATTCGTGCGTAAGCACACCGGCGATTGACCAAGCGGCCGCGGCATGCTCCGAAGGAAACGAAGTGCCTCCACGCTGAAAAAATGGTCCGGTGCCGTCGCCTTGATAGGGGCGTTCGCGCCGCAGCGAGTACTTCAAGGATTCCGTCATAACCAGGCTATGGATTGCGGCCTGGCCGGCCAGAAACCCTGTTTCGCGCCAATGGTCGTTATGATTGAAATGACTTAGAACCCACATTCCACCTGTGCCGCCGACTAGAGCCGCGACTCCCGCGTTCGAGAAGTTGTCGTAGTGCGAAATCGTTTTCGGATCGTGCGACAGGTGCCTGCTGACAGCAGAATCGGTGACAAACAAGCCGGCAGAGAATCCGCTGAGAGGAACAAGCCAACTTGCATCCTGGAAGCGCAAATTCTTTGGACTGGTCCACAGATCTTTTTGATCGTCCGCAAAGTCCAAAAGAAATTGCTGCGCGCGCTTTTTCGGAGTTTGCGCAGGGGGCTGCACGAAAGCAGGAGCGGTTGCTTTCGTCTTACCCGCGTTCGTCGAATCAGCCATCTCTCTCCTGTCGTCGTTCTCACTGCTGCTACCTGGCGACTGGGCAAATGTTCCAATCGCCAAAGCCAGCCCCGCAACGAGCGCCAGCAAACCCTTTCGCGTTTGGCTCGACTGCGTCATGGATGAGCAGCCGCAACCGTCAACGCAATCGAAGAGGCCACCTGTGCCGTCTGCAACAGCGCAGTCCAATTCTTGTTGCCGATGTTCAAAGCCTTTTCCGGTACAACCACGGCGTCACCGGGCCTTAGCGCGGCGTTTAACGGATTGCCGGACCAAAAGTCAGATTGATTGCGCGCAGAAATGACGGAACCATCCGCGCGAATCACGAAGATGCCTTTTTTGTCCGCGAGCTGAGTCAAACCGCCAGCCTGACCGAGATACCACTTCGCGCTTCGTCCCCCTCGATAACTGACCGCGGTGGGGTTGAAGACCTGGCCGTTCACCATCACGTAGCCAGTCTTCTTCGGAATCAACAGAACGTCGCCGTCGCGCATCGCGACGTCCGCCGAAGTGTTTTTCCATTTCTCGATCTTTCCATCGATGTGAATGACCAGCCTTCCAATAGGCGGAGTGAGGCGCAATTGATCCAATGTCGCCTGGGTTTGCGCGATGGCCGTGAGTTTGGCGTTTTTCTGATCTTGATCGGCTTCGGGAAGCAAACGGATGTTGGCTTGCTGGGCTTCGACGCGCCGAACCAGTTCGGCATGCGATTTTTCTTCCGCGTCGCGCACAGCCGCGCGCATCAAAACAGCGCCATAGGGAAATGCTTCGGGGGAATAGCCGCCCGCGCGCTGAAGGACGCTGCTGAGTTTCTCGCCGGGCTGAATGCCGTAGGAACCTGGATGTTGCACTTCGCCGCGCACGGTGATGGAGGCGCTCAGGTCCTGCCATCCGGGCAATTGACGAATTGTCAGGACATCGCCATTGTGCAAGGGCACGTCTTCGGTTCCGTTGCCATTCAACACGGAAGCCAAGGAAACCTGCACGTGCTCCCCGGGCTTCCCGCCAATGGGGTAGCGGGTGAGATCGGCAATGGAGGTGTCGGCGCTCCGCTTGAGACCACCCGAGACGCGGATCAAGTCTTCGACGCGCATATTTCCCGTCAGTGGATAGCGGCCCGGCTTGGCGACTTCACCTCGCACATCGACCGTGGGAGGTTCGACGCGCTCGATATTCCTGTGAATCAGCAAGCGATCGCGCGGCTCGAGGAGAATGTTATGAAGGGGATCTCCGGCAAGAGCTTGGCCAAGGTTTACGCTCAGAATCCGCGTATTGCCACCAGACTCGATGCGAAAGAGCTGCGCGGTCTCGTAGGAGGCGTCCTTCGTCAATCCTCCGGCGAGGTATACCGCGTCACGGAGGTGGGCCTGGCCTGAAGTCACGTACTGCCCCGGGGCGCGAACTTCTCCACCGACCCAGATTGCGGGAGCAGGCTCAAAGTCAAAACGGCTGAAGATTCTGATCGTATCGAGAGGCTCAAGCTTTGGAGCAGAAGCAGGATTCGCTAGCGCCGCAGCCAAGTCAAAACTTTGCACGCTCGGATGAAAGTCCGGGGAATTCAAGCGAACGATTTCCGCATAGTGCGCTGCAGGTTCCGGCAGCAGGTCCTTGTAGGAAGAAATCAAATCGCCGAGATTCATTTCCGGCTTGAAGGAATAACGGCCCGGGCGGAGAACGTGTCCCTGAAGATAGATTGCATCCTGGTTGTACGGTGCAATGGGGAAGATGTGAATTTGATCTCCGTCCTGAATTTTGAAAGAGGCAAGCTCAGGAGGATTTCCGGAATCTACGGAAAGATCCAGGCTCAACATCGTGCGGCTCTTGTTTGCTTCGAGACGTTGCACTTCGACGTGTTTCAGCGCCGCGGCAGGCAGAATTCCTCCGGCGAGTTCAAGCACTTCCTCCAGCGTTTTCTCGCCATTCAGCTCGTAGATAGCTGGACGGCGCACCATTCCCGAGACTGTCACTTGGGGACCAATCGGAGGAACCAGCAACGTGTCGCCGTTTTCGAGTTTCTTTGCATCGGGCAGCACGCCATGCAGAAGCAAATCGTAGGCATCTACTTCCTCAACAAGCTGCCGTCCGCGAAAATGCTGCAGTTTTCGAAGAGAGCCGCGAGCAGAAATCCCATTGGCAGCGACGAGCGCATTGAGCGGAGTCGAAAGCGAGCTGATGTCATAGGCGCCGGGCTCGCCTACCTCCCCGACAACGTACACGCGCACGGTACGAAGCCTGGCAACGGAAACGTCGGCAGAAGTGTCGCGAAACTGCGTCGAAAGGGCGCGCTGCACGGCTTGCTGCACTTCGCCAAGGGATCTGCCGCTGACTTGCAAGGGACCTGCTTCCGGCAGATTGACGCGTCCTTGCCGGTCCACAATACGGACCAACCGCGTGGACAAGCTACCCCACATATCAATGGACAAACTATCGCCCGGCCCAACGACATAGTCGGGCCCGACGGGCAAATCCATGGGAATGGCGCGAGGATCGCGGAGGCCGTCCCGAAAGACTTCCGTTCCAAAACGTTGAGGCGATTTGTCGCGTGGAGATGCCTGCACATATAAGTCGTACATGGCCGGAATGTCCGAGTAAGGGCTCGGCCTGCGAACCATGGTTACCGATTCCAGTTCGTTATTTGTTCGAACGCTGCCAGGTGACCTGGGCCCGCCTGCCGTCACACTTTCGGGACGAAGTCGCTCTGTGGATTCCGAGGGAGCTGGCTGGTTTGCGGCGCGTCCGCGGCTTAGGAGACTGCTTGGATTTTCTATTTGTCCCTGACTCAGCTGATCCGCACCGAACCCAGGAACTTGCGGGGTTGCTGGCGTGAGGGCGACGGAGGGCTTCCGGTAAGAATTGGAAACGGGAGTTAATTCCGGCGCGGCGTCCTTAATCCCTCCCACGTTTTCCTCGGCGGTGTTTGCTTCCGCGCGCAAAATTCCATTGGGTATTTGGGGGTTTGCCTCGTTCTGTTGAGGCGATGTTCCATCTTGAATTGGAAAACCTCGCGGCGCACCGAGTGTCCTGCGCGTCGTCGCGCCTTCTTCCACGTTACACTCCGAGTCGTCCGTGGCGGAGCAGGGCCGGACCGATTGGGCGGCTCGTTTCAAGCTATGGCTTTGTAGTGACTCGGTATCCTCCTGAGACTCAATCTGAACGAGACGTCTGGCGCGCTCCCTCAGAATAAGGTCCTGCTCTTTGGCAGCGTCGGAGTCAGGATTTATTTTTGGCAACAGATAACCGTAACGTTGCAGCAATCGCGTGGCGGCGGCGCGAAAGACTACGTCCGTAACCAGCCGATCATTTACAGCCTGGTTGGTAAGATTGTCCTCGTTGACAACTTGCCCGCTTTCGCTCGCTTCCCTTGCAATCAATTTCTTGAGTTCAATCATGAGTCCGGGATTGCCGAGCAGGACGGCCTTGATATCGAGAACCGAGGCGGCCACGCGTTCGTAGTTGTCTTTAGCGAACTCGGAAACACCGGCGTTGCGGCTTCCGGGCAAGTCCTGGGCCTGAGTTGAGCGGGTAGGGGCCTGTTGCGCGACGGCGACGGGCGCGAACAGGAGCAGAACGATCGCGGCCCGCAGACCTCGCAAGCGCCGCGCAAAGGTAAATTCCGTTTTCATGATGTCTCTCCTGCGAGGGCCTTTCTATTGCGCATTGCCGCAAGAATCCCTTCTTCCGAGGTTTCCAATGTGGTTGAGTGAATATCGAAGGAAGCCCAATACCGGACACTGCAGTTGCTGTGCGGTGCGACCGCGATGATGCTTACTTCCGGATGCAGTTTCAGCACGCTGTCGCAGACGGCCGGACGCTTTTCCGGATCGTAGAGGCCAATGAAAAGGAAATCGGGCGAAGTCCTTTCCACATAGGCAAGAATGTCTTCATCTTCAGGGACATCACCGACGACCTCAATGTCGGGCTGCCCGGTGAACGTGGCGATGATGACTTCACGCATCAGCTTGAGCCGGTTTGCAACCAGGACGCGAATTGGTCTTTCCATTCCCACACCCTTCAATCCAACGGCCTTAACTTGAACAAAGTGAACAGATTAGAAGGTAGGAGTAGCGGTCCGCGGAAGGCTCAAAAAGGTTTTTTGGGGAGGTACCAAGAAAGCATCAAACGATGGCACTAATTAAGCATCATTCAGTCTGTGGCGGCCAGGTAAGACTTTGGCTGATCGCACCGAGAACGCACGAATACATAAGGGCGGTCAACTACAGCTTTTTCATGAATGAATGATTAACAATTCCGTGTTCTCATATGAAATTAATGGATAGAGGGATGATTAAGAAAATCTTATCTGTCTCATTCAATTGTTAGTTCAATATGGTCTTGACACGGTTGGTACTTTTGTTGAGAATGCGTGGACGCACTTTGCGCTTAAGCGAGCGGGGCGCCTTAAGGTAGTGCGGGCGGTCGTGTTTCTTGCTGAGGTCCCCATGCAGTTAGGTGCAGCGCGAAGATCGAGTGCCCCCATTGATGTCTACCTCGTTGTTGAGAACCGTTTACTGCGGGAAGCACTTGTACGCCTCTTTCTAAAACAAACTGATATTAAAGTAGTAGGTCAGAACGCGGCCAGCGAGACGAGCGCCAAACAGGCGATCGCCTGCGGTGCCGACATTATCTTACTTGATTCTTTCGGCTCCGCGTCTCAGCTGCGCATCCTAGGTGAACTTGCGAAGAGCCAATCTGACGTCCGGGTAATTCTTTTCGGAATGGAAGAAGACCCGGGGTGCTTTATGAAGGCCGTCCGGTTAGGGGTATGCGGCTACCTGCTCAAAGACGCGTCTTCCACGGAAATCGTGTCTGCGGTGCGGAGTGCGATTCAGGGAGATGCAGTGTGTCCGCCGAGGTTGTGCATGGCACTTTTCTCGCAAGTTGCTCTGGAATTCCGGCAGAAATCTGGGATGGCGGACGACGAGGCATGTTTGAAGGCAGGACTCACGTTTCGGCAACGGCAGTTGGTCTCTCTTGTTGCGAAAGGCATGAGCAATAAGGAGATCGCATCCAATTTGAATTTGTCGGAGTACACGGTCAAGAACCATATCTACCGCATTATGAAGCAGCTCGAAGCAGAGAGCCGCCAAGAGGCTGTCGACCTGATTCGCGCCGGAGGCCAATTGGCAGTTGCCCAGTGGTCTTCCGACAGCGATTGAATTTTTTTGAGGCGCAATTGAATCTAGGGAAAACGAGGCGGCTGCTGCGAGGCAAAAATTCCGTTGACGCTGAGCATGGGCGTAGCCAACAGCGCGGAATGGCCCGGACTGGAAGCGGAATCCCTCATTCGAAAAGCAGATGAGGCGTCGTACCGGGCAAAATCGGAAGGGAGAAATCGCGTGGTAATTGCGCGCCCGGGAGGCTTCGATCAAGTCCACTCCGCCGGCCAACTGCTCATCGTCTGACAAACAATCGCAAACTCAGCGGAGCTATCACGCTTTAGGCCGCATCTGCTCCATCATCTGGCGCATGGCGTTGTTCGAACCAGGCGCGCGTTTTTCCCGCCACGCCTCAAAACGCTTGCAAAGAGTTTCCATATTGCAAAAAACGGTCGGGTTCTTGAAGGCAGCGCGCCACGTGGGTACGACGTTCCGAATGCGGTCCCAGACAACCCAGATCTCACCGTTGCTTTCAAAGAACAACTCGTCGTTGATCAAACCGCGGTTCACGATGCTCGCGACCATTTCCCAATAACTGATTACCATGCGGATGTTGGTGTATTCCTCGGTTCCGGCGGGATATTTCTGCGTCAGCTCATCTACGCTCGCCGGATGAAAATGGTCCACAAACCAGTTGCGCGCCTGGCGGATGCGCGGTTCGCGGCGCATGTCGTAGAGCCGGAGCATCAGGTTCACTTCTTCATAGGTGACGTTGGACATAGGCTGGCTCCTTGTCTCATCGGTCGCTTGCGGCGAGAGAATTGGCGGCTTCTGCGGCAATTTCCGTGGCACCTGTTAATTCGATGCGCTGCACACTGGAAACCGGTATACCGCGCCGCTGCAGTTCAACGTGGATGCGGCGCCGCAATTCGCGGGCGACTTCGTCCTGGCGCGTGGGCGCGGTGCGGGCTTGAATGCGCACCAGCGTGGCGCTGCGATCGAGCGATTGCACGCCGAGTATGCGCGGGCCGTCCACGAGCGTTTGCGACCACGCGGAATCGGCGCGCAGTTCGGCGCAAGCGGCTTCGAGCGCGGCGAGCGGCTGATCGAGTGCAATTTCCGGGGCGAGCGCGACGTCCACAAACGTTTGTGACCAGTCGCGGCTGAGATTCGCCACGGTGCGAATGTCGCCGTTGGCGATCGTAACCAGCGCGCCGCGAGCGTCTCGAATCACCGTGCGGCGAAGCGTCAGGTGCTCTACGCGGCCGGTGGCGTCGCCAATTTGAATCGTGTCACCGACGGTGTATTGGTCTTCAAAAACAATATAGAAACCGGTGATGACGTCACGCACCAGGTTTTGGGCTCCGAAGCCCACGGCGACACTGGCGAGTCCCGCGAGCGTCAAAGCGGGAGTGGGATTGATGCCGAAGAGGTCGAGGGCGGTAATCAGCGCGACGACCCAAACCACTTTGCTTACGGCGCTGTAAAGCACTCCCGCCAGCGTGCGCGTCTGCTGCTCGCGAACTTGCGCCGCGCGCGACTGGCTGGATGCGGGTTTGATGATGAGCTTGGTGAGGATTTTCAGAAAGCGGTTAACCAGCAGCGCAAGAAGGATGATGCCGAGTAGATGGAGCGCCGTGGATAGTGTGATGCCGGACAGGAAGTTGAGAACGCTGGACATAGCCAATTTGCAGGGTGAGTATAGCATTGAGGGATGTAGTGCGCTCAAGCGCCGGGGCTGACGCTCGGGAGGCAAAGATGTACGGGACACGAAGGGAAGCTTTGAAATTGGTGGCTGGTGCGGCCGGAATGGTCACCGTAGGAGCGTGGCTCGCGAGCGGGCAAGATGCTTCGCAGCGTAATCCATCCCGGACTTCGGCGAGCGGGGACGCCCTGGATCCCAACCTTGACCCCAAACGAGCGAAAGCCATCCTGGAGCAGAATCAGAAGGACATAAAGAAGGATATCCAGAAATTGTTTCAACTGGCGTCGGAGTTGAAGGAACAAGTGGAAAAAACGGACGCGACGACGGTACTTTCGCTGACCTTGCTGCGAAAGACGGAAGAGATTGAGAAGCTGGCTCACGCGATTCGCGATCGAGCGAAAGGCTGAACGTGCGGATTTTCGAAAGCGAGGAATTCGCAGCAGAACCTCCTGAATCACGCTAGAATAGAAAATACACCGCGCGCTCGTAGCTCAGCTGGATAGAGCGTGTGCCTCCGAAGCACAAGGTCGGGCGTTCGAATCGCCCCGAGCGCGCCATTTTTCACGCACGGCTCACATTCCCCCGATCCAAACCGTCCAACAGCGCAGTCGTGCCGCTGGTTGGCGCGATTTGGAATGAAACAAACTTTTCTCACTAGTCCCACTAGGAGGATGGCATGAAACTTCGGCCTGGGCGCGTCGCACTCTTTCTACTAACGGCGGCTTTCGCCTTCGCTCCGTTGTTGCGCGCGGAAGCGCCCGCGGGCGAGTACGTCACTCACCTCGACGCACTCACCAAGCTCTCAGTCGCCGTCGCCGAATCCATGCCTGCCGACCAATATGATTACCGCCCGCATCCGGAGTCCATGACCTTCGGCCAGCTCATGACTCATATCGCGGTGACGAATTACCAGTTCTGCGCCGGACTCGCAGACACGGCAACCCCTGGGCTTCCTACTCCCACCGATAAGTCCGGTATCGTGAAGCTGCTCCAGGATTCCTTCTCCTACTGCTCCAACATCATTCCAAAGCTCACGGAAGCATCGCTTAAGGCCAAGCACAATTCTCCCGATGGCCGCCTGACGGGATGGGAAGTTCTTCTTGCGATGTTCGTGCATACGGCACACCACCGTGGCCAGGCGGAAATTTATCTTCGCAACAAAGGCATCCGTCCGCCTTCGTACATGATTTGATTCAGTCGATTTTTCTCGGGCGTAGCGCGCGTTCGCCGCGGGCGTAGGTGGCGACGATGTGCCCATTGCCAACGAGTTTGTATTTGTAAGTGGTGAGACCTTCCATTCCCATCGGGCCGCGCGCGTGCAATTTACTGTTGCTGATGCCGACTTCGGAGCCGAGGCCGTAGCGGTAGCCGTCGGCGAAGCGCGTCGAAACGTTGTGATAGACGCCTGCGGCGTCCACTTCGTCGAGGAAGCGTTGGGCAGCGCTCGCGTCTTCCGTAACGATCGATTCCGTGTGCAAGCTGCCGTACTCAGCGATGTGATCGAGTGCTGCAGCCAGCGAATCCACCACGCGAATCGAAAGAATCAAATCTGAGTATTCGGTGGACCAATCAGTTTCCGTCGCGGCTTTAAGGTTTGCATCCCGCAAAATCGCTCGGGTTCGTTCACAGCTACGCAGTTCTACGCCAGCACTTTTGAGTTTCGCAGCAACTCGCGGCAAAAATTCTCCGGCAACATCTTTATGAACGAGCAGAGTCTCCATGGCGTTGCACGCCGCCGGATATTGCGTCTTCGCATCCATCGCAATCGCTTCCGCTTTTGCTAAATCTGCCGAGCGATCCACATAAACGTGGCAAATTCCTTCGCCATGACCAAGCACGGGCACTTTGCTGTTTTCGGAAATGTATTCGACAAATTCGCGACTGCCGCGCGGCACAATCAAATCCACCTCACGCTTCAATTGCAACAACTCCATCACGTCCGCACGCGATTGCAGCAACGTAACAGCAGCTTCCGGAACACCCGGAAATTCGCGCAACGTCTCGCGCCAGAGTTCGACAAGCACTTCATTCGTCTTTGCCGCTTCGGCACCGCCTTTCAGCAGTACGGCATTGCCGGATTTGAACGCAAGCGCGGAAACTTGTGGTACAACGTCCGGCCGCGATTCGAAAACCACCGCGACCACGCCAAGCGGGCAGCTCTCCTTATAAAGGATGAGCCCTTCGTCGAGCTCCGTGGTCGCCAGTCGCTTTCCTGTCGGATCATCCAGCCGCGCAACTTCTTCCAACCGTTGAATCATCTCTCCGATGGTTTTTTCGGAGACTCGCAACCTCGCGAACGCAGCCGCGCCCATTTTTCCGGTACGCACCAATTCTTCAGCCGCTTTGCAATCTTCGTTGCTCGCCGCGAGAATCATCGCGGCGTTTTGTTCGGTGCGTTTTGCAACTGCCAGCAAGACGGAATTCCGTACGTCGTTCGAAAGCAAAGCAAGTTTGCGCGCAGCGGCTCGAGCAGCGCGTGCTTGTTCGCGGACGGATGGTTTCGCTGCACTGGCAGGCGCGTTGCTCACGGCGCGGTCTCCATCAACACAATGTTGTCTCGCGTGAAGACCACAAGATTTTTCTCTCGCAGGGCGCCTTCCTTCGTCGCGCCATTCTGCGCAAACGCATCCGCGCTCGCGCAATTTGCGATTCCGCGCGCAAATTCGCGACCATTCACATCAACGATGCTGACAACATCCATCGCGCCAAACTGTTTTTCTACGCGCACCACGCCGCTGCTGAGCAGGCTTGCCTTTTTCGCGGTGATCGCGCGATGTGCACCCCCGTCCACAACAACGCGCCCGGAAACTCCCGCTGCAAACGCGATCCACCGGCGTTTGCCTTTCATGCGCAGCCCCGGCGCAAATAGAGTACCCTGTTTTTCTCCTGCGAAGATCTTTTTCAAAGTAGCCGGGTCGTTTCCGTCGGCAATTACGGCAGTTCCGCCACAATTCATGGCGATTTCCGCCGCTTCCAATTTGGTCGCCATGCCGCCGCGACCGCTGAGTGAAGGTCCGGCGGCTAGTGCGCGCAGTTCTGGTGTGATTTGTCCAACATAGCCAATCATTTCTGTCGCGCCGTTTTTCGTGCGCATCAATCCCGGAACATTCGTAAGCAAAACCAGCGCTTCCGCTTCGAGTCCGCTCATCGAGAGGGCCGCAAGGCGGTCGTTATCGCTGAACGCAGCCTTGCGTCCTTGGCCTTTCTCCTCGAGCTCCGCCGTGGAAACGGTGTCATTTTCATTCACGATCGGCAACACGCCAAATCCAATCAGCTTTTCCATCGTGCGCCGCAGATTCGAATAACGCCGCCAATTGCTGAAATCTTCTTCGGTGAGCAAAACCTGCGCGACTTTCACATCGTGCTCTTCGAAAAGTCGTTTGTAAGCGGCCATCAGCAAACCCTGGCCCGCTGCGGCGCATGCTTGCTTCACAGCCATATCCTTCAGTCGAGCGGTATGCAAACCAAGCAACCAGCGGCCAAGCCCGACGGCGCCTGAGGTGACAAGAACAACTTGCCGCCCTTCGCGCAACAATTCCGCGATTCCGCGCACAATCGGGACAACGCGCTTCTCGCACAATTCGCCGTTCGGCTCGGTCACCGTGCTCGTTCCGAGCTTGATGACAATGCGTCGCGCCGCTCGCAAGTCCCTGCGGCATTCTTTTTCGTTGTTGTGTTCGGCAGCCATAACGGTCGTTTCGTCCAAGGATCTGAAACAATTAGGTTACGCCAGATTTGTCTCGGCACCTACCTCGCAAAACGATGCAACCAATCGAGAAAGCAGGCTTTTTCAGCGCGAGAGCTCTTATCCCTCGCAAGACTTTGCATGCAGGTAACGGTGTGACTAGCATGCAACGGGGCGCAATAAAATTGAGTTCAACGTCCGCAGTCGGCGTATCTTGAGAACTGGCGCCATACGATTTGACCCGAAATATGAAGAAACTGCGATTTCTCGTGTCGTTGACCAACAACGACAACGATTATCAAATCGAGCAAGCAAGCGCGACCGAAGAAGCCGCGCGCCGTCTAGGTGTCACAGCGCAGGTCATATACGCCGGCAACGACGCCATCACACAAAGTACGCAGTTGCTGCAAGCCATTCAAGCCAATCCGCAGGAACGCCCCGACGCAATTTTGTTCGAACCCGTCGGTTCAACCGCGTTGCCGCAAGTGGCGCGCGCTGCCGTCACCGCTGGCATCGGTTGGACGGTGCTCAACCGCGAAGCAAGTTACGTGTCCGAGCTTCGCCTCCTTAAGAAAGCTCCTGTCTTTACCATCAGCGCAGACCACGTCGAGATCGGGCGCATTCAAGGCCGCCAATTCGCCGCGCTCCTTCCGAAAGGCGGATGCGTGTTGTATGTCCAAGGTCCATCGGAAAACTCCGCTGCCAAAGAACGCACGCAAGGAATGCTCGAAACCAAGCCCGCCAACATCCAAGTCACGGCTTTGAAAGGCCAGTGGACCGAAGAGAGCGCTCAAAAGGCGGTGCGTTCCTGGCTCAAGCTGACAACCTCGCAAAAGGCCGTGGTTGATTTGATTGGCGCACAGGACGATTCCATGGCTATCGGGGCGCGCAAAGCATTTCAGGAATTGCTGAACGAGTCCGATCGGGAGCGGTGGCTGAAACTTCCATTCACCGGCTGCGACGGCCTTCCGAAAACGGGCCAGGCCTGGGTTCGCAGCGGTTTGCTCGCGGCCACCGTCTACTCGCCACCCAATACAGGACTCGCGATCGAAATGCTCCTGCAAAATATTCAGCAGGGGAAAGATTTGCAGGAACGCGCGCTCGTTGCGCCGTCGTCCATCCCCGCTTTGAACGAATTGCGTCCCAAACTCTCCTAATTCGCTTGCCCCATTTACACCCATTTCTTGGTATAACGGTTTTCTACTGCATTTCTGCACTTGTGTGCTGGTTCACGCGGCGTATAATGCCGCGGGTTGGTTTTTTGGGTTTTAATCCCGCATTCTTCAGGAGTTCTTGATGGCAAGTGGCCCCGATTCCAGTTCGCTCAAGCGCCGAGAATTCTTAACAAAAACAGGAAGTGGATTATTGGCCGCAGCTGCGGCTGTTCCCGCGAGCGCGGCGTGGGCCGCATCCGATTCATCTTCGCCTGTAGAAAGCGCGGCGTTTCCCGCTGCCTCTCGTACCCCCAGCATGGGTGCGAAAAGGAAAATTCCTATCGGCGTCTTCGATCCGGTTTACGAGCATCTTTCGCTGGACGCGATGCTTGAAAAAGTTTCCGCGCTTGGGCTGGAGGCGATGGAAATTGGCACTGGTGGCTATCCCAACAACAAGCATTGCCCCCTCGATGATTTGATCACCGACAAAAGCAAGGCGAAAGCCTGGGTGAAGAAATTCGAAGACAAAGGCATCCGCGTCGCCACGCTCAGCTGCCACGGCAATCCCGTGCATCCGAACGCGGAGCACGCAGCAAAAGATGCCGACACATTCCGGAAAACAGTTCAGCTTGCGGAAATGTTGGACGTCAAGGTTATCGTCGGATTTTCCGGCTGCCCAGGCGGAACGCCGCAGGACACGCAGCCGAACTGGATCACCTATCGCTGGCCACCGGAATTCAATGAGATGCTGCAATGGCAGTGGAAAGAAAGGGTGATTCCCTATTGGAAAGAAGCCGCGAAATTTGCGCGCTCGCACGGAATCAAGCGCCTCGCCTTTGAGATGCATCCGAATTTTGTTGTGTATAATCCGCGCACGCTGCTCAAACTGCGCGAAGCGGTCGGTGAAGAGATCGGCGCGAACTGCGATTTGAGCCATCTTTTCTGGCAAGGCTGCGACCCCGTCGAGGTGATTCATTTCCTCGGAAAGCAAGGCGCGATTTTCCATGCGCACATGAAAGATACGGTTCTTTTTCCGGAAAATCTGGCGAAATACGGCGTTTTGAATTTCGCTTTCGACAAGGACGATCTGGAACAAGCTTCCGATACATTCCGCGCCGTTGGTTACGGTCACAGCGTTTCGCTCTGGAAATCTGTTCTTCAAGCGTATATGGACATCGATTATCAAGGCATCCTCAGTATTGAAAACGAGGATCCAATTCTTTCCGGCGAAATCGGCGTGGAACGCGCCGCTTATGTCCTGAAAAATATTCGCAAGGAATTGATCGGAGAATAGAGCTTCTGTCGAGGGGGAGCGATGCATCGAAGAGAGTTGTTTCGATTGCTGGGAGCGGGAGCTGTTCTGCCCGCTGTGTCACCGGATTTGTTTGCAATGCTGCAGCAAGCGCAGCCGGGGGCCGGCTACACGCTGAGAACCCTGAACCCACAGCAAAACGCAACGGTCGTCGCGATGATTGATTTGATTATTCCGGCGACGGACACGCCCGGGGCGAAAGCCGCGCGCGTAAACGAATTCATCGATCTGATTCTCACGGAATGGGCCACGGAAGAAGAGCGGAAACACTTTTTTGACGGCCTCGCAAATATCGACAAGCAGAGCAACGAGCTCTACGGCAAAAATTTCATTGATGCGACTCCCGCGCAACAGGAAACACAGCTTCGCGCCATTGACGATGTGGAAATGGCCAACCGACAGATACGCGCGCGGCACGGGAATACGGTTCCCGAACCGGACGCGCAAATGAAAGGTCCGTTTTGGATCGTCTTCAAAAACATCACTTTGCACGGCTATTACACTTCCGAAATCGGGTTTAAGCAGGAACTGAAACTCGAAATTATCCCCGGTGCGCAGCATGGCTGTGCTCCGCTCGGTCCCGGTCTCGGCGACGCGTAATCCCAGGAGAAAATGATGGCGACGAACACGTATGACGCGTTGATTGTAGGCTCGGGCATCACCGGCGGTTGGGCGGCGAAAGAACTTACCGAAAAAGGCTTGAACGTTCTCGTCCTGGAAGCCGGACGAACGATCGTTCCGGAAAAAGATTATGTCGAGCACGTTCCCGTCTGGGAATTGAAATACCGCAACTGGGACAAGCGCCCGGAGCGCGCCAACACGCAATACGTCCAGCGCGAGTGCTATTACGCGTGCGACGAGTACTCCCACAAGTTTTTTGTCAACGACAATGACAATCCTTACACCAACGCACCGGGCACAAAGTTCAGCTGGATTCGCGGCCGTCAGGTCGGCGGAAAGTCCATCATCTGGGGCCGCCAAAGCTATCGTTGGAGTGATTTGGATTTTGAAGCCAATCTGCGCGACGGCATCGCCGTGGATTGGCCTATTCGCTACGCGGACATCGCGCCCTGGTACGACTATGTGGAAGAGTTCGCTGGCATCAGCGGCCAGGCCGAAGGTTTGCCGCAATTGCCCGATGGGAAGTTTCTCCCTCCTATGGAAATGACATGCGTCGAGCAAGATGTGCGCGCTGCGCTCGCAAAGCATTTTGATGATCGCATCATGACGATCGGCCGCTCCGCGGTCCTCACTCGCGTGCACAAAGGCCGAGCTGCATGCCACTATTGCGGCGTCTGCCATCGCGGCTGCATCACGCAATCCTATTTCAGCAGCTTGAATTCGACGCTGCCCGCGGCGGCCAAGACTGGAAAATTGACGATTCGCCCCTATAGCGTCGTGCACAGCGTCATTTTCGATTCCGCAAAACGCAAAGCATCCGGCCTGCGCGTAATTGACGCACAAACAAAAGAACACCTCGAATTCAAAGGCCGCATCATTTTCCTTTGCGCTTCTGCGCTCGAATCTACGCGCCTGATGCTAAATTCCGCCACGCCAGAATTTCCCAACGGACTCGGCAACGGCAGCGGCGAACTCGGCCACAACGTTATGGATCATCACATGGGCAGCGGCGCTTCCGGCACTATGCCCGGGCATGAAGACAAAATGCCGTTCGGCAATCGCCCGAACGGAATTTACGTTCCGCGTTTCCGCAACGTGAACGAAAAAACCAAACAGAAAGAATTTATTAGAGGTTACGGATATCAGGGCGGCGGAAGTCGCGACGGCTGGGGCCGTGGCGGTTACATGAGCGGCTTCGGAGTCGATTTCAAAGACATGCTGAAGAAGCCCGGGCCGTGGCGCATGGGTTTCGGTGGCTTCGGCGAGTGTTTGCCGTACCATGACAACTACGTTGAACTAAATAAAGAGAAGCTGGACGCGTGGGGAATTCCGACGCTCACAATCAATGTGAAGTGGGGAGAGAACGAAAAAACAATGTCACGCGACATCGCCGTGCAGGCCGCTGAAATACTCGCCGCTTCAGGTGCGAAGGACGTTGGCGTTTTTTCGGAAATATCCCCGCCGGGCCTCGGCATTCATGAAATGGGGTCGGCGCGCATGGGGCGCGATCCAAAAACCTCTGTGCTGAACGCGCACAACCAGGTGCATGAAGTGCCGAACGTCTTCATGACCGACGGCGCGTGCATGACTTCCGCTTCGTGCGTGAACCCTTCGCTTACGTATATGGCGCTGACCGCGCGCGCATGTGATTATGCAGTCTCGCAGATGAAAAAGAACGAACTCTAATTCAAGGAATCTTTCATGGCCCAGGTGAACCGTTCGCCGAAAACTTATGATGTGTGCGTCATCGGTTCCGGCGCCGGCGGAGGCATGGCTGCAAAAATTCTGACCGAAGGCGGTCTGGATGTGGTCATGCTGGAAGCCGGACCGCAAGTCCACCCCGAAAAAGACTACAAGATGTTCATGTGGCCTTATGAGCTGCCGCATCGCGGCGTCGGCGTGGGCGGGAAGCAGGCGGAAAGCTTTGGCGAGTTTCTGGCGCCGAATGGCGCATGGCAAATCGAAGGCGAGCCGTACGTTTCCGCGCCCGGAACGGATTTTCAGTGGTTTCGTTCGCGCATCGTCGGCGGACGAACAAATCATTGGGGCCGCATCGCGTTGCGTTTCGCACCCGTCGACTTCAATTCGAAGACGCGCGACGGGCTGGGCGATGATTGGCCAATCTCTTATGAAGACATTGCGCCGTACTACGACAAGGTCGAGTCGTACATTGGAGTTTTTGGCTCGCAGGAAAATGTTTCGAGTGCGCCGAACGGCGTTTTTCTTCCTCCGCCAAAGCCGCGCTGCCATGAGCGTTTGGTGAAGCAAGCGTGCGACAAACTGAACATCGCGTGCATTCCGGCGCGGCTGGCGATCCTGACGAAAGCGCACAACGGAAGACCGCCTTGCCATTATTGCGGCCAATGCGGACGCGGCTGCACGACCGCATCCAATTTCAGTTCGAGCCAGGTGCTCTTGCCGCCCGCGATGGCGACCGGAAAACTGACGCTGATTACCGGCGCGATGGCGCGCGAGATTGTCGTTGGGAAAACCGGCAAAGCGGAAGCTGTTTCGTACGTGGATAAAGCGACGAAGAGCGAAAAGCGCGTTTACGCAAAGGCGGTCGTCGTCGCCGCAAGCGCTTGCGAATCCGCGCGCCTGCTGCTGAATTCCAAGTCCGCGCTTTTTCCGGACGGCCTTGCAAATTCTTCCGGCACGGTCGGAAGATATTTGATGGATTCGGTCGGCAGCGACGGCTGGGGAGAAGTTCCGGCGCTTGCAAAAATGCCGCCCCACAATCACGACGGAACGGGCGGCATGCATCTCTACATGCCGTGGTGGAAGTATGATCGCAAAAATGATTTTCCGCGTGGCTATCACATCGAGATATGGGGTGGGCGGGATTTGCCGGGTGCGGGAATGTTTCGTGATCTTTGCGATGAAGAAGAGGGATATGGCGCGACTTTGAAAAAGCGTGCGAGGGAAGTGTATGGATCGACGGTGGGCTTCGCCGGGCGCGGAGAAATGATTCCGAATCCGGACACATACTGCGAGATTGACCCATCGAGAGTGGACCAGTGGGGAATTCCCGTTCTGCGGTTCCACTTCAAATGGTCCGAGTACGAAATCCGGCAAGCGAAAGATATGCAGGAAACGTTTCGGTCGATTATCGAGGCGATGGGCGGAACCTACAAGCGGCGCACGCCGATTGACGGCCCGAACGCATTTGGGATTGAAGCGGGTGGAAAAATAATCCACGAAGTGGGCACGGCGCGGATGGGAGACGATCCGAAAACCAGTGTTCTAAATGGATATTGCCAGGCGCACGACGTGAAAAATCTTTTTGTTACGGACGGCGCCCCGCTGGTGACGAATCCGGATAAGAATCCGACGCTGACGATCATGGCGCTTTCCTGGCGCGCGTCCGACTTTTTGCTGCAACAAGCGAAGAAAGGAAGCCTGTGATGAGCGGCCAGGGCGTGACGCGACGCGACGTGCTGAGAACTTTGACGGCGGGGGCTGTCGGCGGCTCGGTTCTGCAAGTTATTCCGGCCAAGGCTGCGGAGTACGCGCACCAGATGGTGCGCAAGGAAAAAGCAGCGGCGCCGGCAGGGAAGTATTCGCCGAAATTTTTCGACGCGCATCAATATGAAACTTTGCGCTCCTTGTGCGACACGATTCTACCGAAGGATGAAAAATCCGGAGGAGCATTGGAGGCAGGCGCGCCGGAATTCATCGACTTGATTGCGAGCGAGAACGAGGAATTTCAGGTCAAGCTCGGCGGCGGGATAATGTGGCTCGATTCGCGCTGCGCGGACGAGTACGGGAAGACTTATCTCGAGTGCACGGCAGAGCAGCGCAAGGGGATTTTGGACCTGATTGCGTATCGCAAGAACGCAAAGAAGGACGCTTCGCTGAGCCAGGGCGTAGCGTTTTTCGCATTGTTGCGCAATATGACTTGCGACGGTTTTTATACCAGCAAAATCGGAATTGACGATTTGCAGTACATCGGCAACGTTGCCCGCGGCGAATGGCCCGGCTGCCCGGAATTGCCAAGTTAGGTTCGCGGGATTTTGATTGGAAGGATCCCGACTGCCTCTCCCCTATTTTTCGTAAGCGCTGAATCACCTACCCGCAAAAGAGTAGTAGCCTGGGCCGACGCGCATGGAGTGATGCCAGGCAACAGGGAAAGCCCAAAAGACGAAAGCGCCAAGAATCGTCTGGCCAAGAACGAGAGGAAGAATGTTGCGCTGGTGGGAGAAGAGCCAACACATGGCCGTTCCGCCGAGCAGGGTTAGAGGAACCAGAACAGGGTTTGGCCAGTGTAACGCAGCGAAAAGCGAACCGCCGACGATGGCTGCGGCATTGGCGCTCGAGAACGCGCGGAGCAAGCGGTTCATGGTCATGGATTGCAGTCCGACCTGCTGCAACATGCAAAAAGAGAAATATCCGATGAAGCGGCGCGGCTCGATAAGGTGAGTGGGTAAGCGATGCAGCGCCCCGAGCGCGACGCCAGCGAGAACGAGAGCGGCGATGAAGATGAGAAAAACCGGAGCGGCGAGCTTCGTTGCGGCCTTGAAGTTATCGGCGCGCCAACCTAGTGTTTTGGGATTTTCCCGATGCAGAACAAAACTGAGCACGAGCCAGACGGGGAAAATCAGCCAGGTATACGGACCAGCGTCCTGGCTGCGCCAGATGTAGAGGGCAATGACCACGGAAAACGTCAGCGCTTCGAAAAGATCGGGAAAAGAGGAGATGAGACTGCGAGACACAATTTGATTCAAGCGCCGAAGCGCTGGGCGGCGCGGGCTTTGGCTCTTAGTGATTCTTCTTCGCGATTTCTGGGAGCGGCCGCGGTTTCGAGCGACCGCAAAAGACGCTGGGAAGCGGCGGCGATTTCTTCGATCGCAGCATTGAAGGATTCTTCATTGGCTTTTGACGGCTTGTGAAAGCCGCTGATCTTGCGGACGAATTGCAGTGAAGCAGCACGCACTTCATCCGGAGTCACAGGTGGATCGAAGTTAAAGAGTGGTTTGATATTTCTGCACATGAGATTGAACCGGAAAAGGTGGATTTGGGTAACGAAGCGATTGTAGCAGGATTTGAAGGAGGAGTTCTTGTTGCGAGCCGAGGGTGGCGCGCCGCCAACGCTCGACGGCGAGAGGCAGAGGTCTCCTCGCGGAAGCGCTAGGAGAGAATGCAGTCAAACTGTCTTGCTACATGGCGAGGAAATACTTGCAGCAAACGTGCCCTCTGCAATACGCTATTGCGACCGCACATTAAACGGAAGGCGGTTGAGTTCCCAGAAGAGATGCCCACGGAGGCAGCTGTGGGCGTCATAGTGCAAGGGACTTTTGCACTCAGTACCCTAAAAATTCCGGAATTTTGCACCAAAACAGGGCGGTGCGTACTGAAGTGGCGCGCAACAGGGTTCACAAAAGTAGAGTTCACGGAGGAAGAAAATGCGTAAGTGGTTCGCAGTGCTGATTGTGGGGGCGTGTATCAGTTTTCCCGCATTTGCCCAGCAGAAGGATGCGAATGCGAGTGATTCCGCGCGAGTGAGCGAGGCGCCGAGGACCAATTTGTTCAGCGCGCCGGCCGCAGTTTCAAGGAGCCCGTGGGCGCTTCCCGCCCAGCCGAGATTGACACCGTTCCCTGGACCTGCAGCCAAGCAGGAGTCCGAAGCGCCGGGGCAACTTCTGCCGCGGTATGAAATCGCGGGTGGATACAGCTATGTGAATTTCAATCCAGGGGATCCTTTCAATTCGTTCAATTCGCATGGAGCAACGGCTTCCTTTACTTACAATCCGTCGAGATATTTGGGGCTGACTGGGGAACTCGGTGGAACGCACTATAAACGCGACGTAAACGGCAACCAGCTGGAGGGCGGCATTACATCCTTGTTGTTTGGGCCACGCTTGAACCTTCGGAGGTTCGATCACTTTGTTCCGTTTACAGAATTCCTTTTTGGCTTCGCGACTGCCGGTTCGGAAATGACAGGTGCAGATCACCAGAATGCGTTTGCGATGGCGACGGGCGGCGGCGTGGATGTCGTGTTGACGAAGAACGTCGCGTGGAGATTTGCGCAGATCGATTATTTCATGACGAACTTCACGGGGCCTAATCTGGGTTCGAGTGGGCGACAGAACAATTTGCGGCTGGGTTCCGGACTGGTTGTGCGGTGGGGTTTCCCGAATGTTGCGCCCCCGCCGAACCATCCTCCGGTTGCGGCGTGTTCGGTGAATCCGGCTTCGGTTTACGCCGGATCGAGCGATGCAGTTGCGTTTCACGTGAACGCGAGCGATCCGGATAACGATCCGTTGACCTATAGCTATACGGCGACGGGAGGAACGATTGAGGGCACGGGCGCGGATGCGCGCTGGAATCCGAGCGGTCTTGCCGCCGGAACCTACACGGCCACGGCGAAGGTGGACGACGGCAAGGGTGGAACGGCCAGCTGCTCGGCGGATTTGAAGGTGGAGCCGAAGCCGAATCAGAACCCAAACATCTCCTGCTCGACTGACCGCAGCCCGATCATGCCGGGTGAGCGGACGGGAATCACTTCGACGGCGAGTGACCCTGACGGGGATCCCCTAACGTATACCTACAGCGCGGCCGCTGGGCAGGTGACTGGCGACGGGCCGAAGGCGACGTTCGACTCGACCGGCTTGCAGCCCGGCAGCTACTCGGTGAAATGCGGGGTGAGCGATGGGCGCGGAGGGACCGCAGAGTCTTCGACCAACGTGGAGGTCAAAGAACCACCGCAAATCAAGCAGCTCGAAGCCAAGCTGGCCTTGCATAGCATCTATTTCCCGACGGCGCAGCCCACGGTAGCGAAGCCCAACGGCGGGCTGCTCGCCAGCCAGGCGGGTACGCTTGATACATTGGCGAGTGACTTCAAGCAGTATTTGGCGTACCGGCCCGCTGCGCATTTGACGCTCGAAGGGCACGCTGACGTTCGCGGCGCCAAGGACTACAACATGAAACTCTCTGAACGCCGCGTCGAGCGGGCCAGGAGCTATCTCATCGAAAAGGGCGTGCCCGCAGACCACCTCGAAACCAAAGCCTTCGGCTTCGAGCACAACATGACATCGGAAGAGGTGAAGAAGCTGCTGGAGGAGGATCCAGACATCACCCCGGCCGAGAAGCAGAAGCTGATCAAGAATCTTCTGACCGTCCGTCTCGCCAACAATCGTCGTGTTGACGTGACGCTCAGCACCACGGGCGAACAGTCGGTTCGGCGCTTCCCCTTCAGTGCCAAGGATGCTTTGACCCTTCTCAGCAGGGGCGGTGGAGAAAAAGGCAAGGCGCCGGCTGCAAAACCCAATACCGCTGCGCCTAAGAAACCAGCCAAGCCTTAGCAGAAAATAGCAAAGGGCAACGTACGTTAGTGCGTCGCCCTTTTTACGAATAGGGTAAGAATGCGGAACGGGCTCCTCCGGGGGCCCGTTTCCCATTTTGAAACGGGAATCCGTTCCAATCTGGCAAATCCTTTAATAGATTAGGGTTTAAATCCTTCCAAGAAGGTGTTTCCCCGATCGTCTCGCGTCAAAATGAAATTGACGTAATCACCGCACTGTAATAATAAAAGAGATAACTACTCAACTTATGAATATAATACGGAATGTCTGGATTTGGAACAGAACCTGCTGAATTAGTTGCGAGGTCTACCACATGAAAGTCCATGCCGCGGTTGAGGAAGCGCAACGCAGCGGAACAGCACAGATGCATCTGTTGATTGTGGACGATGAAGAGACAACGCGGGAGCTGTGTGCGACGGTAGCGCAACAGGCGGGATTAAAAGCGACCGCTGTGGCATCCGCGGAAGAAGCGATGGAGGTGGTGGAACTCTCGGCGATTGACATCGTGCTGACGGATTTGAAGTTGCCGGGAACAAGCGGGCTGGAACTGCTGAAAAACATTCGCCAGATGTACCCACAGATTGCGGTCATTGTGCTGACGCAGTACGGGACGATTGATTCTGCAATTGAAGCAACAAAAAAGGGCGCACTGGATTACGTCACAAAACCGTTTCGAATCGAAGAGTTGCGCGCGCGGCTCGAACACGCGATGCACGAAGTGGATTTGCAGCAGGAGAACCGCCTGCTACGCGATCAGCTGAATCACGGGCAGCCCGGCTTCGGAAAATTGATTGGGCTCTCGCCGAAGATGCAAAGAATTTACAAGACCATCGAAAAGGTGAGCGCGCACGAGTATCCGGTGCTGGTTTTGGGAGAGAGCGGAACGGGCAAGGAACTGGTCGCACGCAGTCTGCACATGCTGGGGCCGCGCAAGGACGGCCCGTTCGTTCCCGTGGATTGTTCTTCGCTAGTGCCGACGTTGATCGAGTCCGAGCTGTTTGGATATGTAAAGGGCGCCTTCACGGGAGCAATGCAATCGAAGCAGGGTTTGCTCGAGGCGGCGAACGGTGGAACGGTTTTTCTAGACGAAATAGGGGACATGCCGACGGATTTGCAGGCACGCCTGCTGCGTGCTTTGCAGGAGCGCGAAGTCAAGCCCGTGGGTTCTACGGAACGAAGGCGGATTGACGTGCGCATTGTGGCGGCGACAAATCGAGATCTGGAGAGTGCAATCCGATCGGGGACATTCCGTCAGGATTTGTACTTTCGGTTGAACGTGGTGCAAATCAAGCTGCCGCCGCTGCGCGATCGCAAGAGCGACATTCCACTGCTGGTGACCGCGTTCCTGGAAAAATACTCCCCGGCCGATGAGGCGGTCCGCACCATTTCCACCGACACTATGCAGCGGCTGATGGCGTACGACTGGCCGGGCAACGTGCGGGAGCTGGAAAATGCCATCGAGCGCGCGGTGGCGATGAGCTCCGGTCCAGTGATTCATGTGTCTGATTTGCCTTCGAATCTGCAATACTCTTCGAGCGAACCCGGACCTTATCGGGAAGGGCTGCTTCCTTTGGAGGAACTCGAGCGGCGGGCGATTCTGCGCACGCTGCGCGAAACGAACGGCGACAAACTGGCCACGGCGCGAATGCTTGGAATCGGGAAAACGACGCTCTACCGCAAACTAAAACAGTACAAGATGAACCAAACTCAAGAATAGTCTTCCAGAACGAAATCTCCTAGATCTCTTCCAGTGTCCATCCATGTTCTTGCCTCTTTTTCAATTCGAACCAGTCTGCGAGATGACTCTTTAATGTCCTGCCCACTATGGAACCGCTGACGCGTTGAGTCTCGACATGGAATGACGTCGGCGGGCTCCCCCATCGTAACTCCATGATTTCTAAACCTTTTCTGTCTCCTTCTTTGGGCCTGTTTCTGCAGTGTGACTCAGTAGCGGAGTTTCGTGTTCGGAGGGTCAGGCAAGGCCGATGCGGTTCTGGAAGAAGCGAGATGACCACGCAGTGCGAAAGGGCATTCTCCAGGTCGCGCTACAAGGCGCCGTTCACGAAGAGCTGGCCCAAGAAGCGCTAAGCGAACTCGTACTTTCCACGGGAGCAGATCGAATTGGTGTATGGATCGAAGCTCCGACGCAGGACGGAATGACACAGGAGGGCGCGTTTCAAGGAGTGGCGTGGGATCGAGAAAGCGAAGCCACGCCCAAAGAATGGCGCACACTTACTCCCCAAGCGATATTGCCTCTTCCCCGGCTCCTTTCCGGGTTGACCGTTGACGCAAACCTGGCGGAAGACGGCTCCCAACCTCTGGTCGGCCCGTTGGCCGGGTTGCAAAATGCGGTTTGGGTTCCCGTACAGCACGCGGGGAAACTACGCGGCATCCTCTTAGCCGGCACATTCGCGGCGAACCGTACCCTTCGGAAGCAACAGCTGCAGTCCGTCGCTACGGAGCTGACGGCGGCGCTGGCACTAGAAACGGAGCACAGGTTGGCGGGCACGCGGCACGCGGACATCGCTTTGTGCAACCGTATCCTCACAAGTTTGCAGGAAAAGAGTGAACCTGAGGACCTCCTGCGGTACGTCGTGGAGAGTTGTGTTGTTCAGGCAGGACACGCCGAAAATCCGGGCGCGAGCTTTGCGTTTATCGGGCGAGCGATGAATAGCGAGCGAGGCCAGAAAGAAGAGCAATTGAAATTGACCGTGATGGTCGCTGCAGGGGACGAAATGGCTCAACGGTTTGTACGACTGGGGGCCGTGCAGGAGCTTGCATCGCGGGCATTGAAGATGAATAGGACAGTGGGAAATGAGATCAGTCCGCCATCGTCAGGAGAAGCGAGCTTGCGAGTGATCGCCGCGCCGCTGACAACCGGGGACAAAGAGCAAACAGTTCTCATTGCCGGATTTCGCGCAGGGCAAGCGTCGCTTAGCTCGCTTGAGCGAATGGAGCTTCGCGGAAAGCTTGCCGCCTCGGTGCTCTTCGCTCTGCGCGAGAGAGAAGAAAGCACGCAGCAACGTGAGCGCGAGCGGGCAATTTTGGACTCGAGCAGCGGTCCGATTGTGCTCGTCGGGCCGCAGGGCGAAGTGGCCGAGAGCAATCGCGGCGCGCGAATGCTTCTGATGTCGCTGTCACCCGCTTTAGGGGAGCCCGGTCTCGACGATGCTGCCTTGCCTCCGAGAAAACAATTCCCAGAGTACTTCCGCGTGAAAGATCGAGAGAAAGTCGCTGCTTGGCAGATGAGTCAAAAAGCCGAACCAAAAAACGGAGGAGAGTCTCTGGAAGTTGAGCTAGCCAGCGGGGTCCGAGTGCGGCTGCGCTCAGATGCGGCCGGCGGGGAGTTGCAGGTAATTGCGCTTCTGCCAATGGGGAACCGCGTCACAGAGGAAGAAAACCGCGCGCGCGTGGAGCTCTTGAACCTGACGGAATGGCTGGACCAAGGAGTGATTCTCTTTGACGGGCAAGAAAATGTGCGAGTGATGAATTTACGCTTCGCGCAGCTTGCGGGCCTCGCCCCAGCAGAAGTGGAAAAGTTCAAGACACTAGACAGCCTGATAGAAAGATTAAGCGGTCAGAGCGCGGAGCCGAAGCTGTTCCGTCGGCATTGGGAAGAATTGGCCAGACGCGCGGAAGGCGGTGAGCGCGAGGAGGTTCACCTGCTGCGGCCTGCGGCGCGCGTGCTTGAGCGTGCTTCACGGCCGGTGCTTGATGTGAGCGGGAAGAAGATTGGACGAATCGAGCTATACCGAGATTTGACGGCGCAGCGACTATTCCAGGCGAAACTTTTGCAGACGGAAAGACTCGCCGCCCTCGGGCAGATGGTGAGCGGAGTGGCGCACGAGCTGAGCAATCCACTGACGAGCATTCTCGGCTACGCACAGAGATTGCTGCTTCGCAGCGATGCGGGCGGGCACTACGAAGAGATTCGCAGAATTTTTGCGGAAGCAGAACGCGCGGGAGCAATTCTACGCCGGATGCTGCTCGCGGCGCGCGAGTCGGCGCCGGAGCGGAAGGCAGTACCATTAAATCCGATTATCCAGCGAACGATTGAGCTGCAACGGTTCAGCCTGGCCGCCGAGCGCATCCGCGTCGATGTACAGCTGGAAGCCGACCTGCCTCAAGTCGTGGGTGATGCGGGGCAATTGCAGCAAATTCTGATGAATCTCCTAGGGAACGCGCGACAGGCAATCGAGGCCCAGGGGCACGGCGGCACAATATGCGTGCGCACGCAGAGAACAGAAGACAACCGAGTCCGGCTGGAAGTGAGCGATTCCGGTCCGGGAATTCCGGAAGGAATCATGGCGCGGATCTTCGACCCGTTTTTCACGACCAAGCCAGCGGGAGTGGGAACCGGGCTCGGGTTGTCAATTGTGCTGAGCCTGGTGCGGGAGCACGGCGGGCAGGTGCATGTTTCCAGCCCACGGGGCAGTGGGGCAGTATTTGTGGTAGAGCTGCCGGCCGCCGGGCAGAAAGAGACTTGGGAAGGCGGCGCGCCGGGAGCGAAAAGTTCGCCGATTTTTGCGCCACAGGAAAGGCGTTCCTTCGCGAATGCGAATAAAGTGGACGGAGCGCAACGCGTGCTCGTGGTCGAAGACGAGCCTACTGTGGCGCAACTGATTTCGGACGTTTTACGTGATGAAGGATTTGAAATTGAAATCCTGCTTGATGGAAGAGACGCCGCGGAACGCGTTTTGCGCGAATCATTCGATTTGATCATCTGTGATATGAAGATGCCGAATCTGGACGGGCAGAGCCTGTATGAATCGCTGCTTCCGGGCAGAAAATTTCTTCAGAAACGATTTCTGTTTGTGACGGGGGATGTCCTCGGTGCAAAGACGCAAGAGTTTCTGACGAAGAACGAGTTGCCGCATTTGGCCAAGCCGTTTCGGATGGAGGAGTTGTTGGAGAAGGTGCATCAAGTGCTGCAACCAGCGAGCAGCGTTGGTCCACGGCGGGCGACGCCACTTCGCAAGAATAGAGCAACGACGGGATAGAAATCATGGGAACACGGGAACAAACTGTTTTGCTAATCAGCGATGACGCGAATCTCTGCGCGCGGACGAGAAGCGAATTGCAAGCGCGGGAAGGGAAACTGCGGGTGGCGATGGTCAGCACTGTCGATGCGGCACGGCTTGTCGTCGAAGACGAAGCTCCAGCAGTGATATTGCTCGAAGAATCGGCGGTGAACAGCTCGCGCGAGCACGGCACATGCCTGCGGCTGGATGCGGTAGTGTCTTCGCTTGCAGGATATGCGCCCGTGGTGGTTCTGGGGAACGAAGCGAGACCCGCGGAACTCGACGCTCTCGTAGCGGCGGGAGCGGCGGATTACGTCGGACTCCCGGAAACAAGCCTCCCGGCGGCAGCGGATTTGGTTGAGCGGAGATTGCGGCAGTCGCGGCAAGTGAAAGCGAACGTAAGCGCTGCAAAAACTGAAGTAGGCGCTGCGGCCAATGCCCACGCCGTGGAAGAGTTCGGCCAATTGCTGCGGCACGAATTGAACAATCCACTCACGGGAATTTTGGGCAATGCGGAATTGTTGCTTTCCGAAGTGCGGCGCAAGAATGACGGGCGGCTGCCACAAGGCGGTCAGATGCGGCTCGAGACAATTGCGGCACTTGCGGTGCGGTTGCGTGAAACCGTGCGGCGCTTGAGCCAGGAATGGGAAGCAGCGCAGGCAAAATCCTCCCACGCAAAACACAATTAGAGAGTCCCTTTTCAGGGGCGTCTCCTCTTGTTAGGCTAGGCGGCGCGCACTGCGGTCGGTGTGCGTCGCTATGCAGCCAAGCCACCAACGAAGTGTGTCCAGGGCAGTACCGCCCGAGTTAGCGGAAAGCCTCGGCCAGATGGAAGGCCGGATCCCCGTGAATGAGCTTGCTCTGCGCGTGGTGCGTGCTGCTACGGCGCTTCCGGGAGTGACAGGCGCGCGGCTTTGGCGGATTGAGCAGGATGAATCAGAAGTGTGGGCCGAGATTGGCTTATTGCCTGCCGAGGCTAGGCGGCCGGCGGGTCTGTCCAGAGGGGAGAAGAGCGCGGTCCCTTCCATGGTGTGGACGGGCGCTCTGGGCAGCGACGATTTTCGAATGAGAATTCTGGAAGTGCACGGGGAGAGTGCTTTTTCCGAAGAAACGCAGACACAGTTCGCCCTGCTGGCCCGGTTCGCGGCGCTTGCCTTGGCACTCGCCGAGCGTCGCGGAACGATGGAAGAGCTTTCGAGCATTATTGAAGCGACGAAAAGACTGAATTCAACGCTGGATTTGGGCGAGCTGATCCACATCATTTTGCAAATTGCCACGCGGCAGACTGGCGCCGAGCGAGGTACGGTATTCCTGGTTGACGCACAGAAAAATGAAATTTGGTCGCTGGTAGGGCTCGGATTGGAGCAGCAGGTAATTCGCTTGCCGGCAGACCGGGGCATTGCGGGTTGGGTCGCACAGAATGGCCGGTCGGTGAGGCTGGAAAATGCATATGAAGATCCGCGATTCGAACCGGAGATTGACCGCAGGTTGGGATTCACGACGAATCGCTTGCTTTGCCTGCCGATTCGAAACGAGGCGGGAGATATCGTCGGCGTGCTACAGCTTTTGAACAAACAGGAGCCGTTCACGGGAGAAGACGAAGCGTTTCTGGATGCGCTCAGCGCGCACGTTGCGATCGCGCTCGAAAAGGCGCAACTGCATCGCGAGCGCGTGGAAAAAGAAAAACTGGAACGCGATCTTTCGCTGGCGCGCGAGATTCAAGCGGGGCTGCTGCCGGATACGCCGCCAGTGGTCGCCGGAATTGAAATTGCGGTTTCACACAGGGCTTCACAAATGGTCGGCGGAGATTATTACGATTTCTTGCGATTGCCGCCGGAAGAGAAGGGTGGATTGTTGATTGTAGTCGCGGACGTGGAAGGAAAAGGCGCGGCGTCGGCGCTGGTGATGGCGAATGTACAGGCGACCCTGCACGCGCTCGCGGATCAGCCCGGACCGCTTGAAAAATTGCCGGCGACGATTAATCAAAAAATGCTTGCCGCAGGTTCCGGCGGAAGGAGGACGAAGTACTTGAGCATGTTTCTCGCGACGCTGGATGACAGCGGGAAAAATCTGCGGTACGTGAATGCCGGGCACGTACCACCCGCGGTGATTCGCGCGAATGGATCGTGCGAGTGGCTTACAGAGGGCGGGATGGTGGTCGGTTTATTGCCGGAGCAGGAGTATGAGTGCGGGGAACTTGCGCTGGGCAAAGACGATTTAGTTGTGGCATGCACGGACGGAATCACGGAAGCAATGGACGCGAACGGAAATGAATTTGGGCGGCCGAGGCTTGCGGAACTCGTCGGGCGTTTGCGCGCGCTCGCGCCACAGGAGATTCTGGAAGGAGTGCTGGAAGCCGTGAACGCGCATGCGCGCGGCGGCGTGTATGAAGATGACCGCATATTGATGGTGCTGAAGGCACTTTAGTGCGCTTGCGTTTGTGGCGCTTGGCGCAGACGATCGAAAAATGCCAGGACGCGCTTTTTGAACTCGTCGGGTTCGTAGCCGAGGGCAGCCGTGTGCCAGGCGCGGGGAACACGCCAGAATTCTTTCGGGCCTTGTGCGGCGCGAAAGATAATTTCGCTGTGGCGACAGGGCAGCGCGTGATCTTCTTCGTCGCAAATAATCAGAACAGGAAACGGACGTGTGGCGACACCTTTGACGGAAGAGACCTCGGCGGCGGGGAAGCCAGCCAATCTTCCGCCACGGTAGACCATTAACCAGGCACCTGGCGCGAAAAGTGTTTTGCCAAGCCAAGGATATTCACGCAGCCCTGCGTAGTCATAAGCAGCTTCCTGAAGATTTGCGAACGAGGCTTCCGCAACGACGGCTTCGATGCGGGGGTCGGCGCCAGCTGATTGCAGCGCTATGCCGCCGCCCATGGATTCGCCAAGAGCGAAGAGGTGTCGGGGCTTTTCAGAGGATTCGAGGGCGTCAATGATAGCGGCGGTGTCTTTGCGTTCGAGCCAGCCGTAAGTGGCGATGTCGCCGCCACTATCGCCGTGGCAGCGAGCGTCCATCATGACCACGCTGTAGCCATTTTGAAGAAGAAATTCGGACTGGCCGATGACACCGACGCGATTGTCCGAAACTCCGTGAAAAACTAAGACCCAAGAGCCGTTAGGATTTTCCGCGCGCACTTTCCAGCCGCGGAGCAACGCACCATCGGAGGCACGCACGATGAAATCCTCGCGATGACCGTGGGTGTGTTTGAAACTTTCCTCGGCTTCACGGATGAGATCGGCGGTGAGAGCGCGCTTCATGGGGTGAAGGAACATCGGGCCAGCGAGCCAACCGCCGACAGCGGAAAGTGCGGCGGGAAAGAGGATCAGAATCAGGAGGATGCGAGTGAGCCGGTTCATCTATTTCTAGATACGAAAATGGAGTGCGCGGAGTTCCGCAAAGGGCGCAAACTAGGAACGGAAGAGCACGGATTCGCGCTGGAACATTTTTGTGGCGAGAAAGAGCGCGATGGCGGCATAGGCGCAAGTAGAAACAAAAATGATGGCGATGAAGTTCCAGTGGTACGTACCGATGACCAATTCTTTGCATAGCAAGCTGACGCTGAGGATCGGCACGAGCGCGAGCTTCGCGTTGAGATCCACGCCGGGCAACATGGCAGCGATTGCGGGGATGATGACGATGAAAATCAGCGGTACAAGGTAAGTCTGTGCCTCTTTGTAGGTTTTTGCGAAAGAGGCCACCATCAACTGGACCGACGAAAATAAGACGGCCAGCGGAATTGCCATGATGAATACGGAGAGGGCAGCTCCCACACCGATGTGCATTTCGATGCCTTCATTTCCCGCCTGAATGGTTTTGGCTTGAAATACATTCACGAGCGCGAAAGAAATGCCCATGGAGATGACGGAAAGCGCGGCGGTCGCGAGGGCCGTGGTGAGCACAAGCAAAAACTTTCCGACCACAAGGTGAGAGCGGGAGATGGGGCTGGAGAGGATAGTCTCCATGGTGCCGCGTTCTTTCTCACCGGCGGTTAGATCAATCGCAGGATGCATTCCGCCGTTAAAGCAGAGAAAAACGACGATGTAAGCAATGAACCCGCCGAAGAAGATCGCCGCGCCCGATTTTTCCGGCGGCGCGATGTTTTTCTGAGTGACGGCAAAGGGATCGAGGACTTCCACGGGCAATTTCTGCCCTACAACGCGTGCCTTTACGACCTCTTCTCGATAGGCCCTTAGCGAATCATTCAATTTGCCAGCAGCAATTTCGGATTTCAGTTCGCCGGAATAGTTATAGATGGTTACTTCCAGCTTCTTTTGATCCGCGACGCTTTTATCGAACCCCGCTGGAATCTCAACCGCTACGGGGATCTCTTTTTCCACGACGAGATCCTTCCAGTTTGGAGCTGCGGGAACGACTTCGACTTTCGGAGTTGCCTTTAGCGCAGCGAGCACTCGAGGAGAATCTTCGCCACCCACGACCATAACTTTCGGAGAATCTTCCTTCGTTTTGTTGACGATGCTGCCGACGAGTGCGCCGAAGCCCACGCTCAAGAGAGGAAACAGGAAGAGAGGTATGACCACGCTGGCGATAACCGTGCGGCGGTCGCGAAGCGCCTCTCGAAGTTCCTTGCGATAGACGATGCCAATGTTGCGGAGGGACATTATCTGGCCTCCGGTTCGACGTACAAGGGCGCGACCACTTTGACGAAGATTTCTTCCAGGTCTTGCTCGTCGTGCCGCTCGCGAAGCTGGCTAAGGGTGCCCTCCGTAAGCAGCTTGCCGGACTGAATGATTCCCACAACATCACAAAGCCTTTCCACTTCGCTCATGACGTGCGTTGAGAAGATGACCGTTTTTCCGCGGTCGCGACATTCCCGAATAAAACCCATGATGGCGCGCGCAGTCATAACATCAAGGCCGGAAGTTGGCTCGTCGAAAATCATCACAGGTGGATCGTGGACGAGCGTGCGGGCGATCGAAGTCTTTTGTTTCATGCCGGTGGAGAGCTTGTCGCAACGGCGGTCACGAAATTCGTTCATGTCGAGCCAGTTGAAAATTTCATCAACGCGTTTTTTTAAGGTGGGTTCGTCGAGGCCGTTCAAGCGGCCAAAGTATTCAACCATTTCCTGTGCAGTGAGGCGGGGATAGAGCGCCGTGCCGCCAGAGAGAAACCCGACGGACGCGCGAACCTTCTCAGGCGAATCAACGACGTCATGCCCGTCTACGATGGCCGTACCGTCCGTTGGCTCGAGGATCGTAGCAAGCATACGAAGTGTGGTCGTCTTGCCTGCACCGTTTGCGCCAAGGAGTCCGTAAATCTGGCCCGGTTTGGCGACAAAACTGACGTTATCCACGGCGCGGATTTCGCCGCGTTTCTTGTCTTGAAAGCGCTTGGACAGGCTGCGAGCTTCAATCACAAAGAGAACCTCACAGGACAGCTGAAAAAGATGCAACCGCTCTGGCGGTAGTACGTCAAAAAGTACGGAAAGATTACAACATAAAGTGTCAGAAAATCCGTTGAGTTTAAGGGGAAAGGCGACACTTACATCTTTCCCTGGCACTCCCGCATCTCTTTGAGAGTGGACAGGATAGGTTTCGCTTTCAGTAGTGGAAGTCCAAAAGCTCTTGCTAAACTGTTTGGGAGAGATTCCCGCGGAGCGGCGGCCGGCAAGTTTTGCAAAAGTCCGAAGTGGGTGAAGGAACGCCGGGAGCGTTTTGAGGCCGTGTGCCGGAACGGCTTGAAGCGAGACTAGTCAAACGATGGAACGAAAGCTACGCAACAGAATTCTAATCTTTCTTGTGCTCGCCGCGGGCGTGGCCTATTTGCTAGTGCGTTTGAGCGGACGACAACCCGTCGCCAAAATCATGGCAGTGAAGCCGGTGCGTGAAAATCTCGTCGCATCGGTTTCGAGCAACGGAAAAGTGGAGCCGATTTCGCCTTACGTTGTGCGCGCGCAACTGGACACCTTTGTGGAGAAGGTTCACGTCGTGGAAGGGCAGGCTGTGAAGAAGGGGCAGTTGCTATTGGAACTCGACGTGAAAGATGCGGCCGCGTTGTTGGCACAAGCGCAGGCGCGATTGTTGCAGGCGCAGGATGATTTGAGGGCGGCGCAAGGGGGCGGGCGTTCGGATGCAGCAGCAAAGGCTTCCGGTGATTTGGCGAAAGCAATTGCGGAGCGGGACCGCGTCAAACGGAACCACGACGCCCTGCAGCGATTGATTGCGCAGCAAGCGGCGACCAAGGACGAATTGGCCGCGAACGAATTGGAGCTGACCAAAGCGCAGGCGGAAGTGGACCGGCTAACGGCGGTGAAGCAAGAATTCGACCGAGCGGTGAAGCTAGACGCGGGGAAGTTCGGATTGAATGTGCAGCAGGCGCAGAATGAAGTCGCGGCGCTGAGCGAGAAAGTGCGCGACGGCAAGATTACCGCACCTGTGGACGGGACTTTGTATTCCCTGCCTGCAAGGCAGGGCGATTTTGTAAAAGTGGGCTACCTGCTCGCCGAAATGGGGGATCTGCACAAGGTGCGCGTACGCGCGTTCGTGGACGAACCGGAGTTGGGCGGTCTTGAGCCGAATGAACCCGTGCACATTACGTGGGACGCGCTACCCAATCGCAGTTGGGAGGGTAAGACGGAAGTCATTCCGAAGCAGGTGGTGCCACGCGGCTCACGCAGCGTGGGTGAACTGCTTTGCTCCGTGAACAACGAAAAGCTGGAGCTGCTTCCAAACATCAACGTGGATGTACGCATCAGCGCGCGCGAACGTATCAATGTTTTGACAGTGCCCCGGTCGGCGGTCGAATCGGATGGCGGGAAACGATTTGTGTTCGTTGTGAAGGACGGCGGGATCAATGTGGGAAAGAACAGCCTCGAAAGGCGCCCTATCGCCGTGGGAATCGCCGACGCGGCCAATTACGAAGTGATCGCGGGCTTGAGCGAAGGCGAGATGGTGGCATTGCCGGGCGATTTCGATTTGCGTGACGGGATGCTGGTGAAGGTGATTAATTCCGATGCTTCCGATTTTCTGGGGCGGCCCAATGCGAACTAGAAGACTGATTTGCGTTGTTGGCATGCTACTTTTCTCCGAGGGAATTTTTGCGGCGAATGGCATGAGGTCTGGCGAGGCGTTCGAAGCCGCGCTAAGTGCTTATGTTCAAGGCGATTATCCGAAAGCGGTGCAGATTCTACAGAGCGCTAGCGAAGCCGAACCGCGCAATGGTGAGATTCATCTGCTTCTGGCGAAAACGTACTACGAAATGGAGGAGCGCGACCGGGCGATAACGAGCGCGGAACGCGCTGTAGCGATTGATCCCAAGAAATCCGTTTACCACGAGTGGCTTGGGCGCACGTACGGAGAGAAGGCGGATCACTGCGGCTGGCTTTGCGCTATGAAGTTTGCGAAAAAAGCGCGCGGAGAATTTGTCATCGCGGTGGAACTGGACGAGCGCAATTTTTCCGCGATGCAGGCACTGATTGAGTTTGACTGCGGCGCTCCCGGAATTGTTGGCGGAGGCGAAGACAAAGCGCTCAAGGAGATCGAAAAGCTTGCTTCTCTAGATGTGGCAGAGGGACACTACGCGAGAGGAAATTGCCGCAGGCAGAAAAAGGATTTTAGCGAAGCGGACGCGGAATTTACCAAGGCGCTGCAGAGCAACCCGAAATCCGTGGATTTGGTGTATGACATCGGCGACTACGCGATGAAGCGAGATCAGCCAGAGCGTCTCGCCGCAATCGTCGAAATCGGCGAAAAATTGGATGCGAAGGACGCGCGCGGGCCGTTCTATCTGGCCGTGGCGCATATCCTGCGCGGGGAAAAGCTGGCGGAGGCCGAGTCGGCAATTCACGAGTACATGAACAAGGCGCCGCGAAGAAATAACTATCCCTCGCCTTCGATGGCGCACTATTGGTTGGGAAGGCTTGCCGAACGAAAAAACTCCAGGGATGCCGCCCTCGCAGAATACGAAACTGCCTTGAAACTCGACCCTAGGAACCGATACGCCGCGGATGCGCGGAAGCGCGTCAAGAATCAGTGAGCTTCCACAATGAATTTTCACGAGACGTTTACCGTCGCAACGGATGCGCTTCGCGCCAATAAACTGCGCGCCGCGCTGACCTCGCTTGGGGTAATCATCGGCAGCGCGTCAATCGTGCTCGTGGTTACGGTTGCCCTTACCAGCAAGAAATTCGTCATTTCACAGATCGAGAGCGTAGGCGCGAACCTGGTGTGGGTGGAGGTGAACAAAACGCCCGACAAGACGCAGCCGCTCAGCCACGAACTTACCGTGCAAGACATGGAAGCGGCACGATCGATTCCCGGCGTAGTGCAAGTCGCTGGAACGAGCGACATGCTGATGTCCGTGGTCGCAGAGGGGAGAGTGCGGCCGGTTACCTTAATAGGTGTGACCGCGGGATATCAGGAGATCAAGCGTCTCGTGGTTTTGCGCGGTCGGTATTTTGATGAGACGGACATGGCGAGCCGCGGAAAAGTCTGTTTGATTACCCAACAATTGGCCGAGAAGCTGTTTGGGCACGAAAATCCCATCGGGCAGGAAGTCCGCATGGGCGAACTCACATTCACGGTTATTGGCGTTTTCAAAGAGCGAGTGGAAACGTTTGGGCTCTCCGACATTCAAGACGAATCCGTAATTATTCCGTTTGGACTAATGAAATCGTATACGGGTGTCGAGGTGATGCGCGTCCTGGACGTCCAAGCGGGGGCCGCGGAAGATGTGGCGCGCGTGCAGAAGCAAGTGAGCTTATTGCTTCGCAGCCGGCATCCACCTGAGGCTGAATACAACGTACGGACGTTGACGGCGATCTTGGTTGCGGCGCAAAACATTTCTCTGGCGTTGACAATCGTGCTCATCGTGATCGCCTTCATTGCGCTCTTGATCAGCGGAATCGGCATCATGAACATCATGCTCGTAACGGTAAAGGAACGAACGCGTGAAATCGGCATCCGGAAAGCGATCGGCGCGCCGCGACGAGATATCTTGTATCAGTTTTTGATTGAGGCGTTTTTGATTAGCGGAGGCGGAGCCGTCATGGGAATCTTGATCGGTCTAGCCGTGCCCGTTACCGCACAGTTCTTCCTGCCCAGCAACTTGCGGGTTCCGATTTCGCCGATGAGCGTAGTGATTGCGTTTGTAGTTTCGTGCTCGACCGGCCTTTTTTTTGGCTACCTGCCCGCGAACAACGCGGCGCGGCTCCAGCCAGTCGAATCCTTGCGGTACGAATAGCAGTTTACGCAAAAACCGGAGGTTGAATTCCATGCTTCGACTTCACAAGGCAGCGACGATTTTGTGTCTTGCCGCATTTGCCGCGACAAGTACTGCTGCGCAGCAAACGCCTACGCCAGTCTCGCTTACGTTGAAGCGCGCGCTGGAACTCGCACTCCAGAACAGCAAGGACATCAAGATTGCGCGAATTCAGGCATCAGTCGCGGATCGCGCGGCGATGATCAGCAAGGCGGATTTTCTGCCGAATCTTTATGTCGGGTCGGGCGCCGGGTACACTTACGGCATACCGGAAACTCCGGGCGGCCGAGCGCCATCCGTCTTTAATGTTACGTACACCGAACAAGTCTTCAACTTACCTCTTCGCGGAGCTGCAAAAGAGCAGCAGGAGCAGGCTAAAGCACAGAAGATCCTTCTTGAGGATGCACGCAACACAGTGATTGCTGGCACGGCTACCGGTTATCTGGAGCTGGTCAAAGTCCGACATTCCTTGGAACTCTTGCGAAAAGAGAATGACAGCGCGGAGAAGATTCTTGGCGTGACACAGCAACGCGCCGGTGAAGGATTTGAGTTGCCAATGGAGGTGACTCGATCGCAGCTTACGAAAGCTCAAGTCACCCAAAAAATCTTGCAGCTGGAAGGCCGCCAGGATGAGCTGGAGACCTATTTGCGCGATCAGCTGGGACTCGCACCGGAACAGCAATTCGATTTGAGCGCGGACGATTTACCGGGAGCGGCGGAGCAGGAAGGCGCGAACCTGATCGCGATGGCAATGGAGAATAATACTGACATTCGTCTCGCACAGTCGGATGTTCACGCAAAGGAATTTCGTTACAGGGGAGAAAAAGGCGGGTATTTTCCAACGCTCGAACTTGTTAGCGTTTACAGTTTGCTGGCAAAGTTCAACAACTACGAGCAGTTCTTTCAGACCTTCCAGAGGAACAATTACAATGTCGGGGTGCAAGTGCAGATGCCGATTTTTAGCGCGCGGACGAAAGCTGCGGTCGGGCTCGCCGACGTGAATCTGCAAGTGGCCAAAGCGACTTTAGAAAACAAGAAAAATCAAGTGAGCGCCGATGTGCGGAAGAAAACGCGGCGACTGCGTGAAATGGATGCCACAAAAGAAGTGGCGCGGCTGCAATTGCAATTGGCGCAGCAAAACGTTGGTGCGCTGCAGTCGCAATTCGAAGAGGGCAAGACAAATCTGCGCGACGTGGAACGCGCGCGGTTGGAAGAGAGCGATCGCTGGATGGCGTACCTCGACGCAACGTTTCAGCGGCAGCAGGCCCAGGTAGAGTTGCTTCGAACGGCGGGACAGCTAGACAAGATTCTCGAATAGCGGTGGAAGTGTGGCATCGCCATTTCTATGCTTGATTCCAAGAGTTTAAGCATTCTAACGGAGGCTATCGAGAGGCTCAATGCGGGCTTTCGTCACTTGCCCGAATTTGCGGCGCGCTCCGTCAACGCAGAACAATTTAGCGAAGTGCTGGCAAGGACTGCAGAAAAGCTTCAGGACAATTTCCCCTATTTTCATCCGCTGTATGCGGGACAGATGCTCAAGCCGCCGCATCCAGTCGCCCGCCTCGCATACGCCCTCACGATGTATATCAATCCGAACAATCACGCGCTTGACGGCGGACGAGCCACTTCGGCATTGGAAAAGGAGGCTGTCGCGGAAATCGCGGGCATGTTTGGCTGGAAGGAATCCCTTGGCCATCTTTGCGGCGGCGGCACGATGGCCAATCTCGAAGCGCTTTGGGTTGCAGGGCAAATACATCCCGGCAAGAAAATTCTAGCGAATGAGCAAGCCCACTACACGCACAAGCGAATCAGCAGCGTGTTGCAATTGGAATTCGAAACAATTCGTTGTGACTCTCGTGGGCGGATGGATCTGGATGCGCTGGAAAACCGGCTAAAGAAAAATGATATCGGCACCGTCGTGGCGACACTAGGCACAACAGCGACTGGTTCTGTGGATCCGCTAGCGGAAATCCTTGAGTTGCGTAAGCGCTGCGGATTCCGAATTCACGTTGACGCGGCGTACGGCGGCTACTTTACGCTTGCCTCAAATCTCGCCGCTCCGGTGGAGCAATCCTTTACAGAGATTGGTAAGGCAGATTCCATTGTAATTGATCCTCACAAGCACGGTCTGCAACCTTATGGCTGCGGTTGTGTGTTGTTTCGAGATCCCGCCATCGGCAAGCTATACAAGCATGAATCACCGTACACGTATTTCAGCTCGGCGGAATTGCACTTGGGAGAAATCAGTTTGGAGTGTTCCCGCTCGGGAGCAGCCGCGGCTGCGCTATGGGCAACGCAAAAGCTTCTGCCGCTCGTCCCCGGTGGGGAATTTGCCAGAGGTTTGGAAGCAGGAAGGGAAGCAGCCCTGCAATTTTATGCGCGGCTTAAGAAAGATGAGAGGTTTGCGCCGGCGTTCGAACCGGAATTGGACATTGTCGTTTTCTTACCGACTGAGAGCAGCAGGGAAAAAGCCGCAGCTCGCTCGCGCAGAATTTTCGATGCGGCCGCGAAACGTGACTTGCATCTTGCTGTGGCCGAACTTCCAGTTCATTTTTGGAGTGATGTCGCCTTTGCGAATCCTGCCTCGATGGAAACCGTGACTTGTTTGAGATCCGTTCTTATGAAGCCGGAGCATCGGGAATGGATCCAGCCCATTTGGGAGCGTCTCCTGCAAGCACATTGCGGCACAGAGTCCTAATTCCAAATCCGAATGCAAAAATGCCACAACGCCAAGTTGGCTGAGGGCATCGTATAACTGTACGCAACAGCAGCTATTTGTGGTTTGGCGAACCCCGTAAGTCGGGTACACTAGGATGGTGGGGGAGTTCGTGTTTCGCAGTCCGGCTGGGCAAACGCCGGTAATCCACAGAGGCTAGGGAATTTAGTTCTAGAGAGTTGCTAGAAAAACTGAGGGTGATGAATGCCTGATGTGATGAAGACTTTGCTATTGAATCCGCCGAGTTTTGAGAATTTCGATGGCGGAGCAAGTTCGCGGTGGCCCGCGACGCGCGAGATTGAGTCGTATTGGTACCCGGTGTGGCTCACCTATCCGGCCGGATTAATTCCGGGCAGCCGCTTGCTTGATGCTTCGCCTCACAAGGTGAATTGGCAGCAGACAATTGAAATCAGCAAGGGCTACGAATTTCTGGTTCTTTACACTTCCACGGTCGGATTCCACAGCGACGTCAAGCTGATTCGCAAGATCAAAGAGGCGAATCGCGGAATCAAAATCGCCTTTGTTGGCCCGCACGGACACATTCGTCCGGATGAAACGTTGATGACCAGCGAGGACATTGATTTCGTCGTGCGCGGCGAATTCGATCACGCCGTCGCGGAATACGCGCATGGCAAGCCGCTCGAGCAAATTGCCGGAGCCAGTTTCCGCAAGGACGGCAAGGTCGTTCATAACACGATGCGCCCGCAACTGCACACGGAGGAACTGGACGCGCTGCCGTTTGCATCCGACATTTATAAGCGCGACTTGCAAATCGAGCGCTACAATGTGCCATTCCTGCTGCATCCATTCGTCTCGTTTTACACGACACGCGGCTGCCCGGCGATGTGCACGTTCTGCATGTGGCCGCAGACAATTTCGGGCCACGCGTGGCGCACTCGTTCGGTGGACAACGTCGTCACCGAAGTGAAAAGGACGCTCGAATATTTCCCGCAGATGAAAGAAATATTCTTCGACGACGATACGTTCAATATCCGCAAGGATCGCGCTATTGAACTTAGCCAGAAATTCAAGCCGCTGAAGTTTCAGTGGTCCTGCACCGCGCGTTGCCACAGCAAGTACGAAGAATTAAAGGCGATGGCTGATGGCGGGGCGCGGCTCTTTATCGTTGGCTTTGAATCCGGCGATCCACAGATTCTCAAGAACATCAAGAAGGGCGCCACCATAGACATGGCGCGCGAGTTCATGAAGAACTGCAAAAAGGTCGGGATCAAGGTTCACGGAGACTTCATTATCGGTCTGCCCGGTGAGACGAAGGAAACGATCGAGAAGACGATTGATTTCGCCAAGGAACTGGACTGCGAAACAATTCAGGTTTCGCTGGCCCACGCCATGCCGGGGACGGAACTCCACGATCAGATGTCCAAGGAAGGATTCCTGAGGGTGGAAGCGCTGGCAGACAATGGCGGCCATCAATTGCCCCATATCGAATATCCGCATCTTTCGAAAGCGGAGATGATGGGTGCGGTGAACCGCTTCTATGATGAATATTACTTCCGGCCTCGTGTGGTGTGGCGGATTGTGCGCGAAGCGCTGTGGGACAGCCACGAGCGCAAGCGGCTTTATCACGAGGCAACGAGCTTCTTGAAGTTGCGTGCCGAGCGCTGGAAATGGGTTCGCCAGGGCGGAGACGCCCCGAAGCCCATGATCAGCGTGCCGGAGACGCCTTCTGCGTCAGGAAACGACTAGTTCGAACTAAACGATGGGACGCGAAAGCAGGCTAAGGATTAAGACGCTGGTCATGGTCTTGGCGATGGTTGTGTGCGCCAATACGGGTGACCTGTTGCTGAAGCGCGGGATGACGAATATTGGCGCCGTGGAATTCACTGGCAGCGGCCTCGCTCACGCATTCCGGCTCACGGTTACAAATCCCATCATTTGGCTGGGCATCCTGTTTTTGCTCGGATTCATGATTTGCTACATGACGGTTCTGAGCTGGGCGGACTATAGCTACGTCATGCCCGCGGGCGCGTTTGGTTACGCACTGCTTACGTTCCTCGCCGTCATCTTCCTGCATGAGAGCGTTTCGCCGCGCCGCTGGGTTGGCGTTATTCTGATTTGCATCGGCGTGATGCTCGTTGGACAGACGAAGCCTCGCACCACGGAAGTTGTCGCGCCGCAAAAGGTGACTGCATGACCGCCACGTTTCTACTCCTAGCGCTCTTCCTCTGCAGTAGCACCGGTGGCGAAATAGCGATGACTTATGGCATGAAAGCGACGGGCGAGCCGGAGCGGCTGCGTCCCAAGCAGATATTGCAATTCCTTGGTCGCGCTGTTTGCAACGGCTGGTTTTGGGTCGGCATTCCGCTGATGGCATTTTCATTTTACGCGCTGCTCATTTTGCTTTCCTGGCAGCCGATTAGCTTCGTTATTCCGGCTTCGGCTTTGAGCAATGTCGTGGGAACACTTGGCGCGAAACATATCTTGAAAGAGGAAGTCAACACAGCACGTTGGGCGGGAGTGGTCCTCGTTTGCATCGGTGTCGCACTTGTTTCCCTGGATAGCATTCCTCTTCGTTAATTCATGAATCCTTCAGCGATTTCAGCCGAGCAAAACGGCAAGCTTACCCGCGCGACGGCCGCGCTGATTCTCTTTTTTCTCGGCGTGATCGTCTACATCGGCAATGCTGGCTTTCCCGGCTTGCTCGATGATGCAGATTCCTCACACGCGATGGTTTCGTGGGAAATGTTGCAGCGCCACGACCCCGTGATTCTCTACATGAATGGCATTCGTTACTTGATGAAGGCGCCGTTGCACTATTGGGCCGTGGCCGTCGGCTACGGAATCTTTGGCAGGAACGAATTTGCCACGCGGCTTCCCGTTGCGCTGGCGATGATTGGGCTTGCGTTGCTCGCGAATTCGTTTGCACGGCGATATTTCGGAGTTCGGGCCGGACTCTATAGCGGTCTCGCCGTTCTCACCGGCGCGGGATTCTTCCTGTTTACACGCGTTATGATCCCGGAAGGAATTTACGCACTGGAATTCACGGCGATCTTTTACCTTTTCTTGCGTGGATGGACGGGCTCGCTCGAATCGAAGCGCGCTTATTGGGGAGCTGCAGCCGTCACGGCGTTGGCCATGCTCACGCGCGGCCTGGTTGGCGTTATCTTTCCTGTTGCGATCCTGGGTCTGTTCATTCTCGCGACGCGCGGTTGGCGGCGCCTGAGCGAACTCCGTCTGTTCTCTAGCACGCTCATTTTCATGGCGATCGCGGCGCCGTGGCACATTCTCGCCAGCCTTTGGGCAAAGACCTTCTTCTGGTCTTATTTCATCAATGAGCACTTCAAGCGCGCCATCGGAACGCGTTATCCGCCGGACTATGAGGCCGTTCCGCTGTGGCTCTGGCTCGGCGCGCATCTCATCTGGTTCTTTCCTTGGATCATCTTTATAGCCGCGACATTCCGTGGATTCGGAAGGCCCGCGTCGTGGAAAGAACTCTCCACCGAGCAACAGGCGCGGCTGCTGCTGCTTTTGTGGGGCGGCTTCATCCTTCTCTTTTTCTCCCTGACGTTTGGTTCTCGTATGGAGTATTACGCATTTGGCGCTTGGCCGGCGTTCGCGATGCTCTTGGGAATTGGACTGGCGAAGGCCGAAGAAGAAGGGAAGCGTTGGCTTTCCAAAATTCAAGGAGGTCTGGCACTGCTCGGCTTCCTCCTTGCTAGCATCCTGATTTTCTTGCTGGTGAAGTCCGCAAACGTGCAAGTTCACGGTGATATCTCGACGCTGCTGGAGCGGCAGCGACAAGACGTCTATCGCGTTTCCATGGCCCACATCTTGGATTTGACACCGCAAGCATTCGCAGTCCTGCGCCTCCCGGCGGCGATGGCGGCTTTTGCGTTTCTATTCGGCTTGGGAGCAGCTTGGTTATTTCGAAGATCAAATAAGCCAACCGCCGCGACCTTGACGATGGCTGCGACTATGTCACTGTTTTTCTTTGCTGCAAATATTGCGCTGGGTATCTTCGGCCCCTATCTTTCTTCGAAGCCCCTCGTCGAAAAAGTCCGAGAGCAGATCGAACCAACCGACACTGTCGCGATTTACAGCGAATTTGACGCGAGCTCCAGCGTCGCCTTCTATACAGGCAGAAAACTTCTCATCTGGAATGGCCGCTACAACAATCTCGAGGCCGGCTCATACTATCCGGACGCCCCACACATTTTCTTGAAGGATGAGGAGTTTCTTCCGTTCTGGGGACGCCCCCAGCGCGTATTCCTCTTTGTTCCTTCAGAAAAACGAGAGGACGTGGCGAAACGTCTTCCGGCTGCTGGCACGTATTTGGTTGCGGAAAGTGGCGGGAAGGCGGTCTTCTCCAATCGGCCATCCATTGGGGTCGCGGCTCTAGTGCAGCCTCGGCACGAGTAGTTTAAATTCCTAAGGTCTACTATCATTCGCCCAATGGCCGAATCCTTCTCCTACGGAAAATCTGACGACTCACCTATCCAGGCGTCCAATGCGCAGGCAGTCATTCTCGCCGGCGGCTTAGGCACACGCATGCGTCCCGTTACTGAGACCATTCCGAAGCCGATGATTTCCGTCGCTGGCGAGCCGTTTTTGCAGCATCAATTGCAACTGCTGAGAAGATGCGGGATTGATCGTTCATTGCTTCTCGTCGCGTATCTTGGGGAACGAATCGAAGAGTATTTTGGCGACGGCGCGAAATTTCGACTCAACATTTCCTATTCTTACGAACCGACGCCCCTCGGCACAGGCGGCGCGCTAAAGAATGCGGAAGAAAAACTGCAAAGCACTTTTGTTCTGCTCAACGGTGATACTTTTCTCGCGATCGATTATTCGGCGCTGTTTCTAAAGTTCGCCATGTTGCGGTGTCAGGCGCTCATCGTCGCGTACAAAAAGTCCACGGGAGCACTCTCCGGACTTCCCGTCGATCACGTTGCCAACAATCTGTTGGTAAACGACGACGGGCGCGTTAAGGCTTATCGCAAGCTCGATCCCGAAGGCTTGACGCACGTTAACGCGGGTGCCATCGTTTTGAGCAAAGAAATCCTGAAAATGCTACCAACAGGCCAACGCTACTCCCTCGAAGAGGAAATCTATCCGCGCCTCATTGCGAACGGCGAAATGTACGCTTGGGTCACGACAGAACCATTTTATGACATGGGCAGTCCTGCGGGACTCGCGGCGCTGGAAGAAAAACTCGCGTGATCCTTACCAAGGCTCCATTTCGAGTGAGCTTTGCCGGAGGCGGCAGCGACTTGCCGGAGTTCTACCGCCGCAGGGCCGGAGCTGTTGTCAGCTGCACGATTGATAAGGCGATGTACATCGCCATTCATCCTTATTTTCACCAAAAAATTCGCATCAAATACTCCCGTACGGAAGACGTTTCAAGCGTCGCGGAAATCGCTCATCCTATTGTGCGTGAGTGCTTGAACCTTGTGGGGATAGAGCGCGGCATGGAGATTGCCAGTTTCGCTGATGTGCCGGCGGGAACTGGCATGGGTTCGAGCAGCGCATTTACCGTCGGCCTTTTGCACGCGCTCTATGCGCGCTCCGGCAAATCGGCGAGTCCGGAGCAGCTTGCCTCCACTGCTTGCGAAATCGAACTGGAACATGTCAAAGCGCCCATCGGCAAGCAGGATCAATACGCCGCCGCGTTTGGCGGGCTGAATTTTATTCGCTTCAATCAGAATGAAACCGTCGAAGTCGAACCTGTGCGATGCACCGCGGAAACGCGAGAGGCGCTCTCGCAGCGGCTGATGCTCTTCTACATTGGCCAGGAGCGGGAGGCGTCCTCCATTCTCACCGAGCAGTCCCGCAATATGGCTGACAAGGAAAAATTTCACCGCGTGGAAGAAATGGTGGAGCTCGCCACGGAGCTGCGGGCCGCATTCGAAAAGGACAATTTGAATTCCTTTGGGGAGATTCTTCATCGCGGATGGCAACTGAAGCGGGGCGTTGCCAGCAGAATCACGAACGATGTCGTTGAGACAAACTATCAGCGGGCACGCGAGGCGGGCGCGGAAGGCGGCAAGCTTCTCGGGGCCGGCGCGGGCGGCTTCTTACTCTTGAGCTGTCGTACGGAAAAGCAGCAACAAGTACGTGAAGCGCTGGCCAATCTGCGGGAAATGTCCATTGCCCTGATTTCGGAAGGGTCGCAGATACTGCATAATGACGGCCGAAACGACCCGATTCTGGCCGTCGGTAAGGGCGCATAGGGGGCCTATTTCGCAATTTTGCACTGGATTGCGTTGTCGCTCCTCTATCGCCACGTTATAATTTTAGGGGATGTCCCGGTCGCGGGATTCCAGCCGAAATATGAAAAGCACCTCCATTGCGACAGGTTCCGGCGTCGCCGCGAAAGAATACTTCGCTTCGCTGCAAGAGGTATTGGCTCATCTCGATTTTTCCGTAATCGACCGGATGACCGAAGCCATTTGGGAAAATTATGAACAGAACCGGGTGTTGTACATTTTTGGCAATGGCGGCAGTGCGGCTCTCGCCTCCCATTTCGCGTGCGACATCGGGAAAGGCACTGTCGCCCCAGGGCGCAAACGCCTACGGACGGTCGCTTTGACGGACAACGTGCCGCTGATTACTGCGCTTGCAAACGACCTTGCCTACAAAGACATTTTTTCTGAACAGCTTGCAGGTCTTGCAGAAAGAGGCGACACCGTTCTTGCGATTTCCGGCAGCGGCAATTCTCCGAATGTGGTTCAAGCCCTCGAAGAAGCTCGCAAACTTGGGCTTCGAACCTTGGTTTTGACTGGATTTGCCGGTGGCCGTGTCAAATCGCTAGCCGACCTCTGCCTCATCGTGCCTTCCGATAACATGCAACATATTGAAGACGCACACCTTTGCGCTACGCACGTCATCTTCCGCGCGATCCGCCATCGCATGACGCAGGCCAATGGCGAATAAGTTCGAAAATCTGGCCCTTCTTCTGCCATGCTGAAAGCCGTCATCTTTGATCTTGATGGAGTCGTCGCGGATAGCCACCCGATCCACGAGGTGGCGTGGAAGTCTCTTCTGGTGGAAACCGGTCTGAATCCCGAATCCATTAATGTCGATTTCTTGTATGCGGGGCATCCACGCCTTGAAATCCTAAGGCACTATCTCGGCCCGCTCAGCGATTCGGAAATTCGACACTGGAGCCGCCGCAAAGACGAACTCTACGAACTAGCGGCAAAGCATCTCCAAGCCAAGCCCGGAATTCCGCGAGTCCTTTCGCAGTTGCGAAGTGAGAGAATTGTTTGCGCGCTAGCTACCTCGGCTGGGCGCAAACGCACTCTCGAATCGTTGGAAGTCTTTGGCATCAACGAATGTTTTTCGATCGTTGTTACTGGGGATGACGTTCGCAACCCCAAACCGGCGCCGGAAATTTTCCTGCTCTGCGCCCAAAACTTGAAAGTCAAACCTGAAAACGCCGTCGTAGTGGAGGATTCCGTCGCAGGGGTCAAGGCCGCCGTTGCCTGCGGAATGAAATGCGTAGGCTACGCCTCAATTGAGCGCGCAGACAAACTGCGCGAAGCCGGTGCAGATGACATTATTACCGATTTTCCTGAGGATGCAGTTTGCTATTTCCAGGCTCTGGTTTCTCCTCGCGATTTTTCGATGACTCCTGCACGAAAACAACTCTCCGGACAGGAGCGTTAAGTGGCTGCCTGGATCCAATACGCCGCCCTGGTTTTATTTGCAATTGCATTTGTAGGGATGGTGTCTTCAAGCGTTTTCTTGATTCTTGCCCTCATTGGCGCTGCGAAATTTCACCGCGGAGCTCGCGAGCAGGAACGCGTCGCCACGGAAATTAAGACCCTTCCTCCCGTTTCGCTTCTCAAGCCCGTGCATGGAGCCGAACCTCGCTTGCGCGAAAATATCGAGAGCTTCTTCGTTCAGGACTATCGGGCATACGAAATCATTTTTGCCGCGGACGAAGAAAATGATGCCGCGCTGGACATTGTTCGTGAAGTCGCTGCCCGACATCCGAAAATCGATTGCCGTATTCTCGTCACCGGGCCGCCGCAATTTCCAAATCCTCCGGCATCTTCGTTTACGCGAATGGCGGAAGTTGCGTCCTACAATATTCTCGTCACCAGCGACAGCGACGTGGAAGTTGCGCCGGACTATCTTTCTCAGATTGTGCCGCCGATGCTCGATCCTTCCGTCGGCATGCTCACGTGCGTGTATCGAGGGAAAAATTCTGGCGGATTTTGGTCGGCGATGGACGCCATCGGAATGTCCATCGAGATGACCGCAGGCGTGGTCACCGCAAATTTGCTCGAAGGCATGAAATTCGGTCTCGGACCGACCATCGTTACGCGCAAGGATTCCGTCGCAAAAATAGGTGGCTACCGGGCGACAGCCGAATATTTTTCGAACGATTTTGTCATCGGCAATTTCATTGAAAAAGCCGGCTATCGCGTTGTTCTGTCGCGGCACATCATTGATCACGTGGTGCCGCCGATGACCTTCCAGAAAATGTGGGATCGGCAGGTCCGCTGGGCGAAAGGCACGCGCTGGTCTCGTCCGAAGGGCCACTTTGGGACTGGCCTCATCTTTGCGATGCCATATGGCATCCTTGGTCTGCTTGCCGGTGCGATGGCCGGGCATTGGGTTCTTGGTGTGTCGCTTTTCGTCATCGCAATTCTTAACCGCATGGTTGAATCTTGGATCATTGGCTGGGGTGTCGTGCGCGATCCCGTCGCGCTCAAGCGCGCTTGGCTATATCCTGTGCGTGATCTTCTCGGCTTTGCTGTTTGGTGTGCCAGTTATCTCAGCAAACGCGCGGTTTGGCGGGACAAGCGCTATCAATTGGTCAAAGGCGGGCGCATTGTGCTTCGCGAGACCTCGGCGAACGGCTAAACTTTTGATTACGCAAGTCCCGGCATTAGAGTCATAGGAAAGAATGTTTGTCCAGCTCCATCCCCGCGAACTAGAGCACGCTGCATCGGTGCTGGGGCATTATTTCGTGTGGCTGGTGTTTTTTTGTTCGCTCGGGTTTTACTTTGCCGCGCTTTTCTCGGCGCTCCGCTTTTCCCGCCGCTCGAAGCAAGGTTCAAATCCGCAATTCACTCCCCACGTCAGCGTGCTCAAGCCGGTTCATGGCGTTGATTTTGGTTCTGAAGAGAATTTTGCCAGCTTCTGCCTGCAGAACTACCCCGATTACGAAATTCTTTTCGCCGCCAATAGCGAATCCGATGCTGCCGTCCCGCTCATCCGTAAACTCATCGCGGATTACCCCGAGCGCAGGATCCGGCTTCTCACTGGCGCGCCATTCCTCGGCGAGAATCACAAGGTAAACAATCTCGCTCTTATGGCCCGTGAAGCCAGCCACGAGATTCTTGCCATCACCGACGGCGACGTCCGCGTCGGCTCCGGCTATTTACGTAACGTGGTTGCGCCGTTCGCAGACAGCGCCACGGGGGCCGTTACAAGCCTCTATCGTGGAGTTGCCCAGCGCAGCTTCTTTGGAGAACTTGAGGCGCTTGGCGCGGCGAGTGATTTCGCCGCTGGCGTCCTCGTCGCAGAACGTACCCAAGGCCTCAATTTCGCGCTCGGCGCCTCGATTGTCACAACGAAGTCCTGGATTCAACGTATCGGCGGCCTCGAACCCATCGCGCATCTGCTCGCCGACGATTACGAACTCGGTAATCGCATAGCTGAAGCCGGAGGCGAAGTGACTCTTTCCGGGGAAGTCGTCGCCACCATGTACGCGCAACAAACCCTAAAGGGTTTTTGGGATCACCAATTACGTTGGGCGCGCACCGTGCGCCTTTGCCGGCCGATTTCCTACTTTGGCCTCATCTTTACGCACGGCCTTCCCTGGGCTGTCCTAGCGGCGCTGCTCGCTCCCGTGAAAATCGTCGCTGCTGCCTGCATTGCGGCGTATCTCGTTCTGCGATTGGCGGTGGCTTGGGCCGTCGGCGTCCGTGTTTTGCAAGATGACACCATTCGCCGTCGCTGGTGGCTCGTTCCCGTGCGAGACGCCATCCATTTCTTTATCTGGCTGGCCAGTTTTGCTTCAAACCGCGTCACTTGGGGCGATGCGCAGTTCACTATGGAAAAAGGCCAGATGATTCCGGTCCGCAATTCTCAATAGTTCACCGAAGGCTGCTAGCCGCGGTTTGGTTGACGGATTTTTCATTCCCGTTTAACCTATGTAAAGATGAATCGTGGCTGTCCCGATCATCGGGTACGTGCTGCGATTCGTTTTTGTTGCCGCGCCTCCATCGGCTGGGAGGTCGTCCAATTGGTAGGACACCAGACTCTGACTCTGGGTATCCTGGTTCGAGTCCAGGCCTCCCAGCCAAA